>JABLTH010052135.1_pt1 | contig 13356 bp, 11 predicted proteins | sample 7875711 | NCBI WGS metagenome assembly JABLTH01 (sample SAMN14941262, study PRJNA633318) | bioreactor metagenome | isolation source: bioreactor | place: China | collected 2019-03-05 | reverse complement strand
GGTCTTCCTGATCGACGCTCTGGTGGGCTGGATCATCGTCGCCGCGACGATCGTGTGCGCGTGGCTCGACTACCGCGAGCTCGGCCGACGCGGTGTGGAGCGCTCGTTCCACTGGGCGTGGTCGTTCCTCTCGCCGGCCGTGTACGTGATCGGCCGCTCGGTGATCGTGCGCCACGTCGCCCCGCGCCGCGGACTGGTGCCGATCTGGGTGCTGATCGCAGTGTTCGGTGTCAGCTTCATCGTCACAGGGACGCTCGTAGCCGAGCTGACGTCGTCGATCCTCCACAGCATCCCCGGCTCGGGCGTCGGAGCCTGAGAAGCCCGTGTCCGGCCTGGCACGGAACGTCCGTTATGATGGCTGACGTGCGTCCGCCCGCGGGCGCTCAGGAGACGTCGCATAGTCAGGCCTAGTGCACCACCCTGCTAAGGTGGAGTCCCCGTAAGGGGACCGAGGGTTCAAATCCCTCCGTCTCCGCCGATGAATGCGCTGGTCAGGGGCTATTTTCAGTTGCCTGAATTGGCCCAAAACCCCACAAAAGCCCCACCGCTTTCCCCGTAGATCCGCGCTATTACTGGGATCTGGTGGTAGCGGAGCCCCCACAACTGGATGAAGCCGTCGTCATCGAAATGGTGGCGATGGCATCCGGCCACCGCATCGCGCGCAGAGTGGGCGATCAGCCGGCAGGACGGATTCTGGGGCTGGGGACCTCCAAGATATGGGACGGTCGCAACTAACGCCACTTCACGTGCCGCCTTCGCTGATCCAGGGGCCGCAGTAACACACGGCTCATATCGTGGTGTCACGGGTCCGAGTCCCGCGAAACACTGTGGGTCTCGAGAGCGTACCCACGGCCAGGGAGCGCGCTATCCAAAGCAGACTGCGCACCAGGAGGGCAGATAGGCAAGAAGTGCAATGCGCATCGACGCTTGCCCGCACCGCTTCCAGCGCGTTTGATCGAGGGCGCGCCGGGGGGCGAGGGTGGCTCACTTCCGAACGGTTTTAACCAGCCGTTCGGTATGATCTGAGCACTAGGAGAGGCGGCGAGATGCAGTTGGTGCATGTCCAGGTGACAGGCTTCGGGCGGATTAGAGACTCCTCCTTTTCTGCCGACCGCAAACTGACTGCGATCCTCGGCCCGAATGAAGCCGGCAAGACGTCCCTGCTCCGCGCGCTGCTCTCGCTCAACGACGAAGGACCCATCGCGGAGTCGATGAGAAACCGTTCCGCCCAGATGCGCGACGCGGACGTCATTGTCAAGGTTGAATATGCGCTTTCGGAGACGGACTTGCAGCCTTTCACTGACCGCCCGTGGTCCGAGCTGCCGCGCCGCCTGATAGTGAAGAAGCTTGCGGACGGCACCCTGGTTCGCACTTTCGACAAAGAGCCTGAACACCTCGAGCGCACCTGGAAAACTGCCAACTCCGCAATCGCAGCGGTTCTCCGAAACGTGGGAGCTGAGCTCGACCCGGCTGATGACCTGTCGCCAGAGGCTCTAGCCGCGCGAGCTGAAATCAAAGAATTTGTGGAACGTCTGAACCGTGAGCTGAGCGACAGGTACGTAACCGTAACTCAGGACGAAGTCAGCGAGCTCAGGTCGGCCCTTGCCGCCGACTCAGATCTGATCTGGTTTGATCTCAGCCTCGTTGAGCAGCTGCTGGAGTCGATTGTCCCGCTCGTTGCAGAGCCGCTGCCCGCGCGGGCGGTGATGCGTCATCTCGAGTCGCTACGACCGCGGTTCGAGTTGTTCAGTGAAGACGATCGGCGGCTACGGCACGAATATGAGTTTTCCGACCTGGAGAATGGCGAGCACCCGGCGCTCAAGAACCTCCTTTCTCTAGCTGGAGTCGACCTAGCAGAGATTCTTCCGAATCCCGCTCGGCGAACTGCGGTCGCAACTGCGAGGGATAAGGCGGCCGAAACTCTCGAGCACGTCTTCGTGAACGCGTGGAGGCAGCACCGCATCGCCGTAAAAATAGATTTCGAGCCAGACCGGCTCATCCTTCTCGTCAAGGATGCGACCCCCAGCGGGCAGACGATCGCGTTCGATGAGCGAAGCGACGGCCTGCGTACCTTCGTGGCGCTCACTGCATTCTTGTCGGCCCGAGCTGGAGATGTCGCGCCGATTCTGCTCATCGACGAAGCCGAAGCGCGCCTGCATTGGGACGCGCAAGCAGACCTGGTATCGGTGTTGCAGACCTCCACCGAGGTGGGACAGATCCTGTACACGACGCATTCGCCGGGATGCCTTCCGCCTGACCTCGGCACGGGCGTGATCTTTGTCCAGCCGGATCCGATCGATCCTAATGTGAGCGCGATCCGACGCGACTTTTGGACTTTGCAGTCCGACCGCGCGTTCGGCGCGACACCGATCCTCTTCTTGATGGGTGCAGGAGCAGCCGCATACTCTCGCGTCCGCCGTGCCGTGGTCACCGAGGGTCCGAGCGACATGCTCCTGCTACCGACGATCTTCCGAGCTGCGACAAAGCAGGCCGAACTCGATTTTCAGATCGTGCCGGGAATCTCAGTTACGGCCAAAGAGCGCCTGTCGACACTCGACGATGTCGGTGTACATGTCGTCTATCTGGTCGACGGTGACAATCAAGGTGTCGAGTGGGCGAAGCAGCTAAAGACTGACGCATCAGTCGACCCCGAGCGTATTAAGTCGCTGCCACCCGGGTTGGCAGTAGAAGACCTTATTGAGCAGGAGTACTACGTACGCATATTCCTCGACCTGGTGGGCAGGAATGAGACTTTCGCGCAGCTAGATCTGCGCCCGGGCGTGCTGAAGCCGCAGCTCGAGTCCCTCTGCAGAACTTCTTGGGGAGTCGAACCTCCTGGAGCGATCGACGTTGCAGAGGCAATCCTGAGTAAGTTGGACGCCGACCACCCAGGAGTCCCTGATCATCATCGGTTGCCTCTGGCGTCTGGCGCTCCGCAGTCACTGAAGTTGCTATACAAGGAGCTTGTCAGCGCGCTCGACCTTGGATGATAACTACCTCGTTGAGAGTCGTGCGTTGTCTCTTTGTGGTGGGGGATGGGCGCCGTTGAGTGGGCGCCCCAACGACGCTATGAGACAACAGGTGACAGGTTCGGCTCCCAGTTCGAGGCACGGAGCGCCTGCGATGTTGGTGGCGACGCAGGGCCGCAGCCGGCATTGCTCTAGTGGAGCTTGGCAGTGTGTTGGAGTAGGCGAACGGCCGCTGCGGCCCCCACAAAAACCCCACAACCGTGGTCAGCCGGGATGGTGCTTGGTCATTGGAGAGACGCGAGATTCCGCGGTTTCCCGGGCATCTCGAGAGGGCTTAGGGAGCCTCGTCAGGGTTCAAATCCCTCCGTCTTCGCCGATCGAAACCCCGGAAACTCAACGATTCCGGGGGTTTTTGTCCCGGCTTTGCCCATCCCCCACAAAGACCCCACAACTGATTTCGCGGTGGCGTCATCCAGGCGCGCCGAAACATTGTCCAGGTCATCGTCGAAGCGGTCGGCGTACACGCTGGTCTCGTCTTCATCAATCAACGATCAATGCGTGGGCGACAAGTTCATCAAGGAAAAGCAGAGCCCAAACCTGCCTTCTTTGACGGTGTCGGCATTGTCGGCGCGATACCACCGTGGACACCATCGGGCTTGCAGTTCCTGCACGCGGCGCAGTAGGAAAGCTGTTGTGGCGGCGAGAGCAGGGGAGATTGTCGAGGACGGGACACAGGCGCTCCGGGGTCGCGCTGAACACTGGAGGAATCGGTGAACCGCTCCGAGATCGGGTTCGGGGGTTGAGAGATGGCCGATGATGCAGGTGATGCCCCGAAGCTTCCGAAGCCGCTGCCAGGACTCTCGGCGTACGAGATAAACGAGATAGGGATTCCACCGACTTTTCTCGGTATCGGAATCGGGCTGCTCGCACTACCGATTCGGTTTGGCTTCCTCGGTCACGATCTGTCCCTGTTCGTGGCCCTGTCCATCATCGCGTGGACGGGAATCGCGTGCGGCCTGGTCATATTCGGCTTCCGGAAACTCAAGGAGAAGAAGGAGAGAGCTGCGGGGTATGTCACAATCGCAGGTTTCCCTGACCTGATCCGACTTGATCGAAAGACGGGTGCCGTGCTTCGGATGCCAGGTGAACCCGAGCCGACGGTTTCGCAGATCAGGGCGATACGGCGTCGTGCGCGTGTGGAGATGCGCGAGGCGAAGTGGTAGTCGGAGCTTCTACGACCTCCCGCGGCAAGCCTTCACTTTTCGCAACATCGCCTCGTCATCGCTTTTCGCTCGCCCTACCGTGGCTCCATCGCGGCGATCCGGGCGGTCCCGGGCCTCGGCAGCAGACCGGAGGCGTTGCGGGTTCGACTCCCGCCGTCGCGTCGGAGGTGTCGACCGTGTTCTCACGCGACGATCTGGTGCAGGTAAGCGCGCACGCGGCGCTCGACGCGACGCCCGCCTGGGCGTTCGACGCGCTCGTCCGCCCGGCCTTGCTGTCCCGGTGGTTCGCCCAGCGGGCCGAGGTGGAGCTGCGGCAAGGTGGCGCTGTGCGGATCGAGCGGGGCGGCGCCGGCGCCACGGGTCGGATCCTCGATGTCGCGCTCGGTCGACGGCTCCTGATCGCGTGGGACGCAGTGCAGGAGTCGTCGCTCGTCTACCCCGGTTCGGACCTGGAGTTCTTCGTCACCGCGGCTGAGGGCGGCTCGCACCTGCGTGCTGTGCTGTGGAAGATCCCGGCCCACGACGCGGCAGCGCTCGGCACCGAATTGAGTCAGCAGCTCCAGCGCCTGACCGGCCTCGCGGCGCGACCCGGTCGGCTGTGACCCCGGCTGGCCGCGATCTCGGCCGGTCGTGGGACCGAGGCCCGGCTCAGCGGAGTGCGGCTCGCAATGCTGTGGCGGCGCCGACGAGCTCGCGGGTGTATTCCTCGCGCGGGGAGGTGAACAGCTCATCCGCCCGGCCCTCCTCCACGATCCGTCCGCCGTTGAGCACGATGATGCGGTCGGCCAGTGACCGGACGACGGCGAGATCGTGGCTGATGAACACGTACGCCACACCGGTGCGATCCCGGAGCTCGGCCAGCAGGTCGAGGATGTGCGCCTGGACCGACACATCCAGCGCCGACGTGACTTCGTCGCACACCACGAGCGGCACGGGACCCGCGAACGCACGGGCGATGGCCACCCGCTGCTTCTGACCGCCGGACAGCTCCCGGGGGAGTTTGTCGAGGGCGTCGACGGGCAGGCCGACCGCGTCGGCGAGCCTCCGGGGCTCCCAGTCGCCGCCGAGCAGGCGGATGGATCTGGTCAGGACCTGGCGGACCGTGCGGCGGGGATTGAGGGAGGCGTCCGGGTTCTGGAACACCACCTGTACCGGGATGCGTCCCGCCGGGCCGTGCAGCTCGCGGGTGCCGCCGTGGGAGGCGAGTCCCGCGGCGATGCGGCCGAGCGTCGACTTGCCGCTGCCCGACTCGCCGACGACGCCGAGCGTCTCGCCGGCCGCGACGGTCAGGGAGACGCCGTCGAGGGCGCGCTTGCGGCCGAAGTCCTTCGTGATCGACCGGAGCTCCAGCAGCGGCCGCGACTGCTGCGGCGACTGCTGCCGCGACCGGCCAGGCCGGCCGTCGAGCGAGGGGAGCGCCGCCACGAGTTCGCGCGAGTACGGATGCGTCGGGCGGGTCAGCACCCGGCGCGCCTCGGCGCGTTCCACCACCGAGCCCTGACGCAGGACAGCCACGCGGTCGCAGTGCGTCGCCACCAGCGGCAGGTTGTGGCTGATGAGCAGCGTCGCGAACCGGCGCTCCCGTCGAAGCCGCTCGATGAGATCGAGGATGCCGGCCTCCACCTTGCTGTCGAGACCGGTGGTCGGCTCGTCCAGGATCAGCAGACGTGGGTCTGTCGCGAGCGCCATCGCGATGACGACACGCTGCTGCTGACCTCCGGACAGCTCGTGCGGGTACCGGTGCAGGATGGCGTCCGGTTCGGGGAGGTCCACACTCGCGGCGGCGTCCGCGGCGGCGGCCCAGGCGGCCGAGCGGGAGGAGCCGGCGATGCGGAAGACCTCGGCGAGCTGTGCTCCGATGCTGGAGGTGGGGTTCAGTGCGAGCCCGGGCTCCTGGTAGACGAAGCCGACGGAACCCGCCCGGTACCGACGGAGACCGGCAGCCTCGAGCGTCAGCACGTCGTGCCCGTCGACGACGAGTCGATCGGCCGCGATCATGGCATTGGCGGGCAGATACCGGGTGAGGGCCAGCGCGATGGTGCTCTTCCCCGAGCCCGACTCGCCGACGAGGCCGTACGACTCGCCCGCGTGGATGGTCAGGTCGACGTCGGAGACCACCCGGAGCGGCGCACCGGCGATCCGGTAGTCGATCTTCAGGGCGTGGACGTCGACGATGGGGTCGCTCATCGGTCGAGCACCTCCTTGAGGTTGTCGGCGATGAGGTGCACGGCCACGACCAGGGAGGCGATCGCAGCGGCCGGGAACAGCACGGTCCAGCCGGCACTCTGCAGATAGGCGCGGTTGTCACTGATCGCGAGCCCCCAGTCCGGCGACGGCGGGGCGGAGGCGAGACCCAGGAACGACAGCGACGACGAGATGAAGATCGCCGCAGCGAGGCTGAGGGTGGCTTGGATGAGGATGGTCGGGAAGACGTTCGGCAGCAGCTCGCGGAACAGGATGCGCACAGTGGACTCCCGCTGCAGTTTCGCTGTCGTGACGTACTGCTTTCCCATCTCGGTCAGGACTGTGGCACGGATGATTCGCGCGATGCCCGGGGCGAAGACGAGGCCGACGGTGAGGATCAGCGTCGGCACGCTCGCGCCGAACGCTCCGACGATCACAAGGATGAAGATGAGGGTCGGCAGCGCCAGGAAGACGTCGAAGGCCCGCATGAACGCCGTGTCGACCCAGCCGCGGTGGTAGCCGGCGATGAGTCCGAGGGTGCTTCCGAGGACGGTCGCGAGGATGGTCCCGGCCGGCCCGATCGCCAGCGCGGGCTCGGCCCCGGCCAGAACGCGCGCGAACACGTCGCGGCCGATGTCGTCGGTGCCGAACCAGTGCGACGCCGAGGGAGGTGCGAGGTGCTGGCCGGTGTCGGCGAACGGGTGGAGGCCGAACCATCGCCAGCCCACGGCGGCGACGATCCAGAACACCACGACGAGCGCGCTGACCACGAACGTCGGGCGTCGCAGCAGCTGGAGCGCGACCCGGTGCCGCACTGCGATACGGCGACCCGCCTGCTCGACGGACTCCGGCGGTCCGGCGGGTGCTGAGCGGGAGGTGTCGGACGCCGTCCGCGCTTCCGCGCCCGCCAGGCCCACGTCGTCGATCGCCATCTCACTCCTTCGCATCGAAGCGGATCCGGGGGTCGACGAGCGCGAAGACCACGTCGGTGAGCAGCAACGCCAGCAGCGAGACGACTCCGGTGACCATCACGCCGGCCTCCAGCAGCACGATGTCCTTCTTCTGCGTCGCCGTGACGAGCAGCGCTCCGAGCCCGGGGTAGCCGAACAGGGATTCGACGATGGCGCTGCCGCCGAGCAGGGTGCCCAGGTAGATGCCGAGGAGGGAGATCGTGGGGATCAGTGCGTTGCGGGCGACATGCGATCGGACCACCTGCGAAGGCGTCAGGCCTTTGAGGACCGCCGTGCGGTGATACTGCGACGTCAGCGTCTCGAGGGTCCCGGTGCGGACCATACGCACGAGAACGGCCAGGTACGCGAGCGCCAGCGTGATCGCCGGCAGGGTCATGGCCCGCAGGTGCAGCAGTGGATCGGCGGAGGCCGCATCCGCGGCCGAGCTGACCGGCACCCAGCCGAGCCACACGGAGAAGACGATCAGGAAGACGACGCCGATCACGAACTCGGGGACCGCGGACAGCGACATCAGCACGACGGTGATGAACCGGTCGGTCCTCCGGCCCTCCCGATACGCCTGCACCGCGCCGAGGGCGATCGCGACCGGAACGACCAACACGAAGGCGTAGAGACCCAGCAGCAGCGAGTTGCCGAGGCGCCCGAGGATGAGCTCGGACGCGGGCTGGGCGTAGATGAGGCTGACACCCCAGTCGCCCGTGACGAATCCGCCGAGCCAGTGCAGGTACCGTTCGACGATCCCGCCGTCGAGACCGTGCTCGGCGTTCCACGCGGCCACCTGCGTCGCCGTGGCGTACGGGCCGAGGGCGTTCCTCCCCGGATCGCCGGGGACGACCTGCACGAGCCAGAACACCAGAACCGAGACGACGAGCAGGACGAGCGGGATCTGCACCAGGCGCCGGCCGACGAGGTGCGTGAGCGCGAGGTGGCGCGGCGCGAGCACACGCAGCCCCCGCCGGCGCGACGGATCGGCGTCGCGGAGGCGGGGGCTGGTGGTCGTCATGACAGTTCTCCTGGGATCGCGGCCGGGATCAGCCGGTGATCGTTATTCCCTTGAAGGAGTAGCCGGTGTAGAAGTCCAGCGCTCCGGGGAACTGACCGTGCACCCGCTTGTTCTGCAGGACCTTGGCCTTGGCGAACGTGGGCACGATGACAGCCAGGTCGTTCCACTGGGTCGCGGCGATCTCGTTGACGAGCTTCTGGCGCTCGGCCTTGTCGGTCGCCTTGTCATAGGCCGCCGAGGTCGCCTCCAGCTGCGGGTTGGAGTAGTGTGACGCGTTCCAGTCCGCTCCTGAGGTGAAGATGAGCGAGATGTACTGCGACGGGGCGCGCACCGCCCAGTTGGTGATGGTCAGCGGCGCGTTCAGCCACGGCGAGTCCGCGCCGTCGGCGTAGTACTGCTCGCTCGTGAGCACCTTCAGACCGACCTTGAAGCCCTTCACCGCATTGAGCTGCTGCTGCAGCACCTCGCCGTAGAGCTTGTTGTCGGTTGTGATGTCGAACGAGACCGTCTTGCCGCCGAGGAGTTCGGCCACCTTGGCAGTGTCCTTCTGGCGCTGGTCGATGCCCTGCGGCTGGAGCGGGTAGTCCGGGAAGTAGGTCGTGTCGTTCGCCACGACGGCGTTGCCGGCATAGACGCTCTTCACCAGCCCGGGCCGGTCGATCGCCCAGGCGACGGCCTGGCGTACCTTCGGGTCGTCGAACGGCGCCGTCGTGACGTTGAGGAAGATGCCGTCGAACTTGTTGTAACCGGAGCTGACCTCGCTGTAGTCGGAGGCCTTCACCGCTGCGGCGACCTCGCTCGACTGATCGATGCGGTCGATCTCGCCGGCCTGGAACGCGAGCAACTCGGCCTGGGTGTCGGCGTAGACCTTGAGCTCGACGCCGGAGATCTTGATGTCCTTGGCGTCCCAGTACTTGGGGTTCTTCGAGAACGTCGCCCCCTGACCCGGAGTGAACCTGTCCAGGACGAACTGGCCGGCGCCGACCGGATGCTTGAGCCAGCCGCCCGGCGTGTAGCCGGCCGGCAGGATGGCGGTGTTCGCGCCCGTCAGCAGACGGGGGAAGTCGGAGAACGGGCGTTTCAGCGTGAAGACGACGCTCTCGCCGTCCTTCCCCGCCGCCACGGACGAGAGGATGCCGTCGAACGAGCTCTTGCCCGGCGACGTGCTGTCCTTGGCGGTGATGGCGTCGAAGGTGGAGACGACGTCTTTCGGGGTGACAGGCTTGCCATCGTTGAATTCGGTGCCCTTCCGCAGCGCGACGGTCCAGGCGAGGCCGTCCGCCGACGGCTTCCACGAGGTGGCCAGCCGCGGCACGAGCTCGCCCTTCGCGTCGAGGCTGATCAGGCCCTCGGAGGCGAGGCCGGTCAGGAGCATGGCGTTGTAGTCGGCTGCGGTGAGCGGGTCGATGTCGCCGCCCGGATCGGTGATCGGGATGCGGTACACGCCGCTCGCGCCGCTGGACGACGTCGGTGCGGCACCTCCTGAGGTGGCGCAGCCGGCGAGGAGCAGGGCTGCCGAGGCGAGAGTGGCGGCGAGGGCGGCAGCACGTCGTCGCGGGGACGTTCGGATGGTCATTCGGGTCTCCTGGCTGTGAGCGTTCGGGCTGTGGGGTGGAGCGGGTGGTGCGGTCAGCGTGGTCCGCCGTCGACCGTCAGGTCGAGGCGTTCGGTGTAGAAGGCGACGCGTCCGGCGATCGCGGCGACGTCGTCCTTGGGGTCGCCGTACGACCAGGCGACGTCGTCGAGGGTGCCGTCGGCGAGGCTCCAGTACTGCATGGTGTGCCCCTTGTACGGGCAGGAGGTCTCGGTGCTGCTCGAGGTCAGCGCGGCGAAGTCCACGTGCTCGGGCAGGAAGTAGTAGCGCGGAAGGAGCCCGGTCTCGTAGACGATGACGGTCTCGTCGCTGTCGGCGAGGACGAGTCCGTCGCGCGACACGGTGACACGTCGACTGCTGGGCAGCGCATCCACTCGGCTGAACTGGTCGCGCGGGTGCGTGAACACCGGCTGCTCCTCCTCCAGCCAGCGGTCGAGCACGCCTGGGAACCAGCTGACCCCGAGGAAGCCGCCCAGCTCGGGGACGTCCCAGCTCCACGCCGCATGCCTGATGAGCCGGTCGTCGATCCGCAGGTCGTACCACTGTGCGGGAGCACGGCGCGGACGGTAGTAGCCGAGGTCGCCTTCGGGCGCGTCCGTCTCCACGAGCAGGTCGGTCCGGACGTCGGCGAGCGGGAACCCGTATTCGGGGACCTTGTGTCGGGGTTCCCAGACGAGGAGCTGCCTCCGGCTGTCGACGACGGCCGTGTCGCCCGCGAAGCCGCGGACCCAGCGTTCGCTGGGCTGGAAGCTCCAGGTCTCCGGGTACGCCGGGAAGCGCTGCGCGAGGTTCGCGGTCACGGGAGGAAGCCAGGTCTGATCGGTGGTCATGCGTGGAACCTTCACGTGGTTCGCGTCGAGCACGCCACCTCGGCCGACACAGAACGACATCTCCGACACATCACGCAACACAGGCTCATGCGACCCGGAACGCTGTGGCTAGATTGGCCGCCTTCACGAGAAACGGAGACCCCGGTGACCGATCGGATCGTCGACGCGCCCTTGCAGCTCGGCCTCTTCGCGCACTTCGCGGAGGAGGCCGGCGAGGCGGAGTCGTACCGCGAATTCCTGCAGCTGTTCGAACACGCCGAGGAGGTCGGCTTCGGCTACGCCTGGGTCCGGCAGTTCCACTTCCGGAGCCCGGGGAGCACGCTTTCCGGAGGCCTCCCGTCGCCGTTCGTGCTGCTGGCGGCGCTCGCCGCGACGACATCCCGGCTGCGACTCGGCACCGCCGCGGTCACCCTGCCGCTGGAGAACCCGATCCGGGTGGCAGAGGACGCCGCCGTCCTCGACGCGATCAGCGGCGGGCGTCTCGAGCTCGGCGTCGCGAACGGCGCGGGAGCGCCTGCGGCGGCGGAGGCCCTGGGCCGGCGGCTCTCCGAAGACCGCGAGGAGCTCAGACGGGCCTTCCTCGACGCGCTCGACGTGCTGCTGGATGCCCTTCGCGGCGAGCCGGTCACCACGGACGGGCACACCCTCGCCCCGACGGCGCCCACTCTTCCCGACCGGATCTGGGAGGCGACACTGACCGCGGAGAGCGCCAGGGCCGCGGGAGAGCGCGGCTACGGTGTCCTGATCGGCACCACTCAGACCGTCCCCGCCGAGGTCACGGCCGCCGCCTATCTGGAGGGGCTGCGCGTCTCGGGATCCGCACCACGGCTGGGACTGTCCACCCTGGTCCTCCCGGGGCGCACTCGTGAAGAAGCTCTCGCCGCGGCTCGCGGGGGCATCGAGCGCAAGTGGGCGTGGGGCAAGGACTTCCTGCCGCCGGCGACCACGCTCGCCGAGAAGGCGGCGTCGGTCGGCCTCCACTACGGGACCACCGACGACATCGTCGAGTCGATCGCCTCGCACCCCGCGTTCCGCTTCACCACGCACCTCCAGGTTCAGCTCGAACTCGTGTATGACGGCTTCGCGCGGCGGCACGACGCTCTGGAGCAGTTCACCACCGAGATCGCTCCAGCTCTCGGCTGGACTTCACCGTTGCTCGCGGGAGCCGGACGATGAGCGGGCAGCGGCACCCGCTCGTGCTGGGAGCCGGGCTGTTCTACCCCGGCGGCGAGCACATCACCGGCTGGCGCTCTCCCGCGGCTCAGCCCGACCGCTACCTCGACCTGGACTACTACGCCGAGTTTGCGCGCACTGCAGAGGACGGCCGTTTCGCCACCGTGTTCATCGCTGACGAGCTCTACGTGTGGGACCGCTACGAATCGGGGATCGACCACGGCGTCAACATCCGGCCCGAACCGCTCACGCTGCTCTCCGCCCTCTCGCAGCTGACGACGAAGATCGGGCTGGCGGCGACGGTCTCCACCACCTACAACGAGCCCTACCACGTCGCCCGCAAGCTGGCCTCGCTCGACTACCTCAGCGAAGGCCGGGCGGCCTGGAACCTGGTCACGAGCGCGAGCGACGAGGAGGCGCGCAACTTCGGCAAGGACGCGAACCTCGATCACGCGGTGCGCTACCGCCGCGGCGAGGAGTTCGTGGAGGTGGTCCAGGGGCTCTGGGACAGCTGGGACGACGACGCGCTGCGCTACGACAAGGCGTCCGGGTTCTTCGCCGACCGGGAGAAGGTGCACGTCCTCGACCATCAGGGCGAGTTCCTCTCGGTCCGGGGCCCGTTGAACATCCCGCGGCCGCCGCAGGGTCACCCTCCGCTGTTCCAGGCGGGCGCGTCGGAGGCCGGCCGGGCGCTGGCGGGACGCACGGCCGACGCCGTCTTCACCCTCGGCTCCGCCGACCTCGCCGCCGCGCAGCGGCTCTACCGCGACTACAAGCTCCGCGCCCGCCGCAGCGGCAGGGACCAGGAGGACGTGAAGGTCCTTCCCGCGCTTCAGCCTGTGATCGGCCGCACCCTCGGGGAGGCGGAGGAGAAGCTGCGGCTCATCGAAGAGCTCACGCCGGAGCAGGTCGCGCTGGATCTGCTGTCGCACTGGCTCGGCGAAGACCTCGGAGCGCGAGCGCTCGACGAGCGGTTCGAGTTCGATCCCGACCTCGCCGGCTTCAACCAGTCGAAGTCGCTCTACGCCTCGATCGTCGCCCTCCTGGGCGAGCGCGACTACACCCTCAGGGAGCTGTACCGTACGGTGCTACGGCGCCGCTTCGTGCTGGGGACGCCGGACTCGCTGGCCGACCGGCTCGCCACCGCCTACGAGGAGCGCGCCGCGGACGGGTTCATCCTGATGTTCCCCACGCTCCCCGACACCCTCACCGACTTCGTCACCGACATCGTGCCCCGGCTGACCGACCGGGGCGTGTACCCGGCCGAGTACGCGGGCGACACCCTCCGCGAGCACCTCGGGCTCGCCCGACCGGGAAGCAGGTACGCCGCATGACCCGCCGCATCCACCTCGGCGCGTTCGCCTTCCACCCCGGCGGTGCCCACGTCACGGGATGGCGCCACGAGACCG
>JABLTH010020791.1_pt1 | contig 13358 bp, 9 predicted proteins | sample 7875711 | NCBI WGS metagenome assembly JABLTH01 (sample SAMN14941262, study PRJNA633318) | bioreactor metagenome | isolation source: bioreactor | place: China | collected 2019-03-05 | reverse complement strand
CTTTTTGCATTCTAGGCTAGGAATTTCGCTAAAGGGAACCTCCGGGTAATGGAATTCAATGACGGCTTTCGACCGATCAATCTGAATAGCTGGCAGTCACAAGGCGACCCCAAGCAGCCGTTCGCCATCCAACTAATTGACAGTCCGGTCCCATCGACAGCGGACAGTCAAACTAACGATAGAACCCTTAACAACTGTCCGACTAACAAATTGAACAAGATAGTTCAGCGGCTGCTTGCCACAATTCTTCATGGCAAGCAGCACAAATCACTTACATCTGGCGATGCATTGCTGCCATACTTAAATTGGCCTCGGCGGCTTTTTCATAGGCGTTAATAAGAACTCGGCAATGGCTGACCAAAGTGTCGCCCTGTTTACCGTAAAGATAACTTTTTGACTGGTATTGGCTAAGCAGTTTTTTGTGCTCTTCAACTTTAAGTTGCAGTTCTTTGGCCGCTTCTTCGTAATGTTTCGCCAATGCCTCGTGATCAGCTTTGGTCGTTGCGCTTTGAACGGCTTGAGTCATATCCATCGGATGCGGGTTCATCTCACTACATGCCACTAAGATGCCAGCACCTAACAATAGGGTAATCAATAGTTTTGTTTTCATAGATTTTCTCCAGATTGAGTTGTTATTCATCGTTAATTTCGTCCTGTTTTTATAGTTTATGGAGTGATGAAAGATTAGAAATGACATCAATCCATTCTATAAATCTTTATATTTCAAGCACAAATAGTGCCATCATTAAAATCAATGAGTTAAATTCGTCTTTACCTGCTCTCGCGGCCGATTGCGCAATACTGGTGCAAACAAAGGTGTTGCCGCACCGTATTGGGTCAATCTCCTAAGCCGATGTGCGTGCAACTTCATATCTTGCCTTTCGAGCCTTAAACGCAGTGTTCAAAAAGTGTTCGCCAACAAGGCGTTGCAGCATTGCTTCCAGTTGAGATTCGTCTAAATCATTCACCTCTTGATGAAGACGCGGAGCAATCTTGGCAAAAATCGTTACCAGTTGAGGGTCAAAGTGGCTGCCACCCTCTTTAGTGAGCTTGGTAATAGCATCAACCGCTGGCCACGCGTCCTTGTACGGACGGTGCGAGGTCAGCGCATCAAACACGTCCCCGATAGCGAATATTCGTGCGTTCAGTGGAATGGCGTCCCCTTTAAGGCCTTGCAGATACCCGCTGCCGTCATATTTTTCATGGTGAAACTCCACGACATCCCGCGCACCGATCAACCAGTGCGATTTGTTTAGAATTTCCACGCCTAATGCCACATGCGTTTTCATGACCTCGAATTCATCCACTGTCAGTTTTTCCGGTTTCAGCAAAATCGGATCACGGATACCGATCTTGCCGACATCATGTAAAAAAGCTCCGGCAATTAGATCGCGCATATTATCTTGAGACAATCCGACCGCTTCACCCAGCCGCAAGGCGTAATAGGTCACCCGATAGTTATGATGGTTGGTTTCCGAATCGCGCTCCGCGATGGCGCAACCGAGCACATTCATGAGTTCAAGATTACCCTGTAAGAGTTCGCCGGAAAGCCTGATGACGCCTCGATTGAGGGAGAGGACAATCGGATACATCAATAGGCTGGTAAAGAAAATGCCCAGCGTAACAAAACCCAGCATACGGATTAGGTTTTGCTTCAAGGCGGCAAAGGTTTCCGGATCAACCTGATAGACGCCTTCGAAATACCCCATCGGCGAATCCTGTTCGCCACGTAGCGGAACCAGGGTGACTAGCCACAATTGGCCATGAATGAAATGAAGGTCGTGAGTAAACCCATCGGCTTTTGGAAATTGATGGCGATATTGATCGATGAAATGTTCGACAAATTCCTTTCCTTTTCTAACGGCTTCGAGCTTTAATTGCTTGTTGCGGTCGTATAATTCAACAATCAGAAAATGCAGGCTAACCAGTTGTTAAGCCAGTTGCCTCAGGTGTTCGGTCGATTGGGCATCGAGTTGTTCCAGATTATGGGCCGATGCCCCGCTGAATATCGCTGATTCCTTCAGCGCAAGGGCATGAACTAACTGCTCGGCTCTCTTGATCTCCAGCCATAAAATGGAACCGCCTACCGTTACGCTCAGGAACAACCAACCTAAAAGCAATCGAACCAGAATTTTTCGATGGATAAAGCGATTGGTGGACATCGCTTGTGGCGATTTCATCCTTTTAGATTGATAGCGATGTGATTGCTTGGTTTTCATTGTTCTAAGCAAACTTTTTAGCTCGATTAAGCAGGATTTTTCTGAGCTCTAAGATTGCCAAGGGTATAAATACAACCCCGATCCAGACTACACACTGATGCAACGACACCGATTTGATCTGAAACAGGGTTTGCAGCATGGGAACATGGTGTATTGCCAACTGTAAGCTAAAGCACACGGCGACAATCAGAAACAAACGCAAATTGGAGAACAAACCGATTTGCCAGATGACGCGTTGCTCGCTTCGCGCACCGAAGGCACGCAGCAAACCGGTAATCACCAGAGCAGTAAAGGCGGCGTCGCGAGCTTGATCAAGCGTATTGCCGACTATATGCAGTTCATAGGCAAACACGCCGAGCGTGACGCTCGCGGCTAATAAACCGGTGAATAAAGTCAGATAAAACAAATGCCGGTTGAGTAACTGGGACTGAGCCTGTCGAGGCGGGCGATTCAATACCCCCGGATCAATTGGATCGGTGGAAAGGGCCAAGGCCGCAAAACCATCGGTGACCAGGTTGATCCACAAAAGATGTAGCGGTAAAAGCGGTAAGGGCCAACCCAACAGCACGGCGCCCAACATCACCAACAACTCGCCGGTGCTACTGCCCAGCAGGTAAGCCAAGGTTTTGGCGATGTTGTCATAAATGCCGCGTCCTTCTTCAACGGCGGCGACAATGGAAGCAAAATTATCATCGGCAACAATCATGTCGGCGGCTTCTTTGGTCACTTCAGTACCGGTAATGCCCATAGCGATTCCGATGGACGCCTCTTTGATAGCCGGCGCATCGTTCACGCCGTCTCCCGTCATCGCGACAACCGCCCCAGTCGCTTTCCATGCCCGCACAATACGCAGTTTATGCTCGGCTGTTACCCGTGCATACACCGAAACATGCGGTACGCGTTCCTTTAACTCAGCATCGTCCAAGTGGTCTATCTCGGTACCAATCAGAACTTCATCGCCCTTATCCATAATCCCTAATTCGCAGCCAATAGCTCGCGCAGTATCAGGGTGGTCGCCGGTGATCATCACCGTTTTGATCCCTGCCCGTTTGCATTTGCTGACGGCCTCTCTGGCTTCACCACGCGGCGGGTCCTGTAAGCCAACGAGTCCTAGCAAAATAAGCTGCTGTTCGATCTCGACATCACTACCGAATACGCCCGCACCGAAATGGATGCCTTCTAGTGGACGCTCTGCCACGGCCAGCACTCGCAACGCATCGTTGGCCAGTAAGCGATTGGCCTGAAAAAATCGAGTGCGGTCGATTTCAGTCAATGCCCTGACACCTTGGTCGGTACGAATCAACGTGCAACGTCTAAGAACGACTTCGGGAGCACCTTTGACAAAGGCCCAGGGGAAATTAGCCTGACGACGGATAACGCTCATGCGTTTGCGGTCAGAATCAAAAGGGATCACCGCCAAACGCGGCATGTCCGTTTCAATGGCAGAACGGGTAATATTCGCTTTCGCGGCGGCCACCAATAACGCCCCCTCGGTAGGATCGCCTACGACAGTAGATCGGCCATCGATTAGCGTGAGTTCGGCATCGTTGCATGCCGCCGATGCTCGCAGCAAGGCGAATAATTCGGGGCTTTCCGAAGGGAAACTTTCCACGTTGCCAGAGAAGAATGTGCCTTCCGTGGCGTAACCTTCACCGGTAACACGATAGAGGTTTTGCGAGGTCACCAACTTGCGGGCCGTCATTTCACCCATCGTCAGCGTGCCGGTCTTGTCGGTACAAATCACCTGGGCACGGCCTAGCGTTTCAACCGAAGCCAAACGTCGTACCAAGGCATGACGCTGAACCATACGCTGTACACCCAAAGCCAGCGCAATCGTTACCACCGCCGGCAACCCTTCGGGAATCGCCGCGACGGCAAGACTCACCGAACTTAGGAAAAGCTCAAAGGGGGCGATGCCTCGCCATAATCCCAGCCCAAAAATTAAGCCGACGATGCCGAAACATGCCATCAACAACAGACGCCCAACTCGTTCCAGTTGGCGTTGCAATGGCGTTTCTCCGCTTTCGGCCGATTCGAGCAGTTTCGCTATGCGGCCAAGTTCGGTTTCCATGCCGGTATTAACCACCACTGCGCGAGCGGAACCACCGGTCACACTGGTACCGAGAAAAACCATATTGCGCCGCTCAGCCAGCGGTGTGTCCAATGCCAAGCTATCGGTACACTTAGCCACGGCTTGCGACTCGCCTGTGAGCGGGGCTTCATTGACGCGAAATACGGATGCTTGAATAAGGCGGGCATCCGCCGCAACCAAATCGCCCGCTTCGAGTAACAGTAGGTCGCCCGGAACGACTTCAGTGGTTGTGATCACCAAACTATGGCCATCCCGAACCGCTCGGCAATGCGGCGCTGTTAAACGAGCGAGTGCGGCTGCCGCTTTCTCGGCCCGATACTCCTGGAGAAAGCCAATGACCGCATTCAAGATCACGATAGCGATGATGGCAATACCGTCGATGACTTCACCGAGTGCGACGGAAACGGCCGCTGCGCCAATCAGTACCCAAATAACGAGACTTTTAAACTGGCTGATAAGAATCACCAAAGCCGAAAATCGCTTGCCCTTATCCAGTTTATTTTGCCCATATCGAGCAAGTCGCTTTTTCGCCTCATCGGTGGAAAGTCCCTGTTCCATATCGGTCGCAAGCAGACCTGCGGTTTCGATTGAAGATAGCTTGTGCCATGTATGCGTCATGACACACCTCCCTTTAAACATATCGATAATGTCAGAGATAACGACCGGTGGCAGCGTGGGATTATCAAAACGAGTCCCTATTCCGGAATACTGCCCAATAACGAATCCACTGCGGTAGAAACCGCTAGATCGACCCTTTTATCGTTTATTAGCACGCCAAATACCCCACCATCCCCGACCAAACAAATAACGCTGTCCCGCCATAGCAGCAAACCTTTCTCCTTGTCGTAGAGAAAGCCTGCCACTTCCACCTTATCCTGGCTGCCAACCACATTGAGATCGATAAGGGCTAAGACCATGATCCAGCGTGCATCCGGCGGACCAAGGCGTTTTATCAAGGCAGGATCGGCGGCCCGTAGACTATCGTTGGTCAGGGTAGAGCTCTCGCGTGAATCACTCAGGATCACCGGGTATCCTTTCCGCTTCAGTATCGTTGCCGCCTTTCGCGTAAGGGTTCTTCGAGATATGCCGCAACCTGTTTATCGATTCGCGCATCAACGGCTGGCAGTAGCGTAATCTGGCCTATGGATTCAGGCTTAAATTCCGAAGCCCGGTAGAATGCCGGCTGGGTAACGGCACATCCTTCCAGCAAGAAAAGCACACCGACTAAGGTGATTAGAATTGATTTATGCCAACGGATAGTCATGTCTCACCCCCCTCACTCTTTCTGGCGATGCAAATTTGCCATCATCAAATTTTCCTCAGCCGCCTTTTCGTAGGCATTGATCAATGCTTGGCAATGTTCTTTAAACCCTTCGGCTTGCCGGCCATAAAGATAGCTTTTAGCCTCATATTGGCTCAAAAACATCTTGTGTTCCTGAACCTTGGCCTGCATCTCCTTAGCGGTTTCTTCATAATGCTTTACCAACGCCTCATGCTGTACGGCCAGGTCCAAATCCATCGAATGAGGCTTGATTTCGCTACAGGCCGCTAGTAAGCCTGTCATTAAAAGCAAAGTGATCAGTAATTTTGTTTTCATAGGTGATTTCCAGATAGTTTAAATTTTCGGATAATTAATTTCTTTGAGCGCGGAACGGATAACACGGAATGAAGAATTCAGCAGCAGCATGACAAGACAGGATGCGACGACAATATCCGCCCATCCCGATTCAAAGTACCAAACTGCTCCCGCTGTGATAAATACCGATAGATTTGACGCTATATCATTTCTTGAACATTCCCATACCGAGCTCATATTGATGTCTTCGTTTCTGTGCTTCCACAGCAAAAATAGACATAGCGAATTTGCAGCTAGGCCCGCCAAACTTAAAATACCCATAATTTCGTAAGATGGCAGTACAGGCTCAATCAGCCGCAGAATGATTTGCGCCAAGACCACACACGCCCCGATCAATATCAAACTACCCTTAAATAAGGCCACTTTCGCCTTAGTGGTCGCTTCTTTAGAAACGGCGTAAAGGCTTAAGCCATATGTCAACGCATCGCCGAGATTGTCCAGGCTGTCCGAGAGCAGAGCCGTTGATTTTACGTAAACGGCCCCGCCGACAATGACGACAAACATAACCGCATTAACAACGAGCACGGCTTTAAGCGTGCCGCGTTGTCGTTCGCGTAATTTCTCAATTGCGCAGTTATTTTCACAACATGAAGCCATATCAAAATTCTCCGTGAGCCTAACCAATTGATGAAAGCATCAGTAACCTCTCAAGACTATGAGGTTCGAAACCGTTCTTGAAACTGCAACACCAGGCTGTAAATCACCGGGAACACCAAAAGGCTTAATATCAACACGGTCAGCATGCCGCCCAACGCGGGGGCGGCAATGCGTTGCGTCACATCCGCGCCGGTGCCGGTCGCCGTCATGATGGGTATCAAACCGATGATGTTGGCCAGCGAGGTAATCGCGACCGGCCGGACGCGTAATGCCGTCGCGGCTTCGCTGGCCACTCGGATTTCCTCGCCGGTCAAGGGCGCCTGTTTTTGCGCCCTGAGCTTATCGATTTCAATATCGATAAAGCTCAGCACCATCACCCCGGTTTCCGCCGCCGTACCCGCCAGCGCGATCAGTCCGACATAGACGGTAATCGACAGGTTATAGCCCAACCAATAGACGAACCAGATACCACCGATCAGGCTAAAAGGAATCGCCAGCATCACGATGGTGGGTTCGGTGATGTTTCGAAAGGCGGTGTATAGCAGAATAAAAATCAGCAGTAGCGTGATGGGTATCACGATGCGTAGCCTTTCCGCGGCCCGCTGCATGTATTCGAACTGGCCCGACCAAGTGACGGTATAACCGGCGGGCAACGTGACTTTTTCGGCCAAGGCCTTTTTCGCCTGCTCCACATAACCGCCGATGTCCGAGGTTTTTAGGTCGACATAAATCCAGGCATTGGGCCGTGCATCCTCTGTTTTGATCACGTCGGTACCGCGCTTGAAATCGATGTCCGCCACCGCCGTCAACGGGATTTGGCTACCGGTCGGCGTCGGAATCAGCACCCGCCGTAAAGCTTCCGGATTGTCACGCAAATCGCGCGGATACCTGAGATTGACCGGATAGCGCTCCAGACCTTCGACGGTCTCGGTGATGTTCATGCCGCCAATCGCGCTTTGGATTACATCCTGTACGTCGCCGACCGTTAAGCCGTACCGCGCGGCCGCTTCGCGGTTGATGTCGAAATCCAGGAAATAGCCGCCGACCGCCCGGTCGCCATAGGCCGACAGAGTGTCCGGCAAGGTTTTCATGGCCTGTTCGATTTGCAGCGACAGGGATTGCAGCACGTTCAGGTCGGGACCGGAGACCTTGATGCCGACCGGGGTCTTGATGCCGGTGGACAGCATGTCGATGCGAGTCTTGATGGGCATGGTCCAGGCGTTGGCTAAACCAGGGAAATGGATAGCCTTATCCATGTCATCCATTAGTTGCCGCGTGGTCTTGTTCGGGTCGGGCCACTGTTCTCTCGGCTTTAACTTAATGGTGGTTTCCACCATCATCAACGGCGCGGCATCGGTGGCGGTTTCCGCCCGACCGATCTTGCCGAACACATGATGCACTTCCGGAAAGGTCTTGATGATCTTGTCGGTCTGTTGCAAGACTTCCCTGGCTTTGGTGATGGAGATGCCCGGAAAGGTGGTGGGCATGTATAAAATATCGCCTTCATCCAGGGGCGGCATAAATTCACTGCCCAATTGGGATAAGGGATAAAAGGTCGAGGCCATCAACAGCAGCGCCACGACCAGCGTGGCACCTCGCCAGCGCATCGCTATTCTTAAGACCGGCGAATGAATGGCATGCAAAATCCGATTAATCGGATTTTTTTGCTCGGGAATGATCTTGCCGCGCACGAAATACCCCATCAACACCGGCACCAAGGTGATGGTCAAGATCGCGGCGGCCGCCATCGCATAGGTTTTGGTGTACGCCAATGGGCTAAATAGTCGGCCTTCCTGCGCTTCCATGGTAATAATCGGCAGGAAGGACACGGTAATCACCAGCAAGGACGAAAACAAACCGGAGCCGACTTCGCGGGACGCATTGCCGATGGCTTCCCAGCGTTCCTGTGAAGTCAACTTGGCTTGTTTTTTCTCGGCCGCTTCGGCCAGGTGTTTATGAGCGTTTTCCACCATCACCACGCCGCCATCAACCATGTCGCCGATGGCCAGCGCGATGCCGCCCAAGGACATGATGTTGGCGTTCATGCCTTGCCATTTCATCACGATAAAGGCCATCAGGATGCCTAGCGGCAGGGTGATGACAATCACCAGGGACGAACGCACATGCAGCAAAAACAAGGCGACCAAGGCGCAGACGATGATCAGCTCCTGGCTCCGCGCCTCTTTCAAGGTGTCCACCGCCCTCTCGATCAAACTGCCCCGGTCATAGACCGGGACGAGTTCCACACCTGCCGGCAGGCCTTTTTTCAGTTCTTCCAGCTTCGCACGTACATCTTCAATGGTTGCCAGCGCATTTTCGCCGAAGCGCATGATCACCACGCCGCCGGCCACTTCGCCATCGCCGTTGAGTTCGGTGACGCCGCGCCGCAGCTCCGGACCGATCTGCACGTGGGCGACATCCTGCAAGCGAATCGGCGTGCCGTTGGCATCGACGCCCACCGGTATGGTGTTCAGGTCGTCGATGGATTTGATATAGCCCAAGCCCCTGACCATGTACTCGGTTTCGCCGAGCTCCAGTAAACGGCCGCCCACGTCGTTGTTTGAGCGTTTGATGGCCATCATCACGGTGGATAACGGGATCTCATAGGCCTGCAACGCATTGGGATCGACTTCCACCTGATATTGCTTGACGTAGCCACCGACCGAGGCGACTTCCGACACACCGGGCACGGTTTGCAGTGGATAGCGCAGATACCAGTCCTGGATGGATCGTAACTGAGCCAAATCATGTTTGCCGGTCTTGTCCACCAAGGTATATTCATAAACCCAGCCGACGCCGGTGGCATCCGGCCCTAATGCTGGCGTGACGCCTTGCGGCAGGCGGTTTTTCACATAGTTGAGGTATTCCAGCACCCGCGACCTGGCCCAATACATATCGGTGCCGTCTTCGAAAATCACGTATACGAACGACAAGCCAAAGAACGAATAACCGCGCACCACCTTGGCATGCGGCACGGCCAACATCGCGGTGGTTAAAGGATAAGTCACCTGATTTTCGACCACCTGCGGCGATTGGTCGGCGTAATCGGTGAAGATGATCACCTGTACATCCGATAAATCCGGTATGGCATCCAGCGGCATGTTTTTAAACGACCAAATTCCGCCGATGGCCAGGATAATTGCCCCCAGCAATACCATGAAGCGGTCCTTCAAGACGCTATTGATGATGAAATCAGTCATGGCGATGCGCTCCCTGCTCGGTCTGCAAGCGAGTCGGTTCGGACGCCGGCGTCGCCGAAGGCTCCAGCATTTTCGACGTGGCTTCGTTCAGCTTGGATTCGGAATCGATCAAAAATTGCGCCGAGGTCACCACTTCCTCGTCGGCATCGAGGCCCTGAAGAATCGAGACATCGCCGTTGGACGCCAAACCGACTGTCACCGGGCGAGGTTCAAACTTGCCGGGGGCTCGTACCACGAAAACTTGAGTATGCGCACCGGAACGAACCACCGCTTCCGAGGGTATCACGATGGCATCCACCTGTTTACCGGCCAATATCGTCACTTCGGCAAACATATCGGGTTTTAACAGCAGACCGGGATTATCGAAGGCCAGACGCACCTTGATCGTCCGAGTCTTGGCTTCGGCATACGGATAAATAAACGTCAGATGGCCTTTGAAGGTGCGACCCGGAATGCCGGCCAATTGCATGTCAACCGGATCGCCTTCTTTCACCCACGGCAATTCGTACTCGTAAATTTCGGCATATACCCAGATTTTAGACAGGTCGGCGATCATGTACAGCTCGGTTTCCGGCGTGACGTATTGGCCTTCACGAGCGCCGATGTTGATGACGATACCGTCCGCCGGCGTATGGATATGCAGGCTTTTTTTGATGGCTCGGCTATCGGTCAATTCATGCAGTTGATGTTCGGGCACATCCAGCAATTTCAAGCGTTCGCGGGAGCTCGTCACCAAGTCTTCCGCACCGCGACGGATGTCTTCGATGGGGCTTCTTTCCAGAACTTTGAGATTATTGATGGCCAACACGTATTCCTGTTGGCTGGCCACTAATTGCGGGGAATAAATGCTCAACAGCTCTTCATTTTTCTTGACCAGTTGCCCGGTTTTATCGGCACGTAGCGTTTCAATCCAGCCTTCGGTTTTGGGATGCAGCCGAACGATATGCTCTTCGTCATACGCCACACGGCCTACGGCTCTGACCACATGCGAGAGCAAGGTTTTTTTTGCCCGCGCGGTCCGCACGCCGATGTTTTGCACCGTCGCCGCATCAATTTTAACAGTGCCCGCTGACGCGTCCTTTTGAGTCTCGTCCTCGGCATACACAGGCAGATAATCCATCCCCATATTGTCCTTAGCGGGTACCGGCGACGTCACCGATGGATTCATCGGATTGCGGTAAAACAAAATTTTGGGTTGTTTGGGCGCATTATCCTCGGTATAAACCGGTACGTAATCCATGCCCATGGCATCCTTGGTTGGCACCGGGGACGTTACCGATGGATTCATGGCACTTCTGTAAAATAATGGCTTTCTGCCCTCTGCTGGTTGAACCGCCGATTCCTGTTTAGGTTGCTGAGCCAGCCAATAGCCGCCCGCCAAGCCTATCCCCAAGGTCACCGTGGCGGTTAATAACAATTGCTTACTCATAAATTTCGTCCTCGCCAACATTCGCGCACAGGTGCGCCAGTGCTTGTTGGGCTTCCGTGAAGGCTTTCCAGTATTGGGTTTCGTATTCGAACAAGGTGATCTGGCTACGTACCAGATTCAAAAAATCGACTTTGTTGACCTGATAACCGGCCAGCATTGAGGCGACGGTTTGCCGGGCCTGCGGAATGATGCCGGTATCGAACAACACGAAGTGCTGTTTGGCCCGCTGGTAATCGCTGTGACTTTGGGTAATTTCAGAACGAACCGCGTTCCATCGATCTTGCAGTGCGTAGCGTTGTTGCATCAATTCGCTGGTACGCTGATCGACGGCTTTGGCTTGCTTGCTGGCGGCAAAAATCGGCACGTTCATGCTGACGCCCAGGCTCAGCAAATCCGAACGTCTGGTGCCGTCGAGCATGTTGTTGCGTGCACCATAGGCCGCTTCGACGTTGAAGTCCGGTAGAAAATCTTTATGTGCCAGTTCCAGCTTGGATTGCGCCGCATGGATGCCTTGTCGGTCGCTTTCCAACATCGGTCTTGAGACTTCCGCTTGTTGATAAAGCCGGTCTTCGGGTTTAATTTCCGGCAAATTCAAGGCGAGTTGCGCCGGTAATTGCAGCCAATGGTTGGCGGGTTGATCCAACAGTGCATTGAGTTTGGCGACGGTACTGCGCCGCATGCCATTAAGGTTGATTTTCTGATCCAACAGCTTGGAGAGTTCCAGTTGGGCTAGCAATACGTCCTGTTGCAAACCTTCGCCCACTTCGTATTTGCTGCGGGCGATATCGACGAACTGCTGCAATAACTTGTGATTGTTATCGACGATCTCCACCGTCCGATCCAGATAAAAAACCTGCCACCACAGGGTTTTGACGTCGCTCAACAGACGCAGGCGCAACTCATCGGCATTCAGTGTAGCGGCTTCCGCTTCATACAGCGCGGCCTGCTCGCGTAGCGCCAGTTTGCCGGGAAAGGGAATCCCCTGGGAAAGCCCGAAACCGATTTGCGTCATGTCTTCTTGCCGCGTGCTAAAGCTATTAGTCGGCAAACTCATCGCGTTGAAGGTGATTTGCGGGTCGGGCAGGCTGCCTTCCTGCGACGGAATGGCGGCCATCGCCTTGGCACGGGCCAAGGTTTGCGCCAGATCAGGATTGTCCTGAATGACTTTTTGAGTGGCCGCCTCAAGCGTCAATAGCGGTTGCTCATCTGCGTTGGCCAGGCGGCAGACGATAAACAGCGTCGCCATCAGCAGACGCCTTGATCGAAAAAAGGATGTCATGATGATCCTCGTAAACTCGTGATAACCATGACGAACAAAAATCAGCCGGACTTTGGCCGATGTTGATCGTCATAAGGGCGGTGATTATTTCTTACAGCGAAACACCACCGTTGAACGGCTTAGAGGCTAAAAATCGGCGGTTTTATGTCGGGAGGTGCAAGAAACGAGGCGGAATTAGGTTTTTCCCCAAAGCCATAGCTATTGGACACCTGGATTGGAATAAACCTAAAAGATGACGTGATCCCGCAATCCACGCAAACATGAAAGCTGCAACTGGCCAAGTGCGGTTTGGCTGTGGCGGACTGGCAATGATCGGCGTGTGTGGAGGCCGAAACTCCTTCATCGCCCATTTCATCGGCAACGACAACCATTTGCGCAACCGATAACTGGCTGGTGAGTGCAGAATAATGAGCAAACGCCACCACTACAGGCATGATAGCCATGAGCACTAATAGAATGGTGGTGAGGCGATGTTGCATCATATTTGCCAGAGTCTAACTTATCTATATCATTGTAGATGAAATTTTTCATTATTGACGTCATAAAATCTGGACGCCTAAAGGCTAGCGATTGGAAACTGCATGACAATAAAACCCTTTGATCTAAGGCTCAATAAAATGCCGGCTTTGACCATAGGCAAACTTGCCAAACAAACCGAAGTCAGCATCGAAACCATCCGTCACTATCAACGTATCGGTTTGCTGACAGAGCCAGCGAAACCCGATAGCGGCTATCGAGTTTATTCCGCTGATGCTATTGCCCAGATACGTTTTATCAAACGCGCTCAACAGGCCGGATTTACCTTAAAAGAAATTGCTGCCTTACTAGCCCTTGATGGGGCGCACTGTGCTGATGTTCGGCAACTCGCCGAGCAAAAATACCAGCAGATCGATCGACAAATCAGGG
>JABLTH010028677.1_pt1 | contig 13362 bp, 11 predicted proteins | sample 7875711 | NCBI WGS metagenome assembly JABLTH01 (sample SAMN14941262, study PRJNA633318) | bioreactor metagenome | isolation source: bioreactor | place: China | collected 2019-03-05 | reverse complement strand
CGCGGATGCGTCCGGGCCGCGGGCGTCGTTGAATGGCAGTTCGGCGTCGCCGCCGCTCCAGGCGTGGGCGAGGCCGTGGATGCGCACGCCGCGGATGACGATGCGGCCGTCGCGCAGCAGGTCGGTGCGGGTGTATGCGCGGGCATTGCCATCGGCCGGCACGTCGCGCGTCTCGCGGTCAAGCTGGCGCGCGAGCGGGGCCGATTCGTAGAGCCGCTCCCACAGCCGCACCATCGACGTGGCGTTGCGTTCGGTCACCCGCGCATCCTCGTCGCCGTGCAGCACCAGCAGCGCGGGCGGCAGCACGCCGTGGGTGTTCCAGTAGGCATCGGCCAGCGCTTCGGCATCCACCTTCACGCCCTTCTCCATCGCCGAGATTGCGGCGGCGGCAGAGGGCGGCATCATCGGCGGCAGGCCGGAATGCACCGCAGCGGCGGCGAACACCTCGGGGTGGTGGTAGGCGAGCAACCCGGCCAGCGCGCCGCCGGAGGACATGCCTGCGACGCATACGCGGGTGACATCAACCGCCAGCTCGTCGCGGGCGCGGTTGATCATCTCCAGCAGGATGGCGCATTCGCCGTGGCCAGCGGCGGTGTTGGGCTCAAACCAGTTCCAGCAGCGGCGGATGTTGGCGAAGGTGGCCTGATCAGGGTAGAGCACCGCAAAGCCCTCGCGCCCCGCGATGGCGTTCATGCGGGTGCCCTGCTCAAACTCCTCAGCCGTCTCGCGGCAGCCGTGAATCATCATCACCAGCGGCATGGCGCCAGCGTCCGCCGCGCGCGGCGGCACGTAGAGGCGATAAGCCCGCTCGGGCGGCAGCAATAGCCACGGGGCAGTGGCGCCATCGCTGCTGCGGGCGGTGCCGGAGACCGTTCGCGCGGGCGCCTGCGGGGCCGGCTGGTCTGGCGGGGTGGTGTCGGCGTCGGTGTGGTGCCGGTGGTGGTGATCTGCGGTGGAGGCAGGCTCGTGCGGTTCGGCTGGCGGCGCGGCGGGCGCGGGTGGAGCGGATGGCGCGGGCGGCGCAGCGGGATGATGCAGGGTTGAGGCTTCGGCGGGTGTGCTCGCCTCGGGCGATGTTGGAGCGGCTGGCGGGTAGTGCGGCGCTGTGTGTGGTCGCGTGTGCTGCGCCGCAGGCTGCGGCGGGCGCTGCCGCTCGAACATGGCGCGCAGCCGTGCGCGGAAACGCGCCAGGCGCGTGTGCTTCGGGTCAGGGGAGGAGGTAGCCATCTTGTGGGCGCCCAATCGTGTGGAGGCTGGCAGCCAGTCTACCGCCGCACCATGTCGTCACCGCGTCGGACAATGCCGCGACTTGCTGATGCCGGGAATCGCCGGCGCCGATATTTGCGGCGGCAGTTCACGCATATCATCGCTGCATGCCATTTACTGCTATCCGCTCCGCGCTGCTGCATTGCCTGCGCGACCCTGGTCTGGCTGGCGATGCCAGCGCTGTTGAATACTTGCCCGACGCGATCACCGTGATGCGCGATGGCCGGGTGCACGCCGTGGGCGCGGCCGATGCGCTGCTGCCCACACTCGGCCCCGATGTGCACGTTGAGGACCAGCGCGGGCGCATGCTGGTGCCCGGCTTTGTGGATACCCATGTGCACTACCCGCAGGTAGACGTGATCGCCAGCTACGGCACGCAACTGCTCGACTGGCTGAACCGCTACACCTTTCCGGCCGAGCTGGCGTTCGCCGAGCGCGCGCATGCTGATGCGGCGGCGGATTTCTTTCTCGACCGCGTGCTGGAGAACGGCACCACCACCGCCGCCGTGTTCTGCACCGTGCACCCGCAATCGGTGGACGCATTCTTCACCGCCAGCGAAGCACGTGGCCTGGGCATGATCGCCGGCAAATGCCTGATGGACCGGCACGCGCCGGAGGGCCTGACCGACACTGCCGACACCGGCTATCGCGACAGCAAGGCGCTGATCGAGCGCTGGCACGGCCACGCCCGCTCGCGCTACGCCATCACGCCGCGCTTTGCGCCCACGTCCACGCTGCCGCAAATGCAGGCGATGGGTCAGCTCGCGCGCGAGCACCCGGATGTCTACATCCAGTCGCACGTCGCCGAAAACCGCGCCGAGATCGCGTGGGTGAATGAGCTGTTCCCCGGCCATCGCAGTTATCTGGATGTGTACGACCACTACGGCCTGCTGCGCGATCGCTCGATCTACGCGCACTGCATTCACCTCGACGATGCGGACCGCGCGCGCATGACCGCCGCCGGGTCCACGCCGTCGTTCTGCCCAACGTCGAACCTGTTTATCGGCAGCGGCCTCTACAACCTGCAGCAAGCGCTCGATGCTGGCAATGTGGTGAGTGTGGGCACCGATGTGGGCGGCGGCACCAGTTACTCGATGCTGCGCACGTTGGGTGAGGCGTACAAGGTGCAGCAACTGCTCGGCACTTCGCTATCGCCCGCCTATGCGCTCTATCTCGCCACGCTCGGCGGTGCCCGCGCGCTCTCGCTCGACGATGAGATTGGCAGCATCACGCCGGGTAAGTTCGCCGACTTCGCGCTGCTTGATCCCGCCGCCACTCCCTTGCTTGCGCGTCGTACTTCGTTACGTGACGATCCGCTCGATACCTTCTTCGCGTTGATGACGCTAGGTGACGATCGCGCGATTGCGGCGACCTACGCCAGCGGGCGGTGCGTGCACCGGCGCGCGATGCCGTGACGACGGCTCGCCAAGCGGCGTCGGCATAATCGTCCGATGCGTCAGACTTCTTCCGTCACCGCCCTTGCTGCACTGGCGGCGCTCACCAACGCCAGCGTGTGGGGGTTTTCCTGGTATCCACTGAAATGGCTTGAAGCACACGGCATCGCCTCGTTGTGGGCGACCACCTTCGTGTTCGGTGCCAGCGCCCTGGCGGTGCTCGCTGCCCGCCCGGCTGCTGCACGCGCGCTGTGGTCGCATCGCGGCGCCCTGGGCTGGATGGTGTTTGCCGCCGGAATGACCAACGCCTGCTTCAATACCGCACTGGCGACCGGGGACGTCGTGCGTTCGGTACTGCTGTTCTACCTGATGCCGATGTGGGTGGTGGGGCTTGCGCGCTGGCTGCTGGCCGAGCCGATCACGCTCGCGGCGCTGGCACGCACAGCGCTGGCGCTCGCGGGCGCGATGCTGGTGCTGGGTGACGGCCAGTTGCGGATGCCGCTTCCGGACTCATGGTCGGACGCGCTGGCCATCGCGGCCGGTTTCTTCTTTGGCCTCAACAACGTGCTGCTGCGCAAACATGCGGCGACACCGCAGGAGGCGCGCGCGTTCGGCATGTTCATTGGTGCCGTCGTCATCGCGCCGATGGTGATTGCCGGCATGGCGATCATCGGCAAGCCATTGCTGCTCTCGCCGCAGCCCGTCGCCTGGCTGGTGATCGGACTGTTCACGGTTGCGGTGTTGATTGGCAATCTCGCCTTGCAGTATGGTGCGGCGCATTTGCCGGCCAACGTGCTCTCGGTGCTGATGCTGGCCGAGATCCTGGTGGCCACGCTGAGCTCGTGGCTGGCCGGCGCGGCGAGCATTACGCAGGGCGTTGTGCTTGGCGGCGCCTGCATCGTCTGCGCCAGCGTGCTGGCAATATTCACCGGTCGCAATGCGGCGGGGTGACTTGCGCATGCTCACCTGCTGCCACTACATTTCGTCTCCATGATTCCTGACCTGCCGATTGAAGAGCTTGCCCGTCGCTACAACAACGGCGCTGCCGTGCCGGACTGGCAGGAGACACTGCTGCCGCGCTGGCAACGCGAGAGCGAGCGCGTGCGCGATGACGCTGGTGGCCTCCGCGATGTGGTGTACGGCCCGCACGAGCGCAACCGGCTGGACGTGTTCACGCCGGCTGGCGCACCGCCGCCGCATGGCTGGCCAACGCTGGTTTTCATCCACGGCGGTTACTGGCAGCGGCTCTACAAGGATGACTGGAGCGTGATCGCGGCGCCGTTCATCGCCAACGGCATGGCGGCGGTGATCCTTGGCTACACGCTGTGTCCGCAAACCACGATTCGCGGCATCGCCGACGAGATTGAGACAGCGATCAGCTATGTGTGGAAGGCGGCCGGTGGGCTGTCGGTCAATCGCGATCGATTAGCGCTGGCGGGGCACTCTGCTGGCGGACACCTCACGGCGTGGTGCATGACGACCGACTGGGCTGCACGCGGCCTGCCGGCTACGCCGTTCGTTGCCGCCACGGCGATCAGCGGCCTGTTCGACCTGGAGCCGCTGGTGCCGATCTACCTGAACGAGGCGTTGAAACTCGACAACGCTGAAGCGCTGGCGATGAGCCCGGCGTATCGCCAGCGCCGCGTTGACTGCGAGTTCACCGCAGCGGTCGGTGGTGGCGAACTGGAAGAATTTCACCGTCAGAACGCATTGATCGGCGCCGCATGGCAGGGCGCGCGCGAGTGGACGCTACCAGGCCACAACCATTTCAGCATCGTTGACCAGCTCCCCCACGACGACACGGCGCTGTTTGCCCATGTCGCGCAAGCCTTGCGGTAGGCAGCGACTCACGTGACAGCCGTAGCCTCGATGCAGTGAAACGGAATCGAGGCATTTGTTCTTCGAACCAAGGCTGCCCTCGATTTCACTGCGTTACATCGAGGCTACGTGACTGCGTTGGCCAATCAACTTTTTAGCGAAACCCGCATTCGAATTGGGCTCATCGGGCCAAAAGTCCAATAATCGACTTTTCGCCTATTGCGGCGAAAAGCCCAGCGCCGACGAGCTTTTCGTACTAAAGCCAATGGTGCCGGCGATCACTCGCCAGCGTTACGAAGCAGCGTCGCGCCGATCGCGAATCGCTGCGATGCGGGCATCACGAACCTCCGCCGCAATGCGCTCCGGCTTGCCTGCGTCCGCCAGCCGCGCAGCGATCGCACCGGCATCCACCGACTGCATCGCGGCCAGCGCCGCCATCGCGTCCGCCCGCGCCGTGAACGGCTCGCCCGCGCTCTCCGGCAGCCCCACTGCGCGGCGTGACGATTTGTCGGCCTCGCAGGCATCAAGCATTTGCACAAAGCGCTCGGGCCGACGGATGGCGTCGCAGCGCATCAGCACGTCATGCACCGTCGCCGGCCGCATCTCTTTCAGCTTGCCAAGATTGCCGTGTTCGGCCGCCACCGCGCGCGCCAGCTCGGCCACCTCGCGTTGCACGCGCCAGCGCGCGCTGAGCGTATCCACCAGCTTGGCGCTGCGCGCCTCGTGCGCGTGGTGTGCGGGCAGGATGTCGGCTGGCGTCAGCCCTTTGCCGAGATCATGCGTCAGTGCGGCGTAGCGCGTCGCCAGCGGCCAGCCACGGTTGGCGGCGTAGTCGATCACCTGCATGATGTGAATGCCGGTGTCGATTTCCGGGTGATAGATCGCTTTCTGCGGCACACCCCACAGGCGGTCCAGCTCGGGCGCCAGCACCGCCAGCGCGCCGCAATCGCGCAGCACGCCGAACATGCGCGAGGGCTGCGCTTCCATCAAGCCGCGTGACAGCTCCTGCCACACCCGCTCGGCGACCAGCTCGCGAATCTCGCCTTCATCGACCAATTGCCGGCACAGCACCATCGTCTCCGGCGCCACGCTGAATTCGGTGAAGCGCGCCGCGAAACGCGCCAGCCGCAACACCCGCAGCGGGTCTTCGGCGAAGGCTTCGCTAACGTGGCGCAAGGTTTTCGATGCGATGTCACGCGCGCCGCCGTACGGGTCAACCAGTTGGCCATGCTCATCCATCGCCATCGCATTGATGGTCAGGTCGCGACGGTGCAGATCGTCTTCCAGCGTCACATCGGGCGCGGCGTGAAAGGCAAAGCCGGTGTAGCCGCGACCGCTCTTGCGTTCGGTGCGGGCGAGGGCGTATTCCTCCTTCGTCTGCGGATGCAGGAAGACGGGAAAGTCCTTGCCAACCGGCTGATAGCCCGATGCCAGCATCTGCTCGGGCGTCGCGCCGACGACCACGTAGTCACGGTCCGATGCTGGCAGCCCAAGCAAACGGTCACGCACCGAGCCGCCGACGAGATAAATCTTCATCCGCCAATTATCAATCGCAGCAACATTTGTTGTCGGCCGAGTATTCCTCCCCTATAGTCAGCGCCTCGTTGCCAACCCAGGGAGTGAACATGACCGCAGCCGTTGCCATGGTGCCCTACGACCCGAAAGCGGCCGTGTTCTGGTCGAATCTCGTGGAGGCGGCGTACAGCACCTTCTACAACAACCCGGGCAATCCGAACCCGCAGCCGCCGGCCTTCCCGCCAGGCTGGACCTACGTGGCCACCCTGCAGGTGGACCTGCAACTGCTCGGCACCTACTACTTCATCGGCTGGATCCTGCGTGGCAGCAGTGGCCAGTACGCCATCGTCTACCTAGGCACCGAAGACCTCGAATGGTTCTACGATGGTGACGCGTTCATGACCCCGCATCCGCTCGGCGGTAACGTTGAGGCGGGCATGTACGACATGTATGGCTCACTGAGCATGACGACACCCACGCAACCGGCGCGGGTGCCGTTCAGCAAATTCCTCGCCACGCTCGATACCTCGAAGCCGATCATGCTCACCGGCCACAGTCTGGGCGGTGCGTTGACCACCTACACTGCGGCAGACATTGCCTTGCTGCCCACGCCACCGGCCGCTGCGAACCTGCAGATTTACAGCATCGCCTCGCCGCGCGTTGGCGACCAGAGCTTCGTGAACGCCTTCAACGCGAAGGTGATCAACAACTTCCGCATCTACAACATCCGCGATTACGTGCCCACACTGCCGCCGGAAGACCTTGGCTACGTGCATGTGAACACTGCCCTGCCGCAGCCAGAACTGGACTCGTGGCAATACCCGATCTATCACGGCTGGGATCCGGTCAAAGCGGCCGGGTGCTATCACAGCCACGCTGGCTACAACTACATGCTCACTGCGCTGGCCGGCATGACGCCGAACCCTGGCGAGCTGGGCAGTTGCTATGCGCCACAGGCACGCAGCACCAGCGTGCAGTTCACGCGCGCGTAACGGTCACCTGCGAGGCGGCGGATCAAGCCGTCAGCGCGGTCTCCGCAAACAGGTAGGGTTCGATGTTGGCCATCGTGCGATCAACGTAGTCGTCCTTTTCGCCGACCGGGGCGACGTAGTGGATCGCCGCACGCGCGGCTTCCACACCTTCGCTGCGGGCGATGATCCACGCCGCCAGATAGGATGAAGCGAGACATCCGCCCGCCGTGGCGACATTGCCTTGCGCGAAGAACGGCTGGTTGAGCACCTCAACGCCTGCTTCGATCACCCACGGTTTGGTGGTGAGATCGGTGCAGGCAGGAACGGCGCCGAGCAACCCGAGCTTCGCCAGCAGCAGGGTGCCCGAGCATTGGGCGGCGATCAGTTGCCGCGCCGGGTCGAGGCGGATGCGCGCCATCAGCGCCGGATCGGCCGCGACGTCACGTGTCTTCATGCCGCTGCCGATGATGACTGCGTCGGCATTTGCGGCGTCTTCCAGCGTCGCCTGGGCACGTACCGTGACACCGTTCATCGAGGTGACCTCCGGCGCCGGGCAGGCGAGGCGGACGTTCCAGCCGGCGCGCTTGACGCGGTTGAGGATGCCGAGCGCTATCAGCGAATCCAGCTCGTTGAAGCCGTCGAAGGTGAGGATGGCGATGTTCATTCTGTGATTCTGCGGTGGCGAGTAATCGCGCGCTACGGGTCAGGCAAAAACGGCATGAATCGTGCACTACGACCGCACGATCTTGATGTCCGAAAACGGCGAATGACGATGGGGACGCAGCGCTAAACTGCCACCATGCAATTCGGACATCTCACCGCACAGGCCTGCTATCAGGCGATGAAGGCGCATGACGCGCGCTTCGACGGGCGCTTTTTTGTTGGCGTTTCGTCGACCCGCATTTATTGCCGGCCGATCTGCCGCGTGCGCATGCCGCAGCAGAAGAATTGCACGTTTCATCCGAGTGCTGCGGCAGCGGAGGCCGCAGGCTTCCGGCCCTGCCTGAAGTGCCGTCCCGAACTGGCACCGGGGTTCGCAGCGACCGAGGCGAGCGCGAAGCTGGCAAGGACCGCAGCGCGCCTGATCGAGGATGGTGTAGCGAACGACATTGATCTCAGACAGATCGCGCAACGCATCGGCGTAACAGACCGTCATCTGCGCCGCATTTTTTCCGACGAGTTTGGTGTGTCACCCGTGCAATACGCGCAGACGCATCGCCTGCTGCTGGCCAAGCGCCTGCTGACCGATACCGCACTGCCGGTGGTTGATGTGGCCTTCGCCAGCGGCTTCTCCAGCGTGCGACGCATGAACACTTTGTTCGCCGAGCGCTACGGCTTCAGCCCGACGCGCCTGCGCAAGGAAGGCCGCAGCGAGGACATGGTAGATAGCGACGCCCTCACCTTTGTGCTGCCGTATCGCCCGCCGTATGACTGGTCGCGGCTGCTGGCTTTTTTTGCGATGCGCGCGATCCCTGGCGTCGAGTCGATTGACGGGGACGGTGGTGGCGCCTATCGGCGCGTCATTCGCGTCAATCGCCAGCATGCCGATAGTGATGACGATGCGGTCACTTCGGGCTGGCTGGAAGTGACGCACCTGCCGCGCCGCAATGCGCTGCAGCTGCGCTTTTCGGCGGTACTGGCGATGTCCTCGCAGCAAGTGCTGTCGCGCACCAAGCAGGTGTTCGACGTGGCGGCTGATCCGGCGGAGATCGCCGTCGCGCTCGGTGAGCTGGCCGATGGCGCGGATGGCCTGCGACTACCGGGCGCGTTCGACGGTTTTGAGCTGGCGATGCGTGCGATCCTCGGCCAGCAGGTCACGGTGAAGGCGGCCCGCACGCTGGCCACGCGCTTCGTTGATGCCTTTGGGGAACCGGTGACCAGCCCGTTTGCTTCGTTGACGCGTGCGTTCCCGCTGCCGTCACGTGTGGCGCAACTCACGCGTGATGACATCGGTCGTCTCGGCATCGTCGGCGCTCGTGCTGAAGCGATGATCGCAATTGCTCGCGCCGTCAGCAATGGTGAGTTGCAGCTTGGCGGCGGCGCCGATCCGGCGCAAACCATCGCGGCACTGTGCGCGATCAAGGGTATCGGCCCGTGGACAGCGCACTACATCGCAATGCGGGCGCTGGCCTGGCCGGACGCCTGGCCGCCGCAGGACGTGGCGCTGCTCAACGCCATGAATTTGCCCAACACCGCAAAGGGCCAGCGCGAGGCCGACGCCATTGCCGAAGCATGGCGACCGTGGCGCAGCTACGCGGTGCTGCACACCTGGCGGCAGCTGGAAAAGCCTTCCGCTGAAACATCAAAGGAACCCCAATCATGACGACCTACTACTCGCTGCACAACTCGCCGACTGGCGAACTGCTCATGATGTCCGACGGCAAAGCACTGACCGACCTGCACATGACGGCGGGCAAATACGTGCCCGAGGCCCACAAGGATTGGGTACGCGACGACGCGCTGCCGGTGTTCGCGCTGGCGCGGAAGGAGCTGGACGCGTACTTTGCCGGCACCCTGCGCGCATTTACCGTGCCGCTGGCGCCGAAAGGCACTGACTTCCAGAAGCGCGTGTGGACGGCTCTGACCAAAATACCGTTCGGTGAAACGCGTACCTATGGCCAGCAGGCTGCGATGATCGGCCAGCCCGCTGCCGTGCGCGCGGTCGGCGCGGCGAATGGCAAAAACCCGATCGGCATCATCGTGCCCTGCCACCGTGTGATCGGTGCGAATGGCACGCTCACCGGGTACGCGGGCGGACTGCACAACAAGGAGCTGCTGCTCAAGCTGGAAGGCATTCTGTGAGTCGCAGCGACGCCATCGACTTTCTGCTGCTCTCGGCCATCTGGGGTGCATCGTTCCTGTTCATGCGGGTGGCCGTGCCGGAGTTCGGGCCGTTCGCGCTGATCGGTTTGCGCTCGGGACTCGCGGCCCTATGCCTGTGGCCGCTGCTGCTTGCGCGCGGTCGCGAAACCGGGTGGGGTCCGGTGCGCACGCATCTGCGCGAGCTGACGGTCGTTGGTGTTGTCAATGCGTTGATTCCGTTTACGCTGTTTGCCTATGCCGCGCTGTCACTGACGGCGGGGTTTACTGCGCTGATCAACGCCTCCACACCGCTGTGGACGGCGCTGGTCGGCGTGTTGTGGCTGCGGTCCGGGCTGAGCCGCGCGCAATGGTGCGGGCTGGCACTGGGTGTGCTCGGCATGGTGATCCTGACCTGGGGCAAGGTGGACTTCAAACCCGGTGGTTCCGGCCTCGCCGTCGTTGCCGGCCTGATCGCCACGCTGGCGTATGGAATTTCCACCCATTACACCAAGCGCAAACTGGCTGCCGTCTCGCCGCTTGGTGTCGCCGCCGGCAGCCAGATTACTGGTGCACTGATGTTGCTGCCCCTGGCCGTGATCTATTGGCCCGCCGCATCGCCATCACTCAAGGCGTGGATCGCCGCCATCCTGCTCGCGGTGCTGGCGACTGCTTTCGCGCTGATCCTTTATTTCAGGCTCATTTCCCGGGTTGGTGGGCAGAAAGCTTCGACCGTCACCTTTCTGATCCCGGTGTTCGCCATTGGCTGGGGCGCAGCACTGCTGGGCGAGGGCGTGACCGGCCCGATGCTGGCCGGCGGCGCCGTGGTCTTGCTGGGTACCGCACTGACGCTGGGCATCCTGCGGTTGCCGGCGCCCAAAGCCTGAATATTTGGGGAAAGTGCCACAAAAGCTATAATTCAAGGCTTTTTCGCAAATTCATGCGTCGTGGCGACGTGCTGTTTCGGCCCGGTTTTCCGGCCGGCAGCGGTGAGCCGTCACAGAAATCGCCCATACCACTATGAAACGTACATTCCAGCCTTCCGTTATCCGCCGCAAGCGCAACCACGGCTTCCGCGCCCGCATGAGCACCAAGGGCGGTCGCCGCGTGATCTCCGCGCGTCGCGCCAAGGGCCGCGCTGTCCTGTCGGCCTAAGACCGCAGCCACAGCAAGCCCTCATTGCAAGTTCCGTCGTGGACGCGCTCGCGGGAGCAGCCTTTCCGCGTGCAGCCCGGCTTCTTGAGCCGGATGATTTCGTTCGCGCGCTGAAAACACGCGCCCAGCGCGGGCGCTATCTCTGGGTCTACCGGCGAACCGATGGCACAAGCCCCGGTGGCGAAGCTATTGCCGCTGCGACCAGCATCGCGCCGCCGCCCGTGCGGCCACGCCTCGGCATGATGATCGGCAAGAAGAACGCGCGCACGTCCGTGCTGCGCAATGCCGTCAAGCGCCGCATCCGCGAGCAGTTTCGCCAGCGTCAGTCCGGTTTGCCGCCGTCGCAATACGTTGTCCGCTTGAGTGCATCAGTTTCGGCCAAAGATGTACCGGCAATCATTGCAGAGTGGACGGCGGCACTTGATCACGACATCCGTAAGCATGCCCGCACCCAGGCGCCCGCTGGCAACGTGCCTGCAGAGGTGCGCCCGTGACTGAGGATGCTGGCAACCGCAGCCCCGGTCGTGTGCTTGCGCTCGGCCTGATCAAGGCCTACCAGTACGGCGTGCGCCCCATGCTGGGCCCGCGCTGCCGCTTCTTTCCCAGTTGCTCCGAATACACCGCCGAGGCGATTGCCGAATACGGCGTGCTTCGCGGCAGCGCCCTCGGCGCTCGCCGGCTCGCGAAGTGCCACCCGTGGCACGCAGGCGGGTATGACCCGGTGCCGCCGCGCGATGGCAAATTTGCCGCTGCCATTGCGGTAGTCGGCGATGCGTCCCCCTTACCGAATTCCAACCCCTAACTGAAAGCCCACGATGGACTTCCAGCGTCTGATCCTGTTCGTCATCTTCGCCATGTCCGGCGTCTTCCTGTTCCAGGCCTGGCAGAAAGAGAACGCACCGCCGAAGCCGGTAGCGCCGATCACCGCACCGGCCGACGCCAAGAGCGATGTGCCGGCCGCGCCGGCTGCAGCCACCAGCGCCAACGGGTCAGTGCCCACCGCCGCGCCGGCAGCCGCCGCCAGCGGCGCTGTACCGTCTGCTGCCAACGCAGCCGCACCGGCGGCGACGGCAGGCGAAGTGTTCACCGTCAAGACCGATCTGTTTGAAGCGAAGATCAACACGCTGGGCGGCGTGATTGAGGAAGTCGCGCTGAAAGAGCATCGCGACGCGGCCGACAAGTCGAAACCGTATCTGGTGCTGCAGAAGAACAAGGACCGCACTCACGTTGCGCAATCCGGGCTGATCGGCGCCGGTCTGCCCAACCACACCACGGTTTACAGCAAGGTCAGCAGCAATACTGATCTTGGCAGCGCCGAGTCGCTCGAAGTGCGCCTGTCGGCGCCGATTGCCAGCGGCGGCAAAGCTGATCTGGTCTACACCTTCAAGCGCGGCAGCTACGTGGTTGACGTGACCTACGACATCACCAATGGCGGTAGCGCTGCGCTGAGTCCGGCGGCTTACTTCCATCTGCACCGCGACACCAAGGTCACCGGCAGCGAAAACGGCATGGTCGGCATCTTCCACGGGCCGGCGGTCTACACCGAGCAGGACAAGTACAAGAAGGTCGACTTCAAGGACATCGAAAAGGGCAAGAAAGGCCTCTACACCGCCGCCGCCGATAACGGCTGGGTGGGCATGGTTGAGCATTATTTCGTCAACGCCTGGCTGCCCAAGGCTGGCAGCAAGCGCGAGTACTACACCACCAAGGAAGACGGCGATCTCTACCGCGCTGGTCTGAAAACGCCAGTCGGCGACATCGCGGCTGGCGCTACCGGCAAGATCAGCGTGCCCCTCTACATGGGGCCGCAGGAGCAGGATCGCCTGAAGGCCGCAGCCACCGGGCTCGACCTGGTGGTGGACTACGGCATGTTCACCTTCATCGCAGCACCCATGTTCTGGCTGCTGCGCTGGTTCCACAGCATGGTGGCCAACTGGGGCTGGGCGATTGTGTTGCTCACCATCCTGATCAAGGGCGTCTTCTACCCGCTCAACGCTGCCGCAGGCCGCAGCATGGGCAAGATGAAGCTGGTCGGCCCCAAGATGAAAGAGCTGCAGACCCGCTACGCCGATGATCGCGTCAAGCTCAATCAGGCGATGATGGAGCTCTACAAGAAAGAGAAGATCAACCCGCTAGGCGGCTGTCTGCCGATCGTGATCCAGATTCCCGTGTTCATTGCGCTCTACTGGGTGCTGATCGCGGCGGTTGAACTGCGTCACGCGCCGTGGATCGGCTGGATCAAGGATCTCTCCGGCCCGGATCCCTTCTTTGTGCTGCCGGCGCTTTACGCCATCACCGCATTCGCGCAATCCAAACTGCAGCCCCCGGCACCGGGCATGGACCCGATCCAGCAGAAGGTATTGCAGTACATGCCGGTTGCCTTTGCCGTGATGTTCGTGTTCTTCCCGGCCGGTCTGGTGCTTTACTGGACAGTCTCGAACCTG
>JABLTH010049261.1_pt1 | contig 13369 bp, 11 predicted proteins | sample 7875711 | NCBI WGS metagenome assembly JABLTH01 (sample SAMN14941262, study PRJNA633318) | bioreactor metagenome | isolation source: bioreactor | place: China | collected 2019-03-05 | reverse complement strand
CTCGAGCACGTTCTCCGCCATGTCCCCTCGGCTCCCCCGCCGTGACGGCACACCGGGCCCGTCGCGGGCGGAACGCTGCAGAGAACGTCGGTTCGAGGGGAAGTTCGGGCAAATCCGGGGCGTCACTCCTGGGGGGTGCCCTCGCCCGGCTCGTCGCCGCCGGCGGGCGGCTGGGAGGTCACGGAGGCCTTCAGCAGCAGGAACTTGCCGCTGGTGAGCTCGCGCGCGCTGGCGGAGAGGACCTCGTCCCCCTCGAACAGGTCGTCGAGCGTGGCCTGCTCATCGCCGTCGAGGACGATCACGGTCTTCTCGTCGACCAGGAAGGTGAGCGGTCCGGCCGTCGCGTCCTCGACCGTGAGCGTCCGCGCCTGGATGTCCACCTTCGTGATCTTCCCGGACACTTTGGCTGGAATTGCGGCATGAATTTGAGTAATTCCGGCTATCGCACCGAGGGTCAGGGCGAGCCCCGCGGCCGTGCACGTCGTGATCGTCCGGAGCGTCATTTTTGTGCGTCTCCCTCGGCTGACATCCAATGGCTTTCGGTCCATCCTAGCTCCCGGTGCGATCGTGCGGCAATCCGCCGCCGGCGCGGGGTCGCGACGAGATGTGGTCTTCCCTTTGCAGAGTTTCGCCGTAAATAGTGGACGGATATTGCGCGGCGCCCATCGCTGCACCATGGCGTGCCCACCGCGTGGCGGGCACGTGGAGGAAGTGAAGATGAAGACGACGACGACCCGGATTCTCGCGGTGGCGCTCCTCGCGCTGCTCGTCGGGACGCTGGGGGCCGCAGCCGCCGACCAGCAGCTGTTCGACCTCAAGGTCGCGCTCGGGTTGTCACCCGAAATGCGGGCCCAGCTGACGGCCAACGACACGCTGCAGGTCATCCTGCGTCCCGAAGTCCAGTACGGGATGCGCCAGGTCGCGGGCGAGCCGATCGTGCTCGAGCGCAAGTACGATCCGACGATGCCGGACCAGAACCTGCGGTTCACCAAGGCCCTCCAGCCCGACCAGATCTACCGGCTCGAGATGCGCATCGTCCGTGCGGGCGACCCGCAGCACCCGGTCGACGTGCGCTACGTCTCCGCGCTCGACAAGCTCCCCCGCCGGCCGGTGGAGAAGGACATCCGCATGCGCCTGTTCCTCGGCGACCGGCGCGATGCGCGTGACAACCACGTGATGGTCGTGAAGGACCAGGACGGCATCTATCGCGTGATGGTGTTCACCGCGTAGTTCTCTTCTCGGTCTTCTTTGGCAGTCTCCAGGGCGGCGGCGCATCGGGCGCCGCCGTTCTCCTTTTGGGGGTATGAAAGGAAAGGCACGGGCACGGGCTCAAGGCGTCGAGGTAGGGGCACGGGAAGGGGCCTGGGCCCGGGCCCGGCAACGGGCGAAGGCACGCGCCCCTGCCCGCGCCTCGGCCCTTCGACCTAAGCCCAAACCCGTTCCCGTGCCCGTACCTCGACGCCTTGAGCCCGTGCCCGTGACTTCACCATTGCCGAAAAGCAGGACGCCCCGCCGCGAGCGGCGGGGCGTCCCGATCAAGACCCGGCGTTCAGGCTACGGCGCGGGCGTGCACTCGATCACGAAGACGGCACGGCGGTTCGCGGCGTGCTCCTCTTCGGTCTGCGCGTTCCGGTTGAGCGGCTCTTCCTTGCCCTTGCTGAGCGTGTCGATCTTGAGGCCCTTCAGCGCGGGGTCCTTCGTCAGCAGGTTCTTCACCGCGTTGGCACGGCGCGAGCCGAGGGCGAGGTTGTAGTTCACGGTGCCGCGCTCGTCGCAGTGGCCGACGACCGTGACGCCCGTGACGCGGCTGCCGAGCGCCGCGAGGCGCTGCGCGACCTGCGTGACGTACGACGCGGCCGCGGGGTCGAGGTCCGACTTGTCGTACGCGAAGTGGATCTGCGGCTCGGCCAGCTGGGCCTTCGCTTCCATGCAGGCGTCGACCTTCGGCGGCGGGGGCGGCGGCGCTTCGACGGTGATCGTCCGCGACGACACCAGCTTCACCGGCTCGCCCGACGGACCGCCGGCCAGCGTGCCCTCGATGCGGTAGCGGCCCGGCGGGAGGTTGTCGCCGACGGTGAAGCTGCCGACGTACGTGCCCGGGTCCTTGGCCGCGAGGTCGATCTGCTGCGTCTTGCCCGCCGCCTGGCCGTCGAGCCCGGTGATCGACACGGAGCCCTTGCGGTCCTTCGTGCCCTTCACGGTGACGTCGACGGTGTCGCCGGGCTTCGCGGACCACGGCTTCACGTCGATGTACTCGATCTTGTCCGGCTCGGACTGGGTCGCGGTGACGGTCGTGTCCACGACCTTCGGGAAATCCTGTTCGACCTTCTTGTTGGAGCTGGCACAGCCCGTCGCGAGCAGCGCGAGGCCGGCCACCGCCGCCAGCGCGAGCGCGCCGTTATGGAAGGATCTGGGCATCATGGACTCTCTCCCTGTCGATGGGGGCTCGTCGAAGCCCGCGCCGTGAAACCGGCGCGATCGCCGCTCATGATATATCGGCCGCGCGGGGTCGGGACGCCAACCGCCGCTCGGGAACCGGAATAGAACGCCCGTCACGGACCGGAATAGAAGCCCACGGCGTGCCGGACGAAGGCTTCGTCGAACGTGCCGCCCGTCCGGAGCACGCCCTCGACGTACGGATGGAGCGCCTTGGCGTAAGCGTCGACGTCCTCGAGGTGGTACCACGGGGCGCGCGGGGACCACCCCAGCCGGTTGAAGCGGCGGTCCGCGATCCCCTGCCCGAGCACGGTCGGGAGCGCCTCGTGCAGCAGGAGGAAGGCGTTCGTGCCGCGCCGGCCCGCCGCCGCGGCCACGGCCGCGAGGCGCTCGTTGCGCGCCGTCCCGCGCGCCGCCCACAAGAGGTGTGCGTTCTCGTGCGCGATGACCGCGACCTGGTCGGCGAGGTTCTCCGCGACGCGGACCTCGACCAGGAGCTGCCGCCCGACCGCCTGCGCGTGCGTTCCGTGCTGGCCCGGGACGGGCACCACGACGAGGCGCGGGCGCGGCATCGTGGCGGGGTCGACGCCGAAGAACTCGGCGAAGCGCGCCAGGAGCCGGGCGATGTCGTCGCGGGTCCGCGGGTCGCCGAAGCGCTCCGTGAACTCGCGCGGGATGCGGCCGCCGTCCCAGACCTCGTCGAACGCGGGCCGGAAGGACTCGAGCAGCGCGCGGAACTCGGCCGCCTCGCCCGGCGTGAAGTCGCGCGCCGCCTTCGCGTACGCCTCTTCGAGCGAGTCGGTCGACACGAAGGCGCCGAGCAGCGCGACGGGCGGCGCGATCTCGAGCCCGTCCTCGAGCCGGCGCGGCGCGGCCGCGGCGTGGCGCTTGCGCAGCGCGACGAAGGCCTCGAGCCGCCGGTCCACGTCGGGGGTGGGCGCGCCGAAGCGAACCGCGAACTGCCTGCGGTACGCCTCGATCGTCTTGCCGCCGCTGGTGCCGGCGAGCGAGTCGACCCAGTGGAACAGCGCCGCGTGGTACGAGACGGTGAGGTCGAGCGGGTAGCCGGGCCCGAGGACGTCGCGCCCGCCGGCCGGCAGCGGCCGGGTCGTGGCGCAGGAGACGCAGACGGCCGCGGCGACGAGCGCCGCGGCCGCCGGGGCCAGGAACCGCGAGCCGCGCCCCAAGACCTACCGGGACGCCTGCTCGAGCAGGTAGACGTATGACCGGTAGATCCGGCCGGTGGCGCGCGTCATGCCGATCTCGCACGTCCGGCTGCTCGACACGTACGCGTCGTGGGGCTCGGCCGTGACCTCGGCCGCCTCGCGGACCGTGGCCGACGCGGTGAGCTCGGGATGCGAGAACCCGCGGTCGCCCGCGAAGCCGCAGCAGCCGGCCTGCTCCGGCACGAGCACGTGCTCGCTGCAGGCGCGCGCGAGCGCGGCGAGCTTCGGCGTGAGCCCCATCTTCACGACCGAGCACACCGGGTGCAGCGCGACGGAGCGCACCTTGCGCCGCAGCTCGAGCGTCGGCAGCACCGCGTCGTGGAAGAACTCGATGCTGTCGAGGATGCGCAGCCTGTCGAAGCGCTCCTGGTTCTCGGGCGACAGGCAGGCGCGGCAGTTCCTGAGGCCGTAGGTGCAGGGGCTCGTGTCGATCACGATCGGCAGCCGGCCCTCGTCGGACCAGTCCCAGAAGCGCGCGATCGCGCGGTCCACCGCGAGCTTGTGCCCTTCGCCGTAACCCTTCGAGGACCACGGCACGCCGCAGCACGTCCCGGCCACGCCGTCGGGGATGTACACCGGCTTGCCCGCGCGCCCCGCGACCTCGGTGAAGGCCTGCATCATGCTGAGCTCGGAGGGCTCGCCGGGCAGGTGCCCCATCACGCGCGAGATGCACGACGGGAAGTACACCGCGTGCGCGCTCTTGCGGACCGTGCGCGGCCGCACGTTGAGCGCGGGCAGCGGCATGTCGCGGCTCCACAGCGGCAGCGGCCGGCCCGAGAGCGTGCGCAGCACGCGCGTGATCCCGACCATCGTGCCCGTGCCGAGCGTGCGCGCGACGGCGTGCCCCACGCGCAGGCCGAGCCGCGCGGCCGGCTCGACGAACACCATGCGGTCGGCGACGCGGCGCGCGTTCTCCTGCGCGGCCGGCGAGTGGCGCAGCTGCCGGAACAGCTTGGTGAGGTCGCCCGTGTTGATGTTGACCGGGCAGGCGGTGGCGCACAGCCCGTCCACGGCGCAGGTGTCGAGCCCGTCGTACGGGAACGCGGCGTCGAGCGCGTGCTGCAGCTCCGGGTCGGCGCGCCGCGCGGCCAGCCGCGCCATCTCGCGCCGCACGACGATGCGCTGCCGCGGGGTGAGCGTCAGCTCGCGGCTCGGGCACTTCGGCTCGCAGAAGCCGCACTCCATGCAGCGGTCGACTTCCTCCTCGACCGTGGGGATGCTCTTGAGGTCGGTGACGTGCGCGCGCGGGTCGTCGTTCAGGATCACGCCGGGGTTGAGCACGCCGTCGGGGTCGCAGAGCTGCTTTACGCGCTTCATGATCTCGAGCGCCGCGCCGCCCCACTCCGCCTCGACGAACGGGGCCATGTTGCGCCCCGTGCCGTGCTCGGCCTTGAGCGCGCCGTCGTACTTCTCCACGACCAGCTTCACGACGTCGTCCATGAAGCGCTCGTAGCGCGCGACCGCCGTCCCGTCGTTGAACCCCTGGGTCACGACGAAGTGCAGGTTCCCGTCCTTCGCGTGGCCGAAGACGATGCCGTCCTCGTAGCCGTGCTTCTCGAACAGGGCGGTGAGGTCGACCGCGGCGTCGGCGAGGCGCTCGACCGGGAACGCGACGTCCTCGATGATCACGGTCGTGCCCGAGCGGCGCAGCGCGCCGACCGACGGCAGCATTCCCGAGCGGATCTTCCACAGCTGCGCCTGCTGCGCGGGATCGGCCGTCCACAGCGCCGGTTCGAGCAGCTCGAGGTCCGCCGCCGCGGCCACCGCGGTGCCGGTGAGCGCCTCGCGCTCCGCCTCGCTCTCGCACTGGTACTCGACGAGCAGCGCCGCCGCGCCCGCGGGCAGCGCGCGGATCGACGCCGGCACGCCGGGCTCGTCCTCGACGGAGCGGAGCGAGGCGCGGTCCATCAGCTCGAGCGCCTTCGCGCCCGACTCGCGCAGCGGCACGATCGCCGCGCACGCGGCGTGCAGCGACGGGAACAGGAGGAGGCCCGTGTACTTCACCGGCAGGTCGGGCACGGTCTCGAGCACGGCTTCGGCGATGAACGCGAGCGTCCCCTCGGCCCCCACGAGCAGGTGCGCGAAGACGTCCACCGGCCGCTCGAAATCCACGAAGGCGTTGAGGGAGTACCCGGTGGTGTTCTTGGTGAGGTACTTGCGGCGGATGCGCTCCTTGAGCTCCGGCATCCGCTCGATCTCGCCCTTCAGTTCGAGGAGGCCGGCGTAGAGCTGCGGCTCCTCGCGGCGCAGCTGGTCGTCCGCGCCGGGCTCCGACGTGTCGATCGTGGTCCCCGACGGCAGCATGAAGGTCAGCGAACGCAGCGTGTGGTACGCGTTCTGCGCCACCCCGCAGCACATCCCGCTCGCGTTGTTCGACAGGATGCCGCCCATCATGCAGGTGGCGATCGACGCGGGGTCGGGCCCGATCTTGGCCTTCGCCGCGCGCAGCGCGGCATTGACGTGCGCCCCGATCACGCCGGGGCCGACGCGCACCTGCCGCCCGCCCTCCTCGACGCGCAGCGTCTTCCAGAAGCGGCCGACCTCCACCAGGACGCCGGCGGTGATCGACTGGCCCGACAGGCTCGTCCCCGCCGCGCGGAACGTGAGCGGCACCTTGATGTGCCGGCTCAGCGCGAACAGCGCGCGGATTTCGTCGAGCGAGCGCGCGAGCACGACCGCGCGCGGAATCAGGCGATAGAAGCTCGCGTCCGACGCAAATGCGATCCGGTCGATGTGACGGCAGAGCACCCGCCGCGGGTCGATGATCAGCTCGAGCCGGCGCTGCAGCTCTTCGGTACTCGGAAGCGGCACGGGTTGCGACACTGCCGTCGCTCGGGTGAACGCCATGGTCACGCTGAAACCCTCCGGACACGGCCCTGGGGGCCCGGCTCTGGGGACCCCCGATTATGGACCGTTCCGCCCCGCGGGGGACGATCGGGCACGCCGCTCGATTTCTGTGCCGGAAGGCCGCTCTTGAAGCGCGGACGGGGCGATAGAATCGCCGCGCCAACCGACCTCTGAACCCGGAAATCCACCGAGCTTGCGGAGGGACGCGTCCATGTACCTTCAGGATTACAACCCGTTCGGAAACTCGTTCCTGTCGACGATCGTCGCGGCGGTGCCGATCGCGGTGCTGCTCTACTTCATCGCACTGCACCCGCACCGCGACAAGACGGGGCGGAAGCACCTCGGGATCGCGGCGCCGTACGCGGCGTTCTACGGCGTGCTGGCCGCGTTCGTCGTGGCGTGCCTGGCGTTCAAGATGCCGCTCGTCTCGGCGTTCTCCGCGTTCATGCTGGGAACGCTCTCCGGGTTCCTCGGCATCATCTGGATCGTGCTGGGGGCGATGTTCCTCTACACGATGACGGTGATCACCGGCAAGTTCGAGATCGTGAAGGAGTCCATCATCCACATCTCGTTCGACCGCCGGCTGCAGGTGCTGCTGATCGCGTTCTCGTTCGGCGCGATCATCGAGGGCACCTCGGGCTTCGGCACGCCGGTGGCGATCGCCGGCGCCGTGATGGTCGGGCTCGGCTTCTCGCCGTTCCAGTCCGCGGTGCTGAACCTCCTCGCCAACACCGCGCCGGTCGCGTGGGGCGCGATCGGCACGCCGATCGTGACGCTCGCCCAGGTCAGCGGGCTCGACCAGCTGACGCTGTCCGCGATGGCCGGACGGCAGCTGCCGTTCTGCTCGGTCCTCGTGCCCTTCTGGCTCGTCGCGACGTTCGTGAAGATGGAAGGCGGCACGTGGAAGGAAGCGTTCGAGGTCTGGCCGGCGACGCTCGTCTCCGGACTCTCGTTCGCGGTCATGCAGTGGTTCTCCTCCGGGTTCGCCCCGACGCACCTCATGACCGACGTGGTCTCGGGCGTGTTCTCGGTGATCTGCACCGCGCTGTTCCTGACGTTCGTCTGGCACCCCAAGACGCGCTTCCTGCTCAAGTCCGAGCGGACCGCGGGCAAGGCGGCCGCGACCGTCGACAAGACCGCGTGGAAGTACCCGTACACGTTCGGCCAGACCGCGTACGCCTGGACGCCGTGGACGATCCTGATTCTGTGCTGCGCGCTGTGGGGCGCGCCGACGTACAAGACCGCGCTCAACGACCTGTTCAAGACCGTGCCGATCAAGTCCGCGCTGTTCGGCGGCAACCTCGTCGGCAACCTGTCCAACCCGAAGTACGAGATGCCCGCGCTGCACAAGATGGTGCAGCGCACGCCGCCCGTCGCCGCCGCGGACGCGAAGCCCGAGGCCGCGGTGTTCAACATCAACTGGCTCTCCGCCGCCGGCACCGGCGTCTTCGTGGCCGCGCTGCTGTCGGGCCTCGTGCTCGGGATGAGCGGCGCGCAGTGGAAGGAAGCGATCGGGCGCACGCTCAAGCGGATGAAGATTCCCGTGCTCGTCATCGGCCAGGTGCTCGGGCTCGGGTACCTCACCCGCTACTCCGGAACGGACGCCGTCCTGGGGCTTGCCTTCACGAGCGCCGGGGTGATGTACCCGTTCTTCTCGGCCTACCTCGGCTGGCTCGGCGTGTTCCTGACCGGCTCCGACACCGCGGCCAACGCGCTGTTCGGCAGCCTGCAGCGCATCACCGCGCAGCAGCTGCACCTGAACGAGATCCTGATCGTCGCCACGAACTCGACCGGCGGCGTGATGGGCAAGATGATCGACGCGCAGTCGATCATGGTGGCGTGCGCCGCGTGCTACGACGACCCGCAGGAGCGCAGCCACGCGCTCGGGCCGATCTTCCGCACGGTCTGGTGGCACTCCCTCGCCGGGGCGGCGGTGATCGGCATCATCGCGCTGCTGCAGGCCTACGTGTTCCCGGGCATGATCCCGGTCCCGCCCGTCAAATGACCACGCATTCGCTGTAGGGGCGGGTTTAGCGAGCGCAGCGAGCGTAACCCGCCCGTCGCTGACAAACGAAGGCCGGCGCCCCACGGCGCCGGCCTTTGTGTTGCTACGCGCAGCGGATCATCCCGCCTTGCGCTGCTGGCCCTTGTCCGCCGAGAGGAAGCTGTCGAGCTGCTTCTCGGCCTGGTCGCGCGCGAGGCCGTAACGCTCCTGCAGCTTGCCGATCAGGACGTCGCGGTCGCCCTCGACGCGCGTGAGGTCGTCGTCGGTCAGCCGGCCCCACTGCTGCTTGAGCCGGCCCTTGATCTGCTTCCAGTTGCCCTTGAACGTGTCCTGGTTCATCGAGGCGCTCCTCGATCCGGTGGCGGGCACTGAACATGCTACCGGGCGCGCCCGCGAACGCGAATCGCTACAATGCCGGGCATGGACACCCTCCCGCACGAGATCCCCCTCTACCAGGTCGACGCCTTCACGCGCGTCCCGTTCCGCGGCAACCCCGCGGCCGTCTGCCCGCTCGAGGCGTGGCTGCCGGACGCCCTGCTGCAGGCGATCGCGGCGGAGAACAACCTCTCCGAGACCGCGTTCTTCGTGCCGCGCCCGGACGGCGCGTTCGACCTGCGCTGGTTCACGCCCGGCGTCGAGGTCGACCTGTGCGGCCACGCGACCCTCGCCTCGGCGCACGTGCTGTTCACGCTCCTGGAGCCCGCGCGCACGTCGGTCACGTTCTGGTCGAAGAGCGGCCCCCTGGGCGTCACGCGCGACGGCGAGCGCATCGTGCTCGACTTCCCCGCGCGCGTGCCGGTGCCGATCGAGCCGCTGCCCGGCCTCGCCGAGGCGCTCGGCGCGCGGCCGCGCACCGTGGTCAAGGCGCGCGATGTCTGCGCGGTGTTCGACTCGGCCGAGGAGGTCCGCGCGCTCGCGCCCGACATGACGCGCGTCGCCGCGCTCGACTGCTTCGCCGTGTCGGTCACGGCGCCCGGCACGGGCCCCGACGCCGACGTCGACTTCGTCTCGCGCTTCTTCGCGCCCGCGAAGGGCGTGCCCGAGGACCCGGTCACCGGCTCGGCGCACTGCCACCTCGTGCCGTACTGGGCGGCGCGCCTCGGGCGCAACCGCCTCGCCGCGCGGCAGGTCGGGCCGCGGCCCGGCGAGATGGTCGGCACGCTGGCGGGCGATCGCGTGCAGATGGCCGGGCACGCGGTGCTGGTCGCGAGCGGCCGGATGTTCGTCAGGGACGCGCGATGAGGCCGTACGCCGCGATCGCCGTCCTGGTCGCCGCCCTCGTCGCCGGGTGCGCACGCGCGCCGGAGGGCCATTTCACCGACCTCGAGTCCGCGCGCGCCGCGGCCGCGAAGCGCGGCGTGCCCCTGTTCGTCGACTTCTTCAGCCCCACCTGAGGGTCGTGCAAGAAGTTCGCCCGTGCGGCGGACTCCGACCCGCTCGTGAAGGACGCGCTCACGGACGTCGTGGCCGCGAAGATCGACACGCACGACGCGAAGAACGCCGGGCTCGTCGGGCGCTACCGCGTCGAGGGCATCCCCGCGTTCTTCCTGCTCGACGCGCACGGCGAGTTGATCGACCGCTGGTCGGGCTTCGCCGACGCCGAGGGCTGGCGGCGCGAGTTCGACTCCGCGCGGCGCGACCTCGCGCCCGCGGCCGCGAAGGAACGCCGCTTCCGCGAGCAGCCCGGTGCGCAGGACGCGATCGCGCTCGCGCGCATCGCCGCCGAGCAGGGTGATCTCGACACGCCGCTCGCGCTCCTGCGGCGCGCGCAGGACCTTCCCGGGGCGCCGCGCGCCGAGCTCGCGCGGCGGCTGTACGAGGTGCAGCGCGCCCGCCTCGGCGCGGGCACGTCGACGCTCGACGAGGTGCGCGCCGCCGGCGCCGCCGCGATGGCGGCGACGCCCGTCGTCGACGCCGATCGTGCGGCGGTCGGCGCGGACCTGGCGGAGCTCGCCGCGGAGCGCAAGGACCCCTCGCTGTTCGCGCCGCACGCGGCCGCGGCGCTCGAGTCCGCCGCCCGGCTCACCGGCCCGCGGGGCCGCACGCGCCTGGCCGAGCTGCGGCTCGCCGACGCCCTCCTCGTCCGGAACGACAAGGACGCGGCGTTCGCGGCGAAGCGCGACACGCTGCCCGAGGGCTGGCAGAAGGACCCGGTCGCGCTCAACGACTTCGCCTGGTGGTGCTTCGAACTCGGCACGCACCTCGACGACGCCGCGGCGCTGGCGCAGGACGGCGCGGGCCTCGCACACGACGACAAGCAGAAGGCGATGATCCTCGACACCGCGGCCGAGATCGCCGCCGCGCGCGGCCGGCGCGACGAGGCGCTCTCCTTCGCCCGCGAGGCCGCGCGCCTCGATCCCTCGCTCGACCACTACCGCAAACAGGTCGAGAAGTTCGGGAGCCCGTCGTGAGCGACACGCTGAAGTCCATGGACACCAGACTCCCACACCTCCGGATCATCGGAGTCCTTCATGTCGTCGTTGGGCTGGGTCGTCAGGCGCCGTCCCCCGCAATCAGCACCACGACGCTCCGCGGCGCCGTCTCGTAGCGCGCCGTCGTGACCGGCACGCCTGCGTCCGGCGCGAGCGCGTCGGTGCCCGGCGGCAGGTTCGTGTCGACCACGCGCGACCACGTGCGGCCGGCGGGCAGCACCACGCCCGCGCTGCGCCAGTCCGCGTTCAGGATCACGAACACGCGGTAGGCGCCGGGCGCGTCGGGATCGTCGCCGGCGTCGAGCGCGAAGCACAGCGTGCGCGCCTCGGGATCGTCCCACGCCGGCCGCCCGCCGCCGGGCGCGGACCACTCGATGTCCGCGGCGCCGTCCCGGTCGAGGTCCGCGCCGGAATAGAACGTGCGCCGCCGCAGCGCCGGAAACGCGCGGCGCAACGCGACGAGGCGGCGGAAGAACTGCACGAGGTCGGCGTGGCGCTCCGCGTCGGACCAGTCGAGCCACGTCACCGCGTTGTCCTGGCAGTACGCGTTGTTGTTGCCGCGCTGCGTGTGGAACATCTCGTCGCCGGCGAGCACCATCGGCGTGCCCGACGAGAGCAGCAACGTCGCGAGGAAGTTCCTCACCTGCCGCGCGCGCAGCGCGAGCACGCCCGCGTCGCCGGTCTCCCCTTCCGCGCCGCAGTTCCACGAGGCGTTGTCGTCGGTGCCGTCGCGGTTGCCCTCGCCGTTGGCCTCGTTGTGCTTGCCGTCGTACGAGACCAGGTCGCGCAGCGTGAAGCCGTCGTGGCACGTGACGAAGTTGACGCTGTTGTACGGCGAGCGGCCGTCGTCGCCGTAGAGGTCGGCCGAGCCCGTGAGGCGGTACCCGAGCTCGCGCAGCTGCCCGGCGTCGCCCTTCACGAAGCGGCGCACGGTGTCGCGGTAGCGCCCGTTCCACTCGGCCCAGTCGACGGGGAAATTGCCGACCTGGTACGTGCCGAGGTCCCACGGCTCGGCGATGAGCTTCACGCGGCACAGGAGCGGGTCCTGCGCGATCGCATCGAAGAACGCGCCGCCGTCCTTGAAATACCCGTCCTCGCGGCCGAGCACCGAGGCGAGGTCGAAGCGGAAGCCGTCGACGTGCATCACGTCGGCCCAGTAGCGCAGCGAGTCGAGCACCATCCGCAGCGCGGCGGGCTTCGAGAGGTCGAGCGCGTTCCCCGTCCCGGTCGGGTTCATGTAGTAGAAGCCCGGCGCCTCGGGCGGGCCCGTGAGCCAGTAGTAGGACGGGTTGTCGATCCCGCGCCACGACACGACCGGGCCGAGCTCGCTGCCCTCGGCGGTGTGGTTGTAGACGACGTCGAGGATCACCTCGAGCCCCGCGCGGTGCAGCTCGCGCACGAGCGTCTTGAATTCGCCGACCTCGGCGCCCGGCACGGACGAGGCGCGCCACGACTGCTCCGGCACGAAGAAGCCGAGCGTGTTGTAGCCCCAGTAGTTGACGAGGCCACGGGAGCGGAGGAAGCCGTCGTCGACGTGCTCGTGCACGGGCAGGAGCTCGACGGCGTTGACGCCGAGCGACTTCAGGTACGGGATCTTCTCGACGAAGCCGAGGTACGTCCCGGGCTTCGAGACGCCCGAGGTCGGGTGCGCGGTAAAGCCCTTGGGGTGCGCCTCGTAGATCACCAGTTCGTCGAACGGCAGGTGCGGCGGGGTGTCGCCCTGCCAGTCGAACGCGTCGTCGACCACGATCGCTTTCGGCACGGGGGCGTCCTCGAGGAACTTGTGCGAGAGCGCCTTCGCGTACGGATCGACGAGCACCTTCGACGGGTCGAAGCGCAGCCCGTGCGCGGGGTCGGAAGGACCGTGCACGCGGTAGCCGTAGAACTGGCCGGGCCGGATCCCTTCGACGAACCCGTTCCACACGAAGCGCGTGCGGTCGGGCAGGCGCAGCACGCCGGTCGGCTCGCCGCGCGGGTCGTCGAACAGCAGGAGCTCGACCGCGGTCGCGTTCCGCGAGTAGAGCGCGAAGTTCGCGCCGCCGGGCACGAGCGTCGCGCCCAGGGGATAGAACGAGCCGGCGCGCATGCGCGAGGACGAGAATCGAACGTTGCCCGCCGTCATGACTCTGCTCCTCCCGGGGACGTCAGGATCGTCCGCCGCGCAGTGATCCTCGTGCGTCGCGTGTCGTGCGTCGCGATCGTCAGCGCGGCGGCGACGGGCTGAACGCGCGGATCCGACGTATGTTATCCCCATCCCGGAGGCCCGTCCGATGAAGTCCTGTGTCGTTCCATACGCTCTCGCCCTGCTCGTCGCCGCGGTGCCGGGCGGGGCTGGTCCGTCCGGGGGGGGCGCCGCCCCCGCGCCCGTCGCCGCGCCGGGCACGCTCGTGGTCGCGGCGCCGATCGACCGCGGGACCGCCGTG
>JABLTH010124151.1_pt1 | contig 13370 bp, 12 predicted proteins | sample 7875711 | NCBI WGS metagenome assembly JABLTH01 (sample SAMN14941262, study PRJNA633318) | bioreactor metagenome | isolation source: bioreactor | place: China | collected 2019-03-05 | reverse complement strand
TGTCGGGTGAGGAGGGCGGTGTGCTCGTCCGCGACGGCGGAGACGGCGGCAAGCAGGTTGGGGTCCTCGCCTCGTGCGAGGCCAGCGTACTCCAGCGTCAGTGATCCGTCCGGGTTCTCGACGGCCTTCACCCAGATACGCCTGCGCGGGACGAACAACGCGACGAGCAGTCCGCCGAAGATGGCCACGGCGAAGATCAGGACCCAGATCTGGGCGGGGTCGTGATGCACGTCGAGCGACGCATAGCGCTTGACGTCGCTGAGCGAGATGGTGCCGAGACCGTTCGGGAGCTCCACGGTCTGCCCCGGCTTCAGCTGAAGCGCCTTGGTCTTCGTTCCGGCGCCGGCGAGCTGGGTCATCTTGTCGGTGTTCAGACTGTAGACCGACTGCGGGACGCCACTGTCGACGCCGAGGTTTCCCGCGTAGACGTTGAGGCTCAGGAGCGGGTCGTCCAGTCCGGGGAAGGTCGACGTCAGTGCTCCCGTCGCCGTCTGGCTCTTGCCGACCGTGGGATAGAAGAAGCCGACCATCCCGACCTGCTCGCGCAGCCCGTCGGGGATCTTCACCCAGCCGAGCGACGTGAGCCGCGCGTCCTGCGCGATGAACGGCACGGAGTCGCTGAAGACGACCTTGCCCTCCGGATCCTTCACCGTGATCGTCGGCGCGTACCCGTTGCCGAGGAGGTAGACGTTGGTGCCGCCGATCGCGAGCGGGTCGTTGACCTTGATGGTCGCCGAACCCGAGGTGTCTCCCGGCCCGGTCGTCGTCACCTTGGCGGTGTAGTCGAGCGGTGTTCCCACGGCATTCGGGTTCTTGGTCTCGTAGGCGACGTCGAGGCTGTCGACCCTGATCGAGAACGGCTCGAGCGAGCCGTCGGAGAAGAACCGGCCCGGGTTGAACGAGTTGTACGACGGGAGGCTGTTCACGAAGCTCTGCCCGACGACCACGACCTTCTGCCCGGTGTAGCCGAAGCCTCCGCCGATGCCGACGGCGACCAGAACACCGAGGAGCGCGATGTGGAACACCAGGTTGCCGGTCTCGCGCAGATAGCCGCGCTCGGCCGAGACCGACGTGGACCGCGCGTCCTGATAGAGAGCGACGCGATAGCGCGAGCGGCGGAGGATGTCGCGGGCGGACTCGATCGGGTTCGGCGCGTCGTCGCGCAGCTCGGCCGGCAGGATCCGCGACTGGAAGCCGGACATCCTGGTCAGTCGGACCGGTGTCTTGGGAGGCCGCGCCCGGAGAGCCTTGGCGTGGTGCGCGGTGCGCGGGATGATGCAGCCGATCAGCGAGGCGAACAGCAGCAGGTAGATGGCCGAGAACCAGAACGACGTGTACACGTCGAACAGCTGGAACTTGTCGAGCACCGGAGCAAGTTGCGGGTTGTCGTTGAAGTACTTGGTGACGCCGCTGGGGTCGGCCCCGCGCTGCGGGAAGAGCGAACCGGGTACGGCCGCGATCGCGAGCAGCAGCAGCAGGAACAGGGCCGTCTTCATGCTCGTGAGCTGGCGCCACGCCCAGCGCAGCCAGCCCAGCGGTCCGAGCTTGGGCTGGGCGACGTCCGGGTCTTCGCGCGGCGGCGCGGACTCGATGTGGTCAGATGGCCGGGACAAAGCCGGAGATCACCCCCAGGAACTGGGACATCATGGCGGTCCAGAGACCGGTCGCCATCAGGATGCCGATGACCACGAGCAGTGCGCCTCCGATGATGTTGATGACGCGGATGTGCCGCTTGAGGAAGGCCACGGAGCCGGCCACCCAGTCGAAGCCGAGCGCGACGAGCAGGAACGGGATGCCGAGGCCGATGCAGTAGAAGAGCCCCAGCAGGGCTCCGCGCCACGGGGAGCCGCTGCCGACGCTCAACGCGCTGATCGCGGCAAGGGTCGGGCCGATGCACGGCGTCCAGCCGAGGCCGAAGACGATGCCGAGGAGCGGCGCTCCGATGAGCCCGGTCGCGGGCCTCCAGGTCGGCTTGATCGTGCGCTGGAGGAACGAGAACTGGCCGATGAACACGAGCCCCATCAGGATGACGAGCACCCCGAGCACCCGGATGACCACCTCCTGCCAGCGCACCAGCCAGAGGCCGAGCGCGCCGAAGGCAGCGCCGTAGGCGACGAAGACGACAGCGAAGCCGAGGACGAACAGCGCGACCCCGAGGAGCACGCGGCTGCGGTCGCGCTTGGCTCCCGGGTCGCTCATCCCGCCGACATACGCCAGATATCCCGGCACGAGGGGCAGCACGCACGGCGACGCGAACGACACCAGCCCGGCGAGGAGCGCGATGGGAAGCGCGAGAAGGAGCTGTCCGCTGAAGACGATCTGGCCGACGTCCACGGCTACTTCCCGGCCACGGCGTCGGAGATGAGCGAGTCGAGGATGCTCTTGTCCGGGATCGCGCCGAGGATGCGGGCGGCCACGCGGCCCTCCTTGTCGATCACGAGTGTGGTCGGCGTCGCCTTGGGCGGAACGGTCTTGCTGAAGGCGAGCAGCACCGAACCGGTATCCCGGTCGAGGACCGACGGGTAGGTGACGCCCTTGTCCTTCTCGAAGCTGGCGGCGGTGCTCGCGGTGTCGTACAGGTTGACACCGAGGAAGCTCACGCCCTGCGAGGCGTACTTCTCGGACAGCGACTGGAGGTCGGGCGCCTCCACCCGGCACGGCGGGCAGCCCGCGTACCAGAAGTTGACCACGAGGACCTTGCCCGCGTAGTCCTTCGACGCCACCGCCGTGCCGTCGGCCAAGGTCCCGGAGAACGAGACGGGGGCGCCACGGTTGCCCGCGGCGTACTCGCTCACGCTGCCATCGCCCGCGATGTAGTTCTGGCCGGAGCCGGAACGGTACTGGTTGGCGAGGGCGTCATTGGAGGTGCAGCCCGAGAGGAACAGAGCGGTCGCCGCCGCGATGGCCGGGACGGCGAGAGCGAGCCGCGCGCGAGCGGAGCGCGTGGAGCGGGCGTTCACACGGCCCCCACATCGGTCGCGGTGGCGATCAGGCTGCCCGCCGGCTCGGTGTAGCCGACCTCGACGAGGCGGAGCACCGGCGGCGCGGACGGATCGGCCGGCGCCGCCTCCTCGCCCGGGCGGGGCTGCGGCGCGGGGGCTGCCTCGGAGACGCGCTCGAACGTCGTGACACTCGACAGCGCGCACCGCCGCTTGCGCGGGTCGTGCGGGAAGCTCTCGCCCGCCACCGACAGGTGCGTGACCCAGATCGGCAGCTGGTGGCTCACCAGCACGACGTCGCCGGACTCGACCGAGTCGAACGCCTCGTGAATGGCGGCCAGCATGCGCTTCTCGATGCTCGTGTAGGCCTCGCCCCAGCTGGGCCGCGGCGGGTAGACCAGGAACGGCCAGTTCACCGGGTTCTTCAGGGCACGCCGCATGTTGGTGCCCTCGAAGTGGTTGGTGGGCTCGATGATCCGGTCGTCGATGATCGGCTCGAGATCGAACGCCGCTACGATCGGCGCGGCGGACTCGCGGGTGCGCTGCAGCGGCGAGACGCGCAGTGACGACATCGGACGGCCGCGGGCCGCCAGGTCGTCCGCCGCCGCCAGAGCCATCCGGTGACCGAGCTTGGAGAGGCCGAAGCCCGGCAGCCTGCCGTACAGGATGCCGTCGGGATTGAACACCTCTCCGTGACGGACGAGATGCACTTGGCTTGCTACCACGGCTCCAGTCTACGGAGCGCTTTGCCTTGAATTCACTGAGCGCCGGGCTGGGAGGTGAGCTTCCGGCCCTCTGCGGCGGTAGACGCGGGCGGTAGGCTTGTCGATCGTGACCGCACGCGTTTTGATCAAGGACCTCGCCGCTCTTCCCGACGGCCCCGTCAGCGTCGCCGGATGGGTCGAGACCGTCCGCGACCAGAAGAAGGTGCAGTTCGTCGTGCTGCGCGACGAGTCGGGCGCTGTGCAGCTGGTGAACCCGCGCACCGTCGCCGAGGACGGCACCGTCGTCGCCGACGAGCCGGCCACGACCATCTCCGGCCTGTCGCAGGGCTCGTTCGTGCGCGCGACCGGAGAGCTCAAGCACGACGAGCGGGTCAAGCTCGGCGGCATCGAGATCAAGCTGAGCACTCTCGAGGTCGAGACGGCCGCCATCCCGGAGACCCCGATCGCCGCGGACAGCGGCATCGACAAGCGCATGGACTGGCGCTTCCTCGACCTCCGCGAGCCGAAGCACAACCTGATCTTCCGCGTGCAGACGACGCTCGAGCACGCGATGCGTCAGTACTGGGTCGACAACGGCTTCATCGAGATCCACACGCCGAAGCTGATGGCGTCGGCCTCCGAGTCGCGCGCAGAGCTCTTCGAGCTGCCGTACTTCGAGACGACCGCCTACCTCGCCCAGAGCCCGCAGATCTTCAAGCAGATGGCTCAGGCCGCCGGCTTCGGCCGGGTGTTCGAGATCGGCCCGGCGTTCCGCGCCGACCCGAGCTTCACGAGCCGCCACGCGACGGAGTTCACGAGCGTCGACACCGAGCTGAGCTGGATCGACAGCCACGAGGACGTCATGAAGGTGCACGAGGACCTCATCGTCGCCGGCTTCACCGCCGTCAAGGAGAAGCACGGCGCGGAGATCGAAGCGCTCTTCGGCGTCGAGGTCACCGTTCCGACCACGCCGTTCCCGCGCATCCCGCTCGCCGAGGCCAAGCGCATCGTCGCCGAGCAGGGCTACGAGGTGCCGCGCGCCGACGACGACATGGACCCCGAGGGCGAGCGCCGCATCTCGCAGTACGTCAAGGAGACCTACGGACACGAGTTCGTCTTCCTGACGGACTATGCGTCGAGCATCCGCCCGTACTACCACATGCGCCACGCCGAGGACCCGTCGATCACCAAGAGCTACGACCTCATCTTCAACGGTGTGGAGATCTCGACCGGCGCTCAGCGCGAGCACCGCGTGGACATCCTCGAGAAGCAGGCCGTCGACAAGGGCCTGTCGGTCGAGGAGCTGGAGGACGTGCTCTCCACGTTCCGGTACGGCATCCCTCCGCACGGCGGCTTCGGAATGGGGCTCGCACGCGTGCTCATGCTGATGCTGCACCTGTCGAACCTGCGCGAGACGACCTACCTCTTCCGCGGTCCGACGCGACTGACCCCGTAGCGGACAGCGCGGTCCAGCGCTCGCCCGCGACGAGGATGTGCCCGAGGAAGCGGAGCCCGATCGTCGCGGCCGCCTGATCGAGCCTGCGCGTGAGCACGGTGTCGGCGACCGAAGGGTCGAGGGATCCGGACGGATGGTTGTGCGCCACGGCGAACGATCTGCCTCCTCGGGTGAGGACCGCCTGCAGGATGTCGGCCGGCTGGATGGACCGCTCGTCGACTCCGCCGTCGCGGAGCATCACGAGCTCGAGCGGACGGGCGGCGCGGTCGGCGACCACGACGACGAAACGCTCGCTGTCGCGATGCAGCAGCTCGGGCCGCACGACATCGGCGACAGCGGTGTGATCGACGAGGCGCGTCCACGCGGATGAGCGCCCGGCACGTCGCCAGATCTCGATGATGGCGACGAGGCGGCCCGCGGTGGCCGGGCCGACGCCCGGCAGGTTCTCGAGTCGCGCGAAGTCCATGGTCGCGAGCCCGGGAAAGCCTCCGCAGCTGCCGAGGATCGACCGTGCCAGCGAGAGGACGCTGCGACCCGTCTGACCGGACCCCAGAATGAGCGCGAGCACTTCGTCGTCGGTGAGGGAGCCGACGCCGAGGCGGCGCATCCGCTCACGCGGCCGATCGTGACTCGGTACGTCTGCGAGGGACTGCTCGGCTTCTTCCACGATGGACATGGATCCACGGTACGAACGGCACGGTGGTGCTCTGGTCGAGCCCGACCAATCTGTGGACAACTGGCTCCAAGCCCCATCCTGTGGATGACAATGGACGGAGAGTATCCGGCAACGAAGGAGTCGCCCCGCAATGACCAGTCCCCTCCCCGAGCCCCGACCCGACGACGTCGTCATCCTGTCGGCGGCACGGACCCCGCAAGGCAAGATCCTGGGTTCGCTCGCCAGCCAGAGCGCCGTCCAGCTCGGGGCCGTCGCCCTCCGCCGTGCACTGGCGCAGTCCGGCGTGGACGCCTCGGACGTCGACGCCGTGATCTTCGGCCAGGTGCTGCAGGCGGGCGCAGGCCAGAACCCGGCCAGACAGACCGCGATCGGCGCGGGCATCGGCTGGAACGTCCCCGCGACGACGATCAACAAGGTGTGCCTCTCCGGTCTCGCGGCCGTGATCGACGCCGCCCGCCTCATCCGTACGGGCGAGGCGACGGTCGTCGCGGCCGGCGGCCAGGAGTCGATGACCAACGCCCCGCACGTCCTGCCCGGCTCGCGCACGGGCTGGACCTACGGCTCGATGGAGGCTGTCGACTCGGCCACGTACGACGGCCTGACCGACGCCTTCGACAAGATCTCCATGGGTGCCTCCACTGAGCAGTACACGGAGAAGCTCGGCCTCACGCGTGAGGCTCAGGACGCTTTCGCGGCCTCCTCGCACCAGCGGGCCGGCGCCGCCGCGGCCTCCGGCGCCTTCGCGGACGAGATCGCGCCCGTCAGCATCCCGCAGCGCAAGGGGGACCCGGTGGTCGTCACCGTCGACGAGGGCGTGCGACCGGACTCCACCGTCGAGGTCCTCGCCAGGCTGCGGCCGAGCTTCGCCGCGGAAGGCACGCTCACGGCGGGCAACTCCTCGCCGCTCAGCGACGGAGCGGCGGCGCTCATCCTCACCTCGCGCGAGAACGCCGAGCGCCTGGGACTGGACTGGCTGGCGGTCGTCGGCGCAAGCGGCCAGGTCGCCGGCCCGGACAACTCACTGCACTCGCAGCCGTCGAATGCGATCCAGGCGGCGCTCACACGCGCGGGCTGGGGCGTGGACGACCTCGACCTGATCGAGATCAACGAGGCCTTCGCCGCCGTCGCGCTACAGTCGACGGCGGACCTCGATCTCGACCCGGAGAAGGTCAACATCCACGGCGGCGCGATCGCGCTGGGACATCCGATCGGGGCCTCCGGAGCACGGCTCGCGGGTCATGCCGCGCATGAGCTCGCGCGACGCGGGTCCGGCCGTGCGGCGGTCGCGCTCTGCGGTGGCGGCGGGCAGGGCGACGCTCTGCTGCTCTGGCGCTGACGGAGGAGATCAGGGAGCGGAGCGGCCCGATACGCAGTCAACGGAGGAGATCCGGCCCGGGATGGGCTAATCTCCTCCGTTGCGTCGGGCGGTGGCGCGCTGCGCCGCGGGTCAGCGGGACAGGTGGCGCTCGGCGGGGCCGGTGTACTGCGAGAGCGGGCGGATCAGCGAGTTGGCGGCGTACTGCTCGAAGACGTGCGCCGTCCAGCCCGTGACGCGCGCCGCGGCGAACAGCGGCGTGAAGGTCTCGGTGTCGAAGCCCATCAGGTTGTAGGCGGGACCCGAAGGGTAGTCGAGGTTGGGCTTGATGTTCTTCCGCGCACCCATCGCGTTCTCGAGGGCGTCGTAGAGGTCGAGCATGTCCTGGCGGTCGTAGTGCTCGACCAGCGCCCCGAGCGACGCACGCATCGTCGGCACCCGGGAGTCGCCGTTCTTGTAGACGCGGTGACCGAATCCCATGATCTTGCGCTTCTCGGCCAGCGCGTCGTCGAGCCACGCCTCCGCCCGGTCGGCGCTGCCGATCTCGTCGAACGCGTGCATCACGGCCTCGTTGGCGCCGCCGTGCAACGGCCCCTTCAGAGCGCCGATCGCGCCGGTCACGGCCGAGTACACGTCGGAGAGTGTGGAGGCGATCACTCGAGCGGTGAACGTGGAGGCGTTGAACGAGTGCTCCGCGTACAGCACGAGCGAGACGCGGAACGCGTCGACGACAACGTCGTCGGGCACCTCCCCGAACGTCAGCCAGAGGAAATTGCGCGCGTAGTCGAGGTCGTCCCGAGGCTCCACCGCCTCGAGCCCGCGACGACGACGCTGGATGTACGCCACGATCGTCGGCAGCTGAGCGAAGAGGTAGACGGCCCTGCCGAGGTTCAGCTCGGGATCGAGGATGCCGTTCTCCTGCTCCAGCGTCGGGTCGAGCCCGCCGAGCTGGCTGACCGCCGTGCGCAGCGCATCCATCGGGTGCGCGGAGGCGGGGATGTCGTCGAGCGCACGACGCGTGCGGTCATCGAGCCGTCGCAGGCCACGCTCCAGCTTCTCGAAACCCTCGAGCTCGTCGGCGGTGGGAAGCTCGCCGTGCCACAGCAGCCAGGCGACCTCCTCGAACGAGCACTGCGCGGCCAGCTCCTGCACGGGGTAGCCGCGGTAGAGGAGCGAATTGGTCTGCGGGTTGACGGACGAGATGGTCGTGGTGTCGACCACGACGCCGGCGAGGCCCTTGTGGATCTCGGGGTCGGTCATGTGTGCTGCTCCTTCGCTGCTGTGGCGGGTGTCAGCGGCGCACCTCGGTGTCGTGGACCGAGGTGTCGAACGCGTCGTCTCACTCGTAGTCAATCAGGTCCCAGTGGTCGGCGCGATGTGACTTCTCCGACAGCGCAGAGCTTCACACGACGAACGTCCGTCGCCTACGCTCCTCTCATGGTGCCGGCCCCGTCTCTGCTCGCGTTCGCGCTCGCGGCGATCGCGCTGATCGTCATCCCCGGGCCGAGCGTGCTGTTCGTGATCGGGAGGTCACTGGCGCTCGGTCGGCTGGGCGGCATCCTGAGCGTTCTCGGCAATGCCCTCGGGATGCTGCCGCTCGTGCTCGCGGTCGCGCTCGGGATCGGCGCCCTGGTGGCGCAGTCGCTGGTGGCGTTCACGATCATCAAGTTCGCCGGGGCGGCGTACCTGATCTACCTCGGAGTGCAAGCGATCCGTCACCGCCGTCACACCGCGGTGACGCACGAGGCGACACCGCCGCGACGGTCCTGGCTTCGGATCCTCAGCGAAGGATTCCTGGTCGGGCTGACCAACCCCAAGTCACTCGTGTTCTTCGTGGCGGTTCTGCCGCAGTTCGTCGACTACCGGGCCGGTTCCATCCCCCTGCAGCTCTTCGAGCTCGGCGTGGTCTTCCTGCTGCTGGCGCTGACGTTCGACAGCATCTGGGCCCTCGTCGCCGGCACGGCCCGAGCATGGTTCGGGAAATCGCCCAAGCGCGTCGAACGACTCGGCGCGACCGGGGGCGTGCTCATGATCGGGCTCGGCGGGGTGCTCGCGCTGACGGGGAACAAGCACTGACGGAGAACAAGCACTGGGCCCGGATTCGCGACTAGATGTCCCCCGCCGTCGCCACCGGCACGAGCACTGCACGACCGAGCGTGTGGAAGTGGGCGTTGAAGCCCAGCACCGCCGGGGTCGACTCGGGGTCGAGCTCCAGGTGGTCGACGTCCAGGGCGTGGACCACCACGTAGTAGTGGTGCGTGCCCGTTCCAGGGGGCGGCCCCGCGCCGGTGAAGCTCTTGGACCTCAGCTCGTTGGAGAGCATCGCCGCGCCCTGGGGCAGGGCGGCCCCGCCCTCGGCTCCCGCACCCGCCGCCAGCGAGGTCACCGAGGCAGGGATGTTGTAGACCGCCCAGTGCCAGAACCCGGAGCCCGTCGGCGCATCGGGGTCGTGGATCGTGACGGCGAAGCTCTTGGTCTCTGCAGGGAACCCGCTCCAGGAGAGCTGGGGCGACACGTCCCCGCCGCCACCGCCCGCTCCCCACTGCGCCCGCGCCAGCGGCCGGTCGTCGGCGACGTTGTCGCTCGTGAGGGTGAACAGGGGGACGGCGCCGAAGCGCTCGAGGGGATCTCTCGACATGGAGGCAACGCTACGCGCGCTGCGTCGACTCCGTCAGTGCCGATCCTTCCGGCTGTTTGCGGAACCGTTTGGGCAGACCCACGATCCCCCAGCCGGTCACCCGCAACATCGCCTCCGCGACGATGCCTCCCGTCATCTTCGAGGCACCGTGCTCGCGCTCGACGAAGGTGATGGGCACCTCGACCACGGCCAGGCCGGCATCGTATGCGCGCCGCAGCATGTCGATCTGGAAGCAGTAGCCCTGGCTCTCCACGGCGTCGAAGTGGATGCGTCGCAGCGCATCCGCCGTGAACGCCCGGTAGCCGCCGGTGACGTCGCGCGCCCGGACCCCCAGGCAGAACCGCGAGTAGGCGCTGCCGCCACGGGAGATGAGGCGCCGGTGGACCGGCCAGTTGACGACGCTGCCGCCGGCGACCCAGCGGGAGCCGAGCACCAGGTCGGCGCCGTCTGCGCTGTCGCCCGCAGGCACGGCGCGCAGTGCGGCGAGCAGCGACGGGAGCTCCTCCGGGCGGTGCGACCCGTCGGCGTCCATCTCGACGACCGCCTCGTAGCCGCGGTCCAACGCCCAGGACATGCCGGCGCGGTACGCGGCACCGAGTCCCTCTTTGCCCGCCCGGTGCAGGACGTGCACGCTGTCGTCGGTCGCGGCGAGCGCGTCGGCGATCTGGCCGGTGCCGTCCGGCGAGCCGTCGTCGACGACGAGGACGTCCGCTTCCGGTGCGGAGGCGCGGATCCGTCCGACGACGGACCCGATGTTCTCGCGTTCGTTGTACGTCGGAAGGATCACGATGGTTCGCATACTCATACCATCATCCATTCTGCTGAACGGGAGGCGAACGAATCTGTCTGTATTCGCAGTCGACGCTGCTAGCATCCCCCGGTGCCCGTCGCCAAGGTTCTGCTGTTCTACGTCTTCGCGCCCCTCCCCGATCCGGACGCCGTACGGCTGTGGCAGCGCGACCTCTGCGAGTCGCTCGGGCTCCGCGGCCGCATCCTGCTGTCGAAGGACGGCATCAACGGTACTCTCGGCGGTGAGCTCGGCGGGCTGAAGCGCTACGTGCGCAAGACGAAGGACTACTCCGCCTTCCGCGGTCTCGACGTCAAGTGGAGCGAGGGGTCCGGCCTCGACGACGAGGGCGGGAGTCTCGACTTCCCCCGGCTCTCGGTGCGCGTCCGTGATGAGATCGTCTCGTTCGGTGCTCCGGAGGAGTTGCGTGTGGAGGCCGGCGGAGTCGTGGGCGGCGGCGAGCGGCTCGATCCCGACGGCCTCCACGCGCTTCTCGAGCAGCGCGACGACGTGGTCTTCTTCGATGGACGCAACCGTTTCGAGGCCGGTATCGGGCGGTTCCGCGACGCGGTCGTCCCTGATGTCGCGACGACGCGGGAGTTCGTGGCCGAGCTGGACAGCGGCCGCTACGACCATTTGAAGGACAAGGCGGTGGTCACCTACTGCACCGGAGGCATCCGCTGCGAAGTGCTCTCCGGATTGATGCGCTCGCGCGGGTTCGGCGAGGTCTACCAGCTCGACGGCGGAGTCGTGCGCTACGGCGAGCGCTTCGGCGACGACGGGCTGTGGGAGGGTTCGCTCTACGTCTTCGACGGCAGGGGTTCTGTGCGGTTCTCCGACCACGCGGCCGTGGTCGGCCGCTGCGCGGGGTGCGGAACGGCCTCCGACCGGATGCGCAACTGCACCGATGCCTCGTGCCGCGAACAGCTCGTGGTGTGCGAGGACTGCTCGGCCCTCGCCTGCGCCGCTCACGCCTGATCGGACGCGATCGCCGGACCACCGGTCGCACACGGATCGCCCGGGAACCATTGCTGGCCCATTCGCGTTGCGGCCATCATGAACACCATGGATCCGGTAGCCACCATCGTCTGGATCGTGTCGTTCGTCGTCGTGACGGTCACGGTCACGGGCCTGTCGCGTCGCGTGGGCTGGTCGGCGCCGGTCGTGCTCGTCGTCGTCGGCGCGGTCGCGTCGTTCATCCCCGGGGTGCCGCAGGTCGCGCTCGAGCCGGAGGTCGTGCTGTACGGCCTGCTGCCCCCGCTGCTCTTCGCCGCGGCCATCCAGACCTCGATCGTCGACGTCCGCGCCAGGCGTGACGGCATCCTGCTGCTCTCGGTCGGCCTCGTGATCTTCACCGTCGTCGTCGTCGGTTTCACCACGTGGCTGGTGGTGCCCGCGATCACGGTCGCCGCCGCCTTCGCCTTCGGAGCGGTCGTCGCCCCGACGGACACGGTGGCCGTGACGGCCATCGCCGGGCGCGTCCACCTCCCCCGGCGACTCGTGACCGTGTTGGAGGGCGAAAGCCTGCTCAACGACGCGACCGCGCTGGTGGCGCTGAACGCGACCATCGCGGCGATCGTCAGTGTCGTCAACCCGTGGGCGATCGCCGGCGACTTCGTCATCGCGGTCGTGGTCGGCGTGGGGATGGGCCTGCTCGTCGGCTGGGTGCTGTCCCTCATCCGCAAGCAGTTGCGCTCACCCGTGCTCGACACGTCGCTCGGGCTGATCACGCCGTATCTGGCCTTCATCCCGTCCCAGTTCCTGCACGGCTCCGGGATCCTGTCGGTCGTCGTCGCGGGTCTCTACCTCGGCTTCCGCTCCCCCACGATCCAGACCGCAGAGGCGCGCATCGCCGAGACGATCAACTGGCGCACGATCGAGTTCCTGCTCGAGAACGCGGTCTTCCTGTTCATCGGTCTGGAGCTCTCGAGCATCCTGAACTCGGCGTTCCGCTCGGGCATCACGGTGGCCGAGACGGTGTGGATCAGCATCGCCGTTCTCCTCGCGCTGTTCCTGGCGCGGTTCATCTGGATGATCGGGACGACGGCGCTCTACCGCTATGGGCCGCAACGGCTCCGAGAACGCGGCTGGACCTGGCCGACGGGGATCGCCGTGTCGTTCGCCGGCATCCGCGGAGTGGTCACCCTCGCCGCCGTGTTCCTCCTCCCCGTCGAGACGCCGCACCGCGAGTTCCTGCAGTTCCTCGCGTTCGTCGTCGTGGTCGCGACCCTTCTCGAGGGGCTCGCGCTGCCGTGGGTCATCCGCAGGCTGAAGCTGCCGCCTCCCGACTTCGCGCAGGAGGCCGGTGAGATGGAACGGCTGCTGGCCGAGGCGCAGTCCGCCGGGCTCGAGCACCTGGAGGCGCAGGTGACCGGCGACGAAGACGACCGGGTCATCGAGCGGCTGCGGGTCAACGCCGTGTTCCTGTCGGACGCCCTGGAGAATCCCACGCCGGAGGACACGGAGGATGCACCGCTCGAGTACCGCAGACTCCGGAGGTCGATGATCGTGGCCGAACGCCAGGCGGTGCTCGAGGCGCGTGCCGAGGGTCGGTACCAGGAGCTGGCGGTCCGTTCGGTGCTGGCGTTCCTCGACGCCGAGGAGTCGGCGCTCAAGGCCGGAGGAAGTGACGGCAAGAAGCTGATGTGAGCCCCGCCCGGGGTCAGCGCACAGTCGTGTCGTCGGCCGGCGCGTCGGCTGCGGCGAGCGCCGCCGCTTGCGCGGCTTCGGCACGTGCGCCCGCGTCGGCGCCGCGCCCCGAGGGGATCCGCGGTCGGCGCGCCCAGAGGCGCGACCGCTGCGACGACAGCGCCAGCACGACCAGGATGTCCAGCGGCAGTCCCAGGATGTTGGTG
>JABLTH010009237.1_pt1 | contig 13377 bp, 13 predicted proteins | sample 7875711 | NCBI WGS metagenome assembly JABLTH01 (sample SAMN14941262, study PRJNA633318) | bioreactor metagenome | isolation source: bioreactor | place: China | collected 2019-03-05 | reverse complement strand
GGATACATCACTATCGGCCAAAATGATGCTTTGGCTCACCAACGACTGGCTTCACGCGGCATCGCGCCCTGCTCACCGCAGCACCCGGGCCGCCGGCGCCAGGCGGCACAACTAGGACATCCAGCGCATGAGAACGCTCGGCTATAGAATCATGGGTATCGCGATCGCCCTCGCAGTGGTCGGCCTGCTGATCGCCATCCCCTTCAGCGAAGTGCCCGGCAACCCCCACCTGGTCCGGTTGATGCTGGAAGGCTATCGCATCCACCTGATCCCCGACGGCTCCTCGCCCACCGGTTACCTGGTCAACCTGATGAGCGGCGACTGGCTGTTGCTGTGCTCCGGAGTCTTCCTTACCGGCTTCGTGATCGCCACGCTCGGCCACGTGCGCCGGACCTGAAGCGGCGCCGGCGCGGCGCACGCCTTGCGCGCCGCAACGATCGCCGCCCGCCTCGCCGCTCCCTCGCACTACTGCGCAGCCGCCGCCCCGCTTCGCCCTCCCGCGCGCGCTCCTCTCCTGCGCTGCTCTCCTGCGCTGCTCTCCTGCGCTGCTCTCCTGCGCTCCCCCTCCTGCGCGTCCCCGATTCCCAGCCCGGCAGGCGTCGCGACAGCGTGACGCTGCCCCCGCCACCCTCCTGCCCAGCCCTTTGCCATGCCCACCACATCCGTTGCCGACACCTCCGCATCATCCCGCTTCATCGTACTGACCGGCGGCCCCGGCGCCGGCAAGACGACCCTGCTGGAAGCCCTCGCCGGCGCCGGCTATGCCTGCAGCGAAGAAGCGGGGCGCGGCATCATCCGGGACCAGGTCGCCATCGGCGGCAACGCGCTGCCCTGGTGCGATGCGACGGCCTTCGCCGAATCCATGCTGGCCTGGGAGATGCGCTCCTATCATCTCGCCGGCCGCCAGCCCGGCCTGGTCTTCTTCGACCGCGGCATGCCGGACGTGGCCGGCTACCTGCGCCTGAGCGGGCTGCCTGTGCCCGCGCACGTCGAGCGCGCCGCGCGCATCTTCCGCTATCGCCCTCAGGTCTTCCTGCTGCCGCCCTGGCGCGAGATCTTCACGCAGGACGCCGAACGCCGGCAGAGCTACGAAGAGGCCGTGCGTACCTGCGAAGCGATGCGGGCCACTTACGCGGCCTATGGCTACCAACTGGTCGAGGTGCCGCCGGGCAGCGTCGCCCGGCGGGCAGCGTTCGTGCTGGAGCAGGCGGGCGCCCTGTCCTGATGCGCCCGCGTTCCGGGCTTGCGGCAGGCAGCGGTGCGCCGCCTACACTTCCCGCAGGGCCATGCGATGCATGGTCCATCGACAGGAACCTATCGTCAGGAGCCCAGTTGCGCCGGAACGGTCCGCCCTGCCCCACACCGCGTCCGCGCCTACTGGCGCTGGCAATGCTGCTGCTCGCCGGCTGCGCGTCGGTCCCGCCCCCCGTGCCGGGCGGTCCGCCGGTGACCCGCATCGCCGTGGTCGCGCGCGGCTGGCACACCGACATCTGCCTGGCGTACCCCGATGCGGGCGAGCGCGTGCGGGCACTGGCCAGTGGATTCGACGGCGCGCGCTTTCTCTGCTTCGGTTTCGGCGAGCGGCAATTCGTCATGGCGCGCGAGCATGGCGTGCTGGCCACGCTTTCAGCGCTGCTGCCGAGCCGGGCCGCGCTGCTGATCACGGTGCTGAACGCGCCGCCGGAAGCCGCCTTCGGCGCGAGGGAGGTAGTCAATCTCGAAGTCGGCGAGAAGGGTCTGGATGGCCTGCAAGCCTATCTGCGCGCCTCCGTGCAGGACACCGCTGACGGACAAGCCATGCGCCTTGGCGATGGCCCGTATCCGGGCAGTGTGTTCTTCGCCGCCACCGGCACCTACGATGCCTTCTTCACCTGCAATACCTGGACGGCCGAGGGGCTGCGCGCGGCGGCGCTCCCGGTCGACGGCAACATCCTGCTCTCCGGCACGCTGATGCGGCAGGCGCGCGGGCTGGCGCGGCAGCAGGCGCCGGCACTAGCACGGTGACGGCGTGCACACCGTGGCACCTTGCGGCGGCACCACGACGGTTGTCTTTGCTGGGGGATTGGGGTCGCTGCTGCTGAAGGACACGCAGCCCGCCAGGGCCAGCGGCAGCAGCGCCGCGATCAGGATGGCATACCGTTGCATCGTGGTTCTCCCATGGCCCGGCGGCAAGCGGCCGGGCCGATTGAACGACAATGAATCCAGTATAGGCAGCGACGACTGCGCCACGCCCGGCCGGTCCCGCTCCGGGTGCCCATCGAGACACTCCGGGGCGGCAGCCGGCCGCGCCGGACGGCGCCAGCCGCACATGGCGCCCGATATGCGCTGGACGAGGCTCAGCCCTTGGCCTTGCCCGGCTGCGGATGGTGCTCGTCCACCGGTACCTTGACCAGCCCGTCGGCGCGGAACATGGCCTTGATGCCGCGCACCGCCTGGCGGATACGCGACTCGTTCTCGATCAGCGCGAAGCGCACGTACTCGTCGCCGTAGTCGCCGAAGCCGATGCCGGGCGACACGCACACCTTGGCCTTGGCCAGCAGCTGCTTGGAGAACTCGAGCGAACCCAGCGCACGGTAGGGCTCCGGGATGCGCGCCCAGATGTACATCGACGCCTTGGGGATCTCCACCGGCCAGCCGGACTCGATCAGCCCGCGCGCCAGCACGTCGCGGCGCGACTGGTATTGCGCCGCGATCTCCTTCACGCATTGCTGGTCGCCTTCGAGCGCGGCGATCGCGGCCACCTGCAGCGGCGTGAAGGTGCCGTAGTCGTGATAGCTCTTGATGCGCGTGAGCGCCGCCACCAGGTCCGGATTGCCGACCATGAAGCCGATGCGCCAGCCCGCCATGTTGTAGCTCTTGGACAGCGTGAAGAACTCCACCGCGATGTCCTTCGCCCCCGGCACCTGCATGATCGACGGCGCCTTCCAGCCGTCGAAGACGATGTCGGCATAGGCCAGGTCGTGCACCACGAAGATATCGTGCTTGCGCGCCAGCGCGATGACGCGCTCGAAGAAGTCCAGCTCGACGCATTGCGCGGTCGGGTTGGAGGGGAAGCCCAGCACGATCATCTTGGGCTTGGGATAGCTGCCGCGGATGGCGCTTTCCAGCTCGGCGAAGAAGTCCACCCCGGGCGTCAGCGGCACCGAGCGGATATCGGCGCCGGCGATCACCGCCCCGTAGATGTGGATCGGGTAGCTGGGATCGGGCACCAGCACGGTATCGCCGCGGTCGAGCGTGGCCAGCATCAGGTGGGCCAGGCCTTCCTTGGAACCGATGGTGACGATGGCTTCGCTGTCGGGGTCGATATCGACCTCGTAGCGTTCGCGGTACCAGTGCGAGATGGCGCGGCGCAGGCGCGGGATGCCCTTGGAGGCCGAATAGCCGTGGGTGTCGGCGCGCTGGGCGGCCTCGGTGAGCTTGGCCACGATATGCGGCGGCGTGGCACCGTCGGGGTTGCCCATGCTCATGTCGATGATGTCCTCGCCACGGCGGCGGGCGGCCATCTTCAACTCGGCGGTGATATTGAAAACGTAGGGGGGAAGGCGATCGATGCGCGCAAAGCGGCGCTTGCCCGAAGCGGCAGACATGGAGTTCCTTTCAACGTAAGCGCCCGGAACCGTCCGAGCGACGCGTCCTGCCGTTGGTGCGGCAGGCGGAACACATCTTAGCGAGGAAGACCGGAAGCGGCAAGCGTTGAATCGGCGCCGGCGTCTTCCGCAACGGCATCGGCAACGGCGCGCAGCAAGGCATCGACCTCGTCCTCGTTCCACACCATGAGCCCGGCCTCGGCCAGCAACGCGGCGGCCACGCCCTGCCCCGCACGGTGCGCACCGGTGAAGCTGCCGTCGTAATGCGCGCGGTTGCCGCAGGAGGGACTGAATGCCTTCAACAGGGCATGTCGGCAGCCGCGCTCGCGCGCGAGCGCCAGGGCCTGCTGCGCACCGGATACAAAGGCTGCGCTGACGTCGCCGCCGCTGCGCTCGCGCACCACGGCGACGCCGGCCAGCACCTGCGGCCCGCTGCCGCCGACGATTTCCGCCGGCGGTCGCGGCACCGGCAGGCCGCCCAGCAGCTCGGGACAGGCCGGCACCAGTTCGAAGACCTCGCGCAGCCGCGCCAGCACGGCATCCGGCTGCGCCTTGCCCTGGCCGTCGTAGCGCACGGGCCGGCCCAGCAGGCAGGAACTGATCAGCAAGGCGGGACGGGAAGCGGCAGGCGGCATGCGGTACGGACCGGGACGTAGGAAAGCCGCCCCAGTCTACACCAGCCGCCGCCGCGCCCCGTTCCTTGCGGGCGCTCCGCTCAGAAGCGGTGGCGCAGGCCGATGGTGGCGCCGGCCTGGTTCTGGCCGGCGACCACGGTGCCGTTGCCGCTCAGGCCCAGCGCCGAGCCGTTCTTGTTCTTGGTGTAGCCCAGCATCGCGTAGGCGTCGGTGCGCTTGGACAGCGAGTAGTCGGCCACCAGCGCGAACAGCCACGGATCGGCGCCGCTGTTCTTGGTGTCGGTGTAGTAGGCCGCGCCGGTCAGCATCAGCGCCGGCATCACGCGGTACTGCGCGCCGAGCCAGTAGACGTTGTTGCGGGTCACCGCGGCGGTGGCGCTGGCGGTGCCTTCGTCGCGCAGCCAGCGGTAGCCGGCGAAGACCTTGGCATCGCCGAAGGCGTAGGACGCGCCCACGGCCACGCGGCGGGCCGCGCGGTCCTGCAGCGCCGCGCTGGCGCCCTGGAACTGGTCATAGGCCACGCCGGCCGAGAACGGGCCGTTGCCGTACGACACGCCGCCGCCGAAGTTCTTGGCGGCCTTGAAGGCGCCCGGGGTCTCGCCGTTGTTGTCGCGGCCGAAGCTGTAGAAGGCGGTGGCGGTCAGGCCGCCGAACTTGCCGGTGTACTTGACAGCGTTGTCGGCACGGCCGTTGAACAGCGAGTCGACGCTGTTCAGCGAGTAGCGCGGGCCCACGCCCATCGGATCGTAGGCGCCGAACAGGTCGTACAGCGCGTTCTGCTGGCGGCCCAGCGTGACGGCGCCGAAGTCGCCCTGCACGCCGACGTAGGCCTGGCGGCCGAACAGGCGGTTGCCCTGGCCGGACATGCCGGTGTCGAGGTCGAAGCCGCTTTCCAGCACGAAGATGCCCTTGAGGTTGTTACCCAGGTCTTCGGTGCCGCGCAGGCCCCAGCGCGACCCGGACAGGTTGCCCGAGTTCATGCGATAGACGGTCTCGCTGCCGTTGTTGGCAGCCGGGGCGTGGCTGGCCACTTCGATGCCGGCATCGACGATGCCGTAGAGCGTCACGTTGGACGCGGCCTGGGCGTAGGCCCCGCCGGAGACCGCGGCGGCGGCCAATGCAAGGAGAGCTTTCTTCACTGTATTCACTCGGTCTTTTTTTGTCGGATGACGATCCCCGCCCGCACCGCACCGGGCCGATCGGCCGGCATGGCGCGAGCGCCCTCCCGGCGCATCCGGAACCGCGAGGAACCGGGCACCACGGAAGCAGCTGATGACGGAACGCGCCGCGACATCGGCAGGAATCGACGGGCTGATCGCGGTGAAGACGTGGCTGGCACATCCCCGCCCCATGCTGCCGTGCTGCGCTGCTGCACCGGGTCACCGCGACAGTGAGCGCATTGTGACGGTGTTCTATGAAAGAAATATGTCGCTTTGTCTCTGCCGCCAGACAGGCAGCGCGCCCTGCGGGGCGCGCCGGCGGCATTCAGGCCGGGAAGGGATAGGCGGCGTCGAAGGCCGCGAAGCGCGCCTCCAGGAACTCGATCAGCCGGCGCTGGCGGTAGGCCGGAAAACGGTTGCGCAGGAACACGAGCTGCAGCGGCAGGGCCTGCCCGTACCAGTCGCGCAGCAGCAGTTCGAGCCGGCCGTCGCGGATGTCGGCGGCGACGTCGAACCAGCTCTTGAAGGCGATGCCGTGCCCGCCCAGCGCCCAGTCGCGCACCACCGCGCCGTCGTCGCTGGTGCGGCGCCCGCTCGCTTCGACCTCCACCTGCTGGCTGCCCGACTGGAAGCGCCAGCGCATGCGCGCCTGTCCTCCGGGCGCCAGGCACAGCAGTTGGTGGCGGGCGAGCTGCTCGGGCGACGCCGGCCTGCCGGCGCGCGCGAGGTATGAGGGGGCGGCCACCGCCACGCGCCGCGTGGTGGTGAGCTGGCGCCGCACCAGGCTGGAGTCTTCGAGCCAGCCGACGCGCACGGCCAGGTCCACATTGCTGCGGAAGAGGTCGGCCAGGGTATCGCCGATGGACAATTCCAGCGAAAGCTGCGGGTGGGTTTCGAGGAAATCGTCGAGCCAGCCGCGCAGCCAGCTGCGCCCCAGGTCCGACGGCGCCGACAGGCGCAGCGGCCCGGCCAGCTCTTCGCGTTGCTCGGCCAGGGCGCCCTCGCCTTCTTCCAGTGCGGCCAATGCCCTGCGCGCGGCGTCCAGGAACAGCCGGCCCTCCTCGGTCAGGCGCATGCGGCGGGTGGTGCGGGCAAACAGCCGCGCATTGAGACGCTGCTCCAGCCGGATCAGCGCGGCGCTGGCGGTGGCGGCGGTACGGTCGAGTTCGCGTGCCGCCGCGGAAAGGTTCTCCAGTTCGGCCGTGCGCACGAAGAGCTTGAGGTCGTCGAGGGAATACATGTTGGACGGGCGGGCATGGCCCGGCGATGGGTCGGGAAAGGTCAGAGAAGGTCGGGGCCGGTCAGGACCGCCGGTGCAAAAGGGCAAGGCTGGCCGATGCGCGCCGCCAGCTCGCCGCGCAGCGCGCCCAGCTCGGCCAGGCGTGCGTCGATCACCGCCAGCTTGGCGCGCAGCAGCGCCGACAAGGTCTCGGCGGGATCCTCCGCCGCCCGCAGCGTGGCGCCGTGCGCGGCGATTTCGGCCAGCGAAAAACCCAGCGCCTGCGCGACGCGCACATAGCGCAGCCACTCCACCGTCTCCGGCGGGAAGTCCCGATAGCCATTGGCCAGCCGCCGTCCCTGCAGCAAGCCCACCTTTTCATAAAACCGCACCGCGTCGCGCGACAGTCCTGCGCGCTCGGCCAGCTCTCCAATGCGCATCCAGCGCCTCCACTCGTCCTGGCGCCACCCCGCCGGCGGCGCTTGACCCTGGAGCTTACTCCATGCCCCAGCCTTGCGGCACGTCTCACCCCGTGCCGGCGCGGCGGCCGGCGACGGCCGCCCGGCCTTCCCTTCCCGTCGAGACGACCGACAAGGAGCTGACCATGAACCACCCCCTCCCCACCTCGCTTGCAGGCAAACGCTACCTGCGCCTCGTGCGTGCCAGTGCCTGGTACGACCTGCTGGTCACTGCCGGCTTTGCCACACCCTGGAGCCTGGCCTGGCTGCATGCCGCCCTCTCGGCCGCCGGTGCCGCCAGCGGCCTGGGCGCGCTGCCGCCGCTGGACCTGATGCAGACGCTGTTCGCCAACCTGCTCGGTTCCGTGGTGGTGGTCTGGGCCCTGCTGCGGCTGCGCCGGCCACTGCCCGCGCACGGCGGCTACGATGCCGCCGCGCGCGCGCTGTTCGCGGCATGGCAGGCCTATGCGCTCGCCTGCGGCGGACCGCGGCTGCTGTGGATCTTCCTCGTCTTCGAGATCGCCTGGGGCGTGGCGCAGGCCCTGCCGTGGCTGGCCGCCGGCTGGCAGGCACGCGATACGGCGGCGCCCGCCCGCCGCCCCTGACGGCGCAGGCGGGCCGGCCCTGCCGCTCAGACCAGGCCGATGTCGCGCGGCCGCGCGCCCGGGAACACCTGGGCCAGGCGGGACTCGTCGAGTCCGTACAGGCGCTGGAACAAGCCGCCCAGCACGGCCCGGTACTCGTTGAGGACCGGCCAGTCGCGGTTCTGGTTGAGCGTACGCTCCTCCACCGCCACCTGGTCACCGGCGATGCGCCCGCCGCGCACGGTGCCGCCCGCCACCCAGTAGACGGTGCCGTGCCCGTGGTCGGTGCCGCGCGTGCCGTTCTCGCGGAAGGTGCGGCCGAACTCCGAGATCACCACCACCGTGGTCTTGCTCCAGGCCGGCCCCATCTCCTCGGCGAAACCGGCCAGGCCGCGCCCGAGATTGTCCAGCAGGTTGGCCAGCTGTCCCTGCGCCGCGCCCTGGTTCACATGGGTATCCCAGCCGCCCACGTCGATGAAGGCGAGGTTGAACTTGTCCCGCATCAGGCCGGCCATGCGGCGCGCTTCCAGTTCGAAGCCCTTGGCGCTGAGCGCGCGCCGGTTGGCTGCCTGCATCTCCTCCAGGCGCGCGGCCAGCGTGCCGCCGGCGCCGGTGGTGCCAGTGGTGCCAGTGGTGCCGTCGCCCATGGCCGCCGCCGGCATGGCGGCGCGGCGCTGCATGGCCTCGGCTTCCTGCGCCACGGCCTGGCGCAGCTCGAAGCCCTCGTCGATCAGCGGCTCGAAGCGCGTACCCCGGTACATCTGCGCCAGCAGGCGTGTCTGGCGTGCGTCGAAGGGCGCGCGTCCGGTGCCCTTGAGCGAGACATTGGGCACGTCGCGCGTGCCCGACAGCACGGTCGGCATGCCGTCGGTGAAGGCGACCGGCGCAGCGCGCCCGCCCATCGCCAGCGCCAGCCGGTTCAGGAAGCCGCTGCCGCGCGCAGCGCCGGCGGCGGCCAGCGCCGACGGCAGCCCTGCCTCGATGCCGTCCTGCGTCTCGAAATGGCTGCGCGACAGGTCGGCGGTACCGGCGAACGGCAGGAAGGCGAGCTGCTGCCGCTGCCACAGCGGCAGCATGCTGTCGCGCAGCGCGGGGTGCAGCGCCCAGCTGCCGATGCCACGGGCGCCGGCATCGGCCTCGAAGCCGGCCGCCAGCGCCAGCGCCGCCGCCGGATCCGGCGGCGCACCGGCGGCGAGCGGGGCGCGGATGGCGATGGTGGGCCGCACCGCGCGATAGAAGTCGCTGCCGGCAGGCACCAGCACGCTGCAGGCGTCATAGCCGCCGCGCAGGAACACCAGCAGGAAGCGCGCGTCCGCCTGCGCCGGCAACGCATAGGCGCGCGACACGATGCCGGGCCACGCCAGCGCCGCGCCGGCGGCGCCGAGGCCGGATGCGGCCCCCTTCAACCAGTCTCTACGGTTCATGATCGACTCCGTGGAGCGCATGCGCGCCGGGGCCCCTTCATCGCTGCATCCATTCGGGCGAGGCCAGCAGCAGCGTGTTCCACTCGGCCTGGCTGGTCGCCTGCGCCAGCGCCGTGCGCGTGCCGGCACCGAGCGTGTGCTCGATGGCCTCGAAATAGAGGCGATTGCCCGGCATCGGAAAACCGGCGGCCGGCAGCGGCTTGCCATCGTCACCCTGGAACAGGCCGGCCGGGCCGCTGCCGATCGCGCGCGCGATCTCGAAACGCTTGACCAGTTGCCCCGAGCTGGCCCAGGCACTCTCCGCCAGCGGGTAGCCGTCCGGTGTCACGCGCCCGTAGAGCGGCTCGCCGAGCTGCTGCAGCCAGCCCACCGCCGGCCGTACGTTGGCCACCGGCCGTCCGTCGTAGGCCAGGCGCAGCGAGGACACCACGAACACCATCGGGTCCTTGAACTTGCGCCCCGCGCCGGCGGCCGCCCGGTCCATCTCGGGCGACAGGAACAGCGTCCTCAGCACGGCGCCGATATCGCCGCGGCTATGCATGAAGGTATCGGCCATGCGCGCGACCAGCGCAGGCGGCGGCTCGTCGGCCAGGAAGCAGGCAGCCAGCTGGGCCGACAGGTAGCGCGCGGTGGCAGGCTCGGCGGCCAGGATGTCCACCGCCTGCTCGACCTCGCGGAAGCCGCCGGGCGCGATCGGGTGGCCGAGCAGCGTCTTCGCGCCGTAGTCGTGCCGTGCCGGATTGAAGGCGAACAGCCCTTGCGCGCGGTAATCCGCCTGCCGCTGCGGCGGCAACCTGGGGGGCTGCCCGCTCACCTCCAGCCCCACCCCGGTCAGCACGCGCGCCAGCTCCTGCACGTCCTGCTGCGTATAGCGCGAGCCGCTGGGCCCGCCCGATACGCCGAGCGTGTGCAGCTCCATCAGTTCACGCGCGTAGTTCTCGTTGAGATGGCCGGCCGCGCTCTGCGCGTTATCGAGGTATTCGAGCATGGCCGGCGCGGTCACCGTGGCCAGCAGCAGGTCGCGGAAGCGGCCCAGCGCGCGCGGGCGCACCACCTTGTCCTCGTAGTCGCCCAGGGTCCAGCGCACCGTGCCCTTGCCCGAGTAGACGCTGAAATGGTTCATCCAGAACCAGGTCATCTGCTCGCGCAGTTGCGCCGGCGAGCCGAGCGCGCGCAGCAGGTGGCGCCGCGCGGTGTCCAGCACCAGGTCACTGCCCAACCGGGTGATCGCATCGCTCGCCTGACGCTTGGCGTCCTCGTCCGCGAGTCCCTTGATGCGCTGCTGCTCGGCCACCACCGCGCGGTAGCGCTCGGTGCCGTCCATCTGCGACACGCTCAGCGCCGCGATGGGGCCGGCGAGCGCGGGCGGGTCGGCTGCCGGCAGGCGCAGTTGTTCGTCCAGGAAACGCTCGCGCCCGAGCCGCTGCAGGCGGGCGATACTGGCCTGGTCGGCGCCGAAGGTGACGCGGTCGAGCCAGCGCAGGTCGGCGGCGCTGAGCGCGGCCGCGCCGCCCTGGGAGCCCGCGCCGGACTGGCCTGCAGCGCAGGCTCCGAGCAGGGCCACGGCCGCCGCGGCCGGCAACAGGGCCGCGCGCCGCGCAAGCCACCTGGCGGCCGCCGCCAGCCCGGTGGCGCAAGCGCCGCCGCTACGGCATCGGACTTGGCTCATGAGGCGCATGGCTCGGATCGCTCCCGCAAGGTCTGGACACCGCACTGACGCGCCGACCCCGGTCCCGGTTGACCAGCGCGCCGCCAGGCAACCCCTGCATCACATCCGTCCGCGCGGCGAGCCGGCGGAGAACGCGCCTCGCATCTTGTGCCAAGCAGCGCGGAAAACCGCCATCCTCCTTTCGTGGATTTGGCAGATTGATGAATCTTCTGCCATCATCCGACTTTTTTCGGCAAGAGAATGCCGTCCACGCGGCGCCACGACCTGGCTTCCGCGCGCCGCGCACTCCACTGCCCCCTGCGGCTCCGCCCCACAAGGGCCGGAGCCGTCCGTCGATACCATCGGAGACAACGAAGACATGGGTGAACACCAAACGGAGCAACTGCAGCGCGGCCTGGGCGAGCGCCACATCCGCCTGATGGCGCTGGGCTCGGCGATCGGCGTCGGGCTCTTCCTGGGATCGGGGGCCGCCATCCGCATGGCGGGTCCGGCCATCATGCTGGCCTATGCCCTGGGCGGCGCGATGATCTTCCTGATCATGCGCGCGCTCGGCGAGATGGCCGTGCACCATCCCGTGGCCGGCTCCTTCTGCCGCTACGCGCAGGACTACCTCGGCCCGCTGGCCGGCTACCTGACCGGCTGGAACTACTGGTTCGTGTGGCTGGTGACCTGCATCGCCGAGATCACGGCGGTGGGCATCTACATGGGCATCTGGTTCCCCGACGTGCCGCGCTGGATCTGGGCGCTTGCCGCGCTCGCCGCGATGGGCTCGGTCAACCTGCTGGCGGTCAAGGCCTACGGCGAGTTCGAGTTCTGGTTCGCCATGATCAAGGTGGTCACCATCGTGGCGCTGCTGGCGGCCGGCGGTGCCATGATCGTGTTCGGCCTGGGCAACGGCGGCGTGCCGGTCGGCATAGGCAACCTGTGGGCGCATGGCGGCTTCCTGCCCAACGGCGCCGGCGGCGTGCTGATGTCGCTGCAGATGGTGATGTTCGCCTACCTCGGCGTCGAGATGGTCGGGCTGACCGCCGGCGAGGCCAGCAATCCCGCCAAGTCCATCCCGCAGGCCATCAACTCGGTATTCTGGCGCATCCTGATCTTCTACGTCGGCGCGCTGTTCGTGATCCTGTCGCTCTACCCCTGGGACGGCATCGGCACCCAGGGCAGCCCCTTCGTGATGACCTTCGAGCGCCTGGGCATCCGCACCGCCGCCGGCATCATCAACTTCGTGGTGCTGACGGCCGCGCTGTCCGCGTGCAACGGCGGCATCTTCAGCACCGCGCGCATGCTCTACAGCCTCGCCGTGCAAGGCCAGGCCCCGCGCGCTTTCGCCAAGGTCGACCGCAACGGCGTGCCGCGCCGCGCGGTGCTGGTCTCGATGGCGGCGCTGCTCGGCGGCGTGGCCCTCAACTACCTGGTGCCGGAAAAGGTCTTCGTCTGGGTCACCTCGATCTCGACCTTCGGCGCAGTCTGGACCTGGGCCGTGATCCTGGTGGCGCAGATGCAGTTCCGCCGCAGCCTGTCGCCGGCACAGCGCAAGGCGCTCGCCTTCCGCATGCCCTTCTGGCCCTACGGCTCGTGGATCGCGCTCGCCTTCCTGGCCGGCGTGGTGGCGCTGATGGCCTATTTCCCCGATACGCGCGTGGCGCTGTACGTCGGGCCGGCCTGGCTGCTGCTGCTGGTCGTGCTGTACCGCCGCCTGGACGGCGACGGCCGCCAGCCGGCCGCTGCGCCGCGCGGCTGACCTGCGGCCCGCGCCGGTCCCCCAAAGGGGCCGGCGCGGGGCCGGCTTCAGCGCCGCACGAAATCCACCGCCACCGGCGGCGCCGGCAGGTCGCGCTCGCCCAGCGTCTCGCGCAGGGTCGCTTCGATGGTCAGCGAGATCGCCTCCAGCGCGAGGTCGTTGGGCGCGGTGCCGAACGGCTCCTCCAGCTGCGCCGCCAGCGCCTCGAGTGCGAAGAAGGTGTAGGCGATGAAGGCGACGATCAGCGGCGTGGTCGGCCCGATCGAATCGAGCAGGCCGAACGGCAGCAGCAGGCAGTAGAGATAGGTCGTGCGGTGCAGGATCACCGCGTAGGTGAAGGGAATCGGCGTGCCGGCGATACGCTCGCAGCCGCCCAGCACCTCGGTGAGACGTTCCAGCGGGCGCTCCATCGCCGCCGCCGGCACTGGATCGAGCCGACCCCGGCGCCGCATGTCGCGCAGCCATTCCCCCGCCATCAGCAGCAGCACGGCAGGCTGGAAGCGCGCCTGCGCCACGCGCGCGCAATCTTCCGGCGACAGCAGGCGCGCCATGTCCTGGCCCGGCGCCGAGCCGCGCAACTGGTGCCGCAGCGCGTGCGCGAAGGCCGCCAGCCGGTAGACGAAGGGGCGCGCGCGTGCCGCCGCTTCCTCACCATCGGCACCATCGGCGCCATCCACCCCATCGGACAGCGTGCAGGCCTGCCGCGCCAGCGTGCGCGACGCATTCAGCAGGCTGCCCCACAGCCCGCGCGCCTCCCAGTAGCGCGCGTAGCTCGTGTTGTTGCGGAAGCCGAGGAAGATCGCCAGCGTCAGGCCGATCAGCGAGAACGGCACGAAGGTCAGCGGGATCTTCAAGGAGAACAGCCTGCCGTGCAGCAGCGTCACCAGCACGGCGAAG
>JABLTH010082970.1_pt1 | contig 13381 bp, 8 predicted proteins | sample 7875711 | NCBI WGS metagenome assembly JABLTH01 (sample SAMN14941262, study PRJNA633318) | bioreactor metagenome | isolation source: bioreactor | place: China | collected 2019-03-05 | reverse complement strand
GCGGGGCGCTCGCTCGACACGCCGTATTGCCCCGTGCGCCCGGCGGGGCCGATCGATCTGCATCTTGACGCCAACGAGGCGTGTGCATCGGCGGTGGACATGGCGGGGGTGTGGGCGAGGCTCGGGCCGGACGGGGCGCGACGTTATCCGAACGCCGCCTCGCTCGAGCGCGCGATCGCGGAGAAGCACGGAGTATCGGCGCGGCGGGTGCTGGTGACGGCGGGGGGCGACGAAGCGATCGACCGTGCATGCCGGGTATTTCTGGGGGCGGGCCTGGAGATCGCGCTGCCCGTGCCGACCTTCGAGATGATCGAGCGATACGCGCGTCGTGCGGGCGCGTCGGTGGTTGCGACGGCGTGGGGGTCTGGTCGATTCCCGACCGACGCGGTGCTTGATTCTGTCGGCGAACGGACGCGGATGATCGCGGTGGTATCTCCGAACAACCCGACGGGCGCGGTCGCGGCCGCGGACGATCTGGAGCGATTGTCGAGAGGGGCGCCCGGGTGCGTGCTCCTGGTTGATCTGGCGTACACCGAATTTGCGGATGAGGACCTGACCGGGGCGGCGTTGGCGCTCCCGAACGCCGTGTTGATTCGGACGTTTTCCAAGGCGTTTGGATTGGCTGGGATGCGTGTTGGATATGCGGTGGGGAGCGAGGAGAGGATTTTATCGATGCGTGCGGTCGCGGGGCCGTATCCCGTGAGCGGGTTGAGCCTGGCGGCGGCGGAGTACGCGCTCGCGAGGGAGCGGACGTGGATTCCGCGCGTGGTGGGGCGTGCGCGTGCGGAGCGTGCGGGGCTTTCGGCGCTGCTCAGGGAGTTGGGTGCGAGCCCGGCGGAGTCGCAGGGCAACTTTGTGCTGGCGGAGTTCAAGGATGCGGGATGGGTGTGGCGAGCGCTGGCGGGTGTTGGGATTGCGGTGCGGGGTTACGCCGGCCACTCGTTGCTCGATCGCTGTCTGCGGATCACGTGCCCCGGCGACGAGGCGGCTTTCGCGAGGCTCGCCCGCGCCTTGCGGTCGGCGATGCGCCCCGAAGCGATCCTCTTCGATCTGGATCATGTGAATCAGTGGGCGGCCGGTCGGGAGCGCGATGGGCTGGCCGGACGCTCCGGGCCGACGGCGATGGAGGATGCGGCTGATGGGCGGGCGGTGCTCGGGCGGCTGGGCCGTCGGTTGAAGCTCGGATTGATGACTCGAAGGCCGCGGAGGGACGCGGAGCGGGAGCTTGATCGACACGGGCTGCGTGATCTCGTCGGAGCGTTGGTGAGTTCTGAGGATGCACCGGCGGCGGGCGCGCCGGCGGTCGTGATGTCGCGGCTTGGCTGCGAGGCGGCGTGGATGGTGGCGCGAAGTCCCGGCGAGGTTGCCGCGGCGCGAGCGGCCGGGGCGATTCCGATTGGTGTGACGGAGGGTGGTGAGGGAAGGACGGGTGTTTCCGGTGATCTTGAGCGCGCGGGGGCCGCGCGGGTGCTTCGAGGGCTTTCTGAAATCGAGGGGATGATTCCATGAGCGTCAGGACCGCGACGAGGACTCGAAAGACGGGAGAGACGGACGTGACGGCGACGGTGAATCTTGACGGCACGGGGGCCGCGAGCGTGCGGACGGGGATCGGATTTCTCGACCACCTGGTGACGGCGTTGGCCAGGCATTCGCGGGTCGATGTTACGTTGACGTGCGAGGGCGATCTGCAGGTGGACGATCACCACACGGCCGAGGACTGCGCGCTGGCGCTCGGCGCGGCGATCGACGCGGCGCTGGGAGAGCGGCGAGGATTCGCGAGATTCGGGAGCGCCTACGCGCCGCTCGACGAATCGCTGGCACGTGCGGTCGTGGATCTCTCGGGTCGGGGGTGCGCGGTGGTCAGTCTGGACCTTCGGCGCGACGCGATCGGCCAGCTCGCGTGCGAGAACATCGGGCACTTCATTTCGTCGCTGGCCTCGGGCGTGAGGGGCGCGATCCATGTCGACGTGCTGCGGGGCGAGAACGATCATCACAAGGCGGAGGCGGCTTTCAAGGCCCTGGCGCTGGCGTTGCGGAGCGCGGTCTCGCGTGTCGCGGATGAGAATGTTCCGAGCACGAAGGGAGTCTTGTGAGCGCCCGCGGAGTCATCATCGTGGACACCGGGTGCGCGAATCTCGCCTCGGTTGTGAGCGCGCTGGAGCGGCTGGGGCGGCCGGTCCGGATCTCCGGCGATCCGGGTCTGGTGCGATCGGCGCCGCAGGTCGTCCTGCCGGGGGTGGGGTCGTTCGGCCCGGCGATGAAGCGGCTGCGGGACGCGCGTCTGGATGAGCCGCTGCGTGAGCGGGTGCGGCGGGGGCTTCCGCTCCTGGCGATCTGCCTGGGGATGCAGCTGCTTTGCGAGTGGAGCGAGGAGAGCCCGGGCGAGGCGGGGCTGGGGGGCGTGCCGGGGGTCGTGCGGAGATTTCAGGGGGCGATGCGCGTGCCGCAGATGGGTTGGAATCGCATCACGCCGAGCCGCGGGGCGTCGATGTTGCGGGCGGGCGCGGTGTACTTTGCGAACTCATATCGGTTGGATGAGGTTCCGGGGGGATGGGAAGGGGCCACGACGGAGTATGGCGGGGAGTTTGCTTCGGCGCTGGAGCGTGGCGCGATCCTGGCGTGCCAGTTTCACCCCGAGCTTTCGGGGCCGGCCGGGCTGGAACTGATCGGGCGGTGGCTCACGAGAGGTGAGGAGCGTGCGGCGTGCTGATGAGAAGGGTCATTCCATGCCTTGATGTTCGCGACGGGCGCGTGGTCAAGGGCGTGCGGTTCCAGGGTCTTCGGGATGCGGGCGACCCGGCGGAGCTTGCGGCCCGATACGAGGCGGAGGGTGCGGACGAGATCACCATGCTCGATGTGTCGGCGACCCCCGAGGGGCGTGCGACGGCGGTGCACACGGTCGAGCGGGTGCGGCGCGAGTTGTCGATCCCGCTGACGGTGGGCGGCGGCGTTCGTCGCGAAGAGGACGCGGCGCGATTGCTCGGGGCGGGAGCGGACAAGGTGGCGATCAACACGGCGGGCGTGGAACGCCCCGGCTTGATCCGCGAGTGCGCGGAGCGATTCGGGGTGCAGTGCGTGGTGGTGGCGATCGATGCCGCTCGCCTGGAATCCGAGCGTGATCGCTGGATCGTGCTGGTTCGTTCGGGCTCGCGTGGGACGGGAATGGACGCGGTCGAGTGGGCGCGTCAGGCCGAGGCGCGGGGCGCGGGCGAGGTGTTGCTGACGAGCTGGGACCGCGACGGCACGCGGAGCGGGTATGACCTGGAGCTGACGCGGGCGGTTGCCCGGGCCGTGTCGATCCCGGTGATCGCGTCGGGCGGGGCGGCGGACCCTGAGCACCTGGCGGCGGCGTTGGAGGCTGGCGCCGACGCGGTGCTGGCGGCGAGCATCTTTCACGACGGTGAGTTCACGGTGAGATCGGTCAAGGGCGTGCTGTCGGGGCGAGGTGTGGAGGTGCGATTGTGATTGTGCCATCGATCGATCTGATGAACGGGCAGACGGTGCAACTGGTCGGCGGCGAGCGTCTGGCGTTGCGGGCGGGCGATCCCTTGCCGATCGCGGAGCGATTCAGGGTCGCGGGCGAGATCGCCGTGATCGACCTCGACGCGGCGATGGGGAGCGGCTCGAACGCGGCGATGATCCGCGAGTTGGTGCGTGCCGCCCCTTGCCGTGTCGGCGGCGGCATCCGTGATGTTGGGCGGGCGATCGAGTGGCTCGACGCGGGGGCATCGAAGGTGATACTCGGCACGGCCGCGACGCCCGAGGTCTTGAAGCAGTTGCCGGGCGAGCGTGTGATCGCGGCGCTCGACGCTCGCGAGGGTGAGGTGGTTGTGGAGGGCTGGAGGAAGGGCACGGGCGAGAGCGTGCTTGATCGGATGCGAAGGCTGGAAGGGCTTGTGGGCGGATTTCTGATTACCTTTGTTGAGCGCGAGGGGCGCCTGGGCGGCACGAGGTTGGACCTGGTACCGGAGCTGGTGAAGCAGGCGGGCGGGGCGCGGGTCACGGTCGCGGGCGGCGTGACGAGCACGGACGATATCGCGCGGCTTGATGCGATGGGGGCCGATGCGCAGGTCGGGATGGCGCTCTACACCGGGAGGATCGACTTGGGCGATGCGATCGCGGCGCCGCTGAGGTCTGATCGCCCGGACGGGCTTTGGCCGACGGTGATTGTCGACGAACTCGGCGAGGCGCTCGGGCTTGCGTATTCCAGCGCGGAGAGTCTGCGGGAGGCGGTGGGATCGCGGCGCGGCGTGTACCACTCGCGTGAGCGCGGGCTCTGGGTCAAGGGCGAGACCTCGGGCGACGTCCAGGACCTTCTGCGCGTCGATCTGGATTGTGACCGCGACACGCTGCGATTCGTGGTGCGGCAGCGTGGGCGTGGGTTCTGTCATACGGGCGCCAGGACGTGCTGGGGCGGCGCGTCGGGGCTTTCGGCGCTGGCGGCGAGGATTGACGGATCGGCCTTGCGGGCGGGGCAAGGGTCGTACACCGCGAGGCTGCTCTCGGATCCCGCGCTGCTGGCCGCGAAGCTGCGCGAAGAGGCCGATGAGTTGGCTTCGGCTCGCGACGCTCGGGATGTGATCCACGAGGCGGCGGACGTGCTGTACTTTGCGATGGTGGCGATGAGGCGCGGCGGCGTGTCGATGGGCGATGTCGCGCGGGAGCTCGATCGGCGGGCCCTGAAGGTCACTCGGAGGCCGGGCGACGCCAAGGCGGAAAGGAGCCGGTCGTGAGCGGTCCGTTCCTCAGGGTGATCGGCGTGGATGAAGTCCCGGCATCGCGTCGGCGGCCGGTGGACCCCGCGACGCTCGATGCGGCCGGCGCGATCATGCGCGACATCGAGCTCCGCGGCGAGCGAGCGGTGATGGAGCACGCGATCCGGCTGGGGGACATCCGGTCGGGCGAGCCGATCGTGCGCGACGGCGAATCGCTGCGGGCGGCGCTGGACCAGTTTCCAGACGAGCAACGAGTGGTGATCGAACGTACGGGCGAGCGCATCCGTCGCTTCGCCGGGGCGCAGCGCGGCTGTCTGCGCGACCTTGAGCAAGCGATTGATGGCGGACGGGCGGGGCACACATGCCTGCCGGTGTCGTCGGCGGGTTGTTACGCCCCCGGCGGGCGGTTTCCGTTGCCATCGTCGGTGCTCATGACCGCGATTCCGGCGCGAGTGGCGGGCGTATCACGGGTATGGGTTGCTTCGCCGAGGCCCACGCGCGCGACGCTGGCGGCGGCGGCGATCGCGGGCGCGGAGGGGGTGTTGGCGATCGGCGGGGCGCAGGCGGTCGGGGCGATGGCGCTGGGCTTGTGCGGAGTCCCGGCGTGCGACATGATCGTCGGGCCGGGCAATCGGTGGGTCACGGCGGCGAAGCTGCTGGTTTCGGACCGGGTCGGGATCGACATGCTGGCGGGGCCGTCGGAGCTTGTGGTGCTGGCCGACGAGAGCGCCGACGCGAGGCTGGTGGCGGCGGATCTGCTGGCGCAGGCGGAGCACGACGTGGACGCGGTGCCGATTCTCGTGGCGACATCCGCGGCGTTCATCGGTGGTGTCGAGAGTCACCTGGAGTCGATGCTGGGGTCACTGTCGACGCGGGCGACGGCATCGGCGGCGCTGGGGAACGGATTCGCGGTCGTGGCGGGGAGCATGGACCTGGCCGTCGCGGTGTGCGACGCGATCGCGCCCGAGCATCTGGAGGTCATGACGCGGGACAGCGCGGGCGTGGCTTCGCGGATACGCAACGCCGGGGCGGTGTTCATTGGTTCGGCGGCGGCGGAGGTGCTCGGGGATTATGGCGCGGGCCCGAACCACACGCTGCCGACCGGTGGAACGGCGCGATTTCGGGGCGGGCTGTCGGTGTTCAGTTTTCTGCGGGCCCGCACGTGGATGACGATAGATCATCCGGGGGAGGCGAGAGTGCTCCGCGAGGACGCGGCCGCGTTGGCGAGGATCGAGGGACTGGAAGGGCACGCGCTGGCGGCGGAGTGTCGGGGATAGCGGCGGGGGCGGGAGGGCGCGGGGAGGCCGGATGGGGCGTTCAATGGCGCTTGTGGCGACCTGGCGAGCGGCGGGTGGAGCGAGTGGTTGACGTGGCCGCGTGCCGTGTCGTGCTGGGCGAAGGCTGGTACGCTTGGGGCTATCCATGAGCGTGATGGCGACATCGGACAGTCCACCATCTTCGAGGGTTGCCGGAACGCCCAGCGGTTGGGCCGTCGACCTGGTTGACGTGGCCAAGACATACAAGGGCCGGATTCAGGCGTTGCGCGGCGTGTCGATGAAGGTCGCGATGGGGGAGATCTTTGGGCTGCTTGGCCCCAACGGCGCGGGGAAATCGACGCTGGTGAAGATCCTGATGACGGTGATCCGAGCGAGCCGGGCGACGGGGACGGTGCTCGGTCACGCGGTGGGGCACAAGCCGACGCTGGCGCGGATCGGCTACCTGCCGGAGCATCACCGATTTCCCGACTATCTGACGGGCGGGCAGGTGCTGGAGTTCTATGCGGGGCTGTGCGGCGTGAGGCGGGCCGAGCGCAAGCGCCGGCGTGGCGAGCTGCTGGAGCTGGTCGGGATGACGCGCTGGGGTGATACCCGCGTGAAGAGCTATTCGAAGGGCATGCGACAGCGTATCGGGATCGCCCAGGCGCTGATGAACGATCCTGATCTGGTGGTGCTGGACGAGCCGACGGACGGCGTCGATCCGGTGGGGCGGCGCGACATCCGCAACATTCTGCTGGAGGTGAAGCGTCGCGGCAAGGCGGTGTTTCTCAACAGCCACCTTCTGAGCGAACTGGAGATGGTGTGCGATCGCGTCGCCATCCTCGTTCAGGGCGTGGTGGCTTCTCAGGGAACGATCGGCGAACTGACCGAGGGTCGCCACTGCTACGAGATCGAGCTCGGAGGCCAGCGCCCCCCGATGGAAGTGCTGCGCGACGTGTCGCCGGAACTTGCTTCGGCGGGCAGACTGGCGAGCGGTGAGGCGATCGAGGGCACGGCAACGATGCTGCGCGTCGCGACGGGCGACGCGAACAAGGTGCAGGGCCTGGTGGATCTGTTCCGCGGGCGAGGCGTCGTGATTCAGGCTCTCCGTCCGGTGCGGCCTTCCCTCGAGGACCTGTTCATGCAGGCGGTCACGGACCCCTCGACGGGGCAGGTGTTGGCGCCCGGGGCGGCGGAGAACGGCAAGCGGCGTGGTGCGGGCGGCGCGGGTGGAGGTGCGGGATGACGCAGACCATCGCGCTGCTCGTCGATGCGTATCGGGAATTGAACGCCAAGAAGCTGTTCTGGGTGACGCTGATCCTGTCGGGCGTGCTGGTGGGCGCGTTCGCTTGCGTGGGGCTGGATGCGCAGGGGATCACGATCTTCAAGTGGTCGCTGCCGGCGCCGATGTTCAACACGCGGACGATGAACGTCGGCTTTTTCTACAAGTTCCTGTTCCTTCAGTTCGGCGTGGCGTTGTGGCTTTCCTGGGCGGCCATGATCCTGGCGGTGATCTCGACCGCCGCGATCATCCCGGACTTTGTCTCCGGCGGCGCGATCGAGCTGGCGCTCTCCAAGCCGATCGGGCGGCTGCGGCTGTTCCTGACGAAGTACGTGATGGGGCTCTTGTTCGTCACGCTGCAGGTGGGGATCTTCTCGCTGGCGTCGTTCCTGGTGATCGGGTTCCGGGGCGGGGCGTGGGAGCCGCGCCTCTTCCTGGCCATTCCGATCGTGGTCGGTGTGTTCAGTTATCTCTTCGGCGTGAGCGCCCTGATCGGGCTCTTGACCAGGTCGACGATCGCGGCGCTTTTGCTGACGCTTCTCTTCTGGATTTTTCTGTTCATCTTGAATGCCGCGGATTCGGGGACTCTGCTGGTGAAATCGCAGATGGCGGCGCGGGGCGTGCGCCTCGAGCGGCAGCTGGAGCGTCAGAAGAAGGAGATCGAGCGGCTGGAGCATTGGGCCGGGAATCAATTGGACGAGAAGGCAAGGGCGGAAGCAACCGCCAAGGGCGATCCCGAGCCGGCGCCGGCGGCGTGGACGAGCGAGCAGCTCGAGCAGGCCAATCCGCAGATCACTGGTGTTCGGGCGCAGATGGCCAACACCGAGAAGGAGATCAAGGAGAACAGGGACAACACCCGTCTTCTGGAGCGGTGGAACTTCGGGTTTGTTGTCGCCAAGACCGCGCTCCCCAAGACGGCCGAGACCACCAAGCTTCTGGAGCGGGTGCTGCTGTCGGAGGAGGACGTCAGGCGATTCCAGCGCATGGGAGGCGGGAACGGACGAGGTCAGGACGAAGGCGAGCCGAACGACGAGGTGGCGGGGGCTCAATCCGCCGAAAGGGTCCTGCGCTCGCGTTCGGTCGGCTGGATCGTCGGAACGTCGCTGGGATTCGAGGCGGTGGTCCTGATGGTGGCGTGCTGGGTGTTCGCGCGCCGGGATTTCTAGGGTCGTCGCCGGTCGGCGTATTGGCGATCGGGGGCGCGGCCCGTCTCCGCGGGCGTGCGATCGCCGCCCGGTCGCGCCGGAGCTGGGCGAGATCAACAGTGGGGGTTAGCGGCAACGAGCGAGCGGTCGATCAGCGCTGTTCAGCGGTTGCACGGTCGTTCAGGGGTATTCAGCACCCCGCGTCGAAAGCGCCGGCGAAGGTGTCGTAGTCATCGGCGTTGACGTAGCCATCGGCGTTCATGTCGGCGCGAGCATCGCCCGACTCGAAGTAGGCGGCGAAGAGGTCGTAATCGTCGGCGTTGGTGAAGCCGTCGGAGTTGATGTCCGCGGGCCCGCAGGGCGAGGGGCAGCCGGCCGAGCCGCAGAAGATCGGGATGCGTCCGACGCTGCTGAGGGCCTGTCCGCCCGGGGCGGCGGGATCATCGACGAACCACTGGCAAAGAGGACCTGGCCTGTGTTTGCCTGGCCGTCCACGAGCGGCCAGTGCTGGGTGGCGACGCCGGAGCCGGGGCCCGCGCCGCTGGCGGTGGTGAGATCGAACCAGCGGGTCGGTGTGATGCGGCCGTTGACCGGCGGGGAGAGGGCAATGCCAAGGCGGAGCGTCGCGCCACCCAGGGCGCGACCGACGCCGATGCGATACTCGGTGTTTCCCAGCATCGACGGGGCGTCAACAACGATCTGGGGCACGATGCCGCCGGTGCCCGGCACGCCGCCGCCGATTATGGTGGAGCGATCGGCGGTTCGCTCACCGAAGAGTGTGGGACGATCGAACGGGAAGGCGGCGTTGGCGACGCGTGGATCGGTGAGGGCGTTCTGCAGGAAGTCCTGCACGTCCGCCGCGACCTGCGGGGGGAGTTGAATGGTCGGGATGAGCGGATCCTGGTTCTGGGGGAACTGTGGCGGCGCGCCCTGCGCGCGGGCGTACCAGCGGAGCACGTCGGTGAGGGTCTGGAACTGGCCGTTGTGCATGAATGTTCGTTTGAGTCCAACGTTTCGGAGGCCGGGCACCTTGAAGCGGCCGGCGTCGGCGGCAAGTCCAGTGATTGCTTGGCGTCCGTTGTCTTCGGCGATGGGCCGCAGGCCGATGTTTCGGAACCCGTTGCCTGTGAAGAGGTCGTCGGCGAGGGTGTGGCAGGCGTTGCAGTGGGCTTGGGGGCCCTGGAACGCCTGCAGGCCGCGTTGCTGCGCCGCGGTGAGCGCCGCCGCGTCGCCGGCGCGGAACCGGTCGTAGGGCGACTGGTTGGAGATCAGGGTTCGTTCATAGGTGGCGATGGCGAAGGCGATGCGCTTGGCGGTGATTTCCGGGTCGCCGAACGCGCGTTCGAACAGATCGCCGTAGCTCGGCTTGGTGTCCAACGCGGCGGCGACGTCCGGGGGGAGGTTCGTGGCAAGGTTCAGCGGGTGCACCCGCGACAGGCGTTCGGCGAGATTCGCGTAGCTTGTTCCCGCGTGCGTCATCTCGATCGTGTTGATGATCGGCTGGATGGTCTGGCTCTCGAGCGCTCCCCCGTCCTGGATGGCGACCGCGCCGGTCTGAGGATCGACGAACCGCGACGTCGCCCGCCCGTCCCAGAAGAGGTTTGGCGCGAAGGCCGCGTTGATGGGGGAGTTGGCCGTCCGCCCGGTGATCTGCGGGTTGAGCGCGAAGACCGCGTCGGCCTCGTAGTTGTTGATGGCGTCGGATCGGACGACTCCGGGCGACCCGAGGATGTCGTCGGGGGTGTTCAGGATGTTGTCGTCGCCCGGGTTTCGGGCCAGACGGGGGTCGGCCCCCGCGCGCGGAAAGCTGTGACAGCTGGCGCACGCGACGTTGTTCGAGGTGGACATCTGCTCGTCAAAGAACAGGATCTTGCCGAGCACTCGCTTGGGTTCGCTGAACGGATTCTCTGCCGGGAACACGACGGGGGGCACGTCGGCAGTTGCCACGTGGGCGATCCCGATGGCGGCCAGCGCCAGCACGCCCAGTGCGGGTCCGATCGGAGCGCGACTCGCCGAGCCAGAAACGACGCCACGACGTGACTTGGACATGGGTACCTCCGGGTGTGCACTGACAAACGCACCCGGGGGCGGGGTATTGCCGGTCGTCCCGGTTGGACATCAGATTTGTGGCGAACAGGCACGGTGCGGGGCTGCGCCAGCTCGGCGCACGCACGGCGTTCGGTGTAGACTGCGGGTCCATGGCGTGGCGCCTGTTCGTGCCGCGCGGCGGTTGCATGTATACCGAGGAGCGCCAACATGCTCAGCGCGCTGGCCGTGTTCTTGTGTGTGCTCGCGTCCGACACGCCGCAGGACTTCGGTCGATCGGAGCTTTCACGAGATTTCCAGGGTGCGGGCCTGGGCGCGCGCGTGTCGGAGGTCGACATGCGCGTCGCGCCGGGCGGCGCGAGCGAGAGCTATGAGATCCACCGGGAGGGCGGCAGGATCGTCGTCACCGCGCCCGATCAGGCCGGCGCGATGTATGGTGCGATGGAGCTGGGTGAGCGAGTCCGCCGGCGTGGGGCCGCCGCGTTGAATGAACTGCCCATCTCGGGCGCACCCTTCCTTCGTGATCGCGGCCTCAACGTGTTCCTCACCCTTCCGTGGAATTATGAGAAGAACACCACGGACTACGACCCGGCCGCGTTGACCGACCCGGGGCGGTGGTGGTTCCAGAACGACGATTACTGGACCACGCTCCTGGACCTCATGGCGCGTGCACGCCTGAACTGGCTCGACCTTCACGGGACATGGGACATCAGCGTCACCGACGCGCCGAATCTGTATGCCTATTTCGTGAATTGCCCGGATTTCCCCGCGGTCGGCGTGCCGCCGGATGTGAAGGCGTCGAACCTGGCGAGGCTCAATCGCATTACCGAGATGGCGCACGCCCGTGGGATTAGGGTGAGCCTGATGGCGTATGAGGCGCGCCTCAGCACGCCGCACAATCGCGCGCCGGCGTATCCCAACGACGAGAAGACGGCGTATGAGTACACGCGTCAGGCCGTGGAGCTGATGATCCGGGGCGTGCCGGGGCTTGACGCGATCGGCTTCCGAGTGGGAGAGAGCGGGCGCGGCGGCGAGTTCTTCCGCTGCTATATCGAGGCGGTCGAGAGGTCCGGCCGGTCGATCCCGCTCTACACACGATCGTGGGTGACGCGGCGCGCGAAGTTGCTTCCCCTGGCGGCGGCCTCGCCCGACTTTACGATCGAGATCAAGTACAACGGCGAGCAATGGGGCCCCGCGTATCCCATCGCGGGCGGGCGTGCCGCGGGTTGGTTCAGCTATTCGTTCGAGGATTACCTGAGCGATCCGGGCGCGGGTCCGTTCACGAAGCTGTGGCCGGGCAACACGGTGGCGGGGGGCGACCCGTGGCCTCAGGAGCCTTACAAGATTGTGTGGCAGGTGCGGCTGAACGGGACGCATCGCATCTTTCCTTTCAACGACCCGGAGTGGGTTCGCCGCAGCGTGCGAGCGATGAAGCTCGGCACGGCGAGCGGCTACACCGTCGAGCCGATCAACGCCTATTTCCCGGCGTCGCCCGATTACTACCTCGCTGATCCGCGTGATCGCTGGTGCCGATGGATCCACGAGCGCGACGCGCTCTTTCTGACATCGTGGGGGCGTCTTGGCTATGACCCGGGCACGCCCGCGGAGGTCTTCGAGGCGATGGCGGGGGAGCGGTTTGGGCGTCGCTCCGCTGAGATCACGCGGTCTTGGCGGGCCGCCAGCCGGATCATTCCCACGGCGTTCTCGGCGTATGCGCTCGGTCCGGACCATCGCAGCCACGCGCCGGAACTCGAGTGGGGCGGCGATCTGCGCGCCTTTGTCGATCGCGAGCCGTTCGACTCGCATGTGTTCATGTCGGCGAAGGAGTGTGTGGCGCTCCGCGCGACTGGAGGCGTGGATGGGCGGCTGACTCCGCTCGATGCGGCGTCCATGCTTGAGAAGCTCCGCGATGAGAGCCTGGTGCTGACGCGGGTGCCGCTGGATGAAGTTCCCGAGGGCGCCCGCGGTCAGGTGCGAGAACTCCAGCGGTCATCCGCGATGCTGGCGCACCTGGCTGACTACTACGCGGCCCGATTCCGGGGCGCGGTGGCGCTCGCCGGTGCCGAGGCGGCCGGGTCTGAGCACGCCGCCGCACCCGCTGGGGTGGGCGCGTATGTGCACAGGGCGCTCGACGCGTGGCGGCAGCTCAGCGACTCGCCGGAAGCGAGGTTCTATAAGCCGTTCACCGACCGATTGCGGATGGGGACCAACGAGTTCCACTGGCGGAATGAGCTGCCCAAGATCGAGAAGGAGGCCGCGGGATACTCCGCCGATCCCGCCCCGGGCGATGCGGCGGCTCCGCATCGAGCGGCGGAGTCGGCGATGATCTCGGTGCGCGACGATGGGGACACGGTTGCCTGCTCCGTGCCGGCCGACGGGCTCTCGCGTGCATGGCTCTTGCACAAGCCGCTCCCCAGTTCCACGTTCTTTCACAAGGTCGCCATGGCGAAGTCGGCGGAAGGCGCGGTGTTTGAGGCGCGTGTGCCGCGGGTGAGGGCGGGGAATCTGATCGCCGCCGAGGTCGAGCGGGACGGCGTGGTCAGCCGCATTCCATCCTGGGACCCCGGCCCGCCGTACGTCGTGGTACCCAGCAGGCCCGGGCCCACGCCGACGTATTACAGCAGCGAGGAAGCGCTGACGTACCTGCGTCCGGAGGTGCTGTCGTCGGATCGCTATTCCATGATGGTGGTGTGCACGCGAGCCTGGACCACTCACCGGTATTTTCCTCTCTCGGTGCAGCGGAAGATCGTGGACGCGGTGGAGCGCGGCCTGCCGCTGCTTGTGCTCCAGCAGGACTACGCCTCCGGGCGATATCCGCTCGCACGGCTCGGGCCGAACCCGCCGGTCGTTGAGAACTTCGGGTCGCGCACGTTTGATCCGGGAGGGATGCTCTCGCTGCCCAAGATCGAAACGGACGAGATTCTGTGGCAGCGGTTC
>JABLTH010039915.1_pt1 | contig 13382 bp, 15 predicted proteins | sample 7875711 | NCBI WGS metagenome assembly JABLTH01 (sample SAMN14941262, study PRJNA633318) | bioreactor metagenome | isolation source: bioreactor | place: China | collected 2019-03-05 | reverse complement strand
GCGCGCACGTAGGCGTGCTCGTTGCACATCATCGACACGTAGTCCAGGCGATCCATGTAGCCGATCGACTGGTTGAACGGCTTGGACTCGGCCAGCTTTTCGGTGCCACGGTGGAGCAGGCCCACGTGCGGATCGGCACGGACGATGGTCTCGCCGTCCATCTCCAGCACCAGGCGCAACACGCCGTGCGCAGCAGGATGCTGCGGGCCGAAGTTCATCGTGTAATTGCGGATTTCCTGGGCCATGTCAGTTCCTGCGCCAGTCGTCGGCGGCCTCGGCCTGGGCCTGCAAAAGGTCCGCGTCGTCGCGGATGGTGCGCGGCACGAGCACGCGCGGCTCGATCGAGACCGGCTCGTACACCACGCGCTTCTGCTCGGCGTCGTAGCGCACTTCGACGTTGCCGATCAGCGGGAAGTCCTTGCGGAACGGGTGGCCGACGAAGCCGTAGTCGGTGAGGATGCGGCGCAGGTCCGGGTGCCCTTCGAACAGGATGCCGTACAGGTCGAACGCTTCGCGCTCGAACCAGTTGGACCCCGCCCAGATGCCGGCGACCGACGGCATCACCGGCAAGGAGTCGTCCTCGCAGAACACGCGCAGGCGCAGGCGGTGGTTGTGCTCGATCGACAGTAACTGGATCACCGCGGCGAAACGGCGCGGATCGTGCCCGGCCTTCGGGCGGTTGGCCCAGGCGAAACGCCCCATGGCCTCCCCTTCGACGCCGCGCGAGAAACCCTCGCCGGCAGCCGTATCGGTCTCCCACTCGCTCTGGCCGTAGCCGAGATAGTCGATGCCGCACAGGTCGATCAGCTGGCCGAAGCGAAACGGCGCCTCGTCACGCAACGCGGTCGCCACGGCAATCAGGTCGGCCGGACGCACTTCGGCGACGGTCTCGTTGCGCTCGACGCGGATCGCCAGCGTGCCGCCGAAGCGCGCGGCGAGGCGGCCGGCGAGCGAGGTGTCTTGCGTATCAGTCATGGTACGGACGCCTTCAGGAACGCGCGATGGTGCTGGTGCGGCGGATCTTCTTCTGCAACTGCAGGATGCCGTGGATCAGCGCCTCGGCCGTCGGCGGGCAACCAGGCACATAGATGTCCACCGGCACGACGCGGTCGCAACCGCGCACCACCGAGTAGGAATAGTGGTAGTAGCCGCCGCCGTTGGCGCAGCTGCCCATGGAAATGACCCACTTCGGGTCGGGCATCTGGTCGTAGACCTTGCGCAGCGCCGGGGCCATCTTGTTGACCAGGGTGCCGGCGACGATCATCACGTCGGACTGGCGCGGACTGGGGCGGAAGATCACGCCGTAGCGGTCCAGGTCCAGGCGGGCCGCGCCGGCATGCATCATCTCCACCGCGCAGCAGGCCAGACCGAAGGTCATCGGCCACATCGAGCCGGTGCGCGCCCAGTTCATCAGCGCGTCGACGCTGGTGGTGACGAAGCCGCGCTGAACCACCGGGTTGTCACCGGCCGGACGCAGGATGTCGTCCACCAGGTTCAACGGTTGCGGGTTGTGCATCACCCGGTCGAGGGAAGACATCACTCCCATTCCAGTGCTCCCTTCTTCCAGACGTAGGCGAAACCGATCACCAGCAGCAGCAGGAACAGCGCCATCTCGATGAGCGCGGTCAGGCCGATCGACTTGAACACCACCGCCCATGGAAAGAGGAAGGCGATTTCCAGATCGAAGATGATGAACAGGATGGCCAGCAGGTAGTAGCGCACGTCGAAGCGCATGCGGGCGTCCTCGAACGCCTCGAAGCCGCACTCGTAGGGCGAGAGCTTCTCCGATTCGGGACGACGCGGGCCGGCGAGCAGGCCGAGGGCGAGCAGCACCAGGCCAAGCCCGGTGGCGACGCCGATGAAAAGCAGGATGGGCCAGTATTCGGCAAGCACGATGCAGCGTACCTCCGCGCCCGCGGGCGCATCAGTGACCGTGAGGATGACGGTCCGGAAGTGCTCAGCGGAAAGTGACAGGCACCTGAGGTGCCATCACCATCGCTCACGGTCCGTTTGCGAGCGTCCGACTGACCACGGTCTGGTTCGGGGATCACGCCATTGTACCAGCGAGGGCAGGTAACACGACAAGTATTCAGCCGCTTTCGAACGGACTTTCGACGCGCTCGCGAGCTGCGGGCATGCCTTGGCGCTACATCGTGCTGGTTACGCGGTCCGAGGCGGTCATGCCGGCGAGCAGGTTCTCGATGCGCTGGCGCGCCACCTCACCGTCGCTGGACTCGTTGAAGTGCACTCCGATACCCGCCGGCCGGTTGCCCTGCGCCCCCACCGGGCTGATCCACACCACCTTGCCGGCCACCGAAATGCGCTCGCTTTCGTCGATCAGGCTGAGCAGCAGCACCACTTCGTCACCCAGCGCGTAGCGCTGCGCGGTCGCCGCGAACAGGCCGCCATTCTTGAGGAACGGCATGTAGGCACTGTACAGCGACGGGATGTCCTTGATCTTCAGCGAGATGATGCCCTGGCGGGCGACGACGGGATTCATGCGTGCTCCTGGCGGACCATCCGCGAGCGCATCGGATAACGAATCCTAGCGACGCGCGCGGGCTTGCGCAAAGCACGATTGGCCGGTTAGCGGCGCAGTTCGCACCAGCCCCAGTGATCGTAGATCCAGACCGAGGGCAGCGTGAGCTCGAGTTTGACGAACAGCGCCCCCTCCCCGGCTGGCAATGCGCCCTCGGCCAGCCGGAAGGCGGACCCCGGCGGGCGCTGGAGCGGCGCACGCGCCCACCGCCACGCGGCGCCGGCACCGGCCGTGACCGCGGTCAGCCGCAGGCAGGCCCGCAGCGGCCGGTGCGGCAACCAGGGCAGATCCCGCGGAAGCGATTCGGCCGACAGCACTTCGAATTGTTCAGTACGGGCAGCCAGCCGCTCCATGCGACGCCGGCTCAGCACCAGCTGGCTGCCATGCCGCGCGAGCGCCGAACGCTTGCGCGCCCAGGTTGCAGCGTCGGCGACGCAGGCCAACGAAGCGCGCACCCTTCGCGTGCCACCGTGCACCCGGTAGAGCCAGATCGCCGGCAACTCGGCCCTCCGCTCCAGTGCCAGCCGCATCAGTACATGGGCGGCCCCATGGTCCGGATGGCGGTCGTCCAGTGCCGGCATCGCCACCAGGGTGGGCCGCACCCGAGCGACAACCGCATCCAGCGCCTTGATACAGGCGGCCGCATCGACGGCGATCAGCCGGGTCAACCCCTGATCGGGCCACCCCATCGCTGTCATATCGGAACCGGACACACCCAGCGCGTCGAGCGCCCCCATGAATTCGCCGCGACGGCGAAGGGCCCAGTGCGCCCGGGCCCGCCGCCCGACCCACAGCCGCCGCTCCAGCCGGCGCTGCGGCCACGGATTGTTGTCGCCATCGGTGAGCAGCAAGACATGTACTGCCCCCCCAGCCGCAAGCACCCGCTGGATCAGGATGCCGGTCGCCAGCGTCTCGTCGTCCGGATGGGGTGCGACCACCAATAGCCGCGTGTGTGCCGACAGCATGTCCATGATCGATCGCCGTCCGCGCGGCGCTCAGCGCCAGCGGGCCAGCAACTCCAGCAGGGCCAGGTCGCTGCGCAGCGGGCCGCGCAGCGACTCGCGCGTGCGGTTGGCCAGGTCGTACCAGTCGGCCAGTGCCGCAGCATCCATGCCGCTGGCCAGCGGCCCGGCCTCGCCGGCGGCACGGGCGCGACTCTCGTCGGCAACCGCCTGGGCCGCGAACCAGATCCGCTGCGCCGGCTCGCTGTCCAGCCAGCGTCGAACGACGTCCGAGGCCTCGCCGCGGCCGGCCGCCAGTGCGGCGAGATCGCGGCGCACTTCCCGACGGCGGTCGAGCGCCCCCTGCTCCGCCCAACGGCGGGCCAGGCCCGGGTTACCACCGGCTGCCTGCAGTGCCGAGGCGGGATCAGCCACCCCCCCGGCTTGCAGCCAGGCCAGCGCCTGGGCCGGTTCGGGCAGGTGGAACTCGATGCGCTGGCAGCGGCTGCGGATCGTCTGGGGCAGGCGCCACGGCGCATCGGCGACGAGCACCAGCATGGTCTGTGCCGCTGGCTCCTCCAGCGTCTTGAGCAGGGCGTTGGCCGCCGCGGCGTTCAGCGCGTCGGCCGGATCGATGGTCGCCACCTGCCAGCCGCCGAACTGGCTGGCCATGGCCAGGCGGGCCGAGAGCTCGCGGATCTGGTCGATCACGATCTCGCTGCGCTGCACGCCGTCCTTGCGCAGGCCATAACCGACCGCGACGCGATCCGGGTGCGTTCCCGCATCCAGTAGTGCGCAACTGCGGCAATGCCCACAGGCCTCACCCTGCTCCGCCTGCTGGCACAGCAAGCCGCGGATGAAACGACTGGCGAAGTCGCGCTTGCCGAGGCCTTCCGGGCCGCAGACCAGCAACGCGTGCGGCAGTGCATCGCGCTCGTGGCGCGCCTGCAGCCGGCGCCAGGCGTCATCGTGCCAGGGCATCGCGCTCATCGGCCACGCTCCAGCAGGGGACCCACCGCAGCGATCGCGGCAGCCAGCACCTGCTCCGGGGTCGCACTGGCGTCGAGCACGCGGAAACGTCCCGGCTCGGCCGCAGCGCGCGCGCGGTAGGTGTCGCGCACGCGTTCGAAGAAGACATCGGCCTCGCTCTCGATGCGATCGGCCTCGCCGCGACCGGCCGCACGCGCACGGCCATCGGCTACCGGCAGGTCGAGCAGCAGGGTGAGATCGGGCGTGATGCCCGCGCAGGCCCAAGCCTCGATCCCGGCGATGCGATCCGTCGGCTGGCCGCGACCGCCGCCCTGGTAGGCATAGCTGGCATCGGCGAAGCGGTCGCACAACACCCATCGACCGGCCTCCAGCGCCGGCGCGATGCACTCGCGCACCAACTGGGCGCGCGAAGCGAACATCAGCAGCAGCTCACTCTCCGCGCACATGCCGCGCATCGCAGGGGCAAGCAGGATCGCGCGCAGCGCCTCGCCCAGTGGCGTACCGCCCGGCTCGCGCGTCTGCACCAGATCGATGCCGCGTCCGACCAGGTGATCGCGCAAGCCGGCCAGCAGCGTGCTCTTGCCGGCACCCTCGCCCCCCTCCAGGCTGATGAACACACCGCGCATCGTCAGCGGCACCGCTTGAGCTGGTAGCAGTCGACGTTGCGGTCGTGCTCGGCCAGCGTCCTGGCGAACACGTGCGTGCCGTCGCCCTTGGCCACGAAATAGAGTTCGTCGCCGGGGGCCGGGTGCAGCGCAGCCTCGATCGCCGGCTTGCCCGGGAGGGCGATGGGCGTCGGCGGCAGGCCGGGTCGGGTGTAGGTGTTGTAAGGCGTGTCGGTGGTCAGGTCGCGCTTGTGGATATTGCCGGTGTAGCTGGCACCCATGCCGTAGATCACGCTGGGATCGGTCTGCAGCAGCATGTGCTGCTCCAGTCGGCGGACGAACACCCCGGCGATGCGCTTGCGCTCATTCGCGCGGCCGGTCTCCTTCTCCACGATGGAGGCCAGGATCAGCGCATCGTAGGGCGTGGCCAGCGGCAACCCCTGGTCGCGACCGGGCCAAAGCTCGCCCAGCATCTTGTGCATGGCGACATAGGCACGCTTGAGCACATCCAGGTCGCTGTCGCCCTTCACGTAGGCGTAGGTTTCCGGCAGAAACCTGCCTTCGGGCATTTCGCCAGGGGCACCGATCTTGCGCATGATCGTTGCGTTGTCCATGCCGGCGGTGAGGTGGATCAACGGCGTGGCCTTGTCCAGCGCCGTGCGCAGCTCGGCGAAGGTCCAGCCGTCGACAATGGTGAAATCGTGCTGCAGCACACGGCCAGCAGCCATGTTCGCCAGCAGCGCGCGCGGCGTGAGTCCGGGGGCGAGCGCGTATTCCCCCGCATGCAGGCGACCGGCCACGTGCATCTGCTCGGCCAGAACGCGCCAGTACAGCGGCGCGGCCTGACTCAGCCCGCGGCTGCGCAGATCGTCGACTATCTGCTTGAAGCCGGTGCCTCTGGCGATGTCGATCGTCTGCCCCGCCGAAGCGATGGCCAGCGGCGTCCGCGCGAAGCGATCGAGATCGCGCCACAGCCACGCAGAGGCGAGCGCCGCCAGCAGCAACAACAGGATCAGCGCACGCCACACCGCGCGGCCACGCACCAGGAAACGACTCATGCCAGCTCCAATGGAAAGCCCAGCCCGCGCCAATGCTGTTGCATCGCGCGCGCCACGGGACCGGGGGCGAAGACCTTATCGCCGACGGCCTGAACCGGCAGGATGCCGCGAACACTCGATGTGAGGAAGAGTTCGTCGGCACCAAACAGCTCATCCAGCACCAGATCGCGCACCTGCACTGTCGGAATCGTCGCCAGCACTTCGGCGCGGGCGACGCCGGCCACGCCGCAACGAGCAAGCGAGGGCGTAACGAGGGCGCCATCGATCACCGCGAACACGTTCGCCATGGTGGTGCACGTCACGCGACCGGCGACATCGAGCAGCAGTCCATCGTGGATCGACGGATCGGCCCATTCGGCCCGCGCCAACACCTGCTCGAGGCGATTGAGGTGCTTGAGACCGGCCAAAACCGGCTGTTCGGCCAGACGCAGGTCGCATACGCGCAGACGCACGCCTTCACTCGCCAGTCGCAGGTCCGGCGCCGGCATCGGAAAGGCCGCGACGATGCGGGTAGGCATCGCCGCCACCGGCGGCGTGTAGCCACGCGGGCCGACACCCCGGGTAACGGTGACACGTACCACGGCGGCAGCCATCCCGGCCACGACGGCGTCTACCTCTTTCGTCAGGACACCTGGATCCGGCAAAGGGATGGCCAGACGGCGACCGCCCTCAGCCAGCCGCTCCATGTGCCTGGACCACAACGGCGCGCGGCCACCGATCACGCTCACCGTCTCGAACAGCCCGTCGCCGTAGTTGAGTCCGCGGTCCTGGGCCGACACGGTGTCGCCCGGCCGACCGTCGACGAGCATGCGCACGGTCATGCGTCGGTCACCCCGAGTGCGCGCAGCAGGCCGCGCGCCTTGGCGCGGGTTTCCTCCAGCTCGCTCGCGGCAACCGAGTCGGCCACGATACCAGCGCCCGCACGCAGGCTGACCTCATCACCGACCTGGGTCAGCGTGCGGATCAGGATGTTCAGATCCAGGTCGCCGGAGCGATCGAGATAACCCAGCGCGCCGGTGTAGGCGGCGCGGGGAGCCTGCTCCAGCGCAGCGATGATCTCCATGCAGCGCACCTTGGGGCAGCCGGTGATGGTGCCGCCAGGAAAGGTCGCCGCGATCAGCTCGCCGGGCGTGACGCCCGGCCGCAACCGGCCCCGCACGTTGGAGACGATGTGATGCACGTGGGCGTAGCTCTCGACCACCATCAGCTCGTCCACTTCGACCGTGCCCGGCACGCAGACACGACCAAGGTCGTTGCGCTCCAGGTCGATCAGCATCACGTGCTCGGCGCGCTCCTTCGGGTGACCGCTGAGCTCGCGGATGCGTGCGGCCTCGTCATCGCCAGGCAGGCGGGGACGCGTGCCGGCGATCGGTCGGGTCTGCGCCAGGCCGGCGCGCGATTCGACCAGGCGCTCCGGCGACGAGCTGGCGATCGACCAGCCAGGCTGCTGCAGCAGGCCGGCGAACGGCGCAGGGTTGGCCCGCCGCAGCGCGTCGTAAAGCGCGGCCGGCGAAGGGGCCGTGGCATAGCGCGCACGCCAGGCACGCGACAGGTTCACCTGGAAGATGTCGCCTGCACGGAGGTGCTCGTGAATGCGCGCCACGCCATCGAGGAAGCGCTGTGGATCGTCCTCCTCGATCGCCAGCGGCGCGACCGTACCCGGCCAGCACGCCGCCGCATCGAGGTCGGCCGCGATCCGCTCGAGCAGCGCCTCATGCTCCGGCTCGGCGACCAGCTCGGTCACGCCGCGCGCGTGATCGACGATCGCCGCCGCCGGGCAGCGCAGCGCCAGAGCGACCGGCAGCACCGCATGCGGATGCAGGCGAAGGCGGGGCTCGATCTCGCCGGCCAGCTCGTAACCGAAAAACAGCAGCCAGCCGCCGCGAAACGGCAGTGTGTCGCAAGTGGGCCGGTCGACCCGGTGCTCGCTCCAGCGCGCGTCGAGCAGCTCGAGGAAGCGGCCAGGCAACGCACGGCCCGACTCGTCGCGCACCACGCCGTCGACATGCAGCGCGATGGATTCGCCGGTCGTGGCGAACAGTAGGTCGCGACGCGCGTGCGGCGTGCCGGAGACCACGCTCTGCAGCAGGCCCGGATAGCGCCCGGGAAACGACGCGGCCGGCGCGAGCAGGTCGCGCCGGCCGCCGAGAGTGCGGCGATGGCCGTCCATCCGTCGCTCAGATGCGACGGAAAACCAGCGTGCCGTTGGTCCCGCCGAAGCCGAACGAGTTGGACATCGCCACGTTGAGATCGGCCTTCTCCGCCTGGTTCGGCACCAGGTCCATGCCCAGCGCGGCGACCTCGGGGTCGACGTTCTCGAGATTCATCGTCGGCGGCATCACGCCGTCACGCAGCGCCATGATCGAGAAGATCGCCTCGACGCCACCGGCCGCACCGAGCAGGTGACCGGTGACCGACTTGGTGGAGCTGACCGCGAACTGCCCCTTCTTCGTGGCGTGCTCGCCGAACACGTTGCGGATCGCTTTCGCCTCACCCAGGTCGCCGACCGGGGTCGAGGTGCCGTGCGCGTTGACGTACTGCACGTCCTCCGCCTTCAGGCCGGCATCATGCAGCGCGTTGCGCATCGCCAGTTCGGCGCCGTCGCCACTCGGCGCGGTGATGTGGAACGCGTCGCCGCTCATGCCGAAGCCGATGATCTCGGCCAGGATGGTGGCACCGCGCGCCTTGGCGAACTCGTACTCCTCGAGCATCAGCATGCCGGCGCCGTTGGACAGCAGGAAACCGTCCCGGCCGGTGTCCCACGGACGACTGGCGTGGGCCGGATCGTCGTTGCGGGTGGACATCGCCTTGGCCGAGCAGAAGCCGGCCATCGCGGTCGGCGTGGTGGCGAACTCGGCACCGCCGGCCAGCATCGCGTCGGCGTCGCCGTACTGGATCAGGCGCATCGCCATGCCGATGTTGTGTGCGGCCGTGGTGCAGGCCGACACCAGCGCGATGTTCGGGCCCTTCATGCCGTGGTAGATCGACAGGTTGCCGGCGACCATGTTGATGATCGAGCTCGGCACGTAGAACGGCGACACCTTGCGCGGCCCCTTCTCGGCCAGCTCCAGCGTCGTGCCCTCGATCGTGTGCAGCCCGCCGATACCGGCGCCGGCGGCGATACCGATGCGCCCGGCATTCTCGTCGGTGACGACCAGGCCGGACTGACGGAACGCATGCGTACCGGCCACGATGCCGTAGTGGATGAACGGATCCATCCGCTTGAAGTCCTTGGCGATCGCGCGCCGCTCGTCGTCCGCAGCGTCGGAACCGACGAAGTAGGCCTCGACCGGATCGAAGTCACGGACCTCGCCGGCAATGCGGGTGGCATAGGCGGAGGCGTCGAAGGCAGTGACCGGGCCAATGCCGGTGTTGCCCTCGAGCACGTTCTTCCAGGCGGTGGCGATGTCGTTGCCGACCGGCGAGACGATGCCCATGCCGGTCACTACCACGCGTCGTTTGCTCATGCGTCTGTTCCTTCACTGAGGCCGCGCGAACCATACGCGGTCGCAGGTTACGAAATGCGGAAACGAAAACTGCGCCGGATCGGCGCAGCTTTCGCGATCGGGGCACGGGCGGAACGTCCGAGGAACGGCATCGCCCGCGTCGCGATTACTCCTTGGAGTGGGCCTTGATGTAGTCCACCGCCTGCTGCACGGTGGTGATCTTCTCGGCTTCCTCGTCCGGGATCTCGGTCTCGAACTCTTCTTCCAGAGCCATCACCAGCTCGACCGTGTCCAGCGAGTCCGCGCCCAGATCGTCCACGAACGAAGCGTTCGCCGTGACTTCATCTTCCTTCACGCCCAGCTGCTCGATGACGATTTTCTTGACGCGTTCTTCGATGGTGCTCATGTTGCAAAACCTCCCAAGGAGAAATTTTCGTGCTGCGCCGGGGTGTTCCGGCAGAGGCCCGCGCCTGGCGCTGCCCAGCTCCCTCAGGAGCCGGCGGCCTGCCGCGGACAGTGGAGCAACGCTGGCCAACCGGCCGGCGCGAAGTGGCCATTGTCGCCCAAAAAACGTCTGCTGGCGACAACCGGCCAAATGGGATGGAACGGGGTTCGCGCCCCGCCCCGGAAACTCAGGGCATGTACATACCGCCGTTGACGTGCAGCGTCTCGCCGGTGATGTAGGCCGCCGCCGGCGAAGCCAGGAAACCCACCGCCTTGGCGATATCCGCCGCCTCGCCCAGCCGGCCGAGCGCGATCTGGCCGACCAGGGCGCCACGCTGTTCCTCGCTGAGTGCGCGGGTCATGTCGGTGTCGATGAAGCCCGGGGCGACCACGTTGACGGTGATGCCACGGCTGCCGATCTCGCGCGCCAGCGACTTGGAGAACGCAATGATGCCGGCCTTCGCCGCGGCGTAGTTGGCCTGGCCCGGGTTGCCGGTCACACCGACCACCGAAGCGATCGAGATGATGCGACCCTTGCGCGCCTTCATCATGCCGCGCATCACCGCCTTGGAGGTGCGATAGACCGAGGACAGGTTGGTGTCCAGGATCGCCTGCCAGTCTTCGTCGCTCATGCGCATCAGCAACTGGTCGCGGGTAATGCCGGCGTTGTTGACCAGGATCGAGACCTGGCCGAACTCCTTGCCGATGGCGTCGATCAGCGCGGCAACCGCTGCCCCGTCGGTGACGTCGAGCTTGCGACCGTGGCCACCGCTTGCAGCCAGCCGCTCGCCGATGGCGGCGGCGCCGGCCTCGCTGGTGGCTGTGCCGATCACGGTGGCACCCATCGCCGCCAGCTCGTCGGCAATCGCCGCGCCGATGCCGCGGCTGGCACCGGTGACGAGGGCAACCTCACCCTTCAGAACGTCGTTCATTGCGTGTGTCCTTTCAGTACGTAATCGGTGAGGGTCAGACCCACTCGGTGCGGGCAGCCTCGAAGTCGCCCGGCGTACCGAGGGCGCGCGCCTCCAGGCCCTTGTCGATGCGCTTGACCAGCCCGGCCAGCACCTTGCCCGGACCGCACTCGGCGAAACGGGTGGCGCCGCCAGCGGCCAGGGCATGCACGCACTGGGTCCAGCGCACCGGTTGGTAGAGCTGGCTGACCAGCGCCTCGCGAATCGAGTCGACGCCCTCGTGCACCCGGGCGTCCACGTTCTGCACCACCGGGATCGCCGGCTCGCGCCAGGCGTAGGCGGTCATCGCCTCGGCCAGCCGGTTGGCCGCCTCGCGCATCAGCGGCGTATGCGACGGCACGCTCACCGGCAGCTTGATCGCCTTGCGCACCCCACGCTCGGCCAGCAGCGCCAACGCCTTGTCCACCGCCTCGAGATGGCCGCCGATCACGACCTGGCCGGGCGAATTGAAATTGGCAGGCACGACCACGTGCACGCCGGAGGCATCCAGGCAGGCCTGCTCGACCACGGCATCCTCGGCGCCGAGCACGGCGGCCATCGCGCCGGTGCCCGCCGGCGCGGCGTCCTGCATGGCCTGTCCACGAATGCGCACCAGGTGCGCAGCGTCGACCAGGGCGATCGATCCGGCGGCGACCAGCGCGCTGTACTCGCCCAGGCTGTGTCCGGCCAGCTGCGCCGGCATGCCGCCGCCCTGAGCCATCCAGACGCGCCACACCGCGATGCTCGCGGCCCGCAGCGCCGGCTGGGTGTACTCGGTGCGGTTGAGCTGTTCCTCCGGACCCTGCTGGCTCAGCGCCCAGAGGTCCACGCCGGCCCCTTCGGAAGCTTCCTCGAACGTGGCCTGCACTTCCGGATGCAACTCGGCCAGCTCGGCCAGCATGCCGACCGACTGGGAGCCCTGCCCGGGAAACACGAAGGCCAGCGAGGAAACGGGTGCAGTCATGAGTACGGAAACCGGTCAGGAAAACGCGCATGGTGCCAGCAATCGATGACGTACGCAGCCGTATCGCGACGTTCCGTGCCGTAGAACGCAAATGCCGCCCCGAAGGACGGCATGTGACGGGAACAGGGCCGCGCCGGCTCAGTAGCGCAGCAGCGCCGATGCCCAGGTGAAACCGCCGCCGAAAGCCTCCAGCAGCAGGTTCTGACCGCGCTGCACCCTGCCCGAGCGCACGGCATAGTCCAGCGCCAGCGGCACCGAGCCCGACGAGGTATTGGCGTGCTTGTCGACGGTGACGACCACGCGGTCCATCGACATCTTCAGGCGCTTGGCGGTTGCCTCGATGATGCGCAGGTTGGCCTGGTGCGGGATCAGCCAGTCGATGTCCGATTCCTGCATGCCGGCAGCCTGCAGCGTCTCGTCGACCAGCGAGTCGAGCGTCTTGACCGCGACCTTGAACACTTCGCGCCCGGCCATGCGGATGCGCACGCCATGATTCGGCTCGTCGGTGAAGCCGGCCGACACGCCGACCGGGTTGTAGAGCAGCTCCTTGTGGCCACCGTCGGCATGCAGGCAGGTGGCGTAGATGCCCGGCTCGCTGGATGCCTCCAGCACCACGGCACCCGCGCCGTCGCCGAACAGCACGCAGGTCTCGCGCTCGGTCCAGTCGACCATGCGGGTCAGCGTCTCGGCACCGATCACCAGCACCTTCTTCGACTGGCCGCTCTTGATGAACTTGTCGGCCACGCCCAGCGCGTACATGAAACCCGAGCACGCCGCGTTGACGTCGAATGCCGCGCAACCGTTCGCGCCCAGGCGGTGCTGCACGAGGCAGGCGGTCGAGGGAAAGATGATGTCCGGCGTGGTCGTGCCGAGCACGATCAGGTCGATCTCCGACGCCTTGACGCCGGCTGCCTCCAGCGCGCGCTGCGCAGCCACCGTGGCAAGGTCGCCGGTGGTCTCGCCTTCTGCGGCGACGTGACGCTGGCGAATGCCGGTACGGGTCTGGATCCACTCGTCGCTGGTCTCGACCAGCTTTTCCAGGTCGGCATTGGTAAGGATGCGCTCCGGCAGGGCGCTGCCGGTGCCGGTGATACGGGAGTAGATCGGGGTCATTCCACTATCCAGTCAGTGCGGTCGATCGGGCGTCGCGCATCCCCTCTGGATGCCGCAACCGCACCGAAGCAGGGAAAGGTACGTTCGCGCGCGCGCAAAAGCAAAGCGGCGCGTTACCGCGCCGCTTTGCCACCGGAATCCCTTGCCGGGCCGATCAATCCTCTTCGACCACCGCCGTGGCGGTGTCGATCACCTTCTTGCCGCGGTAGTAACCGTCGGCGGTCACGTGATGGCGCAGGTGCACTTCACCGCTGGTCGGGTCGGTCGACAGCTGCACGGTCTTCAGCTTGTCGTGCGAACGACGCATGCCGCGGGTGGACGGGGTCTTGCGG
>JABLTH010133075.1_pt1 | contig 13386 bp, 14 predicted proteins | sample 7875711 | NCBI WGS metagenome assembly JABLTH01 (sample SAMN14941262, study PRJNA633318) | bioreactor metagenome | isolation source: bioreactor | place: China | collected 2019-03-05 | reverse complement strand
TCGGCGACGCCATAGGGGAGGTCGCGGGAGTTTGCCAGGGCGTCCTCGGTCAGACCGTGGAGCTCGAGGATGCGGCGCGCGCCGGCGCGGTGCTCGGCGCCTCCACTGTGGCTCGCCGCGGCCAGGGCCAGGAGGTGGTCCGGCAGCTCGAGCCCGGCCCGCAGCATCGCGACCGCCTGGAACGGCTTGAGGGCGGAACGCGGGTACATCGGAGTCTGGGGATCTCCGGCGCCGAAGAGCAGTTCCCCGTCCGGGGAAACGACGGCGAAGGAGCCGTAGTGGACCCCCTCGACGCGCTGGTCACGGCTCAGCGTGGCCAGGGGGACGTGGGACGGGACGTCGGGCATGGGTGGCGCCTTCCTTGCTGGATGGATCGTGCCGGGCAGGGTGATCCCGGGCGGGTCGGCCGGGCCTGTGCGGACCGGCGAGGTCGGTGGTGGAGGTCAGGCTCCGTCGAGGGAGTCGATGGCCGCGGTGACGGCGGCGAGGTGGTCCCGCATGGCGCGCGCGGCGCCGTCGGGGGAGCCGGAGGCGATCGCCGCGAGGATCGCGCTGTGCTCCTCATCGGAGACGCGCTGACGGTCGGCCAGGAGGTTCAGGGTCCCGGACTGCTTTCCGAGCGCTTCGCGGAGATCGCTCACGACGGTTTCGAAGACCTTGTTCCCGCTGGCCCGGGCGATCTGGAGGTGGAACGCCGAGTCGAGGACGACCCAGGCCTCCGGGTCATCCTCGGTGAGCATGTCGTCCAGGATGCCGCGCAGGGTGTCCAGATCGTCGTCCGTACGGCGTTCGGCGGCCAGGGACGCGGCAGGCACCTCGATGTGGGGGCGGGCTTCGGTGAGGTCGCGGGCGGAGTAGCGTCCGAGCACGAGATCGGTGGAGACGCGTGCGGAGACGACGAACGTTCCCTTGCCGGTGTGAGTCTCGGTCAGGCCGAGGGCGGCGCACGAGCGCAGGGCTTCGCGGATGACCGACCGGCTGACGCCGTACCCGGTGGCGAGGGCGGCTTCGGAGGGGAGCTTGCTGCCGACGGCGAGGGTGCCGTCCTCAATGCTCTCCCGGAGCCGCGCGAGCACGGCTTCCTGGGCGCTGACACGGCCCAGAGGGGAAGGCGACGCTGCCTTCGTGCTCTGTCCGGCTGTCATGCTGTCTGACAGGTTCATGTGTCGAGTATGGCCCGGGTCACAAGGGGCTGTCAATCGGGGGGCGTGTGGGTGGGTGGCGGAGGCTTGGGCCGACGCCATTCCTTCATGCGCCGGCGTCATCCGCGCCGCGCGCGGACGAGAACCTGCCCGAGGTCCCGCGCTGCGGCGGTCGCCTGTGGGGCTCGTGCCGTACGTGGATGCCAGGATGGATGCCTGAGTTCAGCAATCGGTCCCTGAATGACTCGGCAGGGGGAGGAAGTCCGTGGGCTTCGACGGGAGCCGCCCCGCCGCTCATGAGCGGGCAGGCCTTCCGTGGCGGGACGCTCACGTCCCGGGCGGTTTCATGGCTGGGCCGCGGGATCTTTCGGAGCTCGCAGCAGGCAGATGCCAGTCAATAGCTGCCAAGCGATGAAGGTATAGACGGATCCGCGTTCCCAGACGCCGTCCGGGAGCACGAAATGGATCATGAGCAGCGCGGCGCTGGTAAAGCCGAGCGCACCCAGTGTCTGGCCGACTCGTCTCAGCCTCTGGCCGACTCCCAGTGCGCTACCGGCGAGAATTGCGACGATGTTGCCGAACGCGATGGCAAGGAAAGCCCCAAGACCATGCCAGATGATGAGTCCGTTGGCCACGTTGGTCGCCGATCCAGGGACGATCCCGACGAGCGTGATTCCGGCGGCGTGCATTGAGCCCGCAGCCACCAGTGCCGCGACCTTCGCGTTTCGCTCTAGATGTGGAAGAAGGAGTACGAGTCCCCACAGGAACAGAATCCCTTCACCGATGAATCCCGCGTTCATCACGTTATGCAACGGAGAGTCCAGGATTCTCCCGTCGAGCACGCCTCGTTCTGGGACGCCGAGGTCGCTGATGTAGTTCGACGCATAGCTGTATCCACGGAAACCGGTCGCTGTGATGGCTTCGCAGACGAGGTACCACAGCGGTCCGATGATCCACAGCACCGCTGTGCTGAGAAGTGGCGAATTAGCGGGAGTGCGATTCGAGGCGTCAATCATCATCTACTCTCCCTGCAGCACGGCCTGAAGCATCTCGACCAGCATCTCCGCAGCGTCCTCCGTGTCGAAGGAAGAGTCTGTGAGGCGTTCCATGACGATGGCGTCAATCGCCCCTCCGATGGAGATCGCCAATGATCGGGAGTCGATCGGGCGATCAGGCGAGCCCGCATTTCGAGCGGCATCGATCAGATCGGCCAGGGGCGCCCACCGCAGACGTGAAGACTCCACTGTGGCGACCGTCGTGAGCGACTGAGTGAGCATGCGGGTGTGCTCGGGGTGTCGGCGGAGATGCCCGATCATCGCTCGGACGTAGGCCGCAGGCCGATCCTGCACCGATGCGCTCTCGACGGCGTCGCTGACCGTCTTCACCAGAGCCGAGAGGACCGATTCATGGGCGGCTGTCACGACAGCGTCTTTGGTCTCGAAGTGGTAGAGGACTGCCCCTTTGGTGATTCCGGCTGCTTGCGCGATTTTCGCGAGCGACGTCGCCGCATAGCCGTGTTCCGCTACGAGAGCGATGGTGACATCGATGAGCTGGGCGCGCCGTGCGCGCTCTACGAAACTGCGCTCGGGACGTTGGGTGTTTGCCATGTCAACAAATCTACCATACGATCAAAATATTGACCGATCGGTCAGAAGTGGTGGAGGGATGGATATGAAGAAGGAACGACCGCAGACCTCGCGGGCGGCTGGTGGACGCCGCCGATTCAGGGGGGTGCTGACTACAGCACTAGTCCTGGCGGTGATCATTGCGACGGGAGCCGCAGTGGCGCGTACGCCATCCTCGGTAGGTCACTGGATCGACGCCGCAGGTGAAGACGCCTACGATGACGCGTATGCGGCTGCATTCGCAGACCTGCCGAAACCCTCGGAGACGCGGGACATCCGGACGAGCTTCGGCTTCGTCCGCGCTTATCGCTTCCACGGCACGGGTGCGAATCCAGGGAAAACGCCCATTCTGCTCCTGCCGGGCACCGCCTCAGGAAGTCCGGTGTGGGCCGCCAATCTGCCTTCGTTGCGTCAACTTGGCGATGTCATCACCATCGATCTGCTGGGCGAGCCCGGCAAGAGCGTGCAGTCGCGACCTATTTCGAACGACTCGGATAAAGCCGCGTGGCTGAACGAAGTGATCGCGGCGCTGCCGGAGGCCAAGGTGCATGTCCTTGGTCTCTCAATCGGCGGGTGGACAGCCGCGAATCTGGCCCTCCGCTTTCCCGATCACCTTGCTTCAGTCACTCTCCTCGACCCGGTCATGGTGCTCGACGACATGCCCTTGGGGACTGTCTTGAGGTCCATTCCGGCTTCGGTGCCGTGGCTGCCGCGGAGCATGCGCGATGACTTCAATTCCTGGGTGGCTGGAGGCGCGCCGGTGGAACGCGTTGCCGTCGCAAACATGATCGAGGCGGGGATGGCGCATTACTCCATGGCGCAGCCCGGACCGACCAGGATCACCCCGGAAGAACTCGGCCGTATCAAAGTCCCGACACTCGCAATCATCGCGGGCAAATCCGTGATGCATAACGCAGATACTGCGATCGCTACGGCAAAAGCAGCCTTCGGGGAGAAGCGCACCATTGTCTATCCCGATGCATCGCACGCGATCAACGGTGAGCATGCCGCCGATATTGCTGCCGACCTAGAGAAATTCCTGAGGAGTCTGCCATGAAGACCACGATCGTTCGCACGGCTCCACGCGCCGTGCTGGTGGCACGCAACGTGCTGATCGCAGTTGCTATCGCCCACATCGTGGCGATCATCGTCCTGGTTTGTGGCCAAGGCGAAATCGCCGATGCAATTCGTGCAGCCAACCCGACGCTTGTCAGCTCTGATATCGACAAACTGGTGATGGTCGAACTCCTCAGATCAGGGTCCTTCCACGCGCTCCTGATCGTAGTTTGCGGTGTTTATGCTGCGAAAATCGCCTCCGGGAGCCGACGCGTGTACCGAATTGTGGTGGCTTCGCAGGTACTCTCTGTGATCGTCGGCGCAGTGACCCTGTGCACAGGATCCGGCCTCACGTGGTGGGTCGCCGTGCCATTCCCACCAGCCGCCCTGCTCATTCTGGCCCTGCTCATGGCGTCAGCCGAGTCCCGCAGATTCTTCAGCCCGGGGTGAGTTCTAGGGGTCTGATTCTGCCGCGTTGTTAGTCTGTGCTTGTGATGAGAGTTCTCGACGTCGTGACCGGCGAGGGTGAAATACGCGGGACGCATGACCCGTTCATGCGTCCCACCCCCTGACATCTGACCCTCAGCCTGCCATCGGCAGGTCTGTCGGTATGTCCCGGGGCGGACGCCTTTCTCAGACGTTCCCTCAGGAGACTCCTTCATGCCTGCATTTCAGCGACGGCTCATCGCCGTCACCTTCTCCCTGCTCGGCCTCCACGTGGGGGTGCGCGCCGTTCAATGGGCCGACGTCGCCGTCGTCCTCCGCCTCAGCCCGGAGCAACTCGGCATCAGCGCGGGCGTCGGCGCGGCCGCCGGGATCCTCACTCTCACCACGGGCGCACTCCTCATCGACCGGGTGGGCCGCCGGCCTCTGCTGGTGGTGGGGCTCGTGGGCTCCGGCGCCAGTTTCCTGGCCAATGCGATGGTTTCGGATTACGTCCAGTTCCTGCTCGCTTGTCTGGGGTACGGATTGCTCATCAGCTTTCTCGACCTCGCGGCCAACACCATCGGGTCCGACTTCGAACGTTCCGCTGCGCAGGAGTCGATGGTCGGATTCCATTCCTGGTTCAGCCTCGCGGCCGCGGTGGGCGCGACGCTGAGCGCCGTGGGGAGCGCGGTCGGCGCAGGCTTCCGGCCGGCCTTCGCGCTCCTCGGCGTCGCCTTGATCGTCTCCGGCCTCTGGACCCTGCGGCAGCCGCTGCCGCCCGTCACTCCGGTGGCGCACGACGGCGGCCGCCCCCCGGCGCTCGGAGGCGTGCGGCTTCCGGCGACCGTGCTGATCGCGGTGGCGATCGTCTTCCTGTGCTTCTTCGGCGACGGCATCCTGGAGACGTTCCTGGCGGTCCTGGTGCGTCACGAAGCCGGTGCGCAGGCGTGGCTTGCCGGATTGACGATCGCGGTGTTCCATTTCTCGTCCTGGCTGGGCCGGTCGGTCTCTCAGCGGGCCGTGACGCGCTGGGGTGATCGGGCGGTGCTCCTCGGCGCAGGAGCGATGTCCACGCTGGCGATGGTGGCTTCCCTCTGGCTGACCGGCGGCTGGATCGCGACGCTCGGGTTCGGTCTGGTGGGATTCGCCCTGTCGCCGATCGTGCCCCTCGGCATGTCGCTGGCGGGTCGCTACGCACCGGCCGGATCTGAGGGGCGCGCGATCGGCCTCACCAACGGCGTCGGGTATTCCGCCTTCATCCTCAGCCCGGTCGTGGCCGGATGGGTCGCCGAGCAGACCTCGATACCGTGGGGAGTAGGGTTGGCGGCACTGACCATGGGCGGCGTTTCGCTGGCGGCACTCGCGCTGCCCGCCAGATCCGGCGCCGAGATGAGGGGAGAGGCCCGTGCCCGAGAGCACTGAGCTGCCGGAGATCGCGCAGCCGGAGATCGCTCGGCCTGAGATCGCTCGGCCTGAGATCGTGTGTCTCTGCGGGTCGATGCGGTTCGCGGAGGAGTTCCGGGCCGCGCAGCGGGAGCTGGGCCTTGCAGGGGTGATCGTGGTCGCTCCGGTCGAATCGGGCTGGTCCGGTGAAACCCTCACCGAGGAGCGGAAGGCGTTTCTGGGGGAGCTGCATCTCCGGAAGATCGACCTGGCGGATCGCGTCGTGGTCGTCAGCCCGGGTGGCTACGTCGGCGAGTCGACGCGGCGCGAGATCGCCTACGCGCGAGCGGCGGGGAAGCCGGTGTCGTTCACGCATCCGGTCTGAGCGACTGCCTCGCTGACGCGAACGGCCGCGGCCGATGACGCCGGGACGGCACCCGCCGGTCTCAGGGCACGGGGTGCCGTCCCCGGCGTCGCGCGCGGCAGTGCCGACGTCGCGCGGCACCCTGCAGGTGTCGCCGCGCAGCCTCAGCCCAGGACGCTGAAGAAGATCGCGATCAGGTGGCAGGTGAAACCGAGCACCGTGAACGCGTGGAAGAGCTCGTGGAAGCCGAAGAACTGGTAGCTGAAGTTCGGGCGCTTGAGGCCGTAGAACACGGCGCCCGCGATGTAGAACGCGCCACCGCAGCAGATCAGGATCGCGGCGGGGACGCTCGCCGCGAAGAACTGCGGGAGGAAGAGCAGCGCCGCGCAGCCGAGGGCCACGTAGATGGGGACGTAGAGCCAACGGGGCGCGTGCAGCCAGAGCAGCCTGAACGCGACCCCCGCCAGCGCGCCGCCCCAGATGAGCCAGAGTACGAGGGTCGCGGTCGGGCGGTCGAGCAAGGTCCAGGCCAAGGGGGTGTAGCTGCCCGCGATCACCAGCATGATGTTCGTGTGGTCCAGGCGCTTCAGAAGTGCCTTGACCTTGGGGCTCCAGTTGCCGCGGTGGTAGACCGCGCTGACCGTGAAGAGCATGAGGCCCGTCAGGGCGTAGACGGCCGAGACGATCTTCCGGTCCGGCGTCGGAGCGAGGCAGATCAGGACGATGCTCGCCGCCAGAGCGAGAGGCGCTGCCACGGCGTGGATCCATCCCCGCCAGGCGGGCTTGATGGCCAGCATTTCGGCGCGCGCCGCGAGGCGTCCGGCGGGGGACGAGGGCTGTTGGGGAGCTACTGACCGCATGCCTCCATGCTAACTTACGCTTCCGTAGGTTACCCACCAGTAACCTGAAAGCTGCCCCGGAATGCGTTCCTCAGGCGGTAGCCTTGGACACGGAAGTCCCGCGGCGCGGGTACGCGCGAACGGGAAGAGGTGGGACTTGATGAGCATTCAGGATTTCCTCTACGGCATGTACGAACGCCGCCTGGAACACGGGCTGGCCAAGGACCGTATCCCGGGCCACATCGGGGTCATGGTGGACGGCAACCGGCGCTGGGCCAAGCAGTTCAACGCACCCTCCAGCCGGGGACACCAGGCCGGTGCGGACAAGATCCTGGAATTCCTGCACTGGTGTCAGGAGCTCGGCGTCAAGGTCGTCACCCTCTACATGCTCTCCACCGACAACATGAGCCGGTCCTCCGAAGAACTCGACGAACTCATGGCGATCATCGCGGACACCCTCGACCGCCTGGACGAGGACGAGAACATCTCCGTCCACGCGATGGGCGCCCCCGAACTGCTCCCGGACTATCTCGCGGAACGCCTCAACCGGCTGACCCATAAGACCCCCGTTCAGGAGGCCGTGCACGTCAACGTGGCGGTCGGCTACGGAGGACGGCGCGAGATCGTCGACGCCGTGCGTGCACTCATGAAGGACGCCGCCGGACGGGGCGAGACCCTGGAAACCCTGTCCTCCTCGCTGACGGTCGAGGACATCTCGAGTTTCCTCTACACCGCAGGCCAGCCCGACCCCGACCTCGTCATCCGCACCTCCGGAGAACAGCGGCTGTCCGGCTTCCTCATGTGGCAGAGCGCCTACAGCGAGTTCTACTTCTGCGAGGCCCTCTGGCCCGCGTTCCGCAAAGTCGACTTCCTCCGCGCCCTCCGCGACTACGCCGGCCGGCAGCGCCGCTTCGGCGCCTGACGGTGCCCCCATTGCGTTGTGTGCTCAGTTGTTGCGGGTGATTCGGCGGAACACCCGCAACAACTGAGCACACAACGACGACGGCGCGCCGCCTAGCCGCGGTACCGCTCGCGGTATTCGGACTCGAGCATGCCGAGATGCACTTTGTCGTGGAACTCGCCGCGGTGGAACACGGCGTCGCGCTCCCGGCCCTCTTCCACGAAACCGAGCGAACGGTACAGCCGCAGGGCGCGGTCGTTGAAGGACCACGTGTCCAGGGCGGCCTTGTGGGCGGCCATCTCTTCGAAGACCACCCTCAGCATCACCCGCAGGGCATCCCCGCCGAAGCCCTGTCCCTGATAGCGGGGGCCGATCATGATGGCGAGCGTCGCCGTCCGGACCCGGGGATTCATGCCCCAGGCGGTCACGTGCCCCACCAGCTCGCCGCCCTGGGACATCTCGCCGCTCTGGGCGATGATGCTGAATCCCGCGGCCTGCATGGAATCGTTCTTGCTCCACTGCTGGAACATTTCGGTGATGTCCTCGGTGGGAAGCGGCGAGGTCATGTACCGCTGCATGACGGCGAGCCCGGGATCGTTCCACCAGCCCGTGAGCTCCGGGAGGTCCTCGGGGAGCAGGCCCCGCAGCACCGTCAGCTCGCCCGTGTAGAGCCCGTCCGCCCATTCCTGCATCGTCGTCGTCGCCATGGTGCCAGCCTATCGGGGCCGCGTCGGTGGTCCCACGCTCGGCAGTTCACGGAAAATTAACGCCGCGCTTGCCGTGGCGGCTGTCGTGGCGGTGCCGCCGGGGTTAGCGTGGTCCTAACGCCGGGGAACACTCCCGGCGCCACGGGAGGCCATCCATGGAGCGAGGAATCGCACCAGCTGCGGGGGAGGCCGGATCCGGCCTCCGGGCCGACCGCCTCACCTAGATCAATCCGGGCGAGCGCCCGGGGCTGGAGTTGATGTGGCTATTTCCGATGTGACCACCGCGAACGACACGGCGCAGGGCACCGGTGCGAAAAAGAGCACCGCGAAGAAAGCTACCTCTCGCACCACGCGGGGGCGTTCCACGACGGGGACGGCCCCGGACCAGGCGCCCACCGGCCGCAGTTTCGTGATCGACACCTCCGTCCTGCTCTCCGATCCGCGGGCGCTGCTCCGTTTCGCCGAGCACGAGGTGATCGTCCCGGTGGTCGTGATCGCCGAGCTGGAGGGCAAACGCCACGATCCTGAGCTGGGCTACTTCGCCCGCAAGGCGCTGCGGCTGCTGGACGACCTCCGGGTTGAGCACGGCAGCCTCAACAAACCCATCCCGCTCGGGACCGACGGCGGCACGCTGCGAGTGGAACTGAACCACATCAGCGCCGAGGTGCTCCCGGCGGGCTTCCGCTCCGGCGACAACGACGCCCGCATCCTGGCGGTCGCCAAGAACCTCGCCGATGAGGGCCACGACGTCACCGTGGTATCCAAGGATCTGCCGATGCGCGTGAAAGCCTCCGCCATGGGCCTGGCCGCCGACGAATACCGCAACGAACTCGTCAAGGACACGGGCTGGACGGGCCTGTCCGAGCTGGACGTCACCGAGGAGGAGGTCTCCACCCTCTACGGCCACGAACCGGTGCTGATCCCGGCCGCGGCCGAATTGCCGGTGAACACCGGTCTGGTGATGCTCTCGCCGCGCGGTTCGGCCCTCGGCCGGGTGGGCGCCGACAAGCAGGTCCGCCTCGTCAAGGGTGACCGCGACGTGTTCGGCCTCCACGGGCGTTCGGCGGAACAGCGGCTGGCGATCGACATGCTGATGGACCCCTCGGTCGGAATCGTGTCACTCGGCGGCCGGGCGGGCACCGGCAAGTCGGCGCTGGCCCTCTGCGCAGGCCTCGAGGCTGTTCTGGAACGCCAGGAACACCGGAAAGTGGTGGTCTTCCGGCCCCTGTACGCGGTGGGCGGCCAGGAGCTCGGCTACCTGCCCGGTTCCGAGGCGGAGAAGATGAACCCCTGGGCGCAGGCCGTGTTCGACACCCTCGGCGCCCTGGTGTCCCAGGAGGTCGTGGAGGAGGTCATGGACCGCGGCATGCTGGAGGTCCTGCCGCTCACGCACATCCGCGGACGCTCGCTGCACGATTCGTTCGTGATCGTGGACGAGGCCCAGTCCCTGGAGAAGAACGTGCTCCTCACCGTGATGAGCCGCATGGGCCAGAACTCCAAGATCGTCCTCACCCACGACGTCGCGCAGCGGGACAACCTGCGCGTCGGACGCCATGACGGCATCGCCGCCGTCGTCGAGACGCTCAAGGGGCACCCGCTGTTCGCGCACATGACCCTGACGCGGAGCGAGCGCTCGCCGATCGCCGCCCTCGTCACGGAGCTGCTGGAAGGCGCGGAGATCTAGTCCGCCGCTCCCGCCCCCCGCGAACCGCCAGTAGGTGCCCGAATCCCTTCCGGATCAGGGCGCCTCCTGGCGGTTCGGGTAGGTGGGCGGGCCGGCGGGACGGTAGACGAGCGTGAGTGCACCGCGGCTGTCGGTGCGCGAACTGAGCAGTTCGAGTGCGAGGTCCGGGCCGTCCTGGGGGAACAAGCGATCGCCCTGGCCCAGCACCACGGGCACCACCAGAAGGGTCAGCTCGTCCACGAGCCCGCGTTCCAGGAGCCAGCGGACCAGCTTGACGCTCCCGTGGACCTGCAGATCGCCGCCTGGTGCGTCCTTCAGCTCCCGGATCCGGGCTTCCAGATCCCCGGTGAGTCGAGTGGTGCCCTCCCACGGGGTCGCGGGCTCGGAGGAGGAGACCAGGTATTTGGGAGCGCGGTTCAGGGCATCGGCAATCACGTGACCGCCGGGCGGCATCGAACCCCAGTACGGCGCGAACACGTCATAGGTGGTGCGGCCGAAGAGGAAAGCCCCGGCCCGTTGATAGGTGTCGACGATGAAGCTGAACGTCTCATCGTCGAACGCGCCCATCGCCCAGCCACCCCGGGTGAAGCCGTTCCGGAGGTCCTGCTCTGTCGCCCCGCCGTTGCCCTGCGCGACGCCGTCGACGGTCACCTGCGTCATGGTGGTCAGTTTCATGGATGCCACTTCCTTCCTCGCTTCATCGTAGGAGCGGGGCGGCGCGAGAGCACGGACTTTTTTCGGCGCCCCACCTTCACGCGAACCGCCAGCAGGCGCCCGTATCCGTGGGATACTCGGGCACCTACTGGCGGTTCGCGTGGACGTCAGGGGCGCGACGGCGGCCGGGCCCCGTGCTCAGGCGTCCAGGCCGATGAAACGGACGAACGCCTCGTGGCCTTCGACCTCCAGCTCCCAGTCGGGCCGGCGGAAGTCCGCGGCGTCCAGTCGGAGCTGCTGGACCTCGGAGGGACCCTGCGCGGACGGTTCCCGGTGCCGGCCGTTGTCCCGGTACCCCAGGGCGTGTGACACACCGAGGGACCGTTCGTTCCACACCGCGGCGGCGGATTCCGCGACCTCGGCGCCCAGGTGGTCGAAGGCGTACAGCAGAATGGCGGCCCGCATCTCTTTGCCGAGCCCCCGGCCCTGCGAGGACTTCCGCATCCAGGACCCACTCGACACCACCCGGAACGCCGCGAACTCCTTGGCCATGAGGGACTGGGAGCCGATCAGCTCCCCGTCGTGCCAGATCCCGAAGGCGAGGTCCCAGTTCTCGGGTGTGAACCGGGAACGCGCGCCCCAGTGGAACTGCGCGGTGTTCGCCGGGAGCTCGTGGTCCGGCGCCTCGGACCAGGCGACGGAGAAAGGGGACTTGCCGGGCTCGTGAATGCCGGACCGGACGGCCTCGATCAGCTGGGGAAGTTCGCTGTCGCGGATCAGGCGCAGCTCCACGCGGGGGCTGCGCAGCACCAGGCCGAACGGCGGGAAGATCTCCTCGAGAGTCAGCATGGCGATGAGTCTAGCCAACTCACTGCTCTGGCCGCGGTGCTGCGCTGGCCGACGCGACGGACCGCCGGACCCGCGGAGCCGGGGAGGGCCGCCGGGAGCCCCGGCTGTGAATGGCCGTGCCACGGCCGCCCCGTTAGAGTCGGCCCATGCTCACACGGATGACCCTGCTCTGGGACCTCGGCGCCGGCTGGCCGCTCGCCACTCTCGTCCTTCTGGCCCTGGTGGTGCTCGTCTTCCTGTACGTGGCGGGGCGTCTGGCCTGGATCGATGCGAAGACCCGTCTCCTCCCGGACCGGATCATGCTGCCCTGGGCGGCGGTTTCGGGCGTGCTCCTGCTGGCGGCGTGCGTGTGCGCGGGCAACCTCCCGCCCGACTTCGGCTGGGTCGCCTACGCTCCGTCCGCGAACGAGGTCTTCAGTCCCGAGGGCTTCACGAGCCACGGTGCGCCGGGCTCCGCTGAATGGCTGGACTCCCTGTTCGAGCAGCGGGCGGACCTGGCCGCGCCGCTCTGGGGCGTCTGGGGTCTGCGCGTGGTCGCCGGGGGCGTGCTCGCCTGGCTGTTCCACTTCCTGCTGCGCGCCGTCAGCCCGTCCAGCCTCGGTTTCGGGGATGTGAAACTCGCGGGGGTGCTCGGCATGCATCTGGGGTACGTGGGCTGGTGGCCCCTGCTGCTCGGGACACTGCTCGCGTTCACGCTGGCCGGGCTGACGGCCCTGGTCCTGGTGCTGTTCCGGCGGGTGGGATGGCGCGACTCGATCCCGTTCGGACCGTTCATGATCGCCGGCGCCGCCGTGGCGCTGGCGCTTCCGGCCTGAGGCGAGGACCAGCGCAAAGGCCACCGGCCGGAGGCGCCCGAACCCGGAGATGACGACGACGGCGGGTGATCACCCGCCGTCGTCGTCAGCTCTTCAGTTCAGTTCAGCTCAGTCGCTGAGCAGTGCTTGCTCAGTACTTGCCCGTCATGGTGGTGACGTCGAGGGCCTTGTCCAGGACCTCCTCGGTGACCTTGCCGTCGCCCTCGCCGACGAAACCGAGCTTCTCGGTGGCCTGACGGATGGTCAGACCCTCCTTGACGGCGGTCTTGGCGATCTTCGCGGCGTTCTCGTAGCCGATGTACTTGTTCAGCGGCGTGACGATGGACGGGGAGGCCTCGGCCAGGAAGCGGGCGCGCTCCTCGTTGGCGCTGATGCCGTCGATCATCTTGTCCGCCATGACACGGGAGGTGTTCGTCAGCAGGCGGATGGACTCGAGCAGGTTCGCGGCCATGACCGGGATGCCCACGTTCAGCTCGAAGGCGCCGTTGGTGGAGGACAGGGCGATGGTGGTGTCGTTGCCGATGACCTGGGCGGCGACCATGATGGCGGCCTCGCAGATCACGGGGTTGACCTTGCCCGGCATGATCGAGGAGCCCGGCTGCAGATCGGGGATCGCGATCTCGCCGAGGCCCGTGTTGGGGCCGGAACCCATCCAGCGAAGGTCGTTGCTGATCTTCATGATGGAGTAGGCGATCGTGCGCAGCTGGCCGGAGACCTCGATCAGGCCGTCGCGGTTGGCCTGGGCCTCGAAGTGGTTGCGGGCCTCGGTGATGGGCAGCGCGGTGTCCTCGGCGAGCAGGGCGATGACGCGCTGCGGGAAGCCGTCAGGGGTGTTGATGCCGGTGCCGACGGCGGTGCCGCCCTGGGGGACCTCGGCGACGCGCGGCAGGGAGGCGTGGATGCGCTCGATGCCGTAACGGATCTGAGCCTCGTAGCCGCCG
>JABLTH010009121.1_pt1 | contig 13389 bp, 10 predicted proteins | sample 7875711 | NCBI WGS metagenome assembly JABLTH01 (sample SAMN14941262, study PRJNA633318) | bioreactor metagenome | isolation source: bioreactor | place: China | collected 2019-03-05 | reverse complement strand
TTGAAGAGCATGCGGCGGGTCTGGTGTTCAACCAAGGCCCACGCCCAGTTGACCCCTTCGACGGAGATCTCGGGATTGCGGTGCCCAGTGCTGCAGGCGTGCACGAGCGCGAGGCGCCGGGCTTTCTCGTTGGCGCGGGCCCACAGCGCCATCCCCGCCTGATCCGACTTGGCCTCGGCCTCCGCGTATGCAGCATCGGCCAGAGTGCGAATCTCGCCGAGGCGCATTCGTGCGTCCGGCGTCGGTTCCACCAGACGGGGCTCGGGGTGCGCGGTCTTCAGGTTTCCCTTGCCCGGTTTGAACTCCGCCCACCACCGCGCCCGCTTGAGGATCGACTTGGGTAGCTCGTGAACATCGACATCTTGGCCGAGCCCGCGGCGGCCGGCCTCGAAGATGAGCATGCGTGCGAAGAATCCGTTGGAGAGCATCTTCGGCGACAGCGCCTCATAGAAGATGTCTGGGATCGCCGTCCCGAAAACGCACAGGCACGGCTGATCGATGATGCGAGGCTCCTCGTCGCTGGCCTTGACGCGGAGCGGGTAGATCGTGTTGGCCGAGGTGTACAGCTTCAGCAGCGTCTGCATGATGCCCTCGTAGCGAGGGTCGCGCTTGCTGCCGTACCCGCTAATGGCCTGCATGAGCGTGTCGATCTCGTCGGTCTGGAAGAGCATCACCGGCGTCAGGTGCATCCGGTCCTCGAGACCTTCGCCGCTGGCGAAGCCGTCCGCGACCGCGCCGGCCATGCCCGCGCTCGCGAGTATCCGCTGGTTGACCTTGCGCGGGAAGTCCTTGCCCGTGCCGGTGTTGGCCAGCCCCAGGAGGTAGATCGCGGTGCGGTTGTCCTGCGGATCGCGGACCTTTCGGCCTGCCAGCGCGGCCTGCAGCGCCACCGCGCCGCAGAACGCCAGCACCGGCTCGGGGTACGGCGCGTTGGCGAGCGTGTAATCGATGACTTCGTCGATGAACCCTGGCACGCGCAGGAGCGACGGCGGCACAGGGCCGGGATCGATCGGCGCGGCCGGCGGCGGCTCTGCCTGCGGGGTTGTGACCTTGAAGGCGGACAGATCGACATCGCCGGAGGCAGGTTCCGCACCGAATCCCTCGCGCCGCAGCGCTCGGGCGGCCGCCGCGAAGTCACCGTCGTGCTTGAGCAGCGAGTACACGGCGAAGAGCGAGTACCCGCGCCCGTCCTCGAAGGGCGGCGCGTTGGTCGAGAACACATAGAACACGCCGCGCTTGAGCGTGGCACTGCAGCCCCGGTCCTTGCCGGGGCGGGCCCAGTGCTCGTTCTCGCCCCCGCTCACCCGAGTCCAGCCGTGCTCGACCAATAGGTCCCGGATATCTCCGCGCTGGTTGAAGTCGTCGCCCGGCTTCAGTTCGCCGGGGGATGAGGCCGAGGATGTCTTGGGACGCGGACCATCCTCCACAGGATGCTGGGCCTCGTTGAGCTCCCACGCGCAGGCCAGCAAGCACTCTCGCTCCTCGGATGTGATGACCGGCAACGCGGCAAGATCGCCAGCCGTGAGCACATACCCGTTAGACGGTGCGCACAGGAACATCCCGCCCTCGCCGCGGGTCTCGATCATCGTGGCGACCGCACGCCAACAGCCCTCGACACCCTTCCGCGGAGTGAAGCGCTTGCCCGCAACCTCGATCGGATCAGCCCCGGGTGCGTCGAAGGACCGTTGCGCGAGTTTCATGTTGCCGCAGACCGGGTCCGAACACCGGTATGCGACATGGCGACCGCCCGAGGGTGTGGTCTCGACGACAAGGCGATCGACGAGGCCCGGGCACACCGCCTCGACCCGCTCGCGCCACGGCTCGAAGGCAGCGCCGGCCAGGTCGAAGTCGATCATCTCGAGGTTACCCGAGACGCGTCCGCACACCAGGCACAGATCACGCCGGGCGGGCCCGGCGAACCATCGCGCGTGCTCCGCCGGCGTTGGGAGCCGCGTCTGGTACGACTTCCACGAGCGCAGGGCAACGCGCTTGTCGTCGCCCTCGCGGATCGCCGGCAGTACGCAGAGCCCCGCGGCGGCATATCGCCGGGCGGCGTCCAGGGTTGAGGGCAACGGGAGCATCATTCGAACGGCACCTCCCACGCCAGCGCTCGGTCGAGCGCTTCGGCGGGAGAGGCATGCACGTGCGCGGTCGTCCGCGGGCAGTTGCGGGCGAACCACATCTGCCGCGCCAGGTCCCGCGACGCGAACGCCAGGTACACCGGCTTGCCGAGCATGTGCGCCCAGCCGAGCTCGAGCAGCGTGGCGTGGCAGTCCGTGGCATTGATCCACGCAAAGAACAGGTCCGACTCCCTGATCCACTCCATGCACAGCCCCGGAACCACCCAGCGGGGGCGACTATTCACTGGCGCGGGCCACGATGGACTTGAGTCGTGCTGCCCGACGCCCGCGTGCCATCCGACCCACTCGTGGCTCTCGCCGCCGAACGGCACGAAGTGCGGTCCAGTGAAGATGAAACGGCCGCAGTCGATCGGCTGTCCGAACGGCGAGACGCCCAGTTGCGGCACAAGCGGCAATCGCCAGTTGCCCGATCCGTGCATCTTCCCGGCGAGGTACACACGACGCCTGGGCCGGGGACTGGGCGAGGCCGCCACGGCGGACCGGGGCATTGTGCTGGGCGGGATGGAGGAAAGTGTGCGAGTCGTCATGACAAGCTCTCCGAGAATCCGACGGATTCGAAGTGGCGTCGCAGCGCGGCTGTTGCCGCAGCGCCGAGCGAGGGGCGACGGCGGCCATCCGTGGCCGCTTCCAAGAAGTCGTTGCAGACCGTGGCAAGGTCTCTGGGCAGAGCATCGATCGCGGCGCGGACGTCGAGTTCGAGTTCGAGTTCTCGCCGGGGGATTGGGGATACTGACGCGAAGGCCGGTAGTCGATCTGCCACGGCCGACATCGCCTCATCAAGCGGGACCGTCTTCGACCGACCGCCCCGTTTGGCTGTGCGCTGGGCCCGGAGGATCGAGGTGCCAGCCCGGGTCATGGCGATGGCAAGGAATGCCATGGGCCGACCTCGCGACGGATCGAACTTCGGCCAGCGTTCCAATGCGGCCAGAATGAGATCGGCGCGAAGATCCGCCGCGTCGTCGACGGGATAGCGGTTGCCGGTCAGACGGTTCGCGATCCCGTGGGCGGTCGCACCAAGTCGATCCAGATCGAGCGACGCGAACCGCTGAGACGTTGACGCCGTGGCGCACTCAGCCATGCGTCACCTCCTCCACGATCAACCGCGCAGGCAATCCGTGACGAACCTCGATGGCGACGGTGGCGACGCCAACGACGGCCAGCTCAGCGAGAAGATCAACCACCGCGCTCTTGACAGCAAAGTCAGCGTCGCCAACCCGCTTCGGGCTCGACGATTCGGCCCCGAGCCTGACCTCTCGGATCACGCGGGGAGGCGGATCGAACACGGGCCGGCCGGCCGAGACGCTGAGCGACTCGATCCGGCCGAACCCGATGCGATGCATCATTGCGATTAGCCGCTGTGAGCCTTCATCGAGCGATGCCTTGCGAACCTGGGCGTTGGTGCTGTTCAAGCCGCACCGCCTTGGCCGAGCGGCGTGCGGCGGCGGTCGATGCCGTCGAGTTCTCGGCGAACCTGCTCGATGGCCCGGCGGTCAAACAGTCGGACGCGACCGGCCAGGGCAGCCGGTTTGATCCACGGGCGGGTCGCCAGGACTCGCACGACCCGGTGAATGGGTTCGTCCAGTTCGCTGGCGATCACGCCGGCGGTGATCAGCGCGGGCGGTGGTGTCGTATCGATACGGCGGGGTGGGGGCGCGATTCCCATGACGGCGGCTCCGATCCCGGGCGGCGTGCCCGGCTATCAGACCGCAGGTGGTCGCGCGACCGCCCTGGATGTCTCGGGATTCGCAGGACAGCAACCGGTCGCGACTGGTCGCGACCGCCCGTCCAGTGTCTTGTCGCAGCATTACCGCTCGGGCCGCTTCTTGGCGACCTTGTGCTGGCGGTCCTCGCGTAGCCGTTCGGCTCGCTGCTCAGCGGCGAGCTTCGCGATGATCTCATCACGGTCGCCGGGTGTGTCCTCGTCGCCCGCGTGATATGCGTCGAGGGGTTCGCCCGCATCAATCCGGGCATCAACCGCTTCCTGGGTCGCCCTTGCCTCGGCGAGAGTCTCGCCATGCGTCTCCGACGAGCCGACTTCCCGAGCCTTCTTTGCCTTCTCGGCCTCTTTGCGGCGAGCCTTCAAGTACGCGGACCGCTCGATCGCCTTTGTCATCGTGGACGACCCGCAACCGATGATTCTGGCAAGTTCGTTCCGGCCCGGGAAGAACCCGCCGTGCTTCTTGACGTGTGCCTCGGCCAGGCTCATGGCTTCCTGCCAGGTCATGGTGTCGGCCTGTGATGCCTTCGCGCTGCCGCCGCTGCTCTCGCGAGCCGAACCACTCACGATGGCCTCGACCATCGGCAAGATCGCGTCCCGGAACGCCGCGGCGATGTCGGCGGCGTTCGTCAGATTCACCTGTGTCGGACCGGCCGTCTTCGAAGCGCCGCCTGGTTCCGCAGCAACCCCGCGCAGTGCGACGAGCGTCCCGGTACCGTGAACCGGTGGCCGATCCTCGAGACTCCCGGCCTTCATCACAAAGTCGATGACCCGCTCACGGCTGCCAATGAGCGCCGCGTGGTCCCGGGTCAACTTCGTGTCCAGCGGCACGCCCAGATCCGCCCTCGCGAGCAGGCCGTGCTCGGTGAGTCGCCATTCGTCGCCACCGACTTTCGTCACTCTGAACGGCCGGACGGCCCCCTCGGATCCCCGACGCCATTGGTCGATCGCCGCGGACCACCGGCTCCAGGATTCCGCCAGCAAGGGCTCGATCGCCTGAAGCAGTCCGGCCTCTCCGGTCACCGCGACCGTCGCTTCGAGAGCCTCACCCTGACCCGCCATTCCCAGACGGATGGAGCTTCGTCGCTCCACAAGTCCTGCTCCCACAAGCAGCAAGATCGCCCGTTGTTCGGTCACCGAGAGCTGGTCAATGTCCATGGACTGCCACCGATCGGGGATACGCCGGAGGAGGGATTCGATCGCGTTGGTCAGGTCCTGGGTCATGCAGGCATGATCGTAAACCGCCGCACTCGCGTCGGCGTGGTGAAGGGTCGCAGGGCGCGGATCGTTGTTTCTGCTGCTCGTGGTTCGCGGCCGCCCGCCGTCCGGCGGGTTGATCGCCAGATGCCGACAGACTTATCCGCAATGCAGCTCGTTGTCGGTTCAGACCGCGTTTGGGGTATTCAGCCGAGGTCCAAAAACGACCGATATTCACCCAGTGAACTTTCGGGCGTGCTACCCGTATACACTCTTCCGTCCGTCCATGAACCAACCATCGATCCAACGCCTGATTGCAATCCTGTGTCTCGTGGCCTTCGGCCTCGGGCAGACGGTGTTCGCGTCGATGGGCGTTCGGTGCACGGACGCTTCGGGCAACTCCCGAATTGAGTACGCCTGCATCAAGTCGTCCCAGGGCGCGTGTCTGACCCCGTGCACCGAACCCGGTGTGCACGCGACTGATGAAGACCACGAAGTGGATCCAACGGCTCCGACGCCGTGCGAAGACGAACCGCTTGGTTCGCAGTTGTCGGCCGCGAAAGTGATCCCTTCGAGTGGTGCACTCGAACCGGTCTTCGCTGCGATCGCAGTGGCGTTCCTGTGGGATCAGTGGTCCTTTACGGTCGAATTGCCCGCGCGGTGCGTTCGGCCTGCGCTGGATCGAGATCGACCGCCGGACTCGCTGACGCAGTTGCGGTCTGTCATCATCATCGTGTAGCTGTGTTTCGGATCGATCACCTCACAACGCTTCAAGCGTCAAGGTGATCGTGTTGTCGTTGCGCACCGGCCCACTCGGCTCTGGTACCGCGTGACGCTCGCATCCGCATCGCCACCAATCTCGCCAATCCAGTTCTCGTGACCCCAGCGGTCAGACCACGCTCGGAATCGCTGCGATTCCAAACGCGACGCGGACGCCTGCGGGCGAGGGCGTTCCCGGTCCATCCAGCAGCAACCCGAGGTCCAAGCATGAACCCAAAGACCCTGCGAATCCCATCGTCATCCGTTTGCCGCGTTGCCACTCCCTTGGGACTGGTGATCACTCTCGCGGTGTTTGCTGGTTGTCAGTCCACGCCCCGAGCAGACGTTGATGCTGCTCGGAGTGCAGGCGAGGCCACCGGACTCCCTGCCCAGATCGATTTCATCGCCGTTGGACCCGACGGCGGCCCTCTCGACGAACCTGACGCGGCGGGAGCCGAGCTCACGTTGGCCGATGCCCTACGACGGGCCGTCACCACCGATCCCGGACTGCAGGCGGCGATGGCAAGAGTCCGCATCGCCCTCGCCGACGCGGACCAGTCCAGGCTGCTCCCGAATCCCGTGCTGAACGTGGTACTCCGTTGGGGACCTGGCAAACCACAGATTGAAGCGTCGTTGGCGCAGGACTTCGTGCAAGCGCTGCAGATTCCTCGACGTTCCAGCGCGGCCGACAACCGGCTGCGGCAGGCCGCGGCGGACGCAGTGACAGTGGCGATCGACGTTGCGAGCGAGGTACAAGAGCGGTACGCGACGGCGCAGGCGTCGGCTGCGGTCGTGCCCTTGCTCCGCGACCGCATGGTGCTCCTCGAGCGATTGGCGGCAGTTGCCAAGTCCAGGCTCGATGCGGGCGAGGGGACGCGCAGCGACCTCGTCACCCTCCAATCTCAGCGGGTCGAACTGCAGGTGGAGATCGACCAGGCGGTGCTTTCTGAGCGGGAGGAACGCCTTCGGCTGGCACGCCTCATCGGCGAGCCTTCTTCGGCCGCATCGTGGTCGCTCGATGCATGGACCGCGCCGGGCAACGACCTTCAGCCAGAATCTCGCTGGGTTGACGCGGCGCTGTTACGCCGTCCGGAGATTCAGGCAGTCACGTGGAAGCTGCGGGCGCTCGGTGATGATGAAGCGATTGCCCGTCTACTTCCGTGGGAGGGCGCGAGCGTCGGCGTCGATGCTCAACGCGACGACAAGTGGTTCGCAGGACCGTCGGTATCCACACCGCTCCCCATCTTCGATATGGGCCAGGCCAAGAGAGCACGAGTCACCGCCGAGCAGTTGGAAGCGAGGCACGAACTGACGCTGACGCGTCGAAAGGTCGTGGAGGACGTTCGCGTCGCCTACCAGACGATGACCGCGAGTAACGCCAACCTCGCACGCATCCGCGACGAGTTGATCCCGCTCCAGCAGCAGCGCCGGACCCTCGCCGAGGATGCGTACCGAGCGGGACAGAGCGACGTCACCGCCCTGTTCCTAGCCGAACAGGACCTTCGGCTTACCCAGTCCAAAGCCATCGAGGTCGAGCGGCAGGCCGTAACTGCGTTCGTTCGTCTGCAGCGAGCCGTCGGCGGACCTGGCGTTGCGTCGCCGCTGATGGCCGCTCCCACCGCAGCCATCCCAACCCAATCCGACGCGGCGGCTGGACGCACGAGTGCTTCGCCGCTCTCAGCCCTGCCCACGGTGTCGAACCGCTAGTACCGCCCGCCGCATACCCCAGAACAGCACTCCAGCCATGAGATCACCCATGAACAACCTTAGAACGAATCGTCCACTTCTGACTCGACTCCATCTCCCGGCGATTGCCGCCGCAGTCATGACTTTGACCCTGCTCGCGGGGTGCAAGAAGCACACCGAGGGTGATGGACACGACCACGGCTCCAAACCACCGGCAAAGGCCGACGGGCACGCGGGTCACGACCACGGTTCGGAGGGTGGCGGTTCTGAAGGTCACGCGGACGAGGTCAAGCTCACGGCGGACGCGATCGCTCGCTACGGCGTCAAGGATGATGGCGCGCAGCTCTGGATACTCAAGCCCACGGTGCTCACGCCCGCACGCGTTGCCTTCAACACCGAGGCGATGGCCCATGTGGGATCGCCGCTGCGGGGGCGCGCGGTCGAGGTGAAGGTTCGACTTGGCGACACGGTCAAGGCCGGGCAGGAACTGGTCATCATCGAGAGCCCGGAACTTGGCGAGGCGCAGGCCGACCACCTCCAGAGGAAGACCGCCGTGCTCACGGCCGGCCCGGCGGTCGATCTGAGCAAGATCGCCTGGGAGCGGGCCAAGGGTCTGTACGAGCAGTCGCAGGGCATCTCGCTCACCGAGGTGCAGCGGCGCGAGGCCGAATACAAGGCCGCGATCGCGAGCGTCAAGGCCGCCGAGGCCGCCGCGATGGCCTCCGAGAACCGCTTGCACCTTCTCGGCATGAAGCAGGATGAGGTTGCCGCGCTCGCCGCCACCAGCGAGATCGCGCCACGTCACGCGATCAAGGCCGCGATAGACGGCCAGGTTGTTCAGCGCGAAGTCACGCTCGGCGAACTCGTCGGACCCGACCGTGAAGCCCTGATGATCGTGGCGGACACGCGCCTGCTCTGGGTGCTCGCCGATGTGCCCGAGGCCAAGCTCGCGGGCATCGCCGTGGGCGCAAAGGCGTGGATCACCATCGGCTCGACGACGGGGCGGGGTGAAAGCACTGCCGCACCGAAGTTTGAGGGCACCGTCTCGTTCATCGCTCCGCTGGTGGACCCAACCACCCGCACCGCCCAGGTGCGGATCGACGTGCCCGCGTCGCTCGACCACGGCCTGACGCTCAAGCCCGGCATGTTCGCCCAGGCCGAGATCGTCGCCTCGATGCCCGGCGGCGCGGACCCCGCGCCAGTGGTGGCAGTGCCCGATGAAGCGATCCAGACCGTCGAGGGCGGCCCCGCCGTCTTTGTCCCTGTCGCCAACGAGCCCAACACCTTCGCCAAGCGGGCCGTCACCATCGGCAAGCCCATCGGCGGCCTCGTCCCCATCTATTCCGGCCTGGTCGAGGGCGAGCGGTTCGTCATCGCCGGCACGTTCATCCTCAAGGCAGAGCTCGGCAAGAGCTCCGCGGCGCACGAGCACTAAACCCACTGGCCGCAATAGGAGCCGAACACAATGCTTGAGGCACTTCTCCATTTCTCGATCAAGAACCGCTGGCTCGTCGTGATTCTCACGGCGGTCGTCGCGGCCATCGGCTTCTTTCAGCTCAAGAAGCTCCCCATCGACGCCGTCCCGGACATCACCAACAACCAGGTGCAGATCAACGCCGTTGCGGCGAGTCTGTCGCCCTTTGAGGTTGAGCAGCAGGTGACCTTCCCGATGGAGAATGCGCTCGCGGGCATCCCCGGCTTGCAGTACACCCGCTCGCTCTCGCGCAACGGGTTCTCGCAGGTGACGGCGGTCTTCGACGACGGCGTGGACATCTACTTCGCGCGCCAGCAAGTCGGCGAGCGTTTGCGAGAGGCGGCGGGCGCGTTGCCGCCGGGGGTCGAGACGATCATGGGTCCGATCGCCACGGGGCTGGGCGAGGTGTACATGTACACCGTCGAGTATGAGCACCCGCACGGCAAGGGAGCGACCATCCAGGACGGCAACGTCGGCTGGCAGTCCGACGGCTCGTACCTCTCGCCGGAAGGCCGGCGATTGACCACCGAGGTCGAGCTGGCGTCCTACCTCAGAGAAGTACAGGACTGGATCATCCGCCCTCAACTCAAAGGCGTGAAGGACGTGGCGGGCGTGGACGCCATCGGCGGGTTCGTGAAGCAGTATCACGTCCAGCCCGACCCGATGAAGCTCGTCTCCTACGGGCTGACGTTCCACAACGTCATCGAGGCGCTGGAGAAGAACAACGTCTCCACCGGCGCGGGGTACGTCGAGCACAAGGGGGAGAGTTACCTCGTCCGCGCGACGGGCCGCATCCAGACCATCGAGGAGATCCAGAGCATCGTCGTCGGAACACGCAACGGCGTGCCGGTCTATGTGCGTGACGTGGTGGGCGTCAACGGCGTCGGGCTGGGCCGCGAACTCCGCACTGGGTCGGCCAGCGAGAACGGCGAGGACGTGGTGGTGGGCACGGCCATCATGCTCATCGGAGCCAACAGCCGCACGGTGGCGGCGGCGGTCGATGCCAAGATGGCCGAGATTCAGCGCTCACTTCCCGCGGGCATCAAGGCCAAGACGGTCCTGAACCGCACCAAGCTCGTGGATGCGACCATCGCCACGGTGCAGAAGAACCTCATCGAGGGCGCGATCCTGGTGATCGTGGTGCTCTTGCTGTTGCTGGGCAACTGGCGGGCCGCGATCATCTGCTCGCTGGCGATCCCGCTCTCAATGCTCATGACCGCCACGGGCATGGTGCATAGCAAGGTAAGCGGCAACCTGATGTCGCTGGGGGCGATCGACTTCGGCCTGATCGTGGACGGCGCGGTCATCATCGTGGAAAACTGCCTCAGGCGTTTGGCCGAGGAGCAGCACCACAAGGGCAGATTGCTCACGCTGCAAGAGCGGCTGCACATCGTTTTCGACGCGAGCAAAGAGGTCCGCAAGGCCACCGCCTTCGGCGAGGCGATCATCATCACCGTCTACTTCCCCATCCTCGCCCTCTCCGGCGTCGAAGGCAAGATGTTCCATCCGATGGCCCTGACCGTCATCCTCGCCCTCATCGCGGCGTTCATCCTGTCCTTGACCTTCATCCCCGCGATGGTCGCCCTGTGCATCACCGGCAAGGTTACCGAAAAGGACATGTTCCTGATCCGTTGGGCCAAGAAGGTCTACGAGCCGGTGGTCCGCTGGGCCGTCAGGCTCCGTTACGCAGTGGTGATCGGCGCGGTGGTGGCGTTCCTGGGCTCGCTGGCCCTCTTCACCCGGCTCGGGCAGGAGTTCGTCCCGACGCTCGATGAGAAGGACTTGGCCTTGCAGGCACTGCGCATGCCAAGCACCTCGCTCTCGCAGTCCCATGCGATGCAGCAGAGCCTGGAGAAGGCGATCTCCACCCTTCCCGAAGTGGCGTTCATCTTCTCCAAGACGGGTACTGCGGAGCTGGCAGCCGACCCGATGCCCCCAAACATCTCAGACACCTTTGTGATCTTCAAGCCAAGGTCCGAGTGGCGAAGCGAAGAGGCACTCCGTCGCCTTGCCGCCGAGAGGCGAGAAGAGAATGAGCGCGCGGGACTTGGTGGGCACCAGGAAGGTGAAGCGGAGAAGGAGGAAGGGCCGAGCTTCGCGGGGCACAAAGGCGCGTTGCTGGAGCTGATCCAGGCGATCTCAGCAGCCCAGCCGGGTCAGAACTACGAGTTCACGCAGCCGATCCAGATGCGCTTCAACGAGCTGATCTCCGGCGTGCGCGGCGACGTGGCGGTCAAGGTGTACGGCGATGACTTCGCGTCCATGCAGAAGACCGCCGCGAGTGTGCTGGCCACGCTGCAGTCGGTCCCCGGCGCTGCCGATGCCAAAGTCGAGCAGACCGAGGGCCTGCCCGTCATGACGGTGGAGCCGGACCGCGCGGCCTTGGCCCGCTATGGCCTCAACGTCTCGGACGTGCAGGACGTGGTCGCGGTGGCGATGGGAGGCCGCGAGGCGGGGCTGGTCTTTGAGGGCGACCGCCGCTTCGACCTCGTCGTGCGCCTTTCCGACGACCTGCGCGGCAAGATCGACATGCTCGAACGTCTCCCGATCCCGCTGCCGCGCGGTGAGGGTGAAGCAAAGCACGTCATCCAAACCGCCAGCATCGACGGCGGCACCGGTTTGCTGCAAGGGCAGCGGGAGATGGGCTTTGTCCCGCTGGGCGCGGTGGCGCGGGTCGAGATCGCCGAGGGCATCAACCAGATCAGCCGCGAGAACGGCAAGCGGCGCATCGTCGTGCAGTGCAACGTCCGCGGGCGAGACCTGGGGTCGTTCGTGAACGAAGCCCAGACCAAGATGGCGCAGGTGAGCCTCCCCGCCGGGCAGTGGCTCGTGTGGGGCGGGCAGTACGAGAACCTGGTCGCGGCCAAAGAGCGGCTCACCATCGTCGTGCCGATCTGCTTTGTCCTGATCCTGCTGCTGCTCTTCGCCACCTTCAAGAGCTTCAAGTACTCGCTCCTGGTCTTCGCGGCGGTGCCGCTGGGGCTGACCGGCGGCGTCATCGCGCTCTGGGTCCGCGGCATGCCCTTCTCGATCTCGGCGGCGGTGGGCTTCATCGCCCTCTCGGGCGTCGCGGTTCTGAACGGGCTGGTGATGATCATCTTCATCAACCAGTTGCGAGAGAAGGGCGAACGCGTGGAGGACGCGATCATCCACGGCTCGATCACGCGCTTGCGTCCCGTGCTCATGACCGCGCTCGTCGCATCGCTCGGCTTCGTGCCGATGGCGCTGGCCCGCGGCACGGGCGCGGAGGTGCAGCGTCCCCTCGCCACCGTCGTCATCGGCGGCCTGATCTCGAGCACGTTGCTCACGCTCATCGTGCTCCCGGCCCTCTACCGCATCTTCACCGGCACGAGAAAGGATGGCCTGCCCGGACCAAGGCCGGAGGTGTGGGAGAAGGATGAACCTGCTCTGGCTCTCGCGGGCGATGAGGCTGTTTCGACATCGCGCGCGAGTGAGGGCAAGGTCCGTGCCGACCCACACGCTTCGACCCCTGGCACCGCATCCACACCACCGCCCGCGCCACCTTCACCGCCAACGCCGCCACCCACCACTCCGCCGTCGGCGGACCCAAAGCCCGATTCCAAGTCCTGATCGCCGCCCTCGCGGGCGTGTGTCCCGCGAGCGCCCGGCGATCTCATCCGTGTTCTCCTTTCAGAATGGAGCCTTTCAATGAACCAGTCCAATCCGCGTTCCAAGTCCCTGCTCGTCGGCCTCGCCGCTGGCGTCGGCCTGACCGCCCTTGCCGCCGTGATGATGGGGCAGGGCGCAAGCCAGCCGGTGAAGTCCGAGCCGCAGTACTTCGTCACCGCCGACGGTGGCGATACCGCCCACCTGTGGGTGCGTGAGGGCACCACCCTCCGCGTCGTCGCCCACGGCGAGTGCAAAGAGTGCAAGGCCAAGGGGCATGACGACCACGACCACAAAGAAGGGGACGGTCACGACCACACGAAGGACGCCCCCAAGAAGTAAGCCCCATCGCTTCGCGGCGTGCTTGCGCACGCCCGAAGCATTTCCCGTTCATGGAGATCCCAATGCGCCGAGTACTCTCTGTTATTGCCGTTTCCTGCCTTCTTGCCGGTTGCGCGTCAAATCGGACTGATCTAGTGAAGACTGGCTATCTCTCCCTCCAACCCACGCTCACCGCTTCACTCTCGCATCCGCCCGAGGTGTACGAGCAAGACGGAGGTCTTGTCGTCGACGGCCGCCTCGACGCTGCGGAGGCAACAAAGGGCGGCCACGTTGACGTTCAGGTCGTTGGCCCCGATGGACAAGTCGTTTACGACGCATCGGTCAACTACCGCAAGCCTGTGGCCCAGACCCGAACCGGCCCGAGAGGCTCATATCGCGGGCCGCGATCGGCGGCAGACAGCCACGCTACCTATTCGGTCCGCTTCCCCGGCTTGCCTCCCGAAGGC
>JABLTH010152929.1_pt1 | contig 13393 bp, 9 predicted proteins | sample 7875711 | NCBI WGS metagenome assembly JABLTH01 (sample SAMN14941262, study PRJNA633318) | bioreactor metagenome | isolation source: bioreactor | place: China | collected 2019-03-05 | reverse complement strand
TCCGGATCGTCGTTGAACATCTTCATCACGTCGATGTGCTTCAGACCGTTGATCGGGTCGCCGCCGATACCGACTGCCGACGACTGGCCGAGGCCCAGTGCCGTCAGCTGCGCAACGGCTTCATACGTCAGCGTGCCCGAACGCGACACGACGCCGATGCGGCCCTTGCGGTGGATGTGACCCGGCATGATGCCGATCTTCAGTTCGTCCGGCGTGATCGTGCCCGGGCAGTTCGGCCCGAGCAGCAGCGTCTTGCGGCCTTCGCGACGCATGCGGTCCTTCACTTCGATCATGTCGCGCACGGGAATGCCTTCCGTGATGCAGATCGCGAGATCGAGGTCGGCTTCGACCGCTTCCCAGATCGCAGCAGCTGCGCCTGCCGGCGGAACGTAGATGACCGACACGGTCGCGCCGGTTTCTGCCTTCGCTTCCTTGACGCTCGCGTAGATCGGAATGCCTTCGAAATCTTCGCCGGCCTTCTTCGGGTTCACGCCCGCGACGAATGCTTCGCGGCCGTTTGCGTATTCACGGCAGGCGCGCGTATGGAACTGACCGGTCTTGCCGGTAATGCCCTGCGTGATGACCTTCGTGTCCTTGTTGATCAGAATCGACATGTATTTTGACCTCTGTTCGATTGGCGTCGCGTGCAAGCCGCGCCGCCATACCTATTCATTGAGCGCGCTTACTTGCCTGCGGCAGCCGCGACGACCTTCTGCGCAGCTTCTTCCATGCTGTCGGCCGAGATGATCGGCAGGCCCGAATCGGCCAGCATCTTCTTGCCGAGGTCCTCGTTCGTGCCCTTCATGCGCACGACGAGCGGCACGTTCAGGTTCACGGCCTTCGAACCGGCGATCACGCCTTCCGCGATCACGTCGCAGCGCATGATGCCGCCGAAGATGTTCACGAGGATCGCCTTCAGGTCCGGGTTCTTCAGCATCAGCTTGAACGCTTCCGTGACCTTCTCGGTCGTCGCGCCACCGCCGACGTCCAGGAAGTTCGCCGGTTCGCCGCCGAACAGCTTGATGGTGTCCATCGTCGCCATCGCGAGGCCTGCGCCGTTCACGAGGCAGCCGATGTTGCCGTCGAGCGAGATGTACGCGAGGTCGAACTTCGACGCTTCGATTTCAGCCGGATCTTCTTCGTCCAGGTCGCGGTACGCGACGATTTCCGGGTGGCGGAACAGCGCGTTCGAGTCGAAGTTGAACTTCGCGTCGAGTGCGGTGACCTTGCCGTCGCCGGAGACGTTCAGCGGGTTGATTTCAGCCAGCGATGCGTCGGTTTCCCAGAATGCCTTGTACAGGCCTTGCAGGATCGCGCGCGCTTGCGGGATCGAAGCAGCCGGCACGCCGATCTTCGCGGCGAGGTCGTCGGCTTGCGCGTCCAGCAGGCCCGTCGACGGCTCGACGATGACCTTGTGGATCAGTTCCGGGTGCTTCTCGGCAACTTCCTCGATGTCCATGCCGCCTTCGCTCGAACCCATCAGCACGATCTTTTGCGAGATGCGGTCGACGACGAGGCTGACATACAGTTCCTGCTTGATGTCGGCGCCTTCTTCGATCATCAGGCGGTTGACCTTCTGGCCTTCCGGACCGGTCTGGTGCGTGACGAGCTGCATGCCGAGGATCTGGTTCGCGTATTCGCGGACCTGCTCGATCGACTTCGCCACCTTCACGCCGCCGCCCTTGCCACGGCCACCCGCGTGAATCTGAGCCTTCACGACCCATACCGGGCCGCCGAGCTCTTCTGCCACCTTGACGGCCTCGTCAACCGAGAACGCCGGCTTGCCGCGCGGTACCGCGACTCCGAATTTCCGCAGGATTTCCTTACCCTGGTACTCGTGAATCTTCATGCGTGATTCCCTTCAGTCTGAGAGTTGGATGAAAAGTCGCTTTAGACGCTTCTTCGAATGATTTCCGTTCATTCCTTCGTGCTGCCATCACCGGGCAAATCCGGCCGAAGCGGGCCATACCACCGCGGGTAATACTGCCGCACGACCTCGCCGTCGAACCGCAATGCCCGGCAGCGGCCGAGCTGGAAAGGCGGTTCGGCGTGCACGTCGCCCTGATCCGGCCCTTCGCCACCCTCCTCGCGCACATTCCACACGTCACCGGCGAACGCCTGGATCGCTGCGGTCGGCAGCACGGCGCACAGTTCGGTGAGATGGGAACAGCCTGCGACGCCGGCGAGCAGCCGGTTCGCGTTGCGGCGGAAATTGCGGAAGAGATTGAGCCCGATGAGGGCCCGATAGGCAGGAGGGGCGGATTGACAGTGACCGGGATAGGGAACCCATTCCGAAGACGCTTCGGCGTCGACGACATTGAGGTCACGATCGATAGTCACGCGCAGCCAGAGTTCGTGGATCGGCAGGCCCTGGGGCCGGATGCCCGACGCAAGCGCGACATCGCGCGGCTTGTGGTCGGTCAGGCAGGCTTCGATGTCCCACAAGCCGTCGCCGCGCTCGTAAGCTTCCGCTCGGATTGCGCGTCGATGTCGCAACTGACGGGGCACGGGCTCGGATAGCGGCATGCTGGAGGTTGAGGCCGAAGAGGAAAACCCACGGATTTTAGCATATTGGGTATTTGAGACACTTTGACGCGACGGCGGGTATTCCCGCCTGTCCGGAAGCAGTTGCGTTGCAGCAAAATCGCGCGCCACGCGCGCGATCAGCACGATCAGTCGTCGATCGGGAAATCGTCGCCGACCTTCAGCAACTTCACGATGGTCGCGCTCGAGAAGCCCCGCGCCGCGAGAAAGCGCGCCTGCTTCGCCCGCTCGGCCGGCGTTTGCGGCAGTGCACCGAATTTCTTGCGCCAGACCGCCTGCGCACGCGCCCATTCGGTCTCGCGAAGCTGCGCGTTGACCTCCTCGACGAGCGTGTCGCCGACCGCATGACGCTTCAGCTCGCTGACGATGCGCGCGACGCCGACACGCGACGCGCGGCGATGCACGAGACTCTCGGCAAAACGCGCATCGGACAGCCAGCCATCCTTCTCCAGCGCATCGAGCACCGGTTCGACGGACTCGTCTTCGCCGACATACGGCGCGAGCTTGCGCGCGAGTTCCGTGCGGCTGTATTCGCGCCTCGACAGATAGCCGAGCGCACGGCCTTTCAACGAACGCGGCGGCTTCGACGACTTGCGCGCGCCGGCACCCGGATCGTCGCCGGAAGCAGCGCTTGAAGCACCACCCGACGCTCGGCGTGTGCGGCGCGGATGCTGGCTGCTGCGCGTATAGACATCTTCCGTCGCAGGCGCCGACGCACCGGATGCACGATCGCCAGGGAAACTGACACCGGACACGCGACGACGGGAGCGATCGTGCGCGTCGAACGATTCATCGTCGTCGAACGGATCGTCCGGTGCGGCAATCTCAAACGAAACGAGGGCATCGTCGGATGCCCTCGTCGCGGTGCGGTTCGCGGCACGGCTGCCCGCGACCCGCCGATCGGCGCTCGAGGATCCGGCTCGCCGGCCGGGGCGACCCGCCGCTTCGGGCGCGTCGCTCTCCTCCGGCTCGCCAGCCTGACCTCGGCGCCCGACCATCACTCTTCTTCGTCCACCGCCTCGGCTTCGTTGCCTGCACCATCGGGCATTGCGACGACGCCGAGCGATTCGCGGATGCGGTTCTCGATCTCGCGCGCGATTTCCGGATTCTCGCGCAGGAATTCACGCGCGTTGTCCTTGCCCTGGCCAATCTTCTCGCCGTTGTAGCTGTACCAGGCGCCTGCCTTGTCGACGATCTTCGCCTGCACGCCGAGATCGATGATCTCGCCCTGACGCGAAATGCCCTCGCCATACAGGATGTCGAAGATCGCTTCGCGGAACGGCGGCGACACCTTGTTCTTGACGACCTTCACGCGGGTTTCGTTGCCGATCACCTCGTCGTTCTTCTTGATCGAGCCGATCCGGCGGATATCGAGACGCACCGACGCATAGAACTTCAGCGCGTTACCGCCCGTCGTGGTTTCCGGGTTGCCGAACATCACGCCGATCTTCATACGAATCTGGTTGATGAAGATCACCAGGCAGTTCGTGCGCTTGATCGTGCCGGTCAGCTTGCGCAGCGCCTGCGACATCAGGCGGGCCTGCAGGCCCGGCAGCGAATCGCCCATCTCGCCTTCGATTTCGGCCTTCGGCACGAGCGCCGCGACCGAGTCGATGACGATCATGTCGATCGAGCCCGAGCGCACCAGCGCATCGGTGATTTCCAGCGCCTGCTCGCCGGTGTCCGGCTGCGAAATCAGCAGCTCCGGCACATTCACGCCGAGCTTCGACGCGTACTGGACGTCGAGCGCGTGCTCGGCGTCGATGAACGCTGCGGTGCCGCCCAGCTTCTGCAGCTCGGCGATGACCTGCAGCGTGAGCGTGGTTTTACCGGACGATTCCGGGCCGTAGATCTCGACCACCCGGCCGCGCGGCAGGCCGCCGACGCCAAGCGCGATATCGAGGCCCAGCGAACCCGTGGAGACGACCTGGATATCTTCCGCCGCCTCGCCGTCGCCCATGCGCATGATCGAGCCCTTGCCGAACTGCTTCTCGATCTGGGCAAGCGCGGCGGCCAGCGCCTTGCTCTTCTCGGCGGTCATCCCGGAGCCCTTCTTGCTATCTTCCATGAATCGTCCTTTGCTATGATGAGCAGCGTCTGTCAGAGGCGCGCCCGCTTTCAAGCGCCGCCCACGAATGCAGACACTGTATAAAAAAACAGTGTTTTGTGCAAGCCCGCAATGCAGGCTGCGTTGTACACGAATAACTTCGGAGACAGCCGGCCGGCGCGAACGCCCTGCCGGCCATCGGTCAGCACCATGCGAATTCTCATCGCGGAAGACGACAGCATACTCGCGGACGGCCTCACCCGGTCACTCCGCCAATCGGGCTATGCGGTCGACCACGTGAAGAGCGGCGTCGATGCCGATACGGCACTGTCGATGCAGACGTTCGACCTGCTGATCCTCGACCTCGGGCTCCCGAAAATGTCCGGGCTCGACGTGCTCAAGCGCCTGCGCGCCCGCAATTCCAACCTCCCCGTGCTGATCCTGACGGCCGCCGACAGCGTCGACGAGCGCGTGAAGGGGCTCGACCTCGGCGCCGACGACTACATGGCCAAGCCGTTCGCGCTCAACGAGCTCGAGGCGCGCGTGCGCGCGCTGACCCGGCGCGGTGCGGGCGGCGGCCCGACCGTCGTGCGCCACGGCTCGCTCGCGTTCGACCAGGTCGGCCGCATCGCGTACGCGAACGATCGCGTACTCGACCTCTCCGCGCGCGAGCTCGGCCTGCTCGAGGTGCTGCTGCAGCGGATCGGCCGGCTCGTGTCGAAGGAGCAGCTCGTCGACCATCTGTGCGAATGGGGCGAGGAAGTCAGCAACAACGCGATCGAAGTCTACGTGCACCGGCTGCGCAAGAAGATCGAACCCAGCGGCGTACGGATCTCGACCGTGCGCGGCCTCGGCTACTGCCTCGAGAAGGCCGCGCCCGCCGCGCCGGCCGACTCGGCCGCGCCCCAGCCCGCGGTGGCCGGCACGCCGCTGCGCTGACCCCGGGCGTTGCCGCGATGGCCACGCCGGCCCCTACCCGCCACCCGACCGGCGCGCCGTCGTCGGCCGCCGACGAGGCGCGCGACGCGCGCTACGAGAACCCGTTCGCGCCGCCCGACGAAACCGATGCGCCCGAGGCGCCGCGCCCGCGCTCGCTGTTCGGCGAGATCCTCGACTGGATGCTCGCGCCGCTGCTGTTGCTGTGGCCGATGAGCATCGCCGTCACCTACCTCGTCGCGAAGACGATCGCGAACGGCCCGTTCGATCGCGCGCTCGAGACCAACGCGTACGTGCTCGCGCGGCAAATCCATCCGGTAAACGGCGTCGCCGAGCTGACGCTGCCGCAGCAGACGCGCGACTTCCTGCGCGCGGACAACGTCGACAGCGTTTATTTCCAGGTGCTCGGCACCCGCGGCGAACTGGTCGCGGGCGAAGCCGACATGCCGCTGCCGCGCGACGAGGACCGCCCGCCGCCGGGCGTCGTCATGTTCCGCGACGACCTGCTGCGCGGCAACGACGTGCGCGTCGCGTATACGACGGTCGCGCTGCCGCAATCGGACAGCACACAGCCCGTGCTCGTGCAGGTCGGCGAAACGCTGGACAAGCGCAACGCGCTCGCGAACGACATCATCAAGGGCGTGATCCTGCCGCAGTTCGTGATCCTGCCGCTCGCGATCCTGCTGGTCTGGTTCGGGCTGTCGCGCGGGCTCGCGCCGCTCAACGCGCTGCAGGCGCACATCCGCGCGCGGCGGCCCGACGACCTGTCGCCGGTCGAGGCGCAGCGCGCGCCGCCCGAGATCGAGCCGCTCGTCACGTCGTTCAACGACCTGCTCGCCCGTCTCGAACAGAACATGGCGCTGCAAAAGCGCTTCATCGCCGACGCCGCCCACCAGATGAAGACGCCGCTCGCGGGCCTGCGCACGCAGGCCGAGTTCGCGCTGCGCCACCCCGTCCCGCCCGACGTGCAGCGCTCGCTCGAACAGATCGCGACGAGCTCCGAGCAGGCAGCACGGCTCGTCACGCAATTGCTCGCGCTCGCGCGCGCCGAGAACCGCGCGAGCGGGCTGACGTTCGAGCCGGTCGAGATCGCCTCGCTCGCGCGGCGCGCGGTGCGCGACTGGGTGCAGGCCGCGCTCGCGAAACGCATGGATCTCGGCTACGAAGGGCCGCCGGACGACACGCCGCTCGACGTCGACGGCAACCCGGTGATGCTGCGCGAGATGCTCGGCAACCTGATCGACAACGCGATCCGCTACACGCCGGAAGGCGGCCGCATCACGGTGCGCGTGCGCGCCGAGCCCGCCGCGCGGCTCGTGCATCTCGAAGTCGAGGACACCGGGCCGGGCATCCCGGCCGCCGAACGCGAGCGCGTCGTCGAGCGCTTCTACCGGATCCTCGGCCGCGAAGGCGACGGCAGCGGCCTCGGGCTCGCGATCGTGCGCGAGATCGCCACGCAGCACGGCGGCACGCTGACGCTCGACGATCACGTCTACCAGCACGCCCCGCGCCTCGCCGGCACGCTCGTGCGCGTCAGCCTGCCGCTGACCGAAACCGCCCCGGATTAACCCTGACGCGCGCCGCCGCGGCCCGCCCCGATTACGTCAAAATCGACGATTTTGGCGACGTTGAAAGCGCGATAGGCACTCAAAGCCGAAAATTGGACGCAAGTCGACGCACATCCGCTTTGCACACGCGAGTCAGTCCGCCGTAAGTTTCCCTACCAATAATCGTCAACAGGCCCGCCCCACCCAAGGCGGCCGCACACCTACAAAGGGACTTGGAGACGACTCATGGCAACGTTAGGCGGGCAAATTTCGCACGCGCCGATGACGGGCGAAGAGAAGAAGGTGATCTTCGCGTCGTCGCTCGGCACCGTGTTCGAGTGGTACGACTTTTACCTGGCCGGCTCGCTCGCGGCCTACATCAGCAAGAGCTTCTTCTCCGGCGTCAACCCGACCGCCGCCTTCATCTTCACGCTGCTCGGCTTCGCGGCCGGCTTCGCGGTGCGGCCGTTCGGCGCGATCGTGTTCGGCCGCCTCGGCGACCTCGTCGGCCGCAAGCACACGTTCCTCGTGACGATCGTGATCATGGGCGTGTCGACGTTCGTGGTCGGCTTCCTGCCCGGCTACGCGTCGATCGGCATCGCCGCGCCGGTGATCTTCATCGCGATGCGGCTGTTGCAGGGTCTCGCGCTCGGCGGCGAGTACGGCGGCGCGGCGACCTACGTCGCCGAACACGCGCCGGCCAATCGTCGCGGCTTCTACACCGCGTGGATCCAGACGACCGCCACGCTCGGCCTGTTCCTGTCGCTGCTCGTGATCCTCGGCGTGCGCACCTTCATCGGCGAGGAAGCGTTCGGCAGCTGGGGCTGGCGCGTGCCGTTCGTCGCGTCGATCCTGCTGCTCGCGGTGTCGGTGTGGATCCGGATGCAGTTGAACGAATCGCCGGTGTTCCTGCGCATCAAGGCGGAAGGCAAGACGTCGAAGGCGCCGCTGACCGAAGCGTTCGGCCAGTGGAAGAACCTGAAGATCGTGATCCTCGCGCTCGTCGGCCTGACCGCCGGCCAGGCCGTCGTGTGGTACACGGGCCAGTTCTACGCGCTGTTCTTCCTCACGCAGACGCTGAAGGTGGACGGGGCGAGCGCGAACATCCTGATCGCGATCGCGCTGCTGATCGGCACGCCGTTCTTCCTGTTCTTCGGTTCGCTGTCGGACAAGATCGGCCGCAAGCCGATCATCCTCGCGGGCTGCCTGATCGCGGCACTGACCTACTTCCCGCTGTTCAAGGCGCTCACGCACTACGCGAACCCGCAGCTCGAGATCGCCACGCAGAAGGCGCCGATCACGGTCATCGCCGATCCGGCGGCCTGTTCGTTCCAGTTCAACCCGGTGGGTACGTCGAAGTTCACGAACTCGTGCGACATCGCGAAGAGCGCGCTCGCGAAGGCCGGCCTGAACTACGAGAACGTCGCGGCACCGGCCGGCGCAACGGCCGAAATCAAGGTGGGCGACACGGTGATCCCGGCCTACGAAGGCAAGGCGACCGACGCGAAAGCGCAGGGCGCGGCGTTCGACAAGACGCTCGCGTCAACGCTGAAGGCGGCCGGCTACCCGGCCAAGGCGGACCCGGCGCAGCTCAACTGGCCGATGACGATCGTGATCCTGACGATCCTCGTGATCTACGTGACGATGGTCTACGGCCCGATCGCCGCGATGCTGGTCGAGATGTTCCCGACGCGAATCCGCTACACGTCGATGTCGCTGCCCTATCACATCGGCAACGGCTGGTTCGGCGGGTTCCTGCCGGCCACCGCGTTCGCGATCGTCGCGGCGAAGGGCGACATCTACTCGGGCCTCTGGTATCCGATCGTGATCGCGCTGGCGACGTTCGTGATCGGCCTGCTGTTCGTCAAGGAGACGAAGGACTCGAACATCTACGCTCAGGATTGAGGGTGAAGGGCGGGTTGTCGTTTGCCGGACGCGGGTTCCGGCGACCGACACCCCGCCCCACGGCGAGGCCGGCACGGGCCGCCGGCAACTTTTTTCGCGGAAGATGAAAAAAGGTGTTGACAGCCCAAGCGTCGATCTACATAATTCAAGTCTTCGGCGAATTAGCTCAGTCGGTTAGAGCGACGGAATCATAATCCGCAGGTCCGGGGTTCGAGTCCCTGATTCGCCACCAAATGCGAGAGCCGCTGTTTCGAAAGAAACAGCGGCTTTTTCATTTTCCCGATGCCACGGCAAGTGGCACGGATGATCAAAATTCCCTGCCCGCGACGCGATCGCCATGGCACCTCGTATCTCCGGGTCGCCCCCCAATCTCTTCAAGCTGCGCTCAGCGCCCGGCAACCTGAACAAATTTCGCATCAATCTCAAGCAAGGCATCATCAACGCCTGTACACGGTGATACCGAACGGCGCAAGAATCGATACCCCGCGCAATGCCACCCGCCACCCCGCAGTAAGCACACGACACCGCGCTTAGAATCGGTACGTCCAAATTCCCGCTGCATCCGGGCACAACGTCAATGAGAAAACGCCTCGCATGCTTCCTGTCGATTCTGATCGGCATCGCACTCCCGCTCGCCTGCCGGGCCGACCCGCTGCCAGACACCACCGTCGACGGCCTGCATTGGAGATTCGAGCAACTGCACGACACCGGGCACGACGACGATTACGAAGTAGCTGCCCGTCGAGGCGAACAGGTGCTGATCTGGGACAACGGCAAGAACCGGCAAGCTTATGCGGGAGCCGTGTTCCTGCTGGTCTCCGCTCCCTATGATCAGGTGCAGCCGCTCGTGGAGCGCGTGCTGCAACGGACGAGCCCGGTCAAGGCCAGTGCCGATAGCTGGCAGTTGCAGAATTTGCCGGACCCCTGGAGCCATGTCCTGTTGTCGCGCCGGCCGGACCTGCGCGCAGCCATCGCCGACTACGCGACCCTGCCGAAACTGCAGCAGGCGCTGCAACAAGGCGCAATCACCCGGCAGGAACTGGACTGGCGCATGGACCAGGCCCGGGCCCGCGTCGACCGGCTGTTCAGCGGCTCCGGCCTGCCCGCGCTGCAACCCACCTACGCGTTCTGGGAGGCCCGCCAGGATCACAGCGACGGCATCACCGGCCAGTACCGCAGCGCGCTGTTCGTCAGGGTGCAGGAGACGAGCGCCATATTCGGGCATCCGGCGACGGTCGTTCAGTTCGGTCGCATCGACTCCCGGCCCAACCCCGACTACAGCCTGTGGAAGGCATTGACACTCCAGGACCTGGACGTGTTCAGCGGCAACCGGACGCAATCCAGCAGGACCGGCATCTCCGTCGTCCCGGCCGACGTGTTCACGGCATTGACCAACGCGTTGTCCGCACTGCCAGCCAGGCTGGAAATCGCCACGTCGCCCGCTGCATGGCAGTTGCCCTCGGCACCGTCGATGCCGCCCCCTGTCATCAAGCCGGTGGCGCCGGACCCGAGCGCCCCGGTAATCAAGCCGTCGATCATCCGCTGGGACAAGTTCGTGACCGATCCGTCGCAACGCACGTTGCTGTACCCGCACGACATCCTCGGCCTGCCGGATGGCAGCCTGCTGTTCAGCGCCCAGGTGGCCGACAACCGCGGCTGGAACCAGTACGTGTGGCGGCTGCGCGCGGCCAACGGCGCGTTGCAGGCGGACGAAATCTGGCACGGCAAGGAGGGGCCGCGACAGATGATGATCAACGGCGACGGCAGCGCCGTCTGGTTCGACGGCCAGCCCGACGCCAAGAGCAAGCCATGCCTGTACCGATACGACATCGCGAGCAGCAAGGTCGATCGTCATGAAGTCGTCTGGCCGAGCGAGACCGATTGGCGAGACCATCAGATGAGCGATATGTCCTGGATTCTCGATGACGACCTGCCGGCCAATTTCTGGCATGACCTCCGGCATGGCGAGAAGGACGCGAATCCGGTCGGCTCCGCGTTCCTGACCGTGCAGCGCCCGGCGTCACCGCCGCCGGGCAACGACGATCCGTGGCCGTTCGTCACGACGCTGTCGTCGGTACGCCAGTCGCTGATGGACGAGATCAGCAACGGCAGCAATGCGCTGATCTGGCCGGTACGCTGGCGGCCTTCCGGGAGCTACTGGACGGTAGATTTGCAAGGGCTCGCCGAGCTGGACGCCCGCACCGGCCGCACGCTGCGTACGATCGTGTTGCCCCGGCGCTTTGGCGCGCCGGATTCCGTCAGCGCCGCCGGCATCGCTCATTGGGCGCCCAAGCCGCTCGGCTCGCCGCAGGGTCAATGGATCGCGACAGGCTTCGAGTTGTTGCTCGACGACGACGGCAGCACGCCACCTCCCGTGAAGGCCCCGGACCCGAAACGGACGCGCTTCGTCGGCATGCACGTAGTGGATCTCAAGAACGGGCACGTACTGTCGCCCCTGCTGGGCGCTGCCGACTCCTTCAAGGCCGCCGCCCGTTCGGCAAACGGTCGCTTCCTTGCGATGGGTACAACCTACAAAGCGGGCGGCTGGCAACATCGCGTGGCACTCTGGGATGTCGCACAGGGCCGCACGCCCGTGCAGCTCGACGCATCGTCGCTACCCAAAAACAGCGAGATCCAGGCGCTGGCCTTTTCGTGGGACGGTTCCGCGCTGTGGGCACTCGGCACGCGCGAACTGATGCTGTGGAAATTGCCCGCCGCACTGCGCGATCGCGCGGGGCATGGCGCTGTTCCGGATCAATCCCGCAACTGAAACCGCGGCATCGACACGCGGCTTTTCCGGGACGCCAACACCGCGGTGACCGGCGGCACGGCCACCCCGGCCGCGCCCCGGCGCCTCACGCCGCCACCGCCCCTCGCTGCAACTTCTCCGCCTGCGCCCCCACCCGCCCGCGCCAGTTCTCCCCGCCTTCCAGCGACGGCGTCGCCTCGAACACCTCCGCGACCCAGTCGGCGAACACGCGCACCTTCTGCGACAGGTGCCGGTTGTGCGGATAGACGATCGAAATCGGCTTCGGCTTCGGATTGCAGTCAGGCAGCACCTCGACCAGCGAGCCGTCGAGCAGGTTCGGCAGCACCATGAACAGCGTCGGCTGGATCATCCCGAACCCTTCGAGCCCGCACGTCACGTAGGCATCCGAATCGTTGACCGTGACGCTGCCGTTCATCCGCACCTCGAACGGCTTCCCGTCGATCATGAACACCCACGGAATCGCACGCGCGCCGTGGCTCGCACGGAAATTCACCGCGTGATGGTCGGCGAGATCGGCAATCTCGTGCGGCTCGCCGTGACGCGCGAGGTAATCGGGCGACGCGCAGGTCACGCGCTTCAGCATCCCGATCCGCCGCGCAACCATCGACGAATCCTCGAGCGGCCCGACCCGGATCATGCAGTCGATGCCCTCCTCGACCAGATCCACGTAGCGGTCGGAGAGCCCCAGCTCCAGCGTGATGTCGGGGTAGCGCTGCCGGAAAATCGACAGCGACGGCAGCACGATGCGCCGCCCGAGCGAACTCGGCATGTGGACACGCAGCACGCCGCTCGGCTTGCGGTTGCCCGTCTGGAAACTCGCGTCGGCCTCCGCGATCTCCGAGATGATCTTCGTGCAATGCTCGTAGTACGCCGCACCTTCCGGCGTCAGCGACAGCCTGCGTGTCGTCCGGTGCATCAGGCGCACGCCCAGCAGCGCCTCGAGGTTCTGAATGATGGTCGTCACCGACGCGCGCGGCATCGCGAGCGTGTCGGCCGCGCGTGTGAAGCTGTTCGCGTCGACCACACGGGTAAAAACTTCCATTGCCTGGATTCGGTCCATGCTGCTCCCCCTTCGAATCGCCAACGGAACAGAATAGAGCGCGCGACGGGCACGGCACAAGCCCCCGTCCATTGTTCTCCGATCCTGAATAGTTTCTGCGTTTCGGACTGAGAAGCGATCGATTTCCGTTCAGTCACACTCGGCGATCGTTCCGGCCCCGAGCGCAGCCGTACGCCGTGCGTTATCGCACGAATCGCTCGCGATAGCCTTGCGGCGACACGCCCAGCACCCGCACGAAACAGCGTCGCAGCGTCTCCTCGGAGCCGAAGCCGCAACGCGCGGCGATCCGCTTGACGGGCCACGCCGTTTCGCCGAGCAGGCGCTGCGCGGCCTCGACGCGGAGCTGCTCGACCGCGCGCGCGGGGGTGCGGCCGGTGCCCGCGCGGTAGTGGCGCACGAAGCTGCGCTCGCTCATGCTTGCGCGCTCGGCCAGCGCGGGCACCGACAGGTCGGCCGTCAGGTGCTCCGCCATCCACGCATGCAGTTCGCCGAACCGGTCGTCGGTGCGTTGCATCGACAGCATCGTGCTGAACTGCGCCTGTCCGCCCGGGCGCTTCAGGAACACGACGAGTTCGCGCGCGACG
>JABLTH010026753.1_pt1 | contig 13394 bp, 9 predicted proteins | sample 7875711 | NCBI WGS metagenome assembly JABLTH01 (sample SAMN14941262, study PRJNA633318) | bioreactor metagenome | isolation source: bioreactor | place: China | collected 2019-03-05 | reverse complement strand
TCCTCGCACAGGTGTCACCTATGTCCCCGGTCTATACAGCGAGACAAAGAAAGTGAGTCGGCTCCCCGCAGGGGAGTCGAAACAGGCTTTTGTCTCGCAGACCAACACCGCCCGAACCCAAACGGCAAGGTACCAAATCACCAGAGCAAGCCGTTGCCAAGCACACCGACAAGCCATCCCAGAACCAACCAACTCAAGCCCAAAAGATCAAGCCATCTGACTCAACGCCCTACGAAACCGCCCCAGCGAAAACGCAAACAAGACACTACCGATCACCAGCAGGAAAAGAAACGGCTTCCAGACCACGCCCATCCCAGCACCACGATAGAGAATGGCCTGCCCAAGCTCGACGAAGTGGGTGGTCGGCGCCGCCAGCATGATGACCTGCACGAACTCCGGCATGCTCTCGCGCGGCGTGCTGCCGCCCGACAGCATCTGCAGCGGCAGCAGCACGAGCACCAGCAGCATGCCGAACTGAGGCATGCTGCGCGCCAGCGTGGCCATGAAGATCCCCATCGAGGTGGTGGCGAACAGGTGCAGCGCGGCGCCGGCCAGGAACAGCCACATCGAACCCTCGATGGGAACGTGCAGCGCGCCGCGCACGACGAAGGTGAGCGAGAAGCCCGCCGCCAGCAGCACCACCAGGCCCATCGACCACACCTTGGCCAGCATGATCTCGGTCGGCGTGACCGGCATCACCAGCAGGTGCTCGATGGTGCCGTGCTCGCGCTCGCGGATCAGCGCGGCGCCGGTCAGGATGATGGAAAGCATGGTGACATTGTTGATGATCTCCATCATGGCGCCGAACCACGACTGGGTCAGGTTGGGGTTGAAGCGCATGCGCACGGCGAGGTCGACCGGCAGGTCGGCGGCGGCGCGGTAGCGGCGCACGAATTCGTTGATTTCGTCGTTGAGGATCTGCTGGACGTAGCCGCTGCCGGTGAAGGCCTGGCTCATGCGGGTGGCGTCGATGTTGAGCTGGATCTCGGCCGGACGCCCCGCCAGCACGTCGCGCTGCAGGTTGGGCGGGATGTCGAGCGCGAAGGTGTAGCGGCCGGCATCCATGCCGGCGTCGGCCTCGGCCGGGCTGACCAAGGCCGGGGTGGAGAAATGCGGCGGGTAGAAGGCCGAGACGATGCGCGAGGACAGCGGCGAGCCGTCGTTGTCGGTGACGGCGATGGGGGCCATGTGCAGGGTTTCGGGAATCGCCGTGGCCGAGGTGTAGATCGTCACGGTGAAGGCGAACACGATCAGGATCAGCATCATGGGATCGCGCACCAGGCTCCACAGCTCCTTGACCCCCAGCCGGTAGATATTGGCCAGGTGGCGGGGCCGGGTGCGGGTGGTGGGCGCCGCCGGGCTGGCGTCTTCCCGGGCGGGCGCGGCGGCCCCGGTGTCGTTGGCGTTCATCTCAGCTCTCCTGCTTCTTCAGCAGCGCCACCGAGGCGCCCAGGATCACCGGTACCGCGAGCAGCAGCGGCCAGAAGGCGCTGCGCAGGTCGGCGAAGTCGAGCGCCTTGCTGAACACGCCGCGGCTGACGGTCAGCATATAGGTGGCGGGGTAGACCTGCCCGATCACGTAGCCCGCTCCCTCCAGCGAGGCGACCGGGTTCAGCAGGCCGGCGAACTGCACCGCGGGCACCATGGTTCCCATCATGGTGAAGAAGAGGGCGGCGATCTGGCTGCGGGTGAAGGTGGAGGCCAGCAGGCCGATGGCGGTGGCGATCACGCAGTAGATGGCGGCCGCCAGCAGCAGGGTGGGGAAGCTGCCCTTGATCGGCACGTCGAACAGCGTCACCGCCAGCAGTGTCATCAGCAGGAAGTTCAGCATGGCCAGCAGCACGTAGGGCGCCTGCTTGCCGAGCAGGAATTCCAGGCGCGTGACCGGGGTCACGTAGAGGTTGATGATCGAGCCCAGTTCCTTCTCGCGCACCACGGCGAGGGCGGTCAGCATGGCCGGCATCATCAGCAGCAGCAAGGGAATCACCGCCGGCACCATGGCCGGCAGGCTGCGCACGTCGGGGTTGTAGCGGAAGCGCGTTGCCACCGTGACCGCCGTGCCGGCGCTGGTGCCGAGGCGCTGGCGCGCCTGCTCGGCCAGCCAGCCCTGGTGCATGCCCTGCACGTAGCCGCGCACGGTCTCGGCGCGCTGGGGCATGGCGCCGTCGATCCACACGCCGATCTGCACCGCTTTGCCGCGCGCGGCGTCGCGCGCGAAGCCGGGCGGGATCTCGATGGCCAGGGACAGTTCGCCGCTGCGCATGCGCCGGTCCATCTGCGCGTAGTCGGTGATCGGGGCCTGCTCGATGAAGTAGCGCGAGCCGGCAAGGTTCAAGCGGTAGTTCTCGCTCAGCGCCGTCTGGTCGCGGTCGAGCACGGCATAGTGCAGGTCTTCCACATCCATGCTGATGCCGAAGCCCATGACGAACATCAGCAGCAGGGAGCCGGCCAGCGCCAGGGTGGCGCGCACCGGGTCGCGGCGCAGTTCCAGCGCTTCGCGCCACATATAGCTGAGGGCGCGGCCCAGGCTGAAGCCGCGCGTGGGCGTGGGCGCGTGACCACCACCGCTGTCGAGGATGGCGGCGGATTCCGATTCGGCGCCCTCCGGTTGGCCGCCCTGCGTACCCGCGCCGGCGTCGACCAGGTAGGCGATGAAGGCCTCTTCCAGCGTGGCGGCGCCGCGCTGGCGCGTCAGCGCATGCGGGGTGTCGCTGACCAGCACGCGGCCGGCGTGCATCAGCGAGATGCGGTCGCAGCGCTGGGCCTCGTTCATGAAGTGGGTGGAGATGAAGATGGTGACGTGATCCTCGCGCGCCAGCGCGATCAGCAGGCGCCAGAAGTTGTCGCGCGCGACCGGATCGACGCCCGAGGTCGGCTCGTCGAGGATCAGCAGTTCGGGCTTATGCACCATCGCCACCGCCAGCGAGAGGCGCTGGCGCACCCCCAGCGGCAGGCTGTCCGGCAGCGTGTCGAGCACCTCCGCCAGGTGGAAGCGCGCCACCATCTCGTCGACGCGCGCCGGGATGTCCGCTTCCGGCACATGGAACAGGCGGGCGTGCAGCACCAGGTTCTGGCGCACGGTCAGCTCGCCATACAGCGAAAAGGCCTGCGACATGTAGCCGACGCGCCGGCGCGTGTCGAGGTCGCGCGGATCGACTGCCTTGCCGAACAGCCAGGCCGTGCCCTCGCTGGCCGGCAGCAGCCCGGTCAGCATCTTCATGGTGGTCGACTTGCCGCAGCCGTTGGAGCCGAGGAAGCCGAAGATCTCGCCGCGGCGGATGCGGAAGTTGACGTGGTCGACGGCGGTGAAGTCGCCGAAGCGCATGGTCAGGTCGCGCGCTTCGATGGCGATCCTGGCCTGCTCGTCCACGCGCAGCGGTGTGATCGCCACGGGCTGGTGGCCGCGCCGCTTCTCCTCCGGCAGCAGGGCGATGAAGGCGGCTTCCAGCGCATCGGTGCCGGTGCGCGCCAGCAGCTCGTCCGGTGTGCCGGTGGCCAGCACGCGGCCGCCGTCCATGGCGACCAGCCAGTCGAAGCGCTGCGCCTCGTCCATGTAGGCGGTGGCGACGATCACGCTCATGCCCGGGCGCTGGCGGCGGATGCCGTTGATCAGGTCCCAGAACTGGGCGCGCGCGAGCGGGTCCACGCCGGTGGTGGGCTCGTCCAGGATCAGCAGGTCGGGATCGTGGATCAGGGCGCAGCACAGTCCCAGTTTCTGCTTCATGCCGCCGGACAGCTTGCCGGCCGGGCGGCCGAGGAAGGCGTGCATGCCGGTGGCGCGCGTCAGGCTGTCGATGCGGCGGCGCCGTTCCTCGTGGTCGTGGCCGAACAGGCGGCCGAAGAACTGCAGGTTCTCCTCCACCGACAGGGTCGGGTAGAGGTTCTTGCCCAGGCCCTGCGGCATATAGGCAATGCGCGGACAGACCGCGTCGCGGTGGCGGGCGCTCGCCATGTCGCCACCGAGGACCGTCACCGTGCCTTCCTGCACCGCCCGCGAGCCCGCCGCCAGCGCCAGCAGGCTGGACTTGCCGACGCCGTCGGGGCCGATCAGGCCGACCATGCAGCCGGCGGGGATGTCCTGGGTGATGGCATCGAGCGCGAGCGTGCTGCCGTAGCGCAGCGTCACGCCCCGGACCTGGACGGCGGGCGGGGGCCGGTTCGCCATCACGGTACCCGCACCTGCAGCTTGTCCGGCCACTGCGCCTTGGCGTCGAGCTTGAGCCAGGCGATGCCGGGCACGCCGGTCTTGACGTATTCCAGGTGGCGGCGCAGCAGCTCGGGCGGGATCTGCGCCTTGACGCGGAACATCAGCTTCTGGCGTTCGCTGGCGGTCTCCACGGTCTTGGGCGTGAACTGAGCCGTGCTGGCGACGAAGCTGACCTTGGCCGGGATCACATACTGCGGCACGGCGTCGAGCACGATGCGCACGTCGTCGCCCATGGCGACCCGGCCGGCGACCTGCTCGGGCAGGAAGAAGGTCATGTAGACGTCGGCCAGGTCGACCATGTTCAGCACCTTGCCGCCGGCGCCCAGCACTTCGCCGGCCTGGGCGACGCGGTACTGCACGCGGCCGTCGCGCGGGGCGCGCAGTTCGCTGTCGCGGATGTCGGCGTCGATGCGCGCGATGGTGGCCTCGGCGGCGGCCACCGAGGACTGGGTGCCGGTCTGCTCGGCGCGCGCGGCATCGATGGCCGCCGCCGCGGCGGTCACCTGCGCGCGGGCGGCGTTGACGGCGGCTTCGGCGCTGTGCACGCGGGCGCGGTCGTCGTCCAGTTCCTGCATCGACGAGGCGCCTTCACGCGACAGCGTCTCGGAGCGCGCGAAGCGGCGCCGTGCCGCATCGAGTTCGCTCTCACGCTGCACCACCACGGCCTCGGCGGCGCGCCGGTCGCTTTCGCGCAGGGCCACCTGGGCCTTGGCGCTGGCCACGGCGTTGATGGCGCGCTGGCGCTGGGCGTCGGCTTCCTCACGCTGTGCCTGCAGCGTGTCGCTCTGCATGCGCGCCAGCGGCTGGCCGGCCTTGACGAAGTCGCCGTCGGTGACGAGCACCGCGGTGACGCGGCCGGCCAGCTTGGTGGCGACGTCGATCTCGGTGGCTTCGATGCGGCCGTTGCCGCTGACGAATCCGTCGCCCGGTCCGTCGTGGCCGATCAGCTTCCAGCCGTAGTAGGCGGCGCCGGCGAGGGCCAGCACGACGAAGGCGGGGAGGAGTTTGCGGGCGGGCAGAGGCATGGGTTCGATCTGGTGGCCTAGTTGTCAGGGGGTGGCGTCCGCGTGTGGCGTGGCGGACAGGGTGCTCGCGACGTCCTCCGGGGCGGCATCGAACGTGCCGATGCCACCGGCCAGCGCGGTGTAAAGCGCCACGCGGCTGGAGATCAGCGCGCGCCTTGTCTGCACGAACTGCTGCTGGGCGGAGAGCAGGTCGCGCTGGGCGTCGAGCACTTCGAGGAAGGGCGAGGCGCCGTGGTCGTAGCGCAGGCGCGCCAGGCGCTCGCGTTCGCCTTGCGCCTTGACGGTGGCGCCCAGCGTTGCCACCTGGCGCGCCAGCCAGTAGCGCGCGGCGAGCGCGTCGGAGACGTCGCGGAAGGCCGCCTGCACGGTGCGTTCGTAGGTGGCCACGGCCTGGTCGCGCCGGACTTCGGCCAGGTCCAGCCCGGCGCGCCGGCGTCCGGCGTCGAAGATCGGCAGGCTGATGCTGGGCGCGAAGCTCCAGGCGCGGCTGGGGCCGGTGAACAGGCCATCCAGCTCGGCACTGGCGGTGCCGAAGGCGCCGGTCAGGGTCACCTGCGGGAAGAAGGCGGCACGCGCCGCGCCGATATTGGCGTTGGCGGCGCGCAGCTGGTGTTCGGCGGCGACGATGTCCGGCCGCTTGTCCAGCAGTTCGGCGGGCAGGCCGGCCGGCAGGTCGCGCTGCACGGCATCGTCGTCGAGGCGCTCGCTCGCCGGCGGCAGCGCCAGCGGCGTGCCCACCAGCAACTCCAGCGCATGGGCCTGCTGCGCGCGCGTCTGCTCGAGCTGGGCGCCGAGCGCCTGCGCCTGCTCGTACAGGGTCTCGACCTGGGTCAGGTCGAGCTTGGAGATGGCGCCCACCTCGTAGCGCCGCCGGAAGATGCGCAGGGACTCGCCGCGGCTGGCGATGGTCTGGCGCGTCAGGGCCAGCCGCTCGTCATACTCGCGCAGGGTCAGGTAGGCATCGGCTACCTCGCCCACCAGGCTGAGCGAGAAGGCGCGGCGCGCGGCGTCGGTGGCCAGGTAGTTCTCCAGCGCCGCATCCTTCAGGTTGCGCACGCGGCCCCAGAAATCCAGCTCCCAGCTGGCGGCGCCCAGGCTGACCTGGTACTGGCTGGCGGTGAGCGGCCGGCCGCTCAGGTTGAGGTCGCCGGGAGTCCGGGCGCGCGTGCCGTCGGCCTGCAGGCCGACGGGGGGAAAGAGGTCGGCGCGCCGGATTGCGTAGGCGGCGCGTGCTTCCTCCACGCGCAGCACGGCGACGCGCAGGTCGCGGTTGTTGGCCAGCGCGGTGCCGATCAGGCCGCGCATGGCGGGATCCTGGAAGTAGCTCTGCCAGGACACTTCGGCGGCCGGCGTCGTGGTGGTGCCCTGCGCCTCGGCCACGGCTGCGTCGTAGCGGTCGGCGACCGGCAGCGGCGGTGCCTGGTAGGAGGGGGCCAGCGACATGCAGCCGGCCAGCAGGGGGCCGAGCAGCGAGCCGAGCAGGGCCGCGGGCAGCCAGTGCGGCGCCAGCGGCGCGTGCGCGGAGGAATGCGATCGAGCAGGGTGGCGCGGCATGGTTCATGGCTCCAGCACGTAGCTGCCCGGCGCATCGCCCAGTGCGGCAGAACCGTGGCGCCGCGCGGCCATGCGCGGCGGCGCGCCCGGCGGGCCGGACAGGTTGTCCAGCCAGTCCACCCATTGCGGCCACCAGGAGCCGGCTTGCGCCGGCGCGGCCTGGAGCCACTCGTCGGGCGTCATGCTGGCCTGGCCCGCGGGGCGGCACAGCACGCGGTAGCTGCGATGCGGATGGCCCGGTTCGCTGACGATGCCGGCGTTGTGGCCGCCGCTGGTCAGCAGGAAGGTCAAGGGGGCCGGCGACAGGTAATGCAGCTTGTAGACCGAGCGCCATGGCGCCACGTGGTCGGTCTCGGTGCCCACGCAGAAGACCGGCAGGCGCAGGTCGCCGAGCATCACCGGCTTGCCGCCGACCTGGTAGCGGTTTTCCGCCAGGTCATTGTCGAGGAACAGCCGGCGCAGGTATTCGGAATGCATGCGCGCGGGCATGCGCGTGGCATCGGTGTTCCAGGCCATCAGGTCGGACATCGGGCGGCGCTGCCCGAACAGGTAGTCGTTGACCATGCGCGACCACAGCAGGTCGTAGGGGCGCAGCATCTGGAAGGCGCCCGCCATCTGCTGGGCGGTCAGGTAGCCGGTGCGCGCCATCTGGGCCTCCAGCAGGCTGACCTGGCTCTCGTCGATGAAGAGGCCGAGCTCGCCGGGCTCGCTGAAGTCGGTCTGCGCGCAGAACAGGGTCAGGCTGGCGAGGCGCGTGTCGCCGTCGCGCGCCATGGCCGCCGCCGCCAGGGACAGCAGCGTGCCGCCCAGGCAGTAGCCGGTGGCGTGGATGCGGGCCTTGGGCACGATGGCCTGGACCGCGTCGAGCGCGGCCTGCACGCCCTGCCTCAGGTAGTCGTCCATGCCGACGTTGCGGTAGGACGCATCGGGGTTCTTCCAGGAGATGCAGAAGACCGTGTAGCCCTGGCCGACCAGATAGCGGATCAGCGAGTTGTCCGGCGACAGGTCGAGGATGTAGTACTTCATGATCCAGGCAGGGACCACCAGGATCGGCTCGGGCCGCACCTTGCCGGTCGCCGGGCGGTATTGCAGCAGTTCGATCAGCTTGTTGCGGTACACCACCTTGCCCGGGGTGATGGCCACTTCCTGGCCGACGCGGAAGCGTTCGGTGCCGGCCGGGCCCTGGCCGGCGAGCTGGCGCAGCGAGTCATCCCAGGCATTGCGGGCCCCGCGCAGCAGGTTGGCGCCGCCTTCCTCGAGCGTGCGGCGCAGTGCCACCGGGTTGGTGGCGAGCTGGTTGCCGGGCGACAGCATGTCCAGCCACTGGCGGGCGGCGAAGGCCACCAGTTGCGCGTGGTGCGGTTCGACTCCGGGCACGTCGCGCGTGGCCTCGGTCCACCAGCTCTGCATCAGCAGGAAGCGCTGGTGCCACAGGTTGAAGGGCCATTGCCGCCACGCGGGATCGGCGAAGCGGCGGTCGGCGGCGGGCGGGTCGATGCAGGTGTGTGCGCTGCCGGGGCCGGCGGCCAGGCACTCGGCGAGATAGCGGTTCAGTTCGGCGGCGCCGGTGGCGACGTGCTCGGCGAGTTCGATACGCTTGCCGGGCGCCATGGCGAGATGGGAGGCCCAGTCCAGCCAGGCCAGCGCCCCCGCGGCGGGGGACAGCGAGCCGGTCCAGCGGGCGAGGGCGCCGCGCGCGGCCGTGTCGAGTGCAGCCGCGGCGGTGTCGCGGTGCGGCCGTTCGGGAGAAGTGCTCATGCGAAATCGGCTCCGTATCGGGGCCGGACGGGCGGCGGCGCGCCGCGCGTCCGGCAGGCATTGCGGCGCCGGCGGGGCTTCTGGCCCGGCCGGCGCGCCCGGGGCACGCGGTTTCGTGCCCATGGCGGCCATTCTGAACAATGTGACCGCGAAGGACCTTGATGCGTGTCAAGTTACTGACCGGCCAGTCGGTTTCTAATGGGGCTCCGAAGTCGACCGCTGCCGCGCGACCCGCGGCGCCGTGCTGCCATGCCGTTGCCTCGTCGCAACCCGCCGTCCGAGCCACCGCCCGACTTGCTACCTTCCGCCGCATCCGCCGTCAACCCGGTGACGGGGACCGGGCGCCGACGCCTGCCCCCCGCCTTGCGCGTCGAGCAGATCCTGGGCGCCGCGCTGTGCGAATTCTCGGCGCGGGGCTATGCCGACACCCGCATGGAGGACATCGCGCGCCGCGCCGGCCTGTCCAAGGGCGGCCTCTATGTGCATTTCGCCAGCAAGGACGAGGTGCTGGAGGCGCTGCTGGCCGGCAAGCTGACGCCGCGCCCGCTCGATAGGGAAGCCATGCTCGCCGGCGTGGCGAGCGCGCGTGAACTGGCCGAGCGTTTGGTCGGCCATCTCCACACCAACCTGGCCGATCCGGCCATGGTCGGCACCATGCGCCTATTGTGCGCCGAGAGCGCGCGCGTGCCGCGCCTGGTCGAGCGCTGGCGCCGTGCCGCGCTCGACGGTATGCATGCGGAGATCGCCGGCCTGCTGCGCGAAGCGGTGCGGCGCGGACTGTGCCGCGAAGGCGTGGCCCTGGACCATCCCTGGCTGCTGGTATCGCCCTTCGTCCACATCCTGCTGACGGCGATCGTCGGCGGCGCGCCGGACGAGGCCGAACTGGCGCAGCGACGCGCGGCCCATGTCGAGATGTGCTGCGCGCTGTTCGGCGGACGCGCTGCCAGCGCGGCGCTTGATCCACATCAAGACATGTGCGCTTAAGCGGCGGGAAAGGCAGTCTGCGCTGGCGCGGCGGCTGCCGGGCTGCGGCCGCCGTTGCTACACTGGCCTGCCCCGCGGGCGGTGTCGCCGCCGCGGGGCCAGCAGCAAGACTCCAGCCTTGAAGAAATGAAGATGACAACAGCTTCCGCCCCAGGAGGCGATCGATGACGGTCGACGGCGCCCCCCCAGATCCGCGCGGCCACGACGCGCCGCATGCCGGTCCGGCCCTGGCAACCCACCCGAGCACCACGCCCGCCGGCCGCCGCGCCGGCGCCGCGGCAAGCTGCGGCGGTGAGCACCGCGCCATGGTCACGCTGGCCAGCCTGACCATGGCCGGCTGCGCACGCTATCCCGGCGCGGCCGGCCACCTGATCCGCACCGCCCATATCGCGGCCTGCCTGGCCGACCTGATGGCCCTGGATGCCACCCTGCAGCAGCGTATCCGCCTGGTTACCCCCGTGCATGATGTCGGCAAGCTGGCGATTCCAGATGAGATCCTGCTCAAGCCCGGCCGGTTGGCGCCGGACGAATGGCGCACCATGGAGCGGCATACCGAGATCGGTGCCGAGGCGCTGGCCTCGGGCAGCCACGAATTGCTGCAGTTCGCGGCAATGATCGCGCGCCATCACCACGAACGCTTCGATGGCAGCGGCTATCCGGCGCGGCTGGCGGGCCACGGCATTCCCCTGGCGGCGCGCGTGGTGGCGGTGGCCGATGCCTTCGACGCCATGACCGAGACGCGCTGCTACCGCCCCCGCATGACGGATGACGATGCCTGCTCGATCATCGCCGGCGGCAGCGGCACGCATTTCGATCCCGAGGCGGTGCGCGCCTTCCTCGATGGCTTCGCCCAGGTGCGGCGCGCACGCGCGACGGCCGATGCCTTGCTGGCGCGGGGCAGCGATACCCAGGCGGTCTCCGACTTCTACCGCCTGGCGCCACAGGACTTCCGCCTGGCGGCGCGCGTTGCCTCGCGGCTGGCGCAGCACGCGCTGCGCTTGTCCGTGCCGGCCTGAGGCGGCCACGGCGTTCCCGCAGCACCGGCACCGGCACCAGGAGGCAGCAGCTGTCCGTGCGAGGCTTTGTATCAATGGAGATACGTATAAGTAAATGCACATTGCTTCGTTCTAAGTACAAGGCGAGGCTGGGACAATCGGCGCAGGCGCGATGGAGCGCCCCCCGCGGGCGGGTGGCGCCGCGCGCGCCGACGCCCTTTCTGGTTCCTGTCCGAAGCCATGTCCACGATCCCGATCCGCCTCGTTTCCCTGCTCGCCAGCGCCACGCTGGCCGCCGCCGCGCTGCCTGCGCGCGCCGACACCGCCATCCTCAACGCCGGCTATGACGTCACGCGCGAGCTATACCGCGAACTCAATCCCGGCTTCGTCGCCAGCTGGAAGCAGGCCAGCGGCGAGACCGTGACCGTCAACCAGTCGCACGGCGGCTCCAGCAAGCAGGCCCGCGCGGTCGCCGATGGCCTCGACGCGGACGTGGTGACGATGAACCAGGAAACCGATATCGACATCCTGGTGCACAAGGGCGTGGTGGCGCAGGACTGGAAGAAGCGCCTGCCGGACAACGCCGCGCCGTACTATTCCACCATCGTGTTCCTGGTGCGCAAGGGCAACCCGAAGCGCATCGCCGACTGGGACGACCTGGGCCGCGCCGGGGTGCAGGTGATCGTGCCCAATCCCAAGACCTCGGGCAACGGCCGCTACACCTACCTGGCGGCCTGGGGCGCGGCCCTGCGCAAGGGCGGCGGCGAGGCCCAGGCGCGCGAGGCGGTCGCGCGCCTGTTCCGCAACGTGCCGGTGCTCGACACCGGCGGACGCGGCGCCACCACCACCTTCACGCAGCGCCAGCTCGGCGACGTGCTGGCCACCTTCGAAAGCGAGGTGCTGCAGATCCGCAAGGAGCTGGGCGACGGCTTCGACGTGGTCTACCCCAGCCAGTCGACCGTGGCAGAGGCGCCGGTGGCCGTGGTCGACAAGGTGGTGGACAAGCGCGGCACGCGCAAGGTAGCCACCGCCTACCTGCAATACCTGTGGTCCGATGCCGGCCAGGACGTGATCGCGCGGCAGTTCTACCGCCCGCGCTCCGCCGCCGTACTCAGGGCGCATGCGGCGCAGTTCCGCCCGCTCCAGCTCTTCACCGTCAGCGAGGTGTTCGGCAGCTGGGCCCAGGCGCAGGCGCGCCATTTCGCCGACGGCGGCGAGTTCGACAAGATCTACCAGGCGCGCCAGTAGCCGCTGGCATCATCCGCCGGTAGCGCGCGGCGGCCGTTGGCGGCAGGGTTCCGCCGCCGCTGGTGTCCTGGCTCAATCCATGGGCGAGGCAGGGCCCTCGGCGCCGGGGGCGAAGCTGTCGCCAAGATAGGCCCGCACCGTCGCCAGGATCTCGTCCGACAGCGGATCCCCGGCGCAGGCGCGCGCCAGGCCGAGCGCGCCCACCATGGCGCTGAAGGCGACCATGGCGCGGACCTCGGCCTGCGCCCGGGCCGCTCCCTCCGTGCCGCCGAGCAGTCCGGCGAGCGTCCCTAGCGACTGGCGCAGTTGCTGCGCGTAACGGGCGCGTGCCGCATCGTCGGCGCGTCCGACATCGCCTGCCAGTGCCGCCACCGCGCAGCCGCTGCCCGGCGCGTCGCGGTGCGCCGGGCTGAGATAGGCCTCGACGCGCTGGCGGAAGCCGGCGCCGTCCGTGCCCGCCTGGGCTGACGCTGACAGCGCGCAGTCGAGCGCTTCCTTCACCAGCGCGCCGCGCGAATCGAAATGCTTGTAGAAGCCGCCGTGCGTGAGCCCGGCTTCCTGCATCAGGCCAGCGATGCTCAGGCCTTCGATGCCTCGCTCGCGAAAGCGCCGGGCCGCCGCCTGCACGATGCGGGCGTGGCTTTCCCGTTTGTCTTCCCTTGAGTGGCCCATGGTGTCCCTGTGGTTGCACATGTTGATGCACATGTTGATGCACATGTGCGGCGTGCGGGCTCGGCCGCTGCCGGATGGCCTGTCGCCGATCGCCCCGCCTTTCTGGATGTTATTTGACATCCAGATACATGACAACTAACATCCAAAAACCGCCGGTACCGGCCACCGGGACCGGCGGGGGCAAGTGCCTTGCCGAGCGGCGGCGCCGTGTCCTGCCTGCTCCATCCGGTCCGCTCCGGTCCGTCCTGACCGCTCGATCGATTCGATACGCTTCATCCACCCGATGCATTGCATCCGGCCCGTTGCCGGAAAGGAATCCACTGTGCAGATCCAGAATGCCGTCGCCCTCGTCACGGGTGCCAATCGCGGCCTCGGCCGTGCCATCGCCGAGGCCCTGCTCGCGCGGGGCGCGCGCAAGGTCTACGCCGGCGTGCGCCAGCCGGAGCGCCTCGACCTGCCCGGCGTCGAGCCGGTGCGCCTCGATGTCACCGATCCCGCGGCCGCCGCGGCGGCAGCCGCGCAGTGCGGTGACGTCAACCTGCTGGTCAACAATGCGGGCATCGCGCGCGTGATCGGTTTCCTCGATGCGCAGGCCGCCGACGCCACGCGCGAGATCTTCGAGACCAACCTGTACGGATTGATCCACATGAGCCAGGCCTTGGCGCCGGTGCTGGCAGCGAACGGCGGTGGGGCCATCGCCAACGTGCTGTCGGTGGCGAGCTGGATCAATGCCGGCCGGCTCAGTGTCTACGCGGCCTCCAAGTCGGCGGCCTGGGGCTTCACCAACGGCCTGCGCAATGAACTGCGCGGGCAGGGCACCCAGGTGGTGGGCCTGCACGTCGGCTTCATCGACACCGATCTCACCAAGGGCTTCGACGTGCCCAAGGCGGATGCGCGCGACGTCGCGGCGCAACTGCTGGATGGCATCACTGAGGGCCAGGAAGAGGTGCT
>JABLTH010020614.1_pt1 | contig 13394 bp, 11 predicted proteins | sample 7875711 | NCBI WGS metagenome assembly JABLTH01 (sample SAMN14941262, study PRJNA633318) | bioreactor metagenome | isolation source: bioreactor | place: China | collected 2019-03-05 | reverse complement strand
TCCGCTGCGCTCCGCAGCCCTCCACCGCATGCACTCACAAGTGAATCAGGGACATAGACTCTGGTACGAACCATGGGGGCATGTCACCCACGGTGCGGGCAATCCGGTTCGTCAATCCAAAGACCATGTCCAGCCACGCCTATCGCAAGCAAGAGCGGGTCAACCTGATGCGGGTCTACGCACTCTTGATCCAGGAGAAGATCCTTCGGGAGCCGTCTGCCATTCAGGTCTGCGTCGCCGAGCTGGTGCCACGAGTCACCAGTTTCGACGAGCAGGACCGGTATCCCGACTACTTCTCCGTCGAGACGTTCTGGTCATCGAAGGAGCTCTGGGAGTACATCGACGTGCCGTTCGAGGCCGTGCGGATCGCCATACGAGAGGCGGGCGTTGAGCTCCGGGAGCGACTATCGCCGGGGCTCCGTGGCCTGCTTCCCGATGCCCCAGATCCGGTGCCGCCCGGCCGCAGGAAATACTGACGCCGCTTCCGGGCCGGATTTCGATCTCGCCGCTTACCCGGAGATCGTTTGGGCGGCTCCTAGAAGCCCGTTCCTGCTCTCTCTGGGCTATCCGAGGCACTAACGGCCCCCGAAATCATGCCGAGTTCGAGACACCCATCCGATCGGAGCTTCCCAGGCCCGGGTCCGAGCGACCCGGGCCTTGTCGTTTACACAGGCCGCGCCGGGCCAAATCCAATCACCTCGCCAGTTGTTTGCGTGAATTCGTGGGTTCCGCGTCGCTTCGACTCGCCAGCGGGCGCTCTCGGGTTTGAGGCGAGAGCCTTACGGGGGCGAGCGATACACCGGGTCAAATGCCGATCCGCCACCCGGACTCTCGATCGCGGCCAGAGAGTTCGAGGCGGTGGTTAACGCGGCCGGGACGGTCGCGCCCCTTGCGATACAGCAGTTCGCAACCGGGACGGAATCGGTGCGGCGAGGCGGCACGACCGTCGCTTGGCGCGCCCCCATCCCCTCATCGCTCTCGCCTTGTCCTGACGGCGCTCTTGAGTCCTGCAAAGGAGGGCGTGCCGCGAGCCAACGGGACCAGCCACCGCACGCTCAACAGCTACCGCCTCCGGCGCGAAGTCGCCATCGCAGCGATCATCACGACACCCGCCGCGCCCGGCGCGGGGATGCTGACGGTGTAGATCGCGCGGTCGTAGTGGAAAGTGCTATCGCCGCGAAAGATCACACGGAATGCGGCGGTCGTGCCGTCGAAGCCGTGACCGTAGAAAAATACGCCAGCGACAACCTTGCCGTCGAGAACATCGTCCGGGCCGATCACCCTTTGCAGCATGCCGCCGTAGTTGGTGTAGATGGTGGAGTCGTTTGCGCCGAAGACGAGCGTTTCGTTCTGGTAGTCGAATTGGTTGATGCCGTTGAAGCTCACAGACGGCCCGGGCGGGTCCATCGCGTCATCGACCAATAGTTGAATCGTCTCGCCAGACTTGGTGGCGAGCACGTCATGCCCCGTACCCACGCTGGCTTTGAACAACACGGTGCCCATATCGGGGCAAGGCCCGTTCGGGTTGGAAAGATGCCGCCCATCCGGCAAGCTCATCGTGTCGTCAACAAGAGTCGAGAGCACGCCTCCCTGACTCTTGAAGAGGGCGGCGTATCCAGTCGCAGTATCCGCGGAGAAGTACGTGGTATCGCCTTCAAGCCTCCAGCTCTTGAAGCGGCTGAACAGGTCCGACCGGTTCGGCGGACTCATGGTCAGGTCCACGACGCGGGAGAGAACGCCGCCCTCGTTGCGGTAGATTCCCTGAAACGAACCCTGATCGGTGTAGCCTTTGAATAGCACCGAATCCCCGGACGCATCGTGGGAAGTTCCCCAGCCATCGAACGCGATGCCGCGCTCCGGAGCGATGTCGAGTGTGTCAACCACACGGCTCAGCGTGGTTCCGTTTTCGGCGTAGTAGCCGCTGACACTGCTGCCGTTCCCACCCTGAAACGTCACGCCTGTCGCGGTCATGGCGACCGTTGTGACGCCGCGGAACGTGCCGCCGCCGCGTGGCAGCCCGATGGTGCGATCGGCGACGGCCCGTCCCGCGCCGTTGCGCCATTCGTAGACACCCGGCAAGCCCGTGTGACTGCGCCCTCGGAACGCGACACGATCGCCGAACACGCACACCGACTGAAACGCATCGTCGATGTTGAAGTTCTCGCTGCTGTTCGGCACCATCGTGTCCGTGTCAACGATCTTCGTGAAGCTCCACGGCTGGGCGGAAGCGGTCTCGCACGCGACCGCCGCCGTCAGCGTGACACCAAGCACGCGAATTGTGTTGCCGCTCAACATGGTCATGGCCCCTTCAGAAAATCAATACTCCCGAACAACTGCTTGAAGTCAGCGACAGAAGTCGTTGCACCCTCGTCGATCTGACCACCGATCCAGCGGAACTCACTGACTTCCCCGAACCCCGAGAAGCCAGTGCCCGGAGCGCCGCGGAAACGAATCTCGTTGAATCGGGTCACGGAAGTACCCCATGTGACGGCAAGGCCGAACTCGGTCGGAGTCGCCAACGTGCCGTTGGCGAGCGTCGCGCCAAAGTACAGTTTCTTGGGGTTACTGGCCGAATCCCAACTGATCGCGGCCATCAGAACTGATTCAGGCAACCACAGTTGGTCCTCATCTCCGAAGTCATACAGCTGAGTTGAACCGTTCGCCATCACGGTTACTCGGAATCCTCTGGTCACGCAGTTGGCGGAAAACTCGACCCAGTTCGCGTTGTCGGCCCACAAAGTGAACAGCGGCGAGTACCGGAGGTCCGTATCGGGCTCATTCATGGGTGTACGTTGTGCATATTGGTCCCACGTTCCCGAGGGCAAGATGCCACCGAGACGCACGGTCCACGCTTGATCGAAGCCTAGAGCGACATCCGTATTGCTGGTGTTGATTGTGAGAAGCTCATCAGGCCGAGAAAGCGGTTCGCTCGCTGCGACAGACAGTGCCATCGGGTAGGGAAAACTGCCGTTGCCATCGAACGCGCCATCAATCGCGAGGTAAAGGTAGTTGTCGTCGGGTGGGAACGTGTCGTACCCCGTGTCGGACGAGCACAAGAGTTCGATGCCAATTCCTTGCTCATTTGGGTCGGCGAACTGATCGATCGCCCTGAAGCCCACGATCGTGAGAGGGCACCAACGATTCGAGCACGAAAACAGCAGCGGTGCGCCCTTGAAATCCGCTGGGTTCTGATCGCCGCCGTCGATCATGCGCATGCTCATCTGCGCGGTCTTGTTCGGGTAGCTCTGGCCGTTGGCCCCGTTGAGCACGCTGAACGAACCATCGAGAACCCAGCAGCGCACTCGACGCACCTGCGCCACGTTGCTATTCCAACCGTGACCACTTGCCAGTTGATTCCACTGCCCTTCTTCCCCTGACAGATGAATCCGGCAGATGAACCGGTTGGCGTTCATTGTCGCGTCGCGGCGCGTGCGAACGCGGAAGACCCGTGAAGTCATCGAGGGCGGACTCGGAAGTTTGCGAATCGCGAAGCCGGGAAGCGTATCGATCCAGATACCGCTCGCATTCTTTGAGAGCGCCACAATCCCGGCGCTACTGCCCAGCACCGGCGCTTGGTCGCCGGTTTCGACAAAGCATGTGCTGATCGCGAGGTTCTTTCCTCCCGGCCCAACGATGATCGGCTTGAAGACTGTCGTGTCGAGTTGGCTCACGTCGATCGACCGGAGGCCCCATGTCTCCGAATCGGGATCGCCGTAGGCGCTGAAGTAGACCTTTGTCCCGTGCAGCACGGCGGTGCCGGAGGATGAGCCCCATCGCGTCGCCAGTTGCACCCACAGCGGTGCATTCGGCACTGGATCGGGGCAGTACAGCACCCGCGTCATGGATGTTTCATCGTCCGCATTGCTCAATACAGCCACGAGCGGAGCGGCTCCAGCGACGCTCGCCTTTTCCGGGCGGGCTTGCGCCAAGGAAAACACAAGCCCGCGCAGCCGTGCGAAGCTGCCAGCGTAATTCGAACCGAACCCCGTGTTGAAGCCGTACAAGTGCTCGATCCAGAGTTGATTCGGCGAATCGCCGGGCTCGGGCAGCACCATCCGCGTCAGCACCTCCGCCTGCTCATCGCCGCCCCAGATGAGCGTGCTGCGCGTCGCAGTTTGGGTAGCGAAAGGCTTGCTGGTCGTGGTCCGCGGCCCGACCGCAACACCGACCGGCTGCTGAGATCGCGAACCGGGAAGGGTCTTTTCGCCTGCGATCGTTTGCCGAAAGCCGTGATATCCGTCCGGACTGGTGTTCGCCCCCCGGTCCACGGTCCAATTCGCAGGATTGGTGTAGTAGTCGTCAGATTGGGAGTAGTCGGAGATCGAGAATCGCACGAAGCGGCTGTGGAACTGAGCGTCGCCGACAGACACGATCATCTGGAGTCCCACTGCACCATACTCCGCGACGTGCGCGGAGTGCAGATGGCATCCCGTAGTGACGTTACCGCTGCCGGGCCCGATGTAGAATGTGAACGGGTTCCCGTTGGAGTCCATTACCCAGTTCCAATCAGCACCCGTGCCGCTCGATCGTTGAAACCGGATCAGCGTGACCCGGCCGCCGAGTGGTGCGGTGCTCGGCGAGTCCGGTGTCTGAACACGATAGTCAGTCGATGCGATCCAGCACTCGACAGGATGATCCACCGAGTTGTGCGCCAATGATGCGCGGAGGCACCATTCGCGCCCGCGCCAATGGCCGACCTGCGCATCGCTCTGATCAGAGTCAGCCCAAACAAACGTCCATGTGCTGCCACCGTTTGCACTCATCAGGAAGCCCCAGCCCGCGACTTGGTACTCGGAGCCAGAGCCAGGGCGTGTCAGGAATGCTCCTGCTACCACTATCAGCCCGTGGACAATCACGGCGGATTGCGGAACTATGCGGGGCCCCGTCGCATTCGACGTCGTGTTGAGAGCATACGTCGTCAGCGACGGTGCTCCGGCCGTTGTGCTCACCAGTTGTGTTTCCACCAACTCCCATTCGAGCACGGAGTTGTTTGTTCCTGAGATCACATAGAGCCGGGTGTGGTCCTCGTCCATGAACACAGTCACCGGAGTTGCGCCGTCGGCATCCAGCCCCGAAGCCAACACGCGCGACTCGGGCGCGACGCCGTAGTTACCAATCGTGAGGCCTTGATCTTGAATCAGTGGCGCGACGAGCGTGGGTCGATCAAAGCGGGCATGGTTGGAGTCAACGCTCGCGCCGGTACGGTCTACTGTCGGTTCTGAGCGGGAGAATGTTGCCGTCAACCCGGCGCTGCCAGCGAACCCCGACAGGTTTTCGGGGTTCTGCGTCGAGTAATACTGCTGGTCGAATCTGAACTTCCACTGTGCCATGACTGCCCCCAGCCCATGCTGACACCCGTGCGACGCCCCGGCGGCACGCTCCGATAGGGCGACCCCCTCCAAGTGTGCCTCCGATTCTCGGTCCCGCCAGCGAATTGACGGCCTGATCATCCCGTTTTCGGACTGTCATTGGGCTCGCGGGTCGCTGGCCGCGGGTAACGCTCCGAGCGCGGAGTGCGGCGTCGGCACCGACCTTCATGCTTGCGTCGGCGTGATCGCATTTTCCTCCCCGACTTCGGGGGGTTCAATCGCAGCACGCGCCGGCAGCCCACCGGAACGGCGGCGCTCCGCCGCCGGCATCACCGCGCCGGCGTCGACGACAACGCCATCGGAATGATCCTCGGACAGCGCTCAAGTCATGCGCCGACCGCCATCCGCCACACGTCGCGTTCGTCGCTCCGGCGACCGCGGATCATGTCGGCCCACGATCACACGCGATCGCGCCATCCAGACCTGAGGGTTTGCCCTGAATGTCGTTATGGTCGTTCGTCACGCCCGATGAACAGAAGCATGTGGCATCGATCACAAGATCGCTCATGAAGATGGTGCAAATGCCACCTGCGTAGCTGGAATGCACCATGCACGGGCGGTACGGTCCACAAATCCCAGGAGAACACGGATGCGCGCACTCTCGCCCTCGATTGGATTCTCGGCGTTGCTGACAATCGCTTGCCCCGCCCTCGCTCAGGACTACGGCATCGAGTTCGTCACAGTCGGCGCTCCGGGCAACGAGGCCTTCAACAAGCCCAACTGGGAGGACTACCCGAACTCGCCCGCGATCGGGCGCGGGCGCGTCGATTACACATTCCGCATGGCCAAGTACGAGACCACCACCGCCCAGTACCTCGAATTCGCCAACACGTTCTACGGTGTGGCGATCCAAGACCTCCCGCCGTTCTTGCACTGGGCCGGACCGACCGAGTGGGGCGCGATCGAAGACCCGACCTACGGCGGGCCGGGTACGCGCTGGAAGCTGGAGAACAACGCGGACGCGCCGATGAAGGTAGTTTTCGGCATCTCGTGGCGCGACGCGGCCCTCTACTGCAACTGGCTCAACAACGGCAAGTCCAGCGATCCCGCATCGCTGTTGTACGGCGCGTATGACGTCTCGACGTGGGGCGACAACGCCGATGGCTCGTTCACCGACGCGCTCACCCACCTCCCCGGCGCAAAATACTGGATTCCCACCTACGACGAAGCGCTGAAAGCCAGCCACTACGACCCCAACCGCTACGGCCAAGGCCAGGGCGGGTGGTGGCTGAACAAGAACGGCTCGGACTTCGATCCGATCCCCGGCCCTCCCGGTGTCGGCGAAACCAGCCACGGCTGGACCGACGGCTTCGGAGCGGAATACGACATCCCCCTCGGCGCGTACCCCGATTCTCTTTCGCCGTGGGGAATGCTCGACACCAGCGGCGGCACGCCGGAATGGACGGAGGGCTATGGCCCGCGATCGGGCCCGCCGAGAGGCAGATATCTCGTCGGTAGTAGCGCGGGAACCCTGTCGGGGGGCGATTCGATTTACTCCGTGCAAGGAGTATCGCCTGGGTCCACTGGCCTCTACGGTTTCCGAATCGCTGCGAGTGTGCCCAGTCCACAAGTTCTCGTCGTTCTGTCCATTGGGACACTGCATCCTTTTGGGCGGAGACTCAGAAAGTGAGGTTGCCACATGAAATTCGCACCGTTCCATCTCGCGTCGTTCTCGTGCATCTTCGTCGTCCCTCTCTGTATGGCGAACACCGCTGTCAAGGAGTACAACTCCGGCGGGTCGCAAATCGCCGCCCACACGGTCGGGTCATCCGACACGTCGATTTCGCTCAATCTCAACACGCGATTCGTCGACATCCTCCCAGCCGACAACAGCACAGACATCCCGAGGATTACCTTCACCGGCGGCCCAACGAGTGGGGTCGTCTCGATCTACCTGGGTGCCGATGACAATTCAGCGGGCCCCGACTTCGTCAACTCGGACACCCCTCCAAACCGCAAGGGACGCGATCTGAAGGGAATCGTGGCAACCGGGCTTGCAGGCACGACGATCTCTGAGTTCTATGGCGGCATCACCGGCGATTTTGGACAGACGACAAATCCGGACGAGTATTACATCCACGTTGACCATCTCGTGCGTTTTGATGCTGGAGGCGCGATTCGCGGGAATTTCGAAGCTGATGCGCCGGGAGGCACCACGAGCATCCCTGTCTTCGTGATCGAGGGCGACGGCTTCAGCAACACCTGCGAGATCAAGCTGACTTCCGGCACCATTGACCGCATCAGGTCGATCAACGACATGAAGGCCAAGATCACCGTGGAGAACGGGGATATCAACATCATCGACGCGGGCGCACGCATTACGGGCTACGGGCCAGAGCCGATCCTGGTCTCGAAGGGGCGCATCAAGAAGATTCTCGCCGGACAGGAAATCAGCCAGTTCACAGCCCAAGGGCTCGGCGAGGCCATGATCCGCGCCAACGAGGGCATCGACTTCATCGAAACGCCGTTCATCGACGGCTACATCATCGCCAACTACGACGGCAGCGATACGGTCACCGACGGGAGCATCCGCCACATCAAGACGACCGACTCGACCAGCGGCATCCGTTCTCACGCCACGATCGTCGCCAGCAAGATCATCAGCGATTCGACCAACGACGGGCGCGTAACTGTCTCCGGGTCGCTCAACGGCGAACTTGTCATCGGCAACTCGACCGGGCTGACCGGGCAGGTCATCATCAACGCCGCCAACGGCTCGGGCACCTGGAGCGACAAGATTACCATCGGGAGTGTTGAACTCTCCTCAACTTCCCACGGCGCGCCGTACTACGACGTGGCCAGTTCGTCGCTCGGCGGCGGGGCGGTCGGCCTGGTGCCGTATCACCTGTATTCGCAAGACATGACGTACCAGAGCGGGTCCACGTTCTTTGACTCCGCGTTCAACCACCGCAACCCCGGCGGATCGTCGGGCAACAACCGCACGATCACCCTTCGCTTCTACGGCACGGTGTTTCAGAACGACACCGACCCCGCGATCAAAATCGAGCAAGACCTCGGGGGTTGGGTAGACGTGACCGATCGTGGCGTCGTCACGTTCGGCTCCGCGACCGGCGGCAACCCGCGCGAGATCTCGATCCACGGCACCGACGGCACCACCGGGAAGATCCCCTTCCTTTCCGGGACCTATCGCATCAAGCCCGTCGCGGGAGAATTGAAGTGCCAGGGCACGTCGGCAAGCCCCGCCCCGGATGTCTACGACTTCACATACTCCTTCACGCTGAATGACGACTGCAACAAGAACAACGTCGCCGACGCGACCGATCTGGCCGAGACAGTGACGTATGGCGGAGATACCTACCACCCGTACGACTTGGACGAGAACCAGCACATCGACGTGTGCGACCGCGAGGCGAACGGTACATGCGTCGCGGATATCGACGGCAATGGGTACATCAACGGGGACGACTACGACTGGTTCGCCATGCTGTTCGAGATCGCCCACCCTCTTGCGGACATCACCTTTGACGGCTTTGTCAACGGCGACGACTACGATCTCTTCTCGGAGATGTTCGAGACCGCATGCCAATAGCGCCGCTGAGGGCCAGCATGCGTCATCCCCAACCCGAGGCCCCGCCTCGGGTTTTGTGTGCGCACCACATCTACGGCCTGCGACAGCACCTCGCGGCCTCCCCGTTCGCGGATCACCTAGGTCCGAGCAGGGCGCGTCCGCGAGGGCTGGATGCGGTAGCGAGTCCCCTCTGAGATTGCGACGGCTGGCTCGAGCCATCTTCGTGCGACGCACAAGGACGCTCGTGTGCGCACAGGCATCGTGCCGGCCGTCGCCTTCGCCGCATTCTTCGACTTTCCGCGCCACCAACCCGGGTGGTGAACAGAGTGGTCATAGGTGAGGGCCCGCGCCCCGCCGCATGACCGACGACGCCACCCAACCCGGGGGAGTTCTCCCCGACCTTCCCCTCCCCGCCCACGCCATCGAACTCCTGGCGATGGGCGTCGCGCGCCTCCTCGACGCCCCGATCATGCCGCAGGCCGATTGCGCCGACCCCGGACTTGAACTCCCCGAGCAGGGGGGCCTCAGTTTCCCGTCGCGGGTCCCCGCGGGTGAACGCGCCGCCCCCGAGGGCGAGAGCCGGGAGGATGACTGATGCCGATGGTCCGATCCCAACTCCAGTCCCTTGAATCGATGCCCGTGCCCGAGCTCCGGGCCCGCTACGCCGAGGTCTTCGGCGAGCCCACCAACTCCGGCAACCGGCGCTGGCTGGTGCGCCGCCTGGCCTGGCGCCTCCAGGCCCTGGCCGAGGGGGACCTCTCCGAGCGTGCCAAGCGCCGCGCGGCGGAGCTGGCGCGCGACGCCGACGTCCGCCTGCGCCCCCCCGCGATCGACGAACTCCCCGCGCGCGGCCTCTCGGTCACCGGCACGCTCCGGCCCGCCGATCCGAGGCGGCCCGCGCCCGGCACGGTCCTGCGGCGCGTCTACAAGGGCGTCGCCCACGAGGTGTCGGTGCTGCCCAGCGGGTTCGAGCACGAGGGGAAGGTCTACCGCTCCCTGACCGCCGTCGCCACCGCCATCACAGGCTCCCACTGGAACGGGAACCTCTTCTTCGGGCTCGCCGAGAGCAAGCGGGACAAGCGGCCCGCCAAGGAGAACGCATGAGCGTCACCGCGACGCGGCCATCTTCCGCAGGAGACCGTGCACGCGGCTCCCCGCTCCCGCCGCGCCGCGTCGTCCGCTGCGCCATCTACACCCGCAAGAGCACCGAGGAAGGGCTCGACCAGGAGTTCAACTCCCTCGACGCCCAGCGCGAGAGCGCCGTCGCGTTCATCGCCAGCCAGAAGAACGAGGGCTGGTCCTGCCTGCCCGAGCGGTACGACGACGGCGGGTTCACCGGCGGCAACATCGAGCGCCCGGCCCTCAAGCGGCTCATGGCCGATATCGAGGCGGGGAAGGTCGACTGCGTGGTCGTCTACAAGGTGGACCGACTGAGCCGGTCTCTGATGGACTTCGCCCGTCTGATGGAGGTCTTTGACCGCAAGGGCGTCTCCTTCGTCTCCGTCACCCAGCAGTTCAACACCACCCACTCGATGGGCCGCCTCACCCTCAACATCCTGCTGTCCTTCGCCCAGTTCGAGCGCGAGATCATCTCCGAGCGCACCCGCGACAAGATCGCGGCGGCCCGCAAGAAGGGACGCTGGGGCGGAGGCAGGCCGCTCTTGGGCTACGACATGGACTCCTCGCCCTCGGGCACCAAGCTCGTCGTCAACGCCGCCGAAGCCAAGGTCGTCAACCGGGTGTTCCGGACCTACCTCGAGACCAAGTCCCTCATGCTCACCCTCGACCGCCTCGACGCCGAGGGCGTCAAGAAGAAGGCATGGGTCGCCAAGGACGGCACGCGCCACGGCGGGCAGGCGTTCGACAAGAGCGCCCTGCACGGCCTCCTCACGAACGTCACGTTCATCGGCAAGGTCTCGTACAAGGGCGATGTCTACGACGGTCTGCACGAGGCGATCGTGGACGAGGAGACCTTCCGCAAGGCCGGTGAGCTGCTCAAGTCGAATCGATCCCACGAAGGGCGGAGCCCCCGGAACAAGCACGGCGCGCTCCTGAAGGGTCTGGTGCGCTGCCAGGCCTGCGGTTCAACCATGGGGCACCACTTCGCCCTTTCCAAGGGGCGGCGATATCGGTACTACGTCTGTATTCATGCGCAGAAGCGCGGATGGGGAACCTGCCCGCAACCCTCGCTCCCTGCGGAAGAACTCGAGAAGTTCGTGATCGACCGCATGCGCGAGGTGTGCGGCGACGAATCGCTGCTGCACCAGTCCGTCCTCCGCGCCCAGCAGCAGCTCGCCGAGGACCTCGACACCGCCCGCGACGAGCGCGACGGCGTGGCCCGCGATCTGGCGCAGGCCCGCCAAGCGCTGACCAAGGCCACGGGCAAGGGCGACCACGCGAGCGTGGCCGAGCGCCGCGACGAGGTGCGCGATTTGGAGCGCCGCCAGCGCCAGCTCGACGCACAGATCGGGGCGATGGAGGGGCAGGTCATCGACCCGGACGAGCTCGCGGGAGCCATGGAAGCGTTCGACCCTCTTTGGGCCAGTCTGACTACGGACGAACGCGAGCGGCTGGTCCGGCTGATGATCCGGGAGGTTGTGTACGACGCATCGGACCAATCCGTCGCGGTGGCTTTTCTGGACGGGGTGGCGGGCTACACTGGGGACCGTACATGCACGACGGCGTAGTTCTTATTAAGAAGGTGACGTTCGCGACCAAGGCTCGCGGCAGGCGCGTTCTCGGCGTGAACAACCTGTCCGTTGCAACATTGCCGCCCGGCCGGGTACCCCGCGTTGCTCGCCTGATGGCGCTCGCGATCAAGATGAACGACCTGCTCGCCCAGGGGCGGACACTGTCCCAATCCGACCTGGCCGAACTGGGGCGGGTCACCAAGGCGAGGATGACCCAGATCCTGAACCTGACGCTGCTTTCGCCTGCAATCCAGGCCGAGATCCTCGATCTGCCCCCGGTGGAACGCGGGCACGATCCCATTTCGGAGTCCGACCTCCGCCCCATCTGCGCCGAGCCCTCGTGGGCGAGGCAGGAGGAGTTGTGGCGGGAGCTGGTCGCCAACGTTACGAAGCGTCGCATACCGACGGTTGTCGACTGCGAGGGAAAACGCGCCAATACGGGCTTGACCAGACTTCTTAGGTGATATCATCTTGTGTGCTTAGGTGCTGTCCGTGGTGGGCGGCCGTATTCAAGAGCGCATCAAGCGCTGGTGGGAATATGGCGGGCAAAGGCCCGTCGACAAGTCATGCAGGAAGCAGACAGCTTTCGCTGGCGTTGCTTGAACGCCGGCCATGCCAAGGACGTCGCATTGCGCACAGACTCTACCAACGGACCTTCGAACAACTTATTTCCGGTCGAAGATGCTGAACGGGAGGCTCGCATTCTCGCAACACAGGCGTGCCGGGACACGCCTCGATTAGGCTTGGACCCCGAGGACCTGCAGCAGCGACTGATCTTGGAAGCGGTCAAGGCCTGGCCCAAGCACCAGCCCTCCCTCGGCTCGCCAATGACGTACCTGTCCGGCGTGATGCGCAAGCAGGTGCTGGCCGAGAAGCGCCGCGCCGCCGCGCTGCACAAGCGCGAGGCACAGATCAACGCCAATCTCAGCCAGGGGCTCGAACAGCGGAGCCAGCCGACCCCGGCGAGCGAGACGATCGCAGCAAAGGAGCTCAGGCGCGAGGCGATTAGGGCCCTTCCCGAGGAACACAGGTTCGTCGCATCGCTGATGCTGGACGGCAAATCCGACCGAGAGATCGGCAAGCAGCTCGGAGCCCATCGCGGGACGGTCAACCGGATGCGTCGGTTGTTCGTTCGCATCTGGCGCGAGAGATTTCCTGATCTCGCGCGCGACACTTTGGGCTCGGCGCGCAGACAAAGGAGCAACGGCAAGTCGCCGGGAGGTGCTCCATGATCGCGCCCGTCGCGAGATTCCAGTTTGCTCCGCATGTCCGAGAGCCCGAGATCGAATCCCTGCTCGCCGTCGCGTGCTGCGCGGCGGAGGGCCTCTACGGCACGACCCGAATGGAGGTTGAGGACCCGCTCGACCTCGACCTGGCGCGCGGGGTCGTCACCGTCGACGTCTCCGGCGAGGGCGGCCGCGATCTGGCGGCCATCCTGCTGGAGCTGGCGCGGGAGGCGGTCGGCATCGATTCCGTGTCGTGCGTTCGCCGCTCTGAAGTTGACGCCGCATCCAAGGAGGGCTCGGATTGATCGCGGACCCGCACTCGCATCCGAAACCTGAAGCTCGCCCGGTTACGCCGGTAGAGGTAGACGTTCGTATCGCTGCTCGCAGACACATCAACACCGGGTATGCGGTTATTCCCGTGCCGCACCGCGCGAAGCGGCCAAACGTCCCGGGTTGGCCCGACCTGCGAATCGGGCTCGACGATGTTGACATGTGCCCCCCTCAACCCGATCCAGTCTGAGGTACCGTGTATCTGGGCTGGAGCAAGGAGGGCAACGTCGATGGCAAGGCAGCGATTCAG
>JABLTH010062578.1_pt1 | contig 13402 bp, 13 predicted proteins | sample 7875711 | NCBI WGS metagenome assembly JABLTH01 (sample SAMN14941262, study PRJNA633318) | bioreactor metagenome | isolation source: bioreactor | place: China | collected 2019-03-05 | reverse complement strand
CAAGAGCCTGTCGCCGGGCCAGGCGCTGGTGAAGGTGGTCAGCGACGAGCTGACCGCGGTGATGGGCACGGTCAACACCGAGCTCAACCTCGCCCAGACCCCGCCGGCAGTGGTGCTGATGGCCGGCCTGCAGGGTGCAGGCAAGACCACCACGGTGGGCAAGCTGGCCCGCTTCCTGACCGAGCGTAAGAAAAAGCGGGTGATGGTGGTCAGCTGCGACGTCTACCGCCCGGCAGCGATCGAGCAGTTGCGCACCCTGGCCGAACAGGTCGGCGTGACCTTCTTCCCCTCCGAGGCGGGCCAGGACCCGGTCCAGATCGCGAAGAACGCCATCGCCGCGGCCCGCCGCGAGGTCATCGACGTGCTGCTGGTCGATACCGCCGGCCGGCTCAGCGTCGACCAGGCGATGATGGACGAGATCAAGGCCCTGCATGCCGCGATCACCCCGGTCGAGACGCTGTTCGTGGTCGACGCGATGACCGGCCAGGATGCCGCCAATACCGCAAAGGCCTTCGCCGAAGCGCTGCCGCTGACCGGTGTGGTGCTGACCAAGACCGACGGTGATGCCCGCGGCGGTGCGGCGCTGTCGGTGCGCTACGTCACCGGCCGGCCGATCAAGTTCCTCGGCGCCGGCGAGAAGTCCGACGCGCTGGAGCCGTTCCACCCGGACCGCGTGGCCCAGCGCATCCTCGGCATGGGCGACGTGCTGTCGCTGGTCGAGGAGGTCGAGCGCAAGGTCGACCAGGAAAAGGCGCAAAAGCTCGCCACCAAGGTGATGAAGGGCAAGCGCTTCGACCTGAACGACATGAAGGACCAGCTCGAGCAGATGTCCAATATGGGCGGTCTGGCCGGCCTGATGGACAAGCTGCCGGGGATGGCCAGCGTGCCGGACAACGTCAAGTCCAAGGTCAACGACAACGAGCTCAAGCGCATGGTCGCGATCATCCAGTCGATGACCAAGAAGGAGCGTCGCCACCCGGACCTGCTCAACGGTTCGCGCCGCGCCCGCGTGGCGCGCGGCTCGGGCACCCAGCCGGCCGACGTCAACCGCCTGCTCAAGCAGTACATGCAGATGGAAAAGATGATGTCCAAGCTGTCCAAGGGCGGCACCAAGGGACTGCTGCGGCAGATGCGGGGCGCCATGAAGGGCATGGGCGGGATGGTAGGCGGCATGCCGCCGATGCGCTGATCGATCGGGGGGCGGTCCTCGGCCTGAGCGCGCTGGTGCCGCGACAGGGCGAGCGTCATCCCCGCGAAAGCGGGGATCCATCCTGCTCTTGGCACCAAAGTCAAAATGGGTCCCCACTTTCGCGGGGATGACGTTCGCTTCGTTGCAACGTGTCCCAGGTGCAGAGGGTGGCGAGGGCGGCCCGGCCGGCATAGCCGTCCAAGGGCTTCCCTTTTACCCAAAATCCACTAAAATGCCGCGTTTACCGCGCACGGTCTCGTGCGTGCGGCCGGCGATTCCGGCATCTCTGGAGCTTTTACTATGGTCAAGATTCGTCTTTCGCGCGGTGGCGCCAAGGGCCGTCCGTTCTACCACATCGTCGTGACCGATCAGCGCAACAAGCGCGACGGCCGCAGCATCGAGAACGTGGGTTTCTACAACCCGGTCGCGTCCGGCAAGGACAAGCGCCTCGAGCTGAACGTCGCACGCGTTCAGGAGTGGGTCGGCAAGGGTGCGCAGCTGACCGACAAGGTCGCCGCCCTCGTGAAGGAAGCTGGCAAGCAGCAGGCTGCCTGAGCATGACGGCAGCCGGTCGGCGCGTCCTGATGGGACGCATCGTCGGGCTGTATGGCGTGCAGGGCTGGCTCAAGATCGAATCCTGGTCCGAGCCCCGCACGCGGATTTTCGATTACCAGCCCTGGCAGCTCTCCGCGGCGCCGGGCGAGGTCATCGAGGTGTCGGGCGTCAAGGGGCGTCCACAGGGCAAGGGACTGGTCTGTCACCTGCCGAACGTGGATACCCGTGAACAGGCTGCGGCGCTGGTGGGCAAGGACATCCATGTCGCCCGCGAGTTGCTGCCGCCGCCCGGCAAGGACGAGTACTACTGGGTCGACCTCGAAGGGCTTGAGGTCGTCACCACCGAGGGCGTGGCGCTGGGGCGGGTCAGTCACCTGTTCGCGACCGGGGCCAACGACGTGGTGGTGGTGAGGGACGGCGAGCGCGAGCGGCTGATTCCCTTCATCCAGGGCAATTACGTGCGTTCGGTGGATCTTGAGGCCGGGCGTATGGTGGTGGACTGGGATCCCGAGTTCTGAGCCCGCGTCTGGCTGGCCATTGACCGGAGGATCTTGATGCGCATCGACGTCGTCACGCTGTTTCCCGACTTCATGCGCCAGTGCGCCGCGGTCGGTGTCGTGGGGCGCGCGCAGCAGCGTGAGCTGCTGCAGGTGGAAACCTGGAATCCGCGCGACTTCGCCACCGACAATTACCGAACCGTGGACGGCCGCACCTGCGGCGGCGGCCCCGGGATGGTGATGCTGATCGAGCCCTTGCGTGCCGCCCTGAAGGCGGTGCGGGAGGCGGCACCGGAGCCGGTGCACGTGATTTATCTCAGTCCGCAGGGATCGCGGCTGACGCAGGGCCGGGTGGCGTCGCTGGCGAACATGCCGCGAATCGCCCTGCTCTGCGGGCGTTATGAAGGTGTGGACGAGCGTGTGCTGGCGCACGAGGTCGACGAGGAGCTTTCCATCGGCGATTATGTGCTGTCCGGCGGTGAGCTGGGTGCCGCGGTGATCATCGATGCCGTGGGCCGCTTGCAGGACGGCGCGTTGAACGACGCGCAGTCGGCGCAGCAGGATTCGTTCTCGGACGGCCTGCTGGATTGTCCGCATTACGCGAAACCGGTGCATGACGCACTGGGTGACGTGCCGGCGGTACTGTTGTCCGGCGATCATGCGGCGATCCGCCGCTGGCGCCTCAAGCAGTCGCTGGGACGGACCTGGCTGCGACGTCCCGATCTGTTGGCGCGACGGAGCCTGGATAAGGAGTCCACCGCGCTGTTGGAAGAGTTCCGCCGCGACTATCTGCGGCACCACGAAGCGGCCGTCGCAGACCGCGGTAATTGAATCGACACAGGTGTTGCCATGAACAAGATCATCGAACAGTTCGAATCCGAGCAGATCACCCGCCAGCTGCCGGAATTCGGCCCCGGCGACACGGTGGTGGTCAACGTCAAGGTGAAGGAAGGTAACCGCGAGCGCGTCCAGGCGTTCGAGGGCGTCGTCATCGCCAAGCGCAGCCGCGGGCTGCATTCGGCCTTCACCGTGCGCAAGATCTCCCACGGCACTGGCGTGGAGCGCGTGTTCCAGGCGCACAGCCCGACCATCGAGTCGGTGCAGGTCAAGCGCAAGGGCAAGGTGCGTGGCGCCAAGCTGTATTACCTGCGCAACCTCGAGGGCAAGGCCGCGCGCATCAAGGAAGACATCGCTGCCGCCGCTGCCGCCAAGGCCGCGAAGTCCGCCGAGTAAGACTGCCTACGCAGGGCACGAAAAGGCCGCGGAGCACTGGCTCCGCGGCCTTTTCGTGTGACTGTCCGGCCGGTTCGCAGGAGGGCGACGTGCCGCGCCTCCTCAGTTGATCAGGCGCTGCGGTTCCTGCAGGAAGTTGCCCTGCACGAAATCGACGCCGCAGGCGAACAGCAGCGAGGTGCTGCTCGCGTCCTCCACCCACTCGGCGACGGTGAAGCGCTTGAGTTCGCGAGCCTGGTGGCAGATTTCGGCGATCTTCTTCTGGTTTTCCGGGTGCTGCGGCAGTTGCGCCATGTAGGAGCGGTCGATCTTCAGGTAGTCCGCGTCCACGTGGTTGAGCAACTGGAACGAGTTGAGTCCCGAGCCGAACTGTTCGAGCGCAAAGCGGCCACCGAGCTTTTTCCAGCCGGTGACGAATTCCTGTGCCGGACGCAGCAGGGTCACCACCTTGCTCTCGGTCATCTCCAGCACGATCTGGCCGTTCTTCAGGCCGGCCTTGCGCAGTTGCTCGCCGAGCCACGGCAGCAGCGTGGCATCCTGGATCGAATCGGCGGTCAGCTTCACGAAGAACGTGGTCTGGATGCCCTGTCCATCGCGGGCGCGCAGCGTCTCGATTGCCTTGGCCAGCACCCAGCGGTCGATCGCGGTGGTCAGGCCATGCTTCTCTGCGATCGGCATGAAGAAGCCGGGTAGCACTTCACCCTGCGGACCGTTCATGCGCAGGAGGATTTCCGAATACTCGCCCTCGGCATCCTGCAGGCTGATGGTGTGCTGGTGGTAGAGCACGAAACCGTCGTTGGCGAGGGCGTGCTGCAGTAGTTGCAGCCAGTAACGCTCGCGCTCGGCATCGGCTTTCTCGCGGGCACCAGGGTCGTGCAGCTCGACCTTGCCACCGCCCTGGCTCAGCGCATTGCGCAATGCCTGGCCGGCCTGGTTGAGCAGCAGTTCGGCATTCGCGTTCTTCTCGCCGAGCAGGCTTCCGCCCACGCTGGCCGATACCGTGAGCGATTGCGAGCCGAGGTCGAAGATCTCGCTGGCAATCCGCGTCTGCAGGTCGGTGACCCATTGCTTGACGGACTCGTCGTTGCGGTTGCGCAGGATCACGCCGATCGTGTGCTCGGCGAGCAGGCCGGCCACGTCGTCTTCACCCAGCTGCGCGCTGACCCGGTTGGCGAACGCCGCCATCAGTTCGTCGGCCTTGCCCATGCCCACGCTGTCGAGCAGCGATTGCCAGCTGTCGGGCTCGATAAGCAGCAGGCTCTGGCCCTTGGTGCCCTTGGCTGCTGCGGCGACCGCATCGTCGATGCTCTCGAGCGTGCGGGCGCGGTTGTACAGGCCGGTGACCGGGTCGCGATGCAGTTGCTCGATCAGCTGGGGGTCGAGCTGCTGGCGGCGGAACACGATCTGCAGGCAGGGTTCGCCCTCGAAGGTGGCGTGGGCGAATTCGACCGTAGCCTGGAACGTGCTGCCGTCGGAGCGGCGCGCCTGCAGGTCGATGTGCGGCGCGGCCTTCTCGTCGCGGGCATGGCTGCGCAGCAGGTTCTTGAACGGTTCGGCATCCGCGCTGCTGATCAGGTCGAGCACCGGCAGGCAGAGCAGGTCGTCGAAATCCTCGAAGCCGAAGGTTTCCAGGTAGGCCTTGTTGGCCCGGACGTGCATGCCGTCGTGGACGAAGGCAATCGGATCGGTCGACGAGTCCAGCAGCGCATCGGCACGGCGCTCGGACTCCCTCAGCGAAGCCTCCAGCAGGCGCACCTGGCGCCGTGTCTGCAGTGCCTCGTGCTCGCGCTGCAATACGGTCATCAGCTGTCGGGGCTGACTGCGGATGACGATGCCGCGGACACCGGCGTTGAACATGTCCGCAACCATCTGATTGTCGAGTTGGGCCACCAGTGCGACCAGTGACAGGTCGCGGCCGTGCGCCTCCAGTTGCTGGGCCACGTCACGCAGCGCGAGCTTCGCCGGCAGCGGGTCGTACAGCACGATATCCGGGATCAGTTCGTCCAGTGCCGCCTGGATCTCCTCCGGCGTGGTCGCCCGTGCCGGCCGTACGGCGATGCCTCCGTTACGGAGCAGGCTGATGATCTGCTCGGCATCCTCCAGCGAGGCCTCGACGAACAGGATCTTGATCACGGAATCTTTTTTCATGGACACATCGGACGGTTCAAGGGGCGCCGGCCGGCCGCGGCCGACGCGCGCCGGCCATGGCGCGCATGCAGGGTTTGTAGCGGATTCCCGCGGTGGCCGCCAGCTTGGCGAGGCATCGATGCGGCGACCTGGTACTCACAATGGGAGCTTGGAGGGCGCGCCGGCGACTTCCCGCACCAATCGGGGTACCAGGTAGCCGGGCAGGCGGCCGCGCAAGTCGTCGAGCAGGGCCAGGGCGCGCGGATCGCTGACCTCGAAGTGGGCGGCGCCCTGCACCCGGTCGAGCTGGTGCAGGTAGTACGGCAGCACGCCCGCGGCAAAGAGCGCCTCGGAAAGGCCGGCCAGCGTGCCTGCCTCATCGTTGATTCCGCGCAGCAGCACCGCCTGGTTGAGTAGGGTGCAGCCGGCATCGCGCAGTCGGCGACAGGCGTCTGCCACGCTGTCGTCGATCTCGTTGGGGTGGTTGGCGTGCAGCACCACGACCTTCTGCAACGGCAGGGAGGCCAGCCAGCCGGCCAATGCCGGGTCGACCCGGTCGGGCAATACCACCGGCAGCCGGGTATGGATGCGCAGCCGGGTGACCTGCGGCAGGACGGCAAGACCGGTCGAGAGGTCTTCCAGCTTGGCGGTGGCCAGGGCCAACGGGTCGCCACCGGAAAGGATCAGCTCGGTGATGCCCGGGTCGTTGCGGAGATGGTCCAGTGCGTGGCGCCACTGGCCGGCAGCGGCCATTTCCTCGCCGTAGGGGAAATGCCGACGGAAACAGTAGCGGCAGTTGATCGCGCAGCTGCCGCTGGCGATCAGCAGGGCGCGGCCCTGGTACTTGTGCAGCACGCCCTGGGCCTCGCGGGCAGCCATGTCGCCTACCGGGTCGACGATGAAGCCCTTCGCCCGTTCCAGTTCGGCAAGCTGCGGCAGCACCTGCAGCAGCAGCGGGTCGCGGGCGTCGCCCGGGCGCATGCGCGCCACGAACGCCCGCGGCACGCGCAGGGCGAAACCGGCATCGGCCTCAGGCAGCGAGCCCGCCAGGTGGGCCAGCTCGAGCAGGGCACGCAGTTCGCGCGGATCGGTGACGGCGTCGCGCCATTGCTGGCGCCAGTCGCCGGGGGTGGTGCCGGCCGGGGTAATGCGGGCGCCGGGGCTTGCGGTTATCATGGACGGCCTTGTATCGGGCGCGAGCCCGTCTGGCTGACCATTTTAGCCGCTCGTCCGGGCGGATTCTTCGATTGGAGCGTACTGCATGGCCACCGCTGGTCTGAACGACGTCAAGAAGGGGATGAAGATCCTCCACAACAACGACCCGTGGGTCATCACCGACGCCGATTTCATCAAGCCCGGCAAGGGCCAGGCGTTCACCCGCATCTTCATCCGCAACCTGAAGACCGGCCGCACCACCGAGCAGACGATGAAGTCCAGCGACTCGTTCGAGGTCGCCGACGTGGTCGATACCGACATGCAGTTCCTGTACTCCGACGGCGAGTTCTGGCACTTCATGCAGCAGGAGAGCTTCGAGCAGCACCAGGCCACCAAGGTCGGCGTCGGCGACGCCGCCAAGTGGCTGAAGGGCGAGGAAGAGTGCGTGGTGACTCTGTTCAACGGCGAGGTCATCGCGGTGCAGCCGCCGAACTTCGTCGAGCTGAAGATCACCGAGACCGACCCCGGCGTGCGTGGCGATACTTCCGGCGGCGGCGGCAAGCCGGCCACCCTGGAGACCGGCGCCGTGGTCCGTGTGCCGCTGTTCGTGGGCACCGACGAGTTGATCAAGGTCGATACCCGCACCGGCGAGTACGTCAGCCGCGTCGGCAAGTGACATACCGGCGCGCGGGCGGCGCCCGCGCCGTTGCCGGCGCGTCATTCCGGCGAGGGCCGGACGAGCGCAGCGAGCCATCCAGTGTGGTACCCGTGCGAAGCACGCCAGGCCCTTCGCAGAAGGGAGCCAAAGTCACTGGATTCCAGCGGTCGCTGGAATGACGAACATGGGGCGGGCGCCGCGAGGTACCGCCCTTTGTCGTTTCTGCATCGAAACGTTCTTGCATCAAGCACGCAGGCCATGACCGCCTGCCGATCCCGCACAGTGAGGTGAAGATGAGTGTGACGCCCCCGAAACCCGTCGACCTGGTGATCGAGGCCCGCTGGGTGGTGCCGGTGGAACCGCATGCGGTGGTGCTGGAGCGGCACGCCGTGGTGGTGGATGCCGATCGCATCGTGGCGCTGCTGCCGATCGCCGAGGCACGTGCCGCCTATGTGCCGCGCGAGCGGGTGGAGCTCGGCGAGCACGCGCTGATCCCCGGGCTGATCAACAGCCACACCCACAACCCGATGACCCTGCTGCGCGGTCTGGCCGACGACCTGCCGCTGATGACCTGGCTGCAGGAGCACATCTGGCCGGCCGAGGCAAAGGTGATCGGGCCGGAGTTCGTGCGCGACGGCGTCGAACTGGCGGTGGCCGAGATGCTGCGTGGCGGCACCACCTGCGCCAACGAAAACTACTTCTTCCCCGATGCGATCGGCGCCACCTACCGCAAGCTCGGGTTCCGCGCGCTGGTCGGTCTGCCGGTGATCGAATTTCCCACTGCCTGGGCGAAGAGCCAGGACGAATACTTCGAGCGCGCCGCCGAGGTGCACGACAGCTTCCTGGGCGACCCGCTGGTCGGTACCGCATTTGCGCCGCATGCGCCGTATACCGTTTCCGACGTCAGCTTCGAGCGTATCCGCGTGCTCGCCGACCAGCTCGACATTCCGGTCCACCTGCACCTGCACGAGACCGCGCACGAGGTGGAGGAGGAAAAGAAGAAGAGCGGCCTGCGCCCGTTCCAGCGGATGCAGAAGCTTGGACTGGTCAACGATCGCCTGATCGCTGTGCACATGACCCAGGTGACCGAGGGCGAGATCGTTGCCTGCGCGGAGGCCGGCGTCTCGGTGGTGCACTGCCCGGAGTCGAACCTCAAGCTGGCCTCGGGCTTCTGTCCGGCGGAGATGTTCCGCCGCGCCGGGGTCAACCTGGCGATCGCCACCGACGGCTGCGCCTCGAACAACGATTTGGACATGTTCGGCGAGATGCGTACCGCGGCGATCCTGGCCAAGGCGGTGGCGCAGGACGCCGCGGCGTTCGATGCCGCCTCGGCGCTGCGCGCCGGTACGCTCAATGCTGCCCGCGCGATGGGGCTCGAAGAGAAGATCGGTTCGATCGAGCCCGGCAAGCAGGCCGACCTTGCCGCAGTGCGGTTGAGCGACCTGGAAACCCAGCCGCTGTTTCACGTCGCCTCGCAGCTGGTCTACGCCACCGGCCGCCACCAGGTCACCGATGTGTGGATTGCCGGCCGCCGCAAGCTGGCCGGACGCGAGTTGGTCGGCATGGACGTCGAAGGCATGCTGGCGCGTACCCGGCAGTGGCGCGAAAGGATTGCGGCGGTATGAGCACCATGCACCTCTACCTGGTCATGCTGAAGCGCCGTCCGGTGGTCGATCCGGCCGCGATCGAGGCCCATCGGATATTCCTCGAGGCACTGCGCGCGCAAGGCGTGCTGGAGCGCTCCGGGCCGTTCACCGACAAGAGCGGTGGCGCCTACCTGATTCGTGCCGACGACCTGGCTGCCGCGCAGGCGGTCGTCGCCCGCGACCCGGCCCATGTCAGCGGCGGCTGGGATATCACCATTCACGAGTGGCAGGCGCGCTGAGCGCACGCCGGGAGTCATGACCATGCCGACCACGCACGCCAACGTCAGCCCCGAGGAGATCGCCCGCTTCGACAAGCTGGCCGACCGCTGGTGGGATCCGGACGGCGAATCGCGACCGCTGCACGATCTCAATCCGGTGCGCGCCGCGTATGTCGCCGACCGCGTCACGCTGAAGGGGGCGAAGGTGGCCGATATCGGTTGCGGCGGCGGATTGCTCAGTGAGGCGCTGGCAACGGCGGGTGCCCAGGTCACCGGCATCGACCTGGGCGAGAAGGTGATCGAGGTCGCCAGGCTCCACTTGTACGAATCGAACCTCACGATCGACTACCGCGTGCAGTCCTCCACCGAGCTGGCAACCGCCGAGCCGGCCGGCTTCGACGCCGTGTGCTGCATGGAGATGATCGAGCACGTGCCCGATCCGGAAGCGCTGGTGCACGACCTGGCAGCGATGCTCAGGCCCGGCGGCATGCTGTTCATGTCCACCCTCAATCGCACGCCAGCGGCGTTCGGTGCAGCGATCCTCGGCGCGGAATACCTGATGCGGATGTTGCCGCGCGGCACCCATCACTACGCGCAGTTCCTCAAGCCGTCGGAGCTGGCGCGGTTGCTGCGACACGCCGGGCTGGAGCTGGAGGACGTTTCCGGGCTCGGCTACAACCCGCTGACCCGCAAGGCATGGCTCAGCCGGATCACTGCGGTCAACTACCTGCTGTGCGCGCGCAAGCCGGCATGAAGACCCCACCCGATCGCGTCGATGGCGTGTTGTTCGACCTCGACGGCACCTTGCTGGACAGCGCGCCGGACCTCTACGCCGCACTGGTTCGCCAGTGTGCGGAAGAATGTGTCGCGCCGCCGGACTACGCGACGGTGCGTGAGGTGGTCTCGCGCGGTTCGCGGGCGATCCTGCGATGCGCCTTCGGCGAATTCGGCGAAGCCGGCATCGAGGCGCGGGTGCCGCGCTATCTCGCGCTGTACGAGCAGGCGATGGCCGAGGACACCCGCGCATTCGAGGGCGTCGAGGCATTGCTGGTCGCGCTGGAGCGGCAGGGTATCCGCTGGGGTGTGGTGACCAACAAGCCGGGCTTCCTCACCGAGCCGCTGCTGGCCCGCATCGGCTGGTCCGCGCGTGCATCGGCCGTGGTATCGGGCGACACCCTGCCGGTGAAGAAACCCGATCCGGCCCCGGTGCGCCTGGCCTGCGAAACGGCCGGTATCGATCCGGTCCGCAGCCTGTTCGTCGGCGACGATCGCCGCGATGTGCAGGCCGGCGCGGCGGCGGGCCTCTACACCGTAGCCGTCCGCTGGGGCTACCTCGATGGCGGCGACCCGGATACCTGGCAGGCCGATGCGGTGATCGATCACCCCGACCAGTTGCTGCGCATGCTGGTGCCCGGGGTGTCGGCATGAGCGACACCGCCCATGGCCCGCTGCAGAGTTACGTCGACAAGTGGCTGGCGGTGCAGCCGCAGCAGCGCATCGCGCTGGCTTTCGTCGACCCTCGCCGGTACCCGGGGCACGTCGCCCTGGCTGCGCTGGAGCAGGAACTGCTCAGCGCTACCTACGGCATCCGCGAGCCACAGGTGGCAGCGGTCAAGCTCAACTGGTGGGCCGAGGAACTTGCCGGTGCCCCGCAGGGCGGCGGCCGCCATCCACTGACCCAGGTGCTGTTCGACGACGAGCGCGCACACGCCTTGCCGGCGGAACGCTGGCTGGCGCCGGTGCGTGCGGCGATCGAGCAACTGGAAGAGGGTACCGCCGCGGATTTCGCCGCCCAGATCGTTGCAGCCGAGCCCGTCCACGGTGCGTTGGCAGAACTGGAAACGGCCTGGTGGTACGGCGTCGGGGCGAGCGGCCGGCGGGCATCGCGGGTCGCTGCGCTGGCGCATCTGCTGCACGCCCTGCGCCGCCTGCAGGATGACGTGGAGCGAGACCGCCTGCCGCTGCCGATGGCGCGACTGGCTCGCTTCGGCCTGTCCCGTGCCGACCTGCGCAACCGCACCGCGGCTCGCGACCAGGCGATCCGCGCGCAGCTCGACGAACTGGCTACGGCCTGGCGGGCGGCCCTGGCTATGCCGGGGCCGCTGGGCGTATTCCGGGCGCTCGAAGCCCGCGAGGCGATGCGCCTGGTGAAGGCCGCGCGCCGTGCCGATGACCCGCTGGCGGCGTTGCAACGGGGACTTCCCGGCAGTGGCTTCGGCAATACATGGGCCGCGTGGAGTGCCGCGCGCCGCTGGCATCTCGCCGCCGGCTGAGGTCGGGCCGGCGTACGGTGGACGCAGCGTTTCCCCGACGAGGCTGTTGCGACCGGCGATCCCGCCCCAACATTGCCACTCTGCCGCGTTGCCGCGCGCGCCCGTTCAAGGTTCCAGGATGTCTCCCATGCACAGCCACGAAAACACCGCCCGCCTGATGCCCGATGTCGCCCATCAGGCCCAGCCGCACCTGGCCGGTGCGCTCGACTGGGTCGGCATGGACGGGATCGAGGTGCCGGTCCGCTTCGATGCCGGCGATGGCGAGGTCAACCGCGCCAGCGCCCAGGTCGGTGCCTTCGTCAACCTCACGCGGCCGGACCAGCGTGGCATCCACATGTCGCGCCTGTACCTGCTGGTCGATCGCCATCTAGGCGGCAGCGAACCACTGAGCGCCAAGGGCCTGGAGAACCTGCTGCAGGCATTCCTCGAATCGCACGGGGAGCTCTCGGACCGCGCGCGCCTGAGCATCCGTTTCGATGCACTGGTGCGCCGCGCAGCGCTGCGCAGCGCCAACAGCGGCTGGCGCAGCTACCCGGTGTCGGTCGAGGCGAGCCTCGGGCCGGACGGCTTCCGATTGGAGCTGGGTACCGAAGTGGTCTACTCCTCGACCTGTCCGGCCTCGGCGGCACTGTCGCGGCAGCTGATCCAGGAGCGCTTCGCACAGGATTTCGACGCCGGGCAGCCGATCGACCACGCGGCCGTGGTGGCCTGGCTGGGCAGCGAGCAGGGTATCGTCGCCACCCCGCATGCCCAGCGTAGCGTGGCGCGCCTGCTGGTCCGCCTGAAAGATGGGGTGGCATTCGATCTGCTCGATACGCTCGATCGCGTGGAAGGCGCGCTCGGCACGCCGGTGCAGACCGCGGTGAAGCGCGAGGACGAGCAGGCATTCGCGCTCGCCAACGGCGGCAATCTGATGTTTTGCGAGGACGCCGCGCGTCGCATCCAGCGGGCGCTCGAGGCAGACGAGCGCCTGGCCGACTTCCATGTGCGCGTGGAGCACCAGGAGAGCCTGCATCCGCACGATGCGGTCGCCTATGCCAGCAAGGGCGTACCCGGCGGATTCGGCAGCGGCTCGCTCTGAAGCCGCCGCTCCGCGGGAATCCGGCGGATAGGTCGCCGCGCCGCGCGAACGCGAAGAACCGGCGATCGCCAGCACGTTGGCCGTCACGTAGTCGCGCTGCCCGGCGAGCATCGCAGCGTACAGCGACAGATGGACCGGCAGCCAGGCGGACACGCCCCCGTATCACCGGGGGACGTCCTGCGTGCAGTGGGCTGCCGGACGATTTCCGCGTCGACCGGCTCCACGAAACGCTGCCGGCCCTGGTCGTGCCAGCAATCCGCCTGTATCGACGCAAGCCCGCCGGTCCCGGGAGAGACGACCGGAGGTGGCGGACGGCGGGGCGCCGTTCTGGTTCGTGCAGCCGGCTCAGTGGACGGGATGCGAGTCGTCGGTGCCCGTGGACGCGTCGTGACGGCATCGACGCAGCCGGAACTTCTCCGGTACCGGGTCCTCGCCGCCGCAACACAGCGGTTGGCAACGGGCGACGCGCCATGCGGCGAGGATGCTCCCCCGCAGCGGCCCGAAGCGTGCCACCGCAATACGTGCATAATCCGAGCAACTGGGGTAGAAGCGGCAGCGTTGCCCCAGCAGGGGGCTGAGCCAGCGTTTGTACAGGCGGAGCAGAAGAAGCAGGAATCGGGTCAAGGCACTTCACGCGGCCGAGGCGGCTGGCGGTTTGTAATGCCCCAGTATTCCAGAAAGCTCGCTTGCTGGTGTAAGGCACATGGGCTATAACACCCGGCCGCCACGGCCAAAACGGTGAAGGGAAATGGCGAAAACCACGCGTAGTT
>JABLTH010017374.1_pt1 | contig 13411 bp, 13 predicted proteins | sample 7875711 | NCBI WGS metagenome assembly JABLTH01 (sample SAMN14941262, study PRJNA633318) | bioreactor metagenome | isolation source: bioreactor | place: China | collected 2019-03-05 | reverse complement strand
CGGCGACTGGCCCGACATCACCTTGGCCGTGGCCCTGTTGCAGGCCTCCAGGCCCGAGGCGCAGTAGCGGTTGATCTGCACGCCGGGAGCCGACTCGTCGTAGCCGGCCACCAGCGCCGCCACGCGGGCGATGTTGGCGCCCTGTTCGCCCACCGGTTCGACGCAGCCGAGGATCACGTCATCGACCTGTGCGGTGTCGAGCCGGTTGCGATCACGCAGCGCCTGCAGCGCGGTGACGGCCAAGTGGATCGGCGTGCTGCCGTGCAGCGCGCCCGAGGCGCGCCCCTTGCCGCGCGGCGTGCGCACGGCGTCGTAGATGAATGCTTCGGTCATGGTTCGATCGGGTTCGGGGTGAGGGGGTGGACGGTGCGCAGTCGCTTCGACCACGCGGCGCGTCACAGCGTGCGGCCGACGATTTCCTTCATGATCTCGTTCGTGCCGCCGTAGATGCGCGAGACGCGGGCGTCGGCATAGGCGCGTGCGATCGGGTACTCCCACATGTAGCCGAAACCGCCGAACATCTGCAGGCAATCGTCGAGCAGCCGGCAGTGCAGGTCGGTGGTCCAGTACTTGGCCATGGCCGCCGTCGCGGCATCGAGCTGTCCGCGCAGGAGTTCGTCCATCAGCCGGTCGACGAAGACGCGCATCACCTGCACCTGCGTCTTCCACTCGGCCAGCCGGAAGCGGTTGTGCTGGAAATCGATGACGCGTTGGCCGAAGGCCTTGCGCTCCTTGGTGTAGTCCAGCGTCCATTGCAGCGCGGCCTCGGCGCCGGCGGCTGCACCGATGGCGATCTGCATGCGCTCCCAGGCCAGTTCCTGCATCAGCAGGATGAAGCCCCTGCCCTCGCCGCCGAGGATGTTGGCGGCGGGCACGCGCACGTCGTCGAAGAACAGCTCCGACGTGTCCTGCGCCTTCATGCCGATCTTCTCGAGGTTGCGGCCGCGCTTGAAGCCGGCGCGGTCGGTCTCCACCAGCACCAGCGAGGTGCCCTTGGCGCCGGCCGACGGGTCGGTCTTGGCGACCACGATCACGAGGTCGGCGTTCTGGCCGTTGGTGATGAAGGTCTTCTGGCCGTTGACCACCAGGTCATCGCCGTCGCGCAGCGCCGTGGTGCGCACCGCCTGCAGGTCGCTGCCGGCGCCGGGCTCGGTCATCGCGATGGCGCCGATGACCTCGCCGCGCGCCATCGGTGGCAGCCAGCGGCGCTTCTGCTCCTCGCTGCCGTAGGCCAGGATGTAGGGGGCGACGATGTCGGAGTGCAGGCCGAAGCCGATGCCGCTGGCGCCGGCGCGGGCCACCTCCTCGATCAGCACGGCACTGTGCAGGCGGCTGCCGCCGCCGCCGCCGTAGGCCTCTGGGATGGCGGGGCACAGCAGCCCGGCCGCGCCGGCCGCGCGCCACGCGGAACGCGGCACGATGCCTTCTGCCTCCCAGCGCGCGTGGTGGGGTGTGACCTCGCGGTCGAAGAAGCGCTGGACCTGCTCGCGGAAGAGGTCGTGCTCGGAGGTGAAGAGGGGGCGCTGCAGCATGGCATCAACTCAAGGGGAGGAATTGCGATGATCGACGACCTATCGACCTAACGCTTGTTAGCTGATAGAGTGTACGCCATGGCGGAAAAATCGGAAAGCCATCGGCGGCGCGAGATCCTGCAGGTCGCGGCGAGTCTGTTCAGGCACCACGGCTACGAGCGCACGTCGGTGCGGCAGATCGCCGACGCCCTGGGCATCAAGTCGGGCTCACTCTTCTATCACTTCGCCTCGAAGGAGGAGATCCTGGTGGCGGTGATGGAAGAAGGCATCCGCGATGTGTTCGGAGCGGTGCAGGCGGGTGTGGCGAACGAGCGCGATCTGCCCCATCGGCTGCTGGCGATGGTGCGCTGCCATCTTGGCGGCCTGCTCGGATCCAATCTCGATGCCTTGATGGTGCTGGTGTACGAGTGGCGCAGCCTCTCGGCCCCGGCGATGCGGCGCGTGCTGGAGTGGCGCAATCGCTACGAGGACCTGTGGGACCGCGAACTGTCCGCCGCCGCGGCTCGACGTTGGGTCGATGCCGACACCTTGCTGGTCCGCCAGACCGTGCTCGGCGCACTGAACTGGACCGGGCAGTGGTACCGCTCCGACCGCCGTTTGCAGGTGGACGAGCTGGCGCTGCGCATGTTCGAGCTGCTGTTTCCCCGCCTCTTCGCGCTGCTGGACGAGGAGGCTGCTGTCCAAGCCGTGGTTCCGACCGGAGCGGAACGCGGCGAAGCCCGATTCCCAGAAGGAGAGATTGCAAAGTGAAAGTGCTTGTCGCCGTGAAGCGCGTGCTCGACTACAACGTCAAGGCCCGCGTGAAGTCCGATGGTTCGGGGGTCGACCTCGCGAACCAGAAATTGTCGATGAACCCCTTCGACGAGATCGCCTGCGAGGAGGCGGTGCGCCTGAGGGAGGCCGGTGCCGTGACCGAGGTGATCGCTGTCTCCTGCGGCCCGACCGGCTGCCAGGAGACGCTGCGCAGCGCGATGGCCATCGGCGCCGACCGCGCCGTGCTGGTGCAGACCGACGCGCCGCTGGAGCCGCTGGCCGTGGCCAAGCTGATGCGCCACGTGGCGCAGAAGGAAGGCGTGCAGCTGGCCATCTTCGGCAAGCAGGCGATCGACGACGACGCCGGCCAGGCGGGCCAGATGTTTGCCGCACTCATGGGCTGGGCGCAGGCCACTTTCGCCTCCAAGGTGAGCATCGCCGATGGCACCGCCTCGGTCACGCGCGAGATCGACGGCGGCCTCGAGAAGCTGCGCATGAAGCTGCCCGTGGTGGTGACGACCGACCTGCGCCTGAACGAGCCGCGCTTCATCACGCTGCCCAACATCATGAAGGCCAAGAAGAAGCCGCTCGAAGTGATCGACGCCGCGGCTCTGGGTATCGACATCGCGCCCCGCACGAGCACGCTGCGCGTGGAGGAGCCGGCGGCGCGCAAGTCCGGCATCAAGGTGGCCGATGTGGCAGACCTCGTCAAGCGGCTCAAGGAAGAAGCGAAGGTGATCTGAACATGACAACCCTGATCATTGCCGAACACGACGGCGCAGCGCTGAAGGCCGCGACGCTCAACACCGTGGCCGCGGCCCAGCGCCTGGGCGGTGACGTCCACATCCTGGTGGCCGGCCACGACTGCGGCGCTGCCGCCAAAGCGGCGGCCGCCGCGTCTGGAGTGGCCAAGGTGCTGCACGCCGATGCCGCGCACTATGCTGACCAGGGCGCCGAGAATTTGGCGGCGCTGGTCGTGGCCTGCGCGAAGGGCGACGCCGCCGTTACGCATGTGCTGGCGCCGGCAACGCCCTTCGGCCGCAACGTGTTGCCGCGCGTGGCGGCGCTGCTGGACAGCTCGCAGATCTCCGACGTCATCGCCATCGATTCGCCGGACACCTTCCGCCGTCCCTTCTATGCCGGCAACGCCATCGCGCGCGTGCAGTCCACTGACAAGGTCAAAGTGCTGAGCGTGCGCACCACGGCCTTCGATGCGGTGGCGGCCAGCGGTGGTGCCGCGGCGGTGTTCAGCGTGGCGGCGGGGCCCGACCTAGGGCTCACGGAGCTCGTCGGCCGCGAGGTCGTCAAGCTCGAACGCCCGGAGCTGACCGCGGCCTCGGTCATTGTTTCCGGCGGGCGTGGCCTGGGCGCCGCCGACAAATTCCAAGCCGTGCTCGAGCCGCTGGCAGACAAGCTGGGCGCTGCGCTCGGCGCCTCGCGCGCCGCGGTGGACGCAGGCTACGCGCCGAACGATTACCAGGTTGGGCAGACCGGCAAGATCGTCGCGCCGCAGCTCTACGTGGCGGTGGGCATCTCGGGTGCCATCCAGCACTTGGCCGGCATGAAGGACAGCAAGGTCATCGTCGCGGTCAACAAGGACGCGGAGGCACCGATCTTCCAGGTGGCCGACTACGGGCTCGTGGCCGACTTGTTCACCGCCGTTCCGGAGTTGGTGGCGGCTCTGTAGATGCCCCAGTAGACCACTCCATGTCGACCCGACTCATCGGGTCGAACGATCGTTAGGTACCATCCAGCAGCCCAGGCCGCTGACGCCCATGTACGAACCCGCCGAACGCTATCCCGAACTGCGCGCCGCGCTGCGCGATCTTGCCAAGCGCTTCCCCGACGAGTACTTCCGCAAGGTCGACGCGGCGCGCGGCTACCCCGTGGAGTTCGTCGACGCACTCACCGAGGCCGGCTGGCTGGCGGTGATGATCCCCGAGGAATACGGCGGCGCCGGCCTCGGCCTGGCCGAGGCCTCGGTGGTGATGGAGGAGGTCAACCGCTGCGGCGGCAACGCCGGCGCCTGCCACGGTCAGATGTACAACATGGGCACGCTGTTGCGGCACGGCTCGGTGGAGCAGAAACGCCGCTACCTGCCCGGCATCGCCAGCGGCAAGCTGCGCCTGCAGAGCATGGGCGTCACCGAGCCCACCACCGGCACCGACACCACGCAGCTCAAGACCACCGCGCTGCGCAAGGGCGACCGCTACGTGGTCAACGGCCAGAAGGTGTGGATTTCGCGCGTGCAGCACAGCGACCTGATGATCCTGCTGGCGCGCACCACGCCGCTGGCGGACGTGAAGCGCAAGTCCGAGGGCATGTCGATCTTCATCGTCGACCTGCACAAGGCCATCGGCAAGGGCCTCACGGTGCGGCCGATCCCCAACATGGTGAACCACGAGACCAACGAGCTGTTTTTCGAGAACCTGGAGATCCCGGCCGAGAACCTGATCGGCGAGGAAGGCAAAGGCTTCAAGTACATCCTCGACGGGCTGAATGCCGAGCGCACGCTGATCGCCGCCGAGTGCATCGGCGACGCGCGCTGGTTCGTCGCCCGCAGCGCCGCCTACGCGCGCGAGCGCCGCGTCTTCGACCGGCCGATCGGCCAGAACCAGGGCGTGCAGTTCCCGATCGCAGAGAACCACATCGAGACCGAGGCCGCCGACCTGATGCGCTGGCGCGCCTGCGAGCTGTTCGACGCCAAGCAGCCCTGCGGCGCCGAGGCCAACATGGCCAAGTACCTGGCGGCCAAGGCCTCGTTCGAGGCCGCCAACGTGGCCATCCAGACCCACGGCGGCTTCGGCTTCGCCTGCGAATACGACGTGGAACGCAAGTTCCGCGAAACGCGCCTGTACCAGGTGGCGCCGATCTCGCCCAATCTGATCCTGTCGTACGTCGCCGAGCACGTGCTCGAGCTGCCGCGTTCGTTCTGAAAGCCCCCGCCATGCGCCCGCTCCAAGGCATGCTCGTCGTCACCCTCGAGCACGCCATCGCCGCCCCGTTCTGCACGCGCCAGCTCGCCGATCTGGGCGCGCGCGTGATCAAGGTCGAGCGCCCCGGCGAGGGCGACTTCGCGCGCGCCTACGATACGCGCGCCAAGGGCTCGGCTTCGCACTTCGTCTGGTGCAACCGCGGCAAGGAAAGCCTGACGCTCGACCTCAAGAACCCCGCTGCGCGGGTGGTGCTGCAGGAACTGGTGGAGCGCGCCGACGTGCTGGTGCAGAACCTCGCGCCGGGTGCGGCGGCGCGCATGGGCCTGGACCACGGGAGCCTGACGCCGCGCAACCCCAAGCTCGTGGTGTGCGACATCTCCGGCTATGGCGACGGCGGGCCCTTCACCGAGAAGAAGGCCTACGATCTGCTGATCCAGAGCGAATCGGGCTTCGTGTCGGTCACCGGCACGCCCGAGCACCCGTCCAAGGCAGGGCTGTCGATCGCCGACATCGCCGCCGGCATGTACGCCTACAGCAGCGTGCTGGCCGCGCTGCTCGAACGCGGGCGCACCGGGCGCGGCAAGCGGCTCGAGATCTCCATGCTCGAGGCGATGTCGGAGTGGATGGGCTTTCCGCTGTACTACACCTTCGACGGCCAGCCGCCGCCGCCACGCGCCGGCGCCTCGCACGCGGCGATCTATCCCTACGGCCCGTTCATGTGCGGCGACGGGCGCCAGGTGGTGCTCGCCGTCCAGCACGACCGCGAGTGGGGCACGTTCTGCGACAAGGTGCTGCGCCGACCCGAGCTTGCCGCGCCGTACAAGGGCAACGCGAAGCGCCTGGCGGAACGCGAGACGCTGCGGGGGATCATCGAGGGGGTGTGCGCGGGCCTGACCGGCGAACAGCTCGTCGAGCGCCTGGAAGACGCGCAGATCGCCTATGGCCGCCTCAATGAGATGGCCGATCTCTGGCGCCATGCGCAGCTCCAGGCGCGCGCGCGCTGGACCGAGATCGGCACGCCGGGCGGGCCGATGCCGGCGCTCTATCCGCCGCACCACGTGGTCGGCGAGGAACCGCCACCGATGGGCGCGGTGCCAGCGCTGGGCGCACACACCGACGCCATCCTGGCCGAACTCGGGCGTTCGCCCGCACAGAGAGCGGCGCTGCGTGCCGAGCGCGCGGTCTGACCGCGCAGCGCTGACGCGAGGAACGACGATGAACGATCACCCTTCTGCTGCCTTGGCGGCCTTCGCCGCGCAGTTGCGTGTGCAGGACATCCCGGCGCCCGTGCTGCGCCGTACCGAGGACCTGTTCCTCGACTGGCTGGGTTCCACGCTGGCCGGCAAGAGCGCCCGCGCCGTGCAGGCCATCGAGCGCTACGCCCTGGCGATGGGCCCCGCCCTGCGTGCCGGCGACAAGGGCGGCGCCGAGGTGCTGATCTCGCGCCGCTTCACCTCGCCGCACTTCGCCGCGATGGTGAACGCCGCGGCCTCGCACGTCGTCGAGCAGGACGACGTGCACAACGGCTCGGTGTTCCACCCGGCGGCGGTCGTCTTTCCGGCGGCGCTGGCCACGGCGCAGGCCGTCGGCGCGAGCGGGCGCGAGTTGCTCGCGGCGTCGGTCGCCGGCTACGAGGTCGGCATCCGCGTCGGCGAATTCCTAGGCCGCTCGCACTACCGCATCTTCCACACCACCGCGACGGCCGGCACGCTGGCCGCCGCGGCAGCCACCGGCCGGCTGCTCGGGCTCGACGCCGAGACGATGCTGCACGCCTTCGGCAGCGCGGGCACGCAGGCCGCGGGGCTGTGGGAATTCCTGCGCGACGCGGCCGACTCCAAGCAGCTGCACTGCGCGCACGCGGCGTCGTCCGGGCTGGCGTCGGCCTGGCTCGCCAAGGACGGCTTCACCGGCGCGCGCCGCATCCTGGAAGGCGAGCAGGGCATGGCCGCGGGTATGTCCAGCGACGCCGACGCGGCCCGCCTGACGGCCGGCCTGGGCCGGCGCTGGGCCACCGCCGAGACCTCGTTCAAGTACCACGCGTCCTGCCGCCACACGCACCCGAGCGCCGACGCGCTGCTGGCGCTGATGCGCGAGCAGCGGCTTGCCGCCGACGACATCGCGCAGGTGAAGGCGCAGGTGCACCAGGGCGCGATCGACGTGCTCGGCCGCGTCGTGGTGCCCGCGACCGTGCACCAGGCCAAGTTCTCGATGGGCACCGTGCTCGGGCTCGTGGCCGAACACGGTCATGCCGGCCTGGACGAGTTCGACCGCCACTTCCTCGCGCCGCGCGTGGCCGCGTTCCGCGACCGCGTGGCGATGCAGCTCGACGCCGAGGTCGACACCGCCTACCCGCAGCGCTGGATCGGCAAGGTGCAGGTGCGCACGCGCGACGGGCGCACGCTCGACGCACGCGTCGACGAGCCCAAGGGCGACCCCGGCAACACGCTGAGCCGGGCCGAGCTGGAGGACAAGGCGCGCCGGCTCGCGGCCTACGGCGAGGCGGCCACGCCGGCCGAGATGGCGGCGCTGATCGAAGGCGTGTGGGCGCTCGAGCGCGCGCCGCGCATCGGCCGCCTGCTGGGCGCGTGAGCGGCACGCGGCGGGCCGGGCAGGGACCTTGCAGATGACCGACGACGCGTCCGCGGCACGCCAGCCGCGCACCTACCTGTTCGTGCCGGCCGACCGGCCCGAGCGCTACGCCAAGGCCCGCGCGGCCGGGGCCGATGCCGTCATCGTCGACCTGGAGGACGCGGTTGCGCCCGACGCCAAGCCGCGCGCGCGCGACGCGCTGGCGAATGCGCTGGACGAGGCGGCGCCGCTGATCGTGCGCGTGAATGCGGCCGGCACGCCCTGGTTCGACGACGACCTGGAGCTGTGCCGGCATCCGGGCGTGGCCGCGGTGATGCTGCCCAAGGCCGACGGCATCGACGCGGTCTGCCACGCCTTCGAGACCGCGTTCAAGGACGTGCTGCCGATCATCGAGTCGGCCCGCGGCATCGAGGAGGCGCGCACCATCGCCCGCGTGCCCGGCGTCGTGCGGCTCGCCTTCGGCAGCATCGACCTGGCGGTCGACCTCGGCATCGACTGCGCGCCCGACGGCGGCGAGGCCGAGCTGCAGCCCTACCGCGCGCAGGTGGTGCTGGCATCACGGCTCGGCGGCCTGGCAGCGCCGGCTGACGGCGTGAGCCTGGCCATCGACGACGCGCCGCGCCTGCGCGCCGACGCCGAACGTTCGCGCCGGCTCGGCTTCGGCGCCAAGCTGTGCATCCACCCCAAGCAGATCGCGGTCGTGCAGGGCGTGTTCACGCCCGAGCCCGAACGCGTCGCCTGGGCGCAGCGCGTCTGCGCCGCGTTCGCCGCCTCGGGCGGCACCGCGGTGGCGGTGGACGGCCAGATGATCGACGTGCCCGTCGTCGAGCGCGCCCGCGCCGTGTTGCGTGCTGCCGGCCTGGCCAGCTGACCCCTGTTCCAACCCGACCCCCTTCGACCTTTCACGCACAAGGACCGCGCCATGCCCCGCAAGACCAAGCCGATCCGCTCCGACATCGCCTGGAGCACCCCCGACCGCATCGAGGTGCGCGGGCGCAGCCTGCCCGACGATCTGCTGGGCAAGATCAGCCTCGGCGACATGGCCTGGCTGCTGATCGTCGGCCGCATGCCGACGCCGCAGGAATCGACTGTGTTCAACGCGATCGCGGTGACGCTGGTCGAGCACGGCATCACCCCGAGTGCATTGGCCGCCCGCATCACCTATGCCGGTGCGCCCGAGTCGCTCCAGGCGGCGGTGGCGGCGGGGCTGTGCGGGCTGGGCTCGGTGTTCGTCGGCTCCACCGAAGGCACCGCGAAGATGCTCTACGAGGCGCTGCCGCCGGGGACCAAGGGTGCCGATCTGGAGAAGATCGCGCGCGACCTGGTGGCCGGCTATCGCCAGCGCGGGCAGATCGTGCCCGGCCTCGGCCACCCGCTGCACAAGCCGGTCGACCCGCGCGCGCCGCGGCTGTTCAAGATCGCCGAGGAGAACGGCTTCTCCGGCGACTACATCAAGCTCGAGCGCCTGATCTGCGCCGAGGCCGAACGCGCCAGCGGCAAGATGCTGCCGGTCAACGCCACCGGCGCCATCGGTGCCATCTGCTGCGAGCTCGGGCTGCCGTGGAAGATCGTGCGCGGCGTGGGCGTGTTCTCCCGCGCCATCGGGCTGGTCGGCCACATCCTCGAAGAGAGCAACAATCCGATGGCGGTGGAGATCTGGCAACGCGTCGAGGACGAGGCCACCGCCCACGTGCGGCCGAATGCGGGTTGAAGCGAGCATGAATGATCTGAAAGAGTCCGTCGAAAAGCCGGTGCAGTGGATGCTGGTGCGCCGCGGTGCCGGCAATGGAAGCGGCGCTGCGGCGGCCGCCGCTGGCGAGCGCTGGAGCGTGGACCGCGTCGAGGCGCTGTTCGAGCTGCCCTTCAACGACCTGATCCACCGCGCGCAGCAGGTGCACCGCGAGCACTTCGACGCCAACGAGGTGCAGCTGTCCACGCTGCTGTCCATCAAGACCGGCGGCTGTCCGGAGGACTGCGGCTATTGCCCGCAGTCGGTCCACTTCGACACCGGGGTGGCCGCCGGCAAGCTGCTCGGCGTGGACGAGGTGGCCGCCGCGGCACGGGCGGCGCGCGAACAGGGCGCGTCGCGCTTCTGCATGGGCGCGGCCTGGCGCGAGCCCAAGGACCGCGACATCGAGAAGGTGGCCGAGCTGGTGCGCGCGGTGAAGGCCGAAGGGCTGGAAGCCTGCTGCACGCTCGGCATGCTGAGCGACGGCCAGGCCCAGGCGCTCAAGCACGCCGGGCTCGACTACTACAACCACAACCTCGACACCGCGCCCGAGGCCTACGGCCGCATCATCTCCACCCGCACCTACGACGACCGCCTGCGCACGCTCGAACGCGTGCGCGACGCCGGCATCGGCGTGTGCTGCGGCGGCATCGTCGGCATGGGCGAGTCGCGCCGCGAGCGTGCCGGGCTGGTGGCGCAGGTGGCCAACCTCGAGCCGTATCCGGAATCGGTGCCGATCAACCAGCTGGTGCGCGTGGAGGGCACGCCGCTGGCCGACGCCGAGGCGCTCGATCCGCTGGAGTTCGTGCGCACGATCGCCGTGGCGCGCATCACCATGCCGCGCGCCCGGGTGCGCCTGTCGGCCGGCCGGCGCCAGATGAGCGACGCGGTGCAGGCGCTGTGCTTCCTGGCCGGTGCCAACTCGATCTTCTACGGCGACAAGCTGCTGACCACCGGCAACCCCGACTGGGAGGCCGACCAGCGGCTGCTCGCCACGCTGGGCATGCGCACGAGCTGAGGAACCGCACCATGTTTCGCCACATGCTGAAGTCCAAGATCCACCGCGCCACCGTCACGGCGTGCGAGTTGCACTACGAAGGGTCGTGCGCGATCGACCAGGACCTGCTCGACGCCGCCGACCTGCGCGAGAACGAGCAGGTGCACATCTGGAACATCGCCAACGGCGAGCGCTTCATCACCTATGCAATCCGCGGCGAACGCGGCAGCGGCATCATTTCGCTGAACGGCTCGGCCGCGCGCCGCGCCGCGCTGGGCGACCTGATCATCATCGCCGCGTTCGGACTGGTGGCCGAGGACGACCTGGACCGGCGGCGCCCGAAACTGGTGTTCGTCGACGAGCGCAACCGCATCCGCGAGTTGCGGTCGGAAATCCCGATGCAGGAGGCCGAGGCATGAACGCGCCGGTGCCTGCCGCGCCGTCGGCCGAGCGCAAGTCGGTGTCGCTGCTGCGGCTGCGCGCCATGCTCGATGCGGGCGAGAAGATCGCCATGCTGACGGCCTATGACGCCGGCTTCGCGCGCGCGGCCGACGACGCCGGCGTCGACTGCCTGCTCGTCGGCGATTCGCTCGGCATGGTGGTGCAGGGCGGATCGAGCACCGTGCCGGTGACGCTCGACGAGGTGGCGTACCACGTGCGCTGCGTGGCGCGCGGCCGCCGCCATGCCTGGCTCATCGCCGACCTGCCTTTCGGCAGCTACGAGGAAAGCCCCGAGCAGGCGCTGCGCTCCAGCGCGGTGCTGGCCCGCGCGGGCGCCCAGATGGTCAAGCTCGAGGGCGGCTGGGCCGCGCCGACGGTGCGCTTCCTGGTCGAGCGTGGCATCGTGGTCTGCGCCCACCTGGGCCTGACGCCGCAGTCGGCGTCGGCGCTGGGCGGCTACCGCGTGCAGGGCCGCGACGAGGCCGCCGCCGAGCGCCTCGCGCGCGAGGCACGCGCGCTGGCGGACGCCGGCGCGGCGATGCTGGTGCTCTAGCTGGTGCCCGCCGCGCTGGCGCGGCGGGTGCAGCAGGAGAACCCGGCCCTGGTGGTGATCGGCATCGGCGCCGGCGGCGACGTCGCCGGCCAGGTGCTGGTGCTGCACGACATGCTCGGCGTGACGGCCGGCCCGATGCCGCGCTTCGTGCGCGACTTCGGCCGCGAGGGCGGCGGCGTGCGCGAGGCGCTGCGTCGCTAGGTCGCCGCGGTGAAGGACGGCAGCTTCCCCGACGCGACGCTGCACACGTACTGACTCCCGCCGAGCGGCTTGCCATGCAAACGATCCACACCATTGCCGCACTCCGGCAGGCGCTCGCGGGCCGCGCTGCGACGAGCTTCGTCCCCACGATGGGCAACCTGCACGAGGGCCATCTCGCGCTCGTGCGCGAGGCCGCGCGCCAGGGCGAGCCGGTGGTGGCGAGCATCTTCGTCAACCGCCTGCAGTTCGCGCCGCACGAGGACTTCGACCGCTACCCGCGCACACTGGCGCGCGACTGCGAACTGCTCGCGGGGGCGGGCTGCGACATCGTGTTCGCGCCCGACGAGCGCGAGTTCTACCCGCAGCCGCAGACCTACGCGGTGCGCCCGGACCCGGCGCTGGCCGACATCCTGGAAGGCGAGTTCCGGCCCGGGTTCTTCGGCGGCGTGTGCACTGTGGTGCTCAAGCTGTTCGCCTGCGTGCAGCCCGCGGTGGCCGTGTTCGGCAAGAAGGACTACCAGCAGTGGAAGGTGGTCGGCCGCATGGTCGAGCAGTTCGCGCTGCCGATCCGCATCGTCGGCGGCGAGACGGTGCGCGCCGAGGACGGCCTTGCGCTTTCCAGCCGCAACGGCTACCTGACCCTGGACGAGCGGGCCCGCGCGGTCGGGCTGTCGCGCGCGCTGAAGCGCGTGCGCGACGCCTGGATGATGGGGGCGCCCGATATGGCGATTCTCGAGGCGTCTGCGGTGGTAGAACTCCGCGATGGCGGCTGGTTGCCGGACTACGTGAGCATTCGGCGACAGGCCGACTTGGGCGTGCCGACGTCGCAGGATCGTGCGGTCGGCGCGCCGGTCGTCGTCCTTGCTGCAGCCCGGATGGGCTCGACGCGATTGATCGACAACATGGAGGGAAGCACGGCCGCCTCGTAACGCGAAAGTGGGCCACGTACCGATCTCAACCCACTGAAGGCACCAGCTTCTGTTGACATAATTAACCTTGTCACGCATTGAGAAATGCACCCAAGAAGGAGGTAATCGAGGCGCTTGCTGCCTGGATTCGAACTCCGAATGGCTGGAATCCAGCCCCCGGCGCTGAGGCCAGCAAGGCAAGACCTGCGCCGCTGGCGCCGTCGCGAACGCCAGCCGCATCGTACCGGCCAGCGATTCACCATGCCTGCACCCGCGCTGCGCGCAGCTTTGGCGCGGGCCTTCCTGTCCGCCGCCGGGACCAGGCTGTCCTGAGCGCTGTGGCTTGCATCGACCTTCCGGGCGGTCTATGATGTACATAACGTACACAACGCGGAAGCACCCACCATGGCCAAGCTGCAGCAGCCCGCAACGGCAGTCGGATTCGTCCCCGCCGAAGAGCGCTCGCCCGATGTCGTCCAGACCACGATCCGCCTGGGCGGCATGATTGTCGAAGTCGACGAGATCGGTGTCGGCTACGCGCGCACCGAGATCCCGAGCCTGATCCGCGCCTCGGCGCGCACCGGCCGCGCCTTCCACATCCGCAACGCCAAGAATCCCGAGGCCGCCTCCGCGCTGCTGGTCAGCCCGGGGGCGCTGGAGCAACTGGTCTTCGCCCCCGTGCGTCGGCGCAAGCTCTCCGAGGTGCTGGACCTGCTGCCCTTCAAGCACACGGGTGCCGAGCGCGTTCGCGCCGGCATTGCCGACAACCAGG
>JABLTH010077775.1_pt1 | contig 13415 bp, 12 predicted proteins | sample 7875711 | NCBI WGS metagenome assembly JABLTH01 (sample SAMN14941262, study PRJNA633318) | bioreactor metagenome | isolation source: bioreactor | place: China | collected 2019-03-05 | reverse complement strand
CCGAACACGCACCCCCATGGCCATTCTCGTTCACCTGCCCTCCTTCATGGCAACCCCCATCACCGCCGCCCTGCGCGAGGCCGCGCCCGACATTCCGGTCTGGAACGGCCGCGAGAACGCGCCCGCGGACGAGGTCGAGGCCCTGCTGGCCTGGGGCCTGCGGCCCGGCGTGGTGCCCGCCTTTCCCAAGCTGCGCCTGGTGTGCGCGGCAGCAGCCGGCGTCGACAAGCTGCTGGCCGCGCCCGACCTGCCGGCCGCCCTGCCGGTCACGCGCGTGGTCGACCCCGGCCAGCAGACCGGCATCGCCCATTACGTGCTGGCCACCGCGCTGCGCCACGCCCGCGCGCTGGGCACCTATGCCGAGCAGCAGCGGCGCGGCGAATGGCGACGCCATCCGGGCCGGCCGCTGTCGCGCTGCCGCGTGGGGGTGCTGGGACTGGGCGAGATCGGCAGCGCGGTGGCACGCACCTTCGCCGCCATCGGCTTCCCGGTGGCAGGCTGGAGCCGCGGCGGCAAGGGCCTGCCCGGCGTGGCGGACTTCACCGGCGACGACGGCCTGGCCGCCCTGCTGGCGCAGAGCGACATCCTCGTCTGCACGCTGCCGCTGACGCCGCAGACACACGGCCTGCTGAACCGGCGCACGCTGTCGATGCTGCCGGCCGGCGCCTACTTCATCAACGTGGGCCGCGGCGAACACGTGGTCGAGCCCGACCTGCTCGCCCTGCTCGACGCCGGCCACCTCGCCGGCGCGGCGCTCGATGTCTTCTCCAAGGAGCCGGTCGAAGCGGGCGACCCGGTGTGGAACCATCCTCGCATCGAAGCCACGCCGCATATCGCCTGCGATCCCTCATACGAGCTGGTGGCACAGCAATGCGTCGAGAACCTGCGCCGCGCGCGCGCCGGCCAGCCGCTGCTGAACCTGGTGGACCGGGCGGCGGGGTATTGAGGCGGGGCGGATGGCGCAATGCAGGCGCGATGCAGGCGCAATGCAGGCTCCCGAGCGCGCCGGTTGCCTCCCCGCTCCAGACCGACGGCCTCGTCCAGTGCGACGCCGTCCGCATCACGCCGGCCCGCTCCCTTCTCCCGCCTGCGGGAGAGGGGCCGGGGGAGAGGGCAGGCGCCGGCTGAACGTGGCGGCGTGGATCGCACTGATGGCTTCGATTCCGTGCTCGTCCGTGCTCGTCGGCTGGACCACGCCGACGGCTTCGATTTCGTGCTTGCGCGCTGGATCACACCGGCGGCTTCGATTCGGTGCTTGCGTGCTGGATCACACCAGCGGCTTCGATTCCGTGCTTGCGTGCTGGATCACACCGGCGGCTTCGTTGGGCGTGGCGCCTTGCTAAACCACCCCTCTCCCCCGTCCTCTCCCCGCGCGGGGAGAGGGAGCCAAGACCTCGTGCTTGGCGATTGGTGTTGGCGCACCAGTCGGCTTCGGCAAGCGCATCGTGCCGTCCCGCGCAGCACCTCTGCGAAGCGCTGCACCTGCAGCAGCGCCGCCACCGCCGGCAGCGCCAGGTAGTTGGGCAGCACGCCGAGCCGCAGCTCGCCCAGCAGGCCGGCGGCACTGCGCTGCGCGCGCTCGCGGCTGGCCTGCAGCCCGGCCAGCAGTTGCCTGGCATCGCGCAGGAAACCGGTGCCGGCGGCGGTCAGCTCCACGCCCTTGGGCAAGCGCCGCAGCAGCGGCGTGCCGATGGCCTCTTCCAGTTCCTGGATCTGGCGCGACAGCGCCGGCTGCACGATGCCGACCGATCGGGCGCCGGCCACCACGCTGCCGGCCTCGGCCACGGCACTGAAGTAGCGCAGGTGGCGCAGCTCGATGCGGCGCAGGTCGGCTGCCCCGCTGCCGCCCTGCGCACGCTCCGTTCTGGCGATGTCCGACACGGTGCGGCGTCAGCCCGGCGCGCCGAGACCCAGCACGTCCTGCATGTCGTATTCGCCCGGTTGCCGGTGCACCACCCAGCGCGCCGCGGCGAGCGCGCCGCGCGCGAACATGCTGCGGTCGCGCGCGGAATGGGACAGCGTCAGGATCTCGTCTTCCGCGGCGAACATCACGCTGTGCTCGCCGACGATGCCGCCGGCGCGCAGCACGGCAAAGCCGATCTCGCCCGGCGGGCGGGCGCCGGTGATGCCGTCGCGCCCCCGCTGCGCCACCGCCTCGAGCGCCACGCCCCGCCCCTGCGCGGCGGCTTCGCCCAGCATCAGCGCGGTGCCCGACGGCGCGTCGACCTTGCGCCGGTGGTGCGCCTCGACGATCTCGATGTCCCACTCCTGCTGCGGCAAGGCCTTCGCCACGCGCGCCACCATGCCCAGCAGCAGGTTGAGGCCCAGCGAGAAGTTGCCCGAGCGCACGATGGGGATATACCGCGCGGCGGCGGCGATGGCCGCCAGGTCCTCGTCCTCGAAGCCCGTCGAGCCGATCACCAGGGCCGGCCCCCCACGCGCGGCGCAGGCGGACGCCAGGGCGGCGGACGCCGCGCCGCTGGTGAAATCGATCACCACGTCGGCCTGCGCCAGCGCGGCCGCCAGCTCGACCTGGCCGTCGGCCGCCGCGCTGCCCGCGCGCGCGATGCGGGCCACCACCGCCAGCGTCGGGTCCTGCCCCGCCAGCTCGATCACGGCCCGGCCCATATGGCCCCGCGCTCCGGCGATAGCGATGCGGATAGGTGTAGTCATGCCTGTGTTCCTCATGGATGCCTGGTGGCCGGGGGAGCCATGCCGGATGCCACCGGCTGGCCTCCTCTGCCATACCTTTCAAGCATAGCAAAGCGTACTCGATAGCATTGGAGTGGATCGGCGGCGCCACGGTGACGGCGCGGCGGTTGCAGGAGCTGGGCGCGCGCCCACACTGCTGGCGTACCTCCCCGTGCGAGGTGTGCGCCGCGCGAAGATACCCTGCAGACATCTAGACCAATCCGCGCATTGATCCATCTTCCCTGCGGCACGTGCCGATGCTTAAATGGGCGCCTCCCGATCACCGCCCCGTGCCGCCATGAGCGATCCGCGCAGCGCCACCTTCTCCGGCGATTCCGGCCTTCCCGCAGCCTCGGCGCGCCGCCGCGCGCTGGTCGCCGCCTGCACCGCCCACGCTGTCCATGACGGCCTGACCGACCTCATCTACGTGCTGCTGCCGATCTGGCAGTCGCAGTTCGGCATCAGCTACGCGCTGGTCGGACTGCTGCGCGGCTCGTACTCCGGCATGATGGCCGGCTTCCAGTTACTGGCCAGCCGCGCGGCGCGGCGCTGGGGCCGCGAACGCCTGCTGGTGGGCGGCACGGCGCTGGCCGGCCTGGCCTATCTCGTGGCCGGGCAGGCCGGCGGCGTGGCGGTGCTGCTGGGCGCGCTGCTGCTGGGCGGGCTGGGCGCCAGCACCCAGCATCCGCTGGCGTCGTCGCTGGTGACCGAGGCGCATGAGGCGGGCGGCGGCGTGAAGGAGGCGCTGTCGCAGTACAACTTCGCCGGCGACATCGGCAAGACCCTGATCCCCGGCGCGGTGGGCCTGCTGCTGGCGGTGGCGAGCTGGCGCGCCAGCGTGACCCTGATGGGCCTGCTGGGCCTGGCCGCCGCCGCGCTGCTGTGGTGGCTGATCCCGGCGCGCGCCGGCGCCGTCGGCCCGGGCAAGGCCGCCAAGGCCACCGCGGGCGAGGGCTCGGCGAGCGGCCTGCGCGCGCTGCTGCTGACCGGCACGCTGGACAGCGCGGTACGCATGGGCTTCCTCACCTTCCTGCCCTTCCTGCTCAAGGGCAAGGGCGCGGGTACCGCCGGCATCGGCCTCGCGCTGTCGCTGCTGTTCGTCGGCGGCGCCTTCGGCAAGCTGTTCTGCGGCTACCTGGGCGCGCGCATCGGCATGATGAAGACGGTCTGGATCACCGAGTCCGGCACCTCGCTGCTGATCCTGGCGGCGGTGTGGCTGCCGCTGCCCGCCATGATGGCGATGCTGCCGCTGCTCGGGCTGGCCCTGAACGGCACCTCCTCGGTGCTGTACGGCGCGGTGCCGGAACTGGCCGGCGCCGGCAGGCGCGACCACGCATTCGCGCTGTTCTATACCGGCACCATCGGCGGCGGCGCGCTGTCGCCGGTGCTGTTCGGCCGCCTCGGCGACGTGGCCGGCATGACCGCCGCCGTGGTCACGCTGGCGGTGATGCTGCTGCTCACCTTGCCGCTGTCGTGGCAGGTGCAGAAGGGGCTGCAGCGCTGAGGGCGGGCGGCATCAGCCGCCGGTGAAACGCGGCGGCCGCCGTGCCACGAAGGCCTGCACCCCTTCGCGCGCATCGGCGCTGCCGGCCCGTTCGCGCAGCAGGGCATGCTCCAGGTCCAGCTGGGCCTGCAGGCTGCGCCCGGGCAATCCGCCGCACAAGGTCTTGATGGCGGCCAGCGAGCCCGGCGCCGCCTGCGCCAGCCGCACCGCCAGGTCTTCCGCCGCCCGGGGCAGTGCCGCGTCCGCGTAGAGCGCGTCGACCACACCGTGCGCCAGGCAGCCTTGCGCGTCGATCGCCTCGCTCAGCATCAGCCATTGCTGGGCCCGTACCGCGCCGATGCGGCGCGCCAGGAACCAGGACGCGCCGAGGTCGGGCGACAGGCCGATGGCGGCATAGCCGGTGCGCAGTTTCATCGACTGCGCCGCCAGCACGAAGTCCGCGCACAGCGCCAGCCCGATGCCGGCGCCGCCGATCGGGCCGTTCAGCGCCGCGACCACCGGCAGCGGCGCCGTCGCCAGGCGGTGCAGCGCCGGGTGCAGCGGCGCCAGGATGTCGTCGACCAGGCCTGCCAGGCCGTCGCCCGCCGCGGCGAACTCGTCGATGTCGCCGCCGGCGCAGAAGATGCGCCCCTCGGCCGCCAGCAGCACCACGCGCGGCCGCGCCGCCAGCACCGCGTCGATGGCGCGCACCAGCGCCCGGCTGGCGCCGCGCGAGATGGCATTGGCGCGCTCCGGCCGCTTCAGCACGATGCGCCCGACCGGCCCGTCCACGCCCCAGGCGATCCCCTCTTCCTGTTCCATCGTTTCCTCCTTCTCCTCCCGTTGGTCCCCTTGGTCCTTGCCCGCGGCTCAGATGCCGGTCAGGCCGCCGCTGCACACCAGCGTCTGCCCGCTGACGTAGTCCGACTCCGGGATGCACAGCAGGTAGACCGCTCCGGCGGCCTCCTCCGGCGTGCCGCCGCGGCCGAGCGGGATGCCCCGCTCCATGGCCGCCAGCAGGTCCGGGTTCACGCCGACCTTGATGTCGCGACCCTCGATGCGGGCGGTCGAGTCCTGCGCCGCGCTGCCGGTCAGCCGGGTCTGGATCAGGCCGAAGGCGACGCAATTGACGGTGACCTGCATGCGTCCCCACTCCTTGGCCAGCGTCTGCGTCATGCCGACGATGCCGGCCTTGGCGGCGGAGTAGTTGGCCTGGCCGGCATTGCCGAACAGCCCGGCCACCGACGAGATGTTGACGACCTTGCGCACCACGCGCCGGCCGGCCTCCGCCTCGGCCTTCGACAGGCCGCGGATCACCGGCTGGGCGGCGCGCAGGATGCGGAACGGCGCGGTCAGGTGGCAGTCGAGCATGGCATGCCACTGCTCGTCCGTCATCTTCTGGATCACGTTGTCCCAGGTATAGCCGGCATTGTTGACGAGGATGTCCAGGCCCTGGTATTCGGCCATCGCGGTGCCGACGAAGCGCTCGGCGAAATCCGGCGCGGTGACGCTGCCGACGCAGGCCACCGCCTCGCCGCCGGCGGCGCGGATGGCGTGCACGGTGTCCTCGGCGGGGTCGGCGTCGAGGTCGTTGATGACCAGGCGTGCGCCTTCGCCGGCCAGCTTGAGCGCGATGGCGCGGCCGATGCCGCGGCCGGAGCCGGTGACGAGGGCAACCTTGCCTTCGAGTCTGCGGGTCATGATGGCGTCTCCTTTGCTATGTCTGTGTGATCTGTGCGGTCTCTGTGCGATCGGCTCGCCCGCGCCGGTCAAGGCAGCGCCACCAGCGCTTCGCCGGCGATCTTGACCTGCCCGAACTGGTTGGTGCTGCGCACCTCGACGCGCACGCAGCGCTCGCCGCCGCGTTCGAGCTTCTCCAGCACCCGGCCGCTGCATTGCACCGCATTGCCGAGATGGGTGATGCCCTGGAAGCGCGCGTCGAAGCGGCGCAGCCGTGCCTGCGGCGCCCAGGCGGTCAGCAGGCGGCCCAGCCAGGCCATGCCCAGCATCCCGTGCGCGAACACGTCCGGCATGCCGGCCCGGCGCGCGTAGTCGAGGTCGATGTGGATCGGGTGGTGGTCGCCGGAGGCGCCGGCGAACAGCGCCAGCATGCGGCGGTCCACCGCGGGCAGGTGCAGGGGCGGCAGCGCGTCGCCGACCTGGGCCGAAGCGAATTCAGGGCTTGCCATGGGGATTCCTCCGCGCCGCTCAGTGGCGTACGACGGTGAGCGAGCGCAGGCGCGCCACCGCTTCGCCGCGCTGGTTGACGACGTCGGACGCGACTTCGATGAACTCCAGCGCGCCGCCCTTCTTCTCATAGATGTCCTGGATGCGCGAACGCACCGTCACGGTATCGCCGGCCACCACCGGAGCCAGGTACTCGAAGCCCTGCTCCGCATGCAGGACCTTGGCGTGCGGCACGCCAAGCCGGTCCAGCATGCCGAACATGGCCCCCGAGTCCAGCTCGGCCGCGAACAGGAAGGTCGGCGGCGCGGGCAGGTCGGCATAGCCGGCGGCGCGCGCGGCCGCTTCATCGCTGTAGATGGGATCGGTCTCGCCGATCGCCTTGGCGAAGAAGCGCACGCGGCCCCGCTCGACCGTCAGCACCGAGGCGCCGAGTTCATGGCCGATCCATTGCTTGTCGATCATGGTCAGCTCCTTTCGTACAGCGTGACGACGCAGGCGCCGCCCAGCCCCAGGTTGTGCTGCAAGGCCAGCCGGGCGCCCTCGACCTGGCGCGCGCCGGCCTGCCCGCGCAGTTGCTCGACCAGCTCGGTGCACTGCGCCAGCCCGGTCGCGCCGAGCGGATGACCCTTCGACAGCAAGCCGCCCGAGGGATTGGTGACGACCTGCCCGCCGTAGGTGTTGTCGCCATCGTCGACGAACTTCTCGGCGCCGCCCACGGGGCACAGCCCGAGCGCCTCGTAGGTGATCAGCTCGTTGTGGGCGAAGCAATCGTGCAGCTCCGCCACGCGGATGTCTTCCGGCCCGACGCCGGCGGCCTCGTACACCTGCCTGGCGGCCTCGCGCGTCATGCTGAAGCCCACCACCTCGCGCATATCGCGCGCGTCGAAGGCCACGGGCGTGTCGGTGGTCATCGCCTGGGCGCGGATGCGCACCGTGGTGTCGAGGCCGTGGCGCCTGGCGAAGGCCTCCGACACCAGCAGCGCGGCCGCCGCACCGCAGGTCGGCGGGCAGGCCATCAGCCGGGTCATGACACCGGGCCAGATCATCGGCGAGGCCATCACCTCCTCCGCCGTGACCACGGTGCGGAACAGCGCCAGCGGATTGTTGGCGGCGTGGCGGCTGGCCTTGGCGCGGATCCGCGCGAACGTTTCCAGGCGCGTGCCGAATTCCTCCATGTGCGCCAGCCCGGCGCCGCCGAAGTAACGCAGCGCGAAGGGCACCCCGGGCACGTCGACCAGCTCCTCGGTCACGGCGTCGAAGCGTTCGAAGGGGCTGGGCCGGTCCTCGAACACCGAGCCCAGCGCGCCCGGCGTCATCTGCTCGAAGCCGAAGGCCAGCGCGCAGTCGACGGCGCCGCTCGCCACCGCCTGGCGCGCCAGGTACAGCGCGGTCGAGCCGGTCGAGCAGTTGTTGTTGACGTTGATCACGGGGATGCCCGTCATGCCGACCTCGTAGAGCCCGCGCTGGCCGGCGGTGGAGTCGCCGTAGACATAGCCGGCGTAGGCCTGTTGTACCTTGTCGTAGGCGAGGCCCGCGTTGGCCAGCGCGGCACGGATGGCGCGGGCGGCCATCACCGGATAGGCTTCGCTCGCCCCCGGCTTGGAGAAGGGAATCATGCCGACGCCGGCGACGATCGCGGATGCAGTCATGGTGGCTCCTGGTGGATGGTTCGTGGGAGGACTAACCGACCTGGCGCGCCAGCGCTTCCCAATAGGGCTTGCGCAGCTCGGTCTTGAGGATCTTGCCGGCCCCCGAGAGGGGCATGGCATCGCGGAACTGGACGCTGCGCGGACATTTGTAGCCGGCGATCAGCGTCTTGCAGTGGGCGATCAGCGCCTCGGCCGCAACGTCGGCGCCGGGCCTGCGCACCACCACGGCATGCACGGCCTCGCCCCATTCCGCGCTGGGGATGCCGATCACGGCGCAGGACGCCACCGCGCCATGCTGGGCCAGTGCGTTCTCGACCTCGGCCGAATAGACGTTCTCGCCGCCGCTGATGATCATGTCCTTCATGCGGTCGACGATGAAGATGAAGCCGTCTTCGTCCATGTAGCCGCCGTCGCCGGTATGCATCCAGCCATCGCGCAGCGCCTCCGCGCTCTGTTCCGGTTTGTTCCAGTAGCCCTGCATCACGTTCGGTCCGCGCGCGACGACCTCGCCCACGCAGCCGCGCGGCGCTTCCCGCCCCAGCGGGTCGACGATGCGCACCTCGGTGCAATAACTGGCGCGTCCGGCGGAGCGCAGCTTGCCGAGGCCGCGGCCTTGTGCGCTGTGGTAAAGCGGCGGCAGGATGGTCGCCAGCGGCGACAGCTCGGTCATGCCGTAGGCCTGCACGAACTCCACGCCGGGCAGGGCCGTCATCGCGCGTTCCAGCACCGCTTCCGAGATCGGCGAGGCGCCATAGGCGATGGTGCGCAGCGCGCTCAGGTCGCGCGGCTGGCGCATGGCCGGATGGTCGACCAGCATCTGGATCATGGTCGGCACCAGCAGCACGTGCGTGACGCGGTCGCGCTCCAGCGTCTCCAGCACCCCTTCGACGGAGAAGGCGGGAACCACCGCATGGGTATTGCCCTCGATCCAGTGCGGCATGGCCAGGCCCATGTCGGCCAGGTGGAACATCGGCGCGGCATGCAGATAGGTGCCGCCGCGCGTCGCCAGGCCCTCGGCGTGCAGCGCCAGGCCGGAGCTGCACAGGTTGGCGTGGCTGAGCATGACCCCCTTCGGAAAACCGGTGGTGCCGCCGGTGTAGAAGATGCCCGCCAGGTCCTCGCCGCGCCGCATGGCATCGGGCACCGGGGCGGTGGCGGCCAGCAGGGCCTCGTAGCCGTGCATGCCGGGCGGCACGGCGCGCGTGCCGGGCGCGCCGTCACTGCCGTCGTCACCATCGCCGCCGTCATCGCAGTAGATCACTTCGCGCAAGGTGGTGGCCTCGCCGCGCACCTGCTCGACCAGCGCGCGGAAGTTCTCGTCCACCAGCAGGATGGTCGAGCCCGAGTCGTTCAGGGCATAGAGGATCTCCGCGGCGGACCAGCGCGTATTGCACGGGTTCATCACCCCGCCGCCCCAGGGCACGGCCATCTGGTACTCCACGTAGCGGTCGGAGTTCAGCGCCAGCATGGCCACGCGGTCGCCCTCGCGCATGCCGAGGGCCTGCAGCGCGCCGGCCAGGCGCGCCACGCGTTCCGCCAGCTGGCGGAAGGTGCGCTGGCGCCGGCCGCAGCGCACCGCGATGTGGTCAGGTTTCTGCTGCACCGCACGATGCAGCCCTTGGGTCAGGTACATGCTGGTCTCCGTCCCGCCCGCATGATTGCGGGTCGATTGCGTTATCGATGCCACCCATGTTAGAAACGCTGGCCCGAGCCGGCCATTGCAAACCGCATCGTTCCGATGGCAGAACACCTCAATCCATGGCACCGCCGCCCGTGACGTCCAAAGCCCCCGTGACCGTGCCCGTCGCCCTGGTGCACGGCATGCTCGCCGGCGTGCAGGCGCGCGGCGAACCCATCGACGGCTTTCTCCACGATGCCGGCATCGCGCGCGCGCCGCTGACGCACCCGGCCGCCCGCGTGACGGCCACGCAGTACGTGGCGCTGTTCCGCGTGCTGATCGAGCAGCGCGAGGACGAGTGCCTGGGCTTTCTCGCGCGCCCGCTGAAGCCGGGCAGCTTCGCGCTGGTCGCGCGCGCCGCGCTGAACGCGCGCGACCTCGACACCGCCATCCGGCGCGTGGCCCGCACCTTTTCCCTGCTGCAGGACGATGTCACGCTGGAACACCGGCGCGACGGCGCCCTCGCCGGACTCGCGCTGCGCTTCCACGAAGCGGCCACGGGCCGTCCGGTGTTCCTCCACGAGATGCTGGTGCGCGTATTCTGGCGCCTGCTGGCCTGGCTGGCGGGCGGCCGCCTGCCGATCGCGCGCTTCGATTTCGCCTTCGACAATCCGCCGCACGCGGCCAGCTACGGCAAGATCTTTCCCTCCGACCTGGAGTTCGGCCGCGAGCTGACCACCTTCTGGTTCGACGCGGCATGGCTGCAGGCTCCGATACGGCGCGACGAGGCCGCGCTGCGCCACTTCCTGGCCCATGCGCAGGCCAACATCATCGTGCCGCGCAGCGGCAACGACCTCGTCAGCGCACGCGTGCGCACGCATCTGCAGGGCGCGCGGCCGGCCTGGCCGGACCTCGCCGAGACCGCCGGCGCGCTGCACATGTCGACCGCCACGCTGCAGCGGCGGCTGGCGCTCGAAGGCGCGTCCTTCCAGTCATTGAAGGATGCGCTGCGGCGCGACCTGGCGATCGAGCGCCTCAATACCAGCGCGGTGCCGCTGGCCGAACTGGCGCAGGAACTCGGCTTCACCGACAGCGCGGCCTTCCAGCGCGCCTTCAAGGGCTGGACCGGCAGCGCGCCCGGGGCGTATCGGCGGCGCGGCGGGGCGACGGACGCTTAGTGTCCCGAGTCTTCCATTCGTCGAGAAACCCGGTCCGTCGAGCAGCCGGGCGAGGCGGGGGCGAAGCGTTGCAAGGCCGGAGCCTTGCGGGCGGCGCTGGCAAGCGGAGAGGCGGCACGGCTGCGGGCGCCCGCCCTCCCCCCCGGCCCCTCTCCCGCGAGTGAGAGTGGGAAGCGACCGCCCGCCTGCGCGGGGGGCATTCGCCCTGCACCAAGCGCGGCTGACTCGGCGGCAACGCTCACCGGCGGCCGGACGACGGGGCGATCGCCTCCGCCACCAGCCGCTCGCCCCGGGGCGCGACGCGCTTGCCGGCGCGGTACTCGCGCCCGGGCGCGGCGGCGGATCCGACTTGCGGCCCGCCTGGTAGTCCGCCTGGTAGTCCGCCCCCCACCGGCCGCACCCCCACATAGGCCGCGCGCGGCCGGATCAGGCCCGGCTGCGTGCGCTGCTCCAGCCCATGGGCGATCCAGCCGACGGCCCGCCCCAGCGCGAACAGGCCGAAGGCGGCGCCGACGGGCAGGCGCAGATGCCTGCGCACGGCGACCAGGGCGAAGTCGATCGATGGCTGCTGGCCGGTCAGCGCGCTGGCGAGGGCGGCCAGCTGCTGCCAGCGGCGGTGCCTGGGCAGGACGCGGGACAGCAGCGCGGCTGCGCGCACGTCGCCATCGGGATACAGGTGATGGCCGAATCCCGGCAGGTCGCCGCCCCGGGCCAGGCGTTCGCGCATGCGGCGCTCGATCGCGTTCCTGCCCCGCTCGACACCTAGTTCATCCCACAAGATCTCGCCGCGCGCGGTGGTGGCGCCATGGCGGTCGCCGCTCAGCGCGGCGAGGCCGCCGATCACGCCCGCGCGCAGGCTGGCGCCGGTCGAGGCGATACAGCGGGCCGTGAAGCTCGAGGCATTGAGTTCGTGGTCCGCGCACAGTACCAGGGCCATGCGGATCAGTTCCGCGCCGGCGGCGTCCACGCCCCACGCCCGTGCGCACTGGAGATGGAGCGGTGCCACATCGGGCCGCGTGCCCAGCAGGCAGGCGGCCAGCAGGCGCAGGAGGTCGGCACACCCCCGCACCAGGTCCGCCGCGCAGGGCTGCTGCGCGGCGGTGGCGCTGTCCTCGCTGGCCACCGCGAACAGCGGCAGCAGGCTGGCCTCCGCGCGCTGGCCGCGGTAGTGCCGCTGCAGACCCGCCAGCGTGCGGGAGCGCGCCGGGGCGCGCGCGCCGAATGCAGCCGCGGCATCGCACTGCCACAACTGGGCCGCCACGTCTTCGAGCGTGGCGGCGGCGGCCAGCTCGGTGGCGCTGGTGCCGCGATAGAACAGGCGCCCGTGCTCGACCAGGGTGATGCCGGACTCGAGCACGGGCAGCCCCCAGTCGAGCGTTGCCTTGGCGACCTCCCCCGGCTTGCGGCCGCGCGCACGCTGCTGCGCCAGGCGCTCCACATCGGCAGCGAGATAGCGGCGCTCGCGCGCGCGCTCCGCTTCCCGCGCGCGCAGCAGGCCACGGCTGACGTAGGCGTAGAGCGACTGGCGCGAGACCCCGAGCCGCGCGGCGGCCTCGGCGGAAGTCAGGTAGGTCGGCATGGGATGGCCTTGGCTGGGAAGGGAAGAGAACGGAAGGGAACGGAAGGGAACGGACAGGTTGATCGGCAGTATCAAGCTTGACGCCGCGGGCGCCGCGGACGATCGTTGCCGGCACGCCGGACGCGGCAGGCGCACGCAGCAGCGCGCCGCGGACGGCGCGGCATAGCACTGTACTTCAGGCACACAACGAACGGAGCAAGTCGATGACCCAAGTGGTGATCATCAGCGGCGGCGGCACGGGCATCGGCCGCGCGGCAGCGGAACATTTCGCGCAACAGGGCGACCAGGTCGTCATCCTCGGACGACGCGGCGCGCTGCTCGAACAGGCCGCGCAGGCCATCGGCGGCCGCTTTCCCCAGGCACCGCCGGTGATCGCGCTGCAGGCCGACCTGGCCGCGCCGGACCAGGTCGAACGCGTGCGCGACGTCCTGCGCGCGCGCTTCGACGCCATCGACGTGATCGTCAACGCGGCGGGCGGGCATGTGCTGCGCCAGGTGCCCGCCGAGACCTATGCCGATGGCCTGGCCGGCGTGGCGCGCCGCTGGACGGACAACTTCCGCCTCAACACCCTGTCCGCCGTGCTGCTGACCGAGGCACTCGCCGACCAGTTGCGCGCGCCGGGCGGCCGCATCCTGTTCCTCAGCTCGATCGCCGCCTACCGCGGCTCGGGACAAGGCTGCTACGGCGCGGCGAAGGCCGCCCTGCACCCCTACAGCCAGGACCTCGCCAAGGCCCTCGGCCCGCGCGGCATCACGGTCAACGTGATCGCTCCGGGCTATGTGCAGGACACCGGGTTCTTCGGCAGCGCCCTGTCGCCGGCGCAGCGCGACAGCAAGGCCGCCGAGGCCATGACCCTGCGCGCCGGCACGCCGCAGGACATCGCCGCCACCATCGGCTGGCTCGCCTCGCCCGGCGCGGCGCACGTCACCGCGCAGATCGTGCAGGTCAACGGCGGCGCCGAGCGGGGGCGCTAGTCAAGAAGCCAGGACCGCCGGCCAGGCACGCGGTCCTGGCTCCCTTTCCCCGCATG
>JABLTH010086626.1_pt1 | contig 13420 bp, 8 predicted proteins | sample 7875711 | NCBI WGS metagenome assembly JABLTH01 (sample SAMN14941262, study PRJNA633318) | bioreactor metagenome | isolation source: bioreactor | place: China | collected 2019-03-05 | reverse complement strand
TACTGGCCCGCTGCCGCGATGGCGGCCCCTGCGTCGACAATGCCCGAGCCTGCCGGCATCGCGGTGCACGACGTGCCGGCCGCGAGCTTGGTCGTGCGCGCGCCGCCTTGCAGCTTCTGCTGGATCTGCGCGGGCGTGAGGTTGCCGTTCACCGACAGCATCAGCGCGGCGACGCCCGACACCTGCGGCGTCGCGAGGCTGGTGCCGTTCGCGAGGCCGTAGGTGTCCGAGCCCGGCGTCGTGGTGCCGGTGTTCGACGTCGACAGGATGTTGACGCCCGGCGCGCTCAGCGAGACATCGGCGCCGAAGTTGCTGAACGACGCACGGCGGCCCGTCGCGTCGGTGGCGCCGACGCTGATTACGCCACGGCAGTTCGCGGGCTGGTCGAGCCCGGTCGACAGGCCGTCGTTGCCGGCCGCGACGACGACGGTCACGCCCTTCGCGGTCACGTCGTCGATCGCCTGCTGGAACGTCGTGCTGCATGCGCCGACGCCGCCGAGGCTCAGGTTGATGACCTTCGCTGGGCGCGGGTTCGTCGGCACGCCGTTCACCGGGATGCCGGCTGCCCAGCGCATCCCGTCGGCGATGTCGCTCGTCACGCCGCCGCACTTGCCGAGCACGCGCACCGGCAGGATCTGGCCGAGCCACGACACGCCGGCGATGCCGGTGCCGTTGTTGGCGGTCGCGCCGATCACGCCCATCACGCGCGTGCCGTGCCAGCTGCTGTCGCTCGGCTGGCTCGCGCAGTGATAGTACGGGCCGTTTGCGTTGTCGAGTTCCTGTTGCGTGACCCAGTCACCCGGATCGGTCGCGTCAGGGTTGCGCGTCAGGCCGTTGTTGCTGGTGTTGACGTTGCTGATGAAGCTGTAGCCGGACAGCAGGTTGCCCATGAGGTCGGCATGCGGCCGGTAGCCGGTGTCGAGCACGGCCGTGACGACGGTCGGCGAACCCTTGGTCACGTTCCAGGCGGGCGGCAGGTCGATGCCGGCGGTCAGGTCGGACAGGTACCACTGCTGGTTGTAGAGCGGATCGCTCGGCGTGTCGCGGATCTGCATCGGGTGATCCGGTTCCGCGTAGTCGACGTCCGAATCGGCCGCGAATGCCTGCGCGAGCGCGGCTGCGTCGGTGGCGGCCATGCGCTGGCCGAGCGACAGCACGGCCGCGCCGTTCGAGATCGTCCGTTCGACCTGCACGTTCACCGGGGCTTGCCCGACCGTGCTCGCATAGGCACGTGCACTGCCGGCGACCGGTGCCGTCCAGCGCGTCATCGAGCGCTGGATGACCGCGTCGAGCCGCGTCCCGTTGTCGATGGCCGCCATCGCACGCGTGGCCGTCAGCGTCTTCAGCTTGACGATCAGGTGATCGATCGGCGCTTCTGCCGGTGCGGCCTGCGCCGCCATCTGCACGGCGGCCTGCTGCGTCGCGCATGCATTGCTGCCGGCCGAGGCGGGCGGGGTCGTCGGTGTGCCGGGAGCGGGCGTCGGGGCGGGGGCAGGTGCCGGTGCCGCGTTGGAAGAAGACGGGTTGCTGCCGTCGCCGCCGCCTCCGCCGCCGCAACCGGCGAGGGGCAGGAGGGCGGCGGCAGACAGCATGCCGGCGAGCATGCGCGCATGTGCGGAGCGCGCCAGCGCAAGATTGAAACGCTTGGTTCTCATGTTGAAACTCGATCCTCGTAGATAACCGTCGTGCCGGCGGTGGCGCTGGTCCGGCTGACCCGGACCTTGTCGTTTTTGTCTGGCGGCTGCGGCAAGCTTGCTGCGACGCGCCATGCACTGGGTAACGGCTGGCGCGGCGGCTTCTTGAGTGCGTTTCACGAGAAAAACCGGGGCTGGCGCAAACGATTACGTTGCCGCGTCGCAGCATGAACACGTGTTTGGAACGTGTGGCACAGAAGGCGGGGCGAGCCCGCGTGCGGCCGGTCGGGCGAAATGTGCGGCACGGGCCGGTTTGCGCGGCACGGCAAACGTCTTTCAATGCGCGGCCACGGTGGAAGGTTGCTTACGCTTTCCCTGATGCGACGCGAATTTTGTCGGGCGTAGGATCGCGATTCGATCAACGTTTCGTCAGGAGAAAAGCATGGATCGCCGCTTAGGCTGGCTGGCCGTCGCGCTGTCCTGTGCGCTGGCGGGTACCGCGCACGCGCAGGCCCTCACCGGCACGCTGAAGAAGATCAAGGACACGGGCGTCGTGTCGCTCGGCATTCGCGAATCGTCGGTGCCGTTCTCGTATTCGGACAACCAGCAGAAGAACATCGGCTATTCGCGCGACATCGCATCGCGCATCGTCGACCAGCTGAAGACGGAATTGAACCTGCCGAATCTCTCGGTGAAGGAGATCCCGATCACGTCGCAGAACCGGATTCCGCTGCTGCAGAACGGGACGATCGATTTCGAATGCGGATCGACGACGAACACGCTCGAACGGCAGAAGCAGGCCGCGTTCTCGAACAGCATCTTTCTTTATGGGATTCGCTTCAGCACGCGCAAGGATTCGGGCGTGAAGGATTTCGCGGACCTGGCCGGCAAGACGGTCGCGACGACGGCCGGCACGTCGGACGAGCGCCTGCTGCGCAAGCTCAACGAAGAGAAGGCGATGAACATGACGATCATCAGCGCGAAGGATCACGCCGAAGCGTTCATGAACGTCACGACCGGGCGCGCGGTGGCGTTCGTGATGGACGAGCCGTTGCTGTACGGCGAGATCGCGAAGGACCGCAACCCGGGCGCGTACACGGTGACGGGCACGCCGCTGGTTCACGAGAATTACGCGTGCATGATGCGCAGGGACGATCCGGCGTTCAAGCGCGTGGTAGACGGCGTGATCGCGAAGGTGCAGACGTCGGGCGCGGCCGAGAAGCTCTACGACCAATGGTTCATGCAGCCGATCCCGCCGAAGGGCGTGAGCCTCAACTATCCGCTGTCGGCGGAGATGAAGCAGCTGTTCAGGAATCCGACGGATCAGGCGCAGTATTGATCGCCGCGTCATGGTGGTATCGCACCACAAATGAAAAACCGCCGGCACATGCCGGCGGTTTCGCTTTGCAGCCCGGTCGCTCGTGCGCCGGAAGTGCGCGGCAAGCCTTGATTTCAGGCCCGCGCGCGGCTGGCCGTGCCGGCGCCGCCGGGGCAGGTGCGATCGAACGCGCCGAAGGTTGCGCCGGCACGATCACGACGACCGGTTCCGGCATCGCCCACGCCGGTATCGCGAACCCGACGGGCTGCGGCATCGGCATCGCGAACGCGTTGGCGAGCGCGATGTGCTGCAGCGCCATCATCTGCTGCTGCATCGCGACCATCTGCGCCTGCGCCGCCTGCATCCGGTACTGCGCGGCCTGTATTTGCCGCAACGCCGCCGCGGGCGGCATGCCGCCCGACGACGACGTCTGCATCTCGAAGCTCGCGACGCCTTGCGGGCTGTGCCAGCTCCACGTGCTGACCTTCATCGGGCCGACCGCGGTCTGGACGACGCGCGTTTCGGCTTTCACGGGCACGGCCTGCCCGTCGACATTGACGAACATCGGTTGGGCAGCGGCCGCCGCGCCTTCCTGCCCGGCCAGGGCGAACAGAGGCACCAGCGCCAGCGCGCCCGCCGCCATATACGAACGGAATCGCATCTTCGTATCTCCATCAAACGAGACTGATCGAGTCAACAATGACGTGCGGCTCACGGAGTGAGCCATCCGAGACAATGCGGCCCGCGGCTTAAATCAATATTAAAACCGCGTCCGGCTGGGCCGGCTAACGCATTTCAGGGCGAGCCGCAATCGGCATTCAACCTCGTCCACGCCAGGGGAATCCGGCGGCACGACGCGACAACGGGCACAATACGGGATTCGCCACGACCGCACGCATGTTCGACTTTCGAACATTGACGGTGCGGCACTGCCGCCCCGATCTCTTTCCCAGTCGTCATGACCGCCACGCCCATTCCCGCGCGCGAGTCGAACTCGCCGCGTTTCCTGTTGTTCCTGATCTGCCTGTTCGCGTCCGCCGGCCAGCTCGCGATCGACATCTACGTGCCCGCGCTGCCCGACATGGCACGTTCGTTCGCGACCACCCCGCAGGCGATCCAGTCGAGCGTGTCCGGTTACATGGCCGCCTATGCGCTCGGCCAGCTCATCTTCGGGCCGGTCGCCGACGCATACGGGCGCAAGCGCGTGCTGGCGTTCGGGCTCGTGATCTACACGATCGGTTGCCTTCTGTCGCTCGGCGCGCAGAACCTGGAGACGTTCGTGCTGGCGCGCTGCCTGCAGGGTTTCGGGATCGCGACCACCAACCTGCTCGCGAAGGCGATCATCACCGATTCGTTCTCCGGCCAGGCGCTGATGCACGCATTCACGTACATGTCGATCGCGTGGGGGCTCGCGCCGATCATCGCGCCGGTGATCGGCGCGCACCTGCAGGAATGGTTCGGCTGGCGCGCGTGCCTCGTGTTCCTGCTGGTGTACTCGCTGGTGATGTGGGCGCTGCTGTGGCGATACCGCGAAACCTTGCCGAAGCCGGTGCATCTCAAGCCGCGCACGCTGATGACGAACGCGGGCAAGGTGCTGGCGAGCCCGGTGTTCCAGAGCTGCTTCCTCGCACAGGGGCTGTGCTACAGCATCCTGCTGGTGTTCAACATCGTCGGGCCGTTCATGGTGCAGACCACGCTGCACAAGCCGCCGACCTTCTTCGGTTATCTCGCGCTCGGCATCGGGCTCATGTATTTCCTCGGCGGGCTGTCGAACCGCATTCACGGGCGCGGGCTGCCGAGTGCCGAGCAACGGCTGCGTATCGGCGCGCGCGTGATGGCGGGGGCGTCGGTCGCGATGCTGGTGCTGGCGCTGACCGTCGGGCTGCGCGTGTGGACGCTCGCGACGCCGGTGCTCGTGATGGGTTTCTGCGCGGGCGCGATGTACCCGACGCTGATGGCCAAGGGCAATTCGCTGTTTCCGCATATCGCGGGCCTGACGAGCGCGATCCTCGGATGCGCGCTGCTGCTCGTGTCGTCCGCGATGATGGGGCTGGCCGGTTTCGTGTCGATTCATGTCCTGACACCGCTCGCGGTCTTCTTCGTCGCGCTGTCCTACATCGTCGTGTGGATGGTCACCAAGCTGCTGCGGTACCTGTCGCAGCAGCAGGCCCAGGCCGCGCCCGTCGCGTGCGGGCGTGGGGAGGCCGCGTAAATGCCGCCTGTCGACTGCCCCATGAACCCGATCCTGCTGAACCGCGTCGCCCGAACCGACGCCGCCGACCTGATCGCCGCCAATCGCGCGAGCCGGAACCATCATCTGCCGTGGGTCGACTCGTTCACCGACCAGGCGGGATTCGACCAGTGGTTCGGGCGCTGCCTGACGGGGCCGAACGTCGGCTTCGTCGCGCGCGAGCGCACGTCCGGGGCGGTGGTCGGCGTGGTGAACCTCAACGAGATCGTCGGCGGCGTGTTCCAGAGCGCGTATCTCGGGTACTACGGGATGGTGGCGTTCAGCCGCAAGGGGCTGATGACCGACGCCATGCGCGCGGCGATCGGTGTCGCGTTCGGCGAACTCGGGCTGCATCGGCTCGAAGCGAACATCCAGCCGGGCAACCATGCGTCGATTGCGCTGGTTCGGCGGCTCGGCTTCACGAAAGAGGGGTTTTCTCCGCGTTATCTGCGCATCGACGGCGCATGGCGCGACCACGAACGGTGGGCGCTGCTGGCCGACGACGCGCCCGAAGCGCGCGCCTGACGCGCGATACCGGGCAGTAACGAGCGACCTTCTTCCCGCCGCCGGCCGCTTGTCAAAGCGGATGCGCCGCGCCGGCCTGCGTGAGCAGCGTAACCGCGGCCGGATCCGGCATCCCGTTCGTATCGATCGCGCCGGCTTTCGCGAGCGCGACGAGATCGCTGTCGACACCCGGTTGCCCGACCGTGAACGACGTGGTCAGGAACGCCGGCGCCGTGAGCGTGACCGAATAGCGCTGCTGCAGGCTCGTCACCACGGCCGATTGCGCGGCCTGTACGGTGTTCGGGCTGTTCATCGCCTGCTGGTAGCGCGGATTGCCCTGGAAATTGCCGATCAATGCGGCGGTGTTCGTGCCGAGCTGGGCGGCGAGATAGGCCAGCATCAGCTCGGTCTCGGGCGTCGTATTGAACGTACCGCCCGCGTACGCGAGCGAATGCAGGCTCGTGCCGCCCGACGTCACGGTGACGACGCACGGCAGCGCGGCATTGACCGTCACGCGGTAGTTGCCGCCGCCGTCCGTCAGCGTCGTCGCCGAGCCCGTCACGCAGCTGACCGTCACCTGCGCGCTCGCGAGCGCGTCGCCCGTCGCGGCCGTGCCCGACAGCGCGACGGTTTGCGTGTTGTTGTTGTTGAAGCAGACATCGACGCCGAAGCAGGCATCGCCGTTGCACGCCTGAAGCGCTGCGAGGGTGGCGACGCAGAGCGTGCCCAGCGCGGGGCGGATGAAACGCCTGGGGTGCAGGTTCATGGTCGCTGGCCTTGAGGAGAGTGGGGCAACCGGTAGGCGCCGATGGTGCGGCGCCGTTCACATTCTATGTCCCGAAGCGGGGCGCCGCTTGCCCGTTTCGTTCGCCTGGCCGGCCTGCGGCCGGACGCGGCCCGGCGACGAGCGCGTCGTGCAGCGGCACGTTGAAATGACGAGATCCGGAAGTCGGCCGGAAACCTTTCAGTTCCTTTCACAATTGGTTATGCTGCGGGACGATTAAAAACGACGAGAGAACGTGCCGTTCCCGATGGAGCCGGCGCGCCGTTTCCGACATGAATTCGAAACGACAGACGGGCCGGCCGTGCGCGCCGGGCGGCAAGGGCGATCCGGCATCGCGGGCAGGCACGGCCCGAACCGGCATTCGGCACACACGCGGCACCAAGGGCGTGACCGGCAGGTCCGGCTTCCGGAAGGCCACTGCCTTGCTCGCGGGCGCGATCCTGCTGTTCGGCGGCACGGCCATCGCGGCGCCGGCCGAAGAGGGCAGCGTCGCCGTCGCGGCGTCCATGGCCACCACGTTTTCCACCCCGGCCCGGTCGGCCTGCACACACGTGGCCGCCGCGGCAGCCTATCCGGTCGCCCCGAAGCCGGAAGCCGCGCCGCCGTTGCAAGGCCGCGTGACGGACACGACGGGCGTGCTGAGCGCGGCCTGCGCCTCCGAGCTGACCGACCGCCTCGCCGCGCTCGAACAACGGCTCGGCGTGCAGGTCGCGATCCTGCTGGTCGGGTCGACCGGGCAATCGACGATCGAACAGTTTGCGACCACCGTGTTCGACCAATGGAAACTCGGCAAGGCCGAGGTCAACAACGGCCTGCTGCTCGTCGCCGCGCTCAACGACCATACCGTGCGGATCGAAGTCGGCTACGGGCTCGAAGGCACGATTCCGGACATCGTCGCGGGCCGGATCATTCGCGAGCGGATCGTGCCGGCATTCCGCGAGAACCGCATTGAAGCCGGCATCAGCGATGCGCTGGACGCGCTGACGCACGAAATGATGCCGGCCGACGTCGCCGCGCCGGAGCAGCCCGCACCCGCCACGGCGTTCGACGGGCGCGACGAAGCATACGAAACGGCCGCGGCGACCGCGGCGAGCGCGACGAATTCCGCGAACCCGCCGCCCCGCGACGCGCGAGCCGGCGGCGAAAAATACCAGTCGAACGGCCTGCCCGAGCGGAAACGCCCGAACGCGGGCGGCGTGCGGTTCTGGTTCCTGCTCGGGGTTGCCAATGTCGTGCTCGGCGTGGTCGCGCAATGGCGCAAGCTGCGCCGCAGGGTGGCGCTCCTGGCCGCCTGGCTCGTGGCGGCCGTCGTGCCGGTCGTGATGCTGCCGGTCGGCGCGATCTTCAACGGCAATCTCGAAGCCATGCTGGGCGCCGCGGCGTTCGTTCCGGCGGCAGCCGGTGTCGGGCCGTGCCTGCTCGGCATCAACCTGTTCCTGTCGGCGCGCGTGCGCAAAATCACCGCGATCGTGGGCGGGACGCTGTTCATGATCGTCGCGATCGGGCGCGAAATGGACTATTCGGTCGGCGAAGTGCTGTCCGGCATCTTCGGCGTGCTGTGCGTACTCGCCGTGATCTGGGCGAAGCTGACGGGCGGCGGCTCGTCTTCGTCGTCATCCTCGTCCGGCTCCCGGTCGTCATCGAGTTCCGATTCGTTCCGCGGCGGCGGCGGATCGAGCGGCGGTGGCGGCGCATCGGGCCGCTGGTAGCGTCCGCGCGCAGCCTGCCTGCGCACCTGATTCCTTTCACCTGCCGCTCCGCCCGGAGCGTTCAACCGGAAACAACCCCATGATGAAATGGTTTCGAATCCTGCTCGTGTGCTGCGTGCTGGCCCCGCTCGCGGGGTGCGGCTACAACGCGATCCAGTCGTCCGACGAGGACATCAATGCCGCATGGTCCGAAGTGCTGAACCAGTATCAGCGCCGCGCGGACCTCGTGCCGAATCTCGCCGCGTCGGTGAAGGGCTACGCGTCGCACGAGGCGCGCGTGTTGACCGAGGTGGCGTCGGCCCGTGCGCGCGTGGGCAGCGTGCAGATGACGCCGGAGATGGCGAAGGACCCGGCCGCGCTCGCGGCGTTCGACCAGCGGCAGGGCGAGCTGTCCGGGGCGCTGAGCCGGCTGATGGTGGTGTCCGAGCGTTATCCGGAGCTGAAGGCGAACGAAGCGTTCCGCGACCTGCAGACCCAGCTCGAAGGCACGGAAAACCGCATCGCGGTCGCGCGCGGCCGATACATCAAGACGGTGCAGCACTACAACGTGCAGATCCGCCAGTTCCCGGGCGTCGTGATCGCGAAGATCTTCGGCTACCAGCCGCGCCCGAATTTCAGCGTCGCGAACGAAGCGGCGGTTTCGACCGCGCCGACAATCGATTTCTCCGCGCAGCCGCAGCCGGCGAAGGCAAACGCGGCCGGCGAGTAAGGTCTGAGCGTCAGGTCGGAGCGTCAGATCTGATCGTCAGGTCGAAAAGCCCGACCGAAGCGCGCGTTCACGGCTTGCGCGCAGCCGCCTTCGCGAACGCGCCGCGCACCTCGAAGCCGATCGCGTCGGCAACATTGCCGCGCGCATCGACGAGTTCGAGCCGGTGCCGGCCCGGCCACGGCATCCACGCGATGCGGTCGGCATGCCCGATCACCTTGTCGTCGAGCCGCCACGCGAACTTCGCGGCGTGCCCGGCCGAGCGCTCGAACCAGATCCGCTGATTCTTCGGCGGAATGTCCGGGTCGATCGCGAAGATCGTGCCGTCGGTCGGCGTGCCGATCGTCAGCGGCGCGCGCGCGCCGTCCTTGCCCGGCGTGACGGGGGCGGCGAGCCGGATCGTGTCGACCGCCGTGCCCGCGACGAACCACTCGTTGCGTGACGGTTCGATGTCGCGCTCGAAGGTGATGCGGCGCGTCTCGACGCCGGCCGGCGCGCGCGGCGCGCGGCTCGGCACGTCGCGGTGCAGGTAGCCGACGACGGCCGACCACACCGGCGACGCGCCCGTGACACCCGACACGTCCCACATCGGCGAGCCGTCCGCGTTGCCGACCCACACGCCGACCGTATAGCGCGACGTGAATCCGACGGTCCAGTTGTCGCGCATGTCCTTGCTCGTGCCGGTCTTGACTGCCGAGAAGAAGCGCGTCGCGAGCGGATTGTCGAAGCCGAACGTGCGCACGCGCGCGTTGTTGTCGGACAGGATGTCGGTCACGACGAAGCTGGCTGCCTCGCTGAACACGCGCGTGCCGTCGGCCGCGCGGGCGGGCGACGCGGCCGATGCGCCGGATGTCGGTGCCGGCGTTGGCGCTGGCCGGTCGACGACCTGGCGGGCGATGCCGCCATTCGCGAGCGCGCGGTACGCGTTCGTCAGCGACAGCAGCGTGACGTCCGCACTGCCGAGCGCGAGGCTGAAGCCGTAGTAGTCGCCTTCCTGCGCGAGCGGCAGGCCGAGCGCGGTCAGCGTGCGCGCGAAGCGGTGCGGCGTGACGAGCACGAGCGTGCGCACGGCCGGCACGTTCAACGAGCCGCCGAGCGCGCTGCGCACGCTCACCCAGCCCTTGAAATCCTTGTCGTAGTTCTGCGGGATGTACAGGCCGCCGCCGGCGGCGAGGTTGATCGGCGCGTCGTCGAGCAGCGACGCGGCCGTCAGCCGTTTCTCGTCGATCGCCTGCGCGTACAGGAACGGCTTGAGTGTCGAGCCGGCCTGGCGCGGCGCGAGCACGGCGTCGACGTCGCGCGCGCTCGACAGCGCGCCGGACGAGCCGACCCACGCACGAATCTCGCCGGTCGCGTTGTCGATCACGACGACCGCACCGTCCTGCACGTTGCGCCGGTGCGCGGGCGCGTTGAGTTCGGTCAGCGCGCGCATCAGCGTGTCGCGCGCGAAGCGCTGCAGCGGCGCATCGAGCGTCGTGCGCACCTGCGCGCCGGCCGCCGGCCGGACCTCGGCCGCGATGCGTCGCGCGAAGTGCGGGGCGAGGGCGGCGCCGTCGTCGCGCGCGGCGCTGGCCGGCCGCGCGGTGACCAGCTGCACGTAGCCGTCGAGCGAAGCACAGGCCTGCTCCGCATGCATGTCGCGCAGGATCCGGCACGCACGCTCGGCGACTTTCGCGGGCGTGGCGTTGGGCGCACGCACGAGTGCGGCCGCGATCGCGGCTTCGCGTGCGTCGAGGCCCGACGGCGCCTTGCCGAACAGCACCTGCGACAGCGCGGCGAGGCCGATCGTCTCGCCGCGGAACGGCACGAGGTTCAGGTATGCCTCGAGCACCTGGTCCTTGCGCCAGCCGCGTTCGAGCAGCAGCGCGTTGACGGCCTGCGAGGCCTTCTGCGGCAGCGAGCGCTGGCCCGACCGGCGCGGCGAATCGCTGAGCAGCCCGGCGAGCTGCATCGTGACGGTCGACGCGCCGCGCGTGCGTTCGTTCCACAGGTTGCCCCACGCGGCGCCGGCGATGCCGCGCCAGTCGACGCCGCTGTGTTCGTAAAAGCGCTTGTCTTCCGACACGACGATCGCCTCGCGAAACGCCGGCGACACGTCCGCGAGCGACACCCAGTCGCCGCGCCGTTCGGTGAGGTCGACGCGCGTGCGCTGCAGCGGCGTGCCGTCGCGCGCGAGCAGCACCCAGTCGGAGCTGCGCCAGTTGCGGCGCACTTCGTCGTAGCCCGGCAGCGCATGCGCGACGAGCGGCGCGGCCAGCACGACGGCGACGAATACGCGGCCGGCGAAACGCGCCGGCCGCGGCAATACCTGATCGATCATCGCGTACTCGTTACTTGCCCGCGTCGGCCGGCTTCACGGTCATCGGCGGGTTCGGCCACAGGCCGTACACGGACGGCGCGTACAGCGCCTCGACACGCGTCGGCGGCAGCCCGAACGTGCCGACGTTGTTCAGCCGCACCGTGTACTCGACCGAGAATTTGCCCTTCGGCAGATAGTCGTAGTACGCACGGTAGCCGTCGAAGTCGCGCTCGATGAACGCCGGCCAGGCGCCGTCCGGCGTCTTCTCGCCCTGCGTCGCGGCTTCGGAGTCGCGGCCCAGGCCCGAGCCGAGGATCGTCGAACCGGCCGGAACCGGATCGTTGACGACGACCCACGTCATGTCGCTCTGCGCATCGATGTCGAGATGCACGCGCACGACGTCGCCGCGCGTCAGCACGCCCTTGACGGCGGGCGACACCGGCGTGACGGTCTTCGTGATCCGGTAGCCGGCCGCGAACGGCGAACGCAGCGGCACGGCCGCGAGGCTTTCGATGGTGGCCCACGGGCGGCCGGTGCCGTCTTGCGTGACGGACAGCGTGGCCGGTGCCTGCGACGCGCGCGGCCACGGCAGCATCACGCTGCGGGCCGCGGCGGCGCGGGTGGCCGGGGTGGCGGGGGCGGCCGAGGCAGCCGGGTCGGCGGGCGCGGGTGCCGGCGCCTGCGACCACGAGATCGTGCGTTCGTCGCCGCCGAGCGCGACCTTCGTCGCGCCGGCAACCGGCGTGCTCTCGTAGGTGCGCGAGAAGCGCTCGACCGCGAGCAGGCCGAGCGCGTTCGACGTGGTCGTCTGCCATGCGCCCTGGCGCTGCAGGGCGAGCAGGCCGGCCGTCACGCGCGGCATCTCGTCCTTCCACGCCGGATCGCCGGCGAATTCCAGCGCGAGGCGGGCCGCGTTGGTCTCGTTGCTGGTCATCAGCCACCACAGGTCGTCGTCGCGCGCGGTCGAGAACACGAGCTGCGTGCCCTGGTACGTGAGGCGTGCCCGCAGGATCTGCTCGACCTGCGCGCGTTTCTCGTCGCGTTGCGGGATGTCCTTCACGCGCGTGAGGATCGCGTGATAGTCGATCACCGCCGACGTCGGCCACTGGTTCGGCGCGATCTCGATCGAGCCGAGCATGCGTCCTTGCGCGGCACCGTAGCGCGACAGCGCCTCGATTGCGGCGAGCTTGCGGAGGTCGCGATCCTGGCGCGGCGCCCACGTGTTGCGCTCGAGGCGGCCGTCGACGAAGCGCGCGAGCCCGGCTTCGAGCTGCGTGCGGAGGTCTTCCGGCAGCGCGAAGCGCGGGTCGAGACGGCTCGCCTCGTCGGACACCACGAGCAGGTACGACGACAGCGTCGCGCTGCCGGCGTGCGAATCGTCGGACGACGGCGGGAAGTAGCTCGTGAGCCCGTCGCTGTCGAGATAGACGGGCATGCGGGCGATCAGCGCCTGCCATTGCGCGGGATCGCGCAGGCCGATCGCGCGCGACGTCTGCTGTTCGAGGCAGCGGTACGGATAGCGCTCGAACCAGCGCTTCACGCCGGGCAGCCCGTCGGCGAGCTTCGACTGCAGCGACACGGCGATGCCGCCGCGCGGCAAGCCTTGCGCGTTGTTCGCGGCGCCGGCCGGGGAGGCGACCGGCACCGTCAGCGTGCCGTCGACCTGCGCGAGCGTCGCCTGCTGAACCGTGACCGGCAGTGCGGGCACGACCTTCTGCGCGACCGCCAGCGCGTCGGACGCGCGCTTGCCGCCTTGCTCGGCCGCTTCAATGCGCCAGTTCAGCGCACCGGCCGCGTCGAGCGCCTGCTCGGGCACGGTGATCGTCCAGGCGACTTCGGTTGCCGTATTGGCTGCCAGCGATACGGTTTGCGGTGCGACATCGAGGCCCGTCACGCGCGGCGTCACGACGACCTGCATCGCGCGGTCGGTCGTGTTGCGCAGCGTGACTTGCGCGCGGAACGCGTCGCCTTCGCGCACGAGCGGCGGCAGGCCGGAGATCAGCTGCAGATCCTGCGTACTGCGGATCGACGTGCTGCCGGTGCCGAAGCGGTCGGGGCCGACCGCCGCGATCGCGACGATCCGGAAGCGCGTGAGCGCGTCGTTCAGCGGCACCTCGACGGTCGCGCTGCCGTTGACGTCCAGCGTCACGCGCGGATTCCACAGCAGCAGCGTGTCGAACAGCTCGCGCGTCGGCGCGCTTCCGCCGCCGCCGCCGGCCGGCACGGCCTTGCGGCC
>JABLTH010044945.1_pt1 | contig 13421 bp, 13 predicted proteins | sample 7875711 | NCBI WGS metagenome assembly JABLTH01 (sample SAMN14941262, study PRJNA633318) | bioreactor metagenome | isolation source: bioreactor | place: China | collected 2019-03-05 | reverse complement strand
GCAGCAGCTGAAAGAGCAGCAGCTGAAAGAGCAGCAGCTCAAGCAGCAACAGCTGAAGGAACAGCAGCGCAAGGAGGCGGACGCCAAGGCGAAGGCTGACGCGGAAGCGAAGGCCCGGGCGGAAGCCGATGCCAAGGCCAAGGCGGATGCCAAGGCCAAGGCAGAGGCCAAGGCAGAAGCGAAGGCCAAGGCGGATGCCGAAGCCAAGGCCAAGGCAAAGGCCGACGCCGAGGCCAAGGCCAAGGCCGAGGCGGCCGCCAACGCCCAGCGCCGCGGCGAGCTGGCGCGCCTGCAGGCCATGGCGGCCGGTGGCGGCGGCGCTGGCGGAGGCGGGGTCGGCAGCCAGGCCGGCTCCGGTGCCGGCAGTGGCGGCAAGGCCTCGCCGGGCTATGCGGATCGCGTGCGCCGCCGCGTCAAGCCGAACATCATCTTCACCGAAGACGTCGCCGGCAACCCGGCCGCCGTGGTGACGGTGCAACTGGCGCCGGATGGTTCGCTGATGTCGGCCCGCCTCAGCAAGTCGAGCGGCAATGCCGCCTGGGACAACGCCGTGCTGCGCGCGGTCGAGCGTTCGGACCCGTTGCCGCGCGATGAGAACGGCAAGGCGCCGGGCAACTTCACCATCACTTTCCGTCCCAAGGACTGAGGCAGACACGGCCCCCTATGATTTGCAACTTTGTGCAACTATCAATATCGGGGGTCTGTCCCATCGCTACCATTTCGGGTTGCCTGACGCAGCCCAACGCGAGCATGCGGTATATCGATGCCCGCGTGGTGCGCGCTACGCCGCGCCGTGCCGCCCGCCGGCCGCGCCCCATGAATCTAGATCTTGATTGAGGAGCAGCATGCGAAAGCTCTGGGCCCCCATCCTGCTGTCCGTGACGCTGGCGTTCACCGCCGGTGGCGCACAGGCGCAGCTCAATGTCGAAATCAGCGGGGTTGGCTCCAGCCAGTTCCCGGTGGCCACCGCCAACTTCCAGGGCGAGGCGCAGGCGCCGTTGAGCCTGACCGCCATCATCCGTTCCGACCTGCAGCGCAGCGGCCGCATCCGCAATGTCGATCCGTCCGGCGCCACCGTCGCCGAATCGGCGCAGGTGGACCTGGGCAGCTGGAAGACGCGCGGTGCCGATGCCTTCGTCGCCGGTACCGTGACCCCCACCGGCGGCGGCCAGTACGATGTGCGCTTCCGCCTCTACGACACCGTCAAGGGGCAGAGCCTGGGCGGGCTCGTCTTCAACGTCAACCAGGGCCAGCTGCGTGTCACCGCGCACAAGATCGCCGACTACATCTATGAGAAGCTGCTGGGCGAACGCGGCATCTTCGCCACGCGGCTGTCCTATGTTTCGCGCGTCGGCAACCGCTACCAGCTGCTGATCTCCGACTCCGACGGGCAGAGCCCGCAGGTGGCGCTGACCAGTATCGAACCGATCATCTCGCCCTCGTGGTCGCCCGACGGCCGCCGTGTCGCCTACGTTTCCTTCGAGTCGCGCAAGCCGGTGGTCTATGTGCATGACCTGGCCACGGGCCGCCGCTCCAAGGTGGCGGACTTCAAGGGCAACAACAGCGCGCCGGCGTGGTCGCCGGACGGCCAGCACCTGGCCGTGGCGCTGTCGCGCGACGGCAATACCCAGGTCTACCAGGTCAACGCGGATGGCACCGGACTCAAGCGCCTGAGCCGCAGCAGCGCCATCGACACCGAGCCGATGTACTCGCCGGACGGCCGCAGCATCTACTTCACCAGCGACCGCGGCGGCGGCCCGCAGATCTATCGCATGCCTGCCGATGGCGAATCGAGCGGGGCGGCCCAGCGCGTCACCTTCAAGGGCAGCTACAACGTCAGCCCGCGCATCTCGCCGGACGGCAAGCAACTGGCCTACATCACGCGCGCAGGCGGCTTCAAACTGCAGCTGCTGGATCTCGGTACGGGCGACGTGACCTCGCTCACCGACACCGGCAACGACGAGGCGCCGAGCTTCGCCGCCAACGGCAAGTACATTCTCTACGCCACCCGAGTCGGCGGTCGCTCGGTGCTGGCGGCGGTGTCCACTGACGGGCGTACCCGCCAGGTTCTGTCCCTCCAGTCCGGCGAAGTCCGTGAGCCGTCCTGGGGCCCATTCATGCAATAACAGGAGTGTTCTGCCATGTCCCAACTGATGACCAAGACCCTTGCCGTCGCCGCGCTGCTGGCGCTCGGCGCCTGCAGCTCGGGTGTCAAGCTCGATGACACCGCCAACGCCGGCGCCGGCAAGGGCGGTGCGACCACCGACGCGCGCGCCGTGGCGCCGGTCGACGTCTCGCGCGACGCGCTGAACGACCCGAACAGCCCGCTGGCCAAGCGCAGCGTCTACTTCGATTTCGACAGCTACTCGGTCAAGCCGGAGTACCAGGGCACGCTGACCGAGCATGCCAAGTACCTGGCGGCCCATCGTGACCGCAAGATCCTGATCCAGGGCAACACCGACGAACGCGGCACCAGCGAGTACAACCTCGCGCTGGGCCAGAAGCGCGCCGAAGCGGTGCTGCGCTCGCTGAGCTCGCTGGGCGTGCCCGACAGCCAGATGGAATCGGTCAGCCTGGGCAAGGAGAAGCCGAAGGCGACCGGCCACGACGAAGCCTCGTGGGCGGAAAACCGCCGCGCGGACATCGTCTACTGATCGGACGATCCACGCCATGAATGCACGCGTCTCCAAACTGTCCTGCCTGGCCGCGCTGTCCTGTGCCGGCCTGTTGTGCGCCACGGGCCCGGCGCACGCCGGCGTGTTCGACGATGACGAGGCGCGCCGCGCCATCGTCACCATGCGCGACCAGTTCAACGCCTTCCAGGCCACGGCTTCGCAGCGCATCGACCAGAACAGCCGCGTCCAGCTCGACATGCAGAACCAGCTCGAGAGCCTGCGCCAGGAAGTGGCGCGGCTGCGCGGGCAGAATGAGGTCTTGCAGAACCAGTTGGAGACGCTGCAGAAGCAGCAGAAGGACTACTATGCGGACCTGGATGCACGGCTGAAGAAGTTCGAGCCGCAGCAGGTGACGGTTGACGGCAGGGAAGGGCTGTCGCAGCCGACCGAGAAGCCGGAATACGACGCGGCGCTGCAGCGTTTCCAGGGCGGCGACTTCAAGGGGGCCGGCCAGGCCTTCGCCGCTTTCGCCAAGAAGTATCCGCAGAGTCCTTACCTGCCGCTGGCGCAGTACTGGCTGGGCAACTCGCTGTATGCGCAGCGCGACTACCGCGGTTCCATCAGCGTGCTGCAGAACATGGTGCAGGACAATCCTTCGCATCCCAAGGCACCGGATGCCCTGATCGTCATCGCCAACGACCAGATCGAGTCCGGCCAGAAAGCCGCCGGGCGCAAGACGCTGGAGCTGGTGGTGGCCAAGTACCCGGGCACCGAAGGAGCGCAGGTGGCCAGCAACCGTCTGAAGACGCTGAAGTAACCGTGTGGCGGCGGTGGCCGCCCGCAGTTGGACAAGCTGGACAGCCCGCGCCGTGCGCGGGCTTTTTTCTTGGGCAGGCGTTGCCGTGCGGGGCAGGGGCCGGCCCCGCCGAGGCAGGCTAAAATACCCGGTTACCCCAATTTCCCTAACCGGCGTGCCCAGCGCCGCGCAACCATCATGACCCAACGCGCCATCGTCCTGCTTTCCGGCGGCCTGGACTCCGCCACCGTGCTCGCCATGGCACGCGACCAGGGATTCGAGACCTATGCCCTGTCGATGCGCTACGGCCAGCGCCACTCCTCCGAGCTGGAGGCGGCCAAGCGGGTGGCCGCCGCGCTCGGCGCCAAGCGCCACGAGATCATCGACCTGGACCTGCGCCGCTTCGGCGGTTCCGCGCTGACCGACGACGCGCTGGCCGTGCCGACCGATGGCGCCAGCGAGGGCATTCCCGTGACCTACGTGCCGGCACGCAACACCATCATGCTGTCGCTCGCGCTCGGCTGGGCCGAGGCGGTGGGCGGGCGTGACCTGTTCTTCGGCGCCAACGCGGTCGATTACTCCGGCTATCCGGACTGCCGGCCCGAGTACGTGGCGGCCTACGAGACGCTCGCCAACCTTGCCACCAAGGCCGGCGTGGAGGGGCAGCGTATCCATGTGCACGCCCCCATCATCGACATGAGCAAGGCCGACATCATCCGCGAGGGCATCCGCCTGGGCGTCGACTACGGCCTGACGGTGTCCTGCTACCAGGCGGACGACGACGGCCGCGCCTGCGGCGTCTGCGATTCCTGCCGCATCCGCCGCGCCGGCTTCGAGGCCGCTGGCGTGCCCGATCCCACCCGCTACCAGCAGGCCGGCTGAGACCGGCGCCGCGACTCCGATCCTACTGCTGCCACCCTCCGCGCGCCCCCACGCCAATGCCCGATATCGACATCCCCGCGCTTACGCACACGGTGCTGCTGAGCACCTTCGCCCTGACCTTCCTGTTCGGCGCCGTCCTGCAGCGCACACACTTCTGCACCATGGGAGCGGTCTCCGACGTGGTCAACATCGGTGACTGGAGCCGCATGCGCATGTGGGCGCTGGCTATCGGCGTCGCCATGATCGGTACCGGGGCGCTGGCCGCGGCCGGGCTGATCGACCCGACCAAGACCATCTACACGGCCAGCAAGCTGTCGTGGCTGTCGGCGCTGGCGGGCGGGCTGATGTTCGGCTTCGGCATGGTGCTGGCCTCCGGCTGCGGCAGCAAGACGCTGGTGCGCATCGGGGCCGGCAACCTGAAGTCGCTGGTGGTGTTCGTCTTCCTCGGCCTGTCGGCGCTGATGACGCTGCGCGGGCTGTTCGGCGTGGTGCGCGTCAACACCGTGGACGCGGTGGCGCTCACCCTGCCCACGACCCAGGACCTGCCGTCGCTGCTGGCGCAGGGCAGCGGGCTGTCGCGCGGTGCGCTGCAGCTCGGCCTGGGCCTGGTGCTGGGGGGCGCGCTGTCGCTGTGGGCACTGGCCGGCAAGGGCTTCCGCACCTTTGACAACCTGCTGGGCGGCATCGCGGTCGGCCTGATCATCGTCGGCATGTGGTACGTGTCCGGCCACCTCGGCTATGTTTCGGAGGATCCCAATACCCTGGAGGAGCTGTTCATCGGCACCAACAGCGGCCGCATGGAGAGCCTCAGCTTCGTCGCGCCCTATGCCTACACGATGGACTGGCTGACGATGTTCAGCGACAAGAGCAAGGTGCTGACCGTCGGCATCGTCAGCGTGTTCGGCGTGATCGCCGGCGCCGCGGCCTACGCGCTGGCGACGCGCACCTTCCGCTGGGAAGGCTTCGCCGGTGCCGAGGATGTCGCCAACCATATCGTCGGCGGCCTGCTGATGGGCGCCGGCGGCGTGACCGCGCTGGGTTGCACCATCGGCCAGGGACTGTCAGGGGTGTCGACGCTGGCGCTGGGCTCCTTCATCGCGCTGGCCGGCATCCTGGCCGGCGCGATGCTGGCGTTCCGCTACCAGATGTGGCGCCTCGAACGGATGGTGTAATCAGCCTGTCATCGATCGATGGTTGTTGGCGGACTCTTTCTGTTGACAGTACGCCGGGCGCATGACTATAATCGCTGCTTCAGTTTTTTCGGGTCGTTAGCTCAGTCGGTAGAGCAGCGGACTTTTAATCCGTTGGTCGCGTGTTCGAGTCACGCACGACCCACCAGAATTGCAAAAAGCCCGTGGCGCAAGCCACGGGCTTTTTTGTTTGCGGTGCCGGGTGAAGCGGATCGTCGAATCGCGCGGATCGTCGAATGGTGGACCGTCGCGTCGCACATCGGCAGGGCAGGCGACCGCCTGCGCCTGCGCTCAGGGTTGCCGGCCCGGAGCCGGCGCGTCGGCCGGCGTTTCCGGGGCCGGGCTGCCGTCGGCATTGCCCTGCTGCCCTTCGCTCCAGCGCTGGTAGGCCAGGTAGCCGGCGCCGGCCAGCATGCCCACCTTGGACAGGTTCCAGGCCCAGCGCGCCAGCGGTGTCTTGCGCAGCAGCGGCAGGGCCAGCGAGACGGCCGAGCTCAGCAGCGGGTGGTCGCGCGCCACGCCCAGTACCTTGAGCACGGTCGGCGCGTTGCCGGTGCCGGGCAGCCAGTGGCGCAGGCGGGCCAGTCGTCCGGTGCTGCCGCGCACCTGGCTGACGGCCTGGGAGAAGTCATAGCGCTCGAGCGCGGCTCGGGTGAGCAGGAGTTCCTTGCGCACCGCCAGCGGCAGCTTGGCTTCGCGCGACAGGCGCACCGGGCGGGCGTGCGGCCGGCGCTCCGCTGCGGTGTTGCTGGCGGTGTCGGCCTTGTGGTCCGGTGCGCTCATTGGCGTAGCACCTCGCGGTCTTTGTCGATCTCGGCCAGCGTGGCCTCGAACAGCGGCGGCGCACGCCGCACGATATTGCGTGCCGCCAGCAGGCAGGCGGCACAGGCGGCGCCGTCGATCAGCACCAGTGCGCCGAGCGCCTGCCAGCGGTAGGTGTCCCAGAAGACGATCGCGATCAGCACGGTCAGCGTCACCATTGCCAGGCCGAAGAAGACCAGGCCGAAACAGGCGAGCAGGGCGACCCGCAGCAATCTTGCGCGCTCCTCGGCCAGCTCGACGCTGGCGAGTTCCAGGCGCGTCTGCAGCATGGCCACGACCGAGCCGGCCAGGTTGCGCAGCGACTCCAGGAATTTGGGTGGGGTGGGCGATTCGCTCATGCGCTCATGCGGATGGGGCGTGGCTACGTGCGCCCGGACCCGGCGCGGCCGGCCACGGGCAGGAAGGGCCGCGGGCGAGGCCCGTCGGCATGTGGATGGCGAGCCGCGGCCGCCGCCGCCCGGGGCGCGCCGCGGCCGCGCGTGATCACTTGCGGTTGAGCAGCAGGCCGATCAGCAGGCCGACGCCGGCGGCCACGCCCACGGCGCGCCAGGGATGGTCGTGCACGTAGTCGTCGGTGGCGCGGGCCGCAGCCTTGCTCTTGGTGACGACGGCATCCTGCAGGTCCTGCGCCTTTTCCTTCGCTTGCTTCAGCAGCCCCATGCCGCGTTCACGCAGCTCGGCAGCTTTTTCGCCAGTGGTCGAGGCCGCTTGCTTGAGCAGTTCTTCGGCATCGGACAAAACGGTCTTGACATCGCTCATCAGTTTCTCCTGTTTGCGGGCGGTTGGTACGGATATTGACATTGTGCCTGCCTCGCGCCGCCTTGGGCGGATTCTCGCGTGCTTCCTAGCATATGTGGCACCCCGGCGTGGTTTCAAGACCACGCGATGCGGGGTCTCGGCCCAGTGCTGCGCGCAGCACGGTGGCAGATGGCTGACACATGCCCTTATGCGCTGGAGTGATTTTGTCGTGACTTTATATTCGTTCGGGTTGGATCGCAATCCGGCTACGCTGGTTCCCATCTGATTTTTGCTTGCGCCATTTCTGTAATCAGGAGGGAAAACATGACATTGCGCCTGGGCGATATCGCCCCCGACTTTGAGCAGGATTCCAGCGAAGGCCCGATCCGCTTCCATCAGTGGCTGGGCAGCGACTGGGGGGTGCTGTTTTCGCATCCGGCCGACTTCACGCCGGTCTGCACCACCGAACTCGGCCTGACGGCCAAGTTGAAGGACGAGTTCGCGCGGCGTAACGTCAAGGTGATCGCGCTGTCGGTGGACGGGGTGGAGTCGCACCGCGGCTGGATCCGCGATATCGACGAAACGCAGGGTACCTCGGTCAACTTCCCAATCCTGGCCGACGCGGACCGCAAGGTGGCCACGCTGTACGACATGATCCACCCGAACGCGAGCGAGACCTTCACCGTGCGCTCGCTGTTCGTGATCGACCCGAACAAGAAGGTGCGGCTGACCATCACCTATCCCGCCAGCACCGGACGCAATTTCAACGAGATCCTGCGCGTGATCGATTCGCTGCAGTTGACCGACAGCCACAGCGTGGCGACGCCGGGCAACTGGCAGGACGGCGACGATGTGGTCATCGTGCCGTCGCTGAAGGACGAGGAAGTGATCCGCCAGAAATTCCCGAAGGGCTACCGGGCGGTCAGGCCATACCTGCGCCTGACCCCGCAACCCGGCAAATGATGCCGGCGTGCCAGGCATAAGCTGCGCGCTCTGCGAAACGGCAGCGGCGCGCCGGGCCTGGGCCCGCGCGCGCCGCGATCGGTGCAGTCAACGACGGGGCAGCCCGTCGTCTCCTTGGTAGTGTGTGTTCGGCCCGGCGCTGCCGGGCCATTTTTCATGCCGGCGGCAGGTTTCAGAAGAAGGCCTGGATGCCGGTCTGGGCGCGGCCCAGGATCAGGGCGTGGATGTCGTGGGTGCCTTCGTAGGTATTGACCACTTCCAGGTTCACCACATGGCGGATCACGCCGAACTCGTCCGAGATGCCGTTGCCGCCGAGCATGTCGCGCGCCACGCGGGCGATGTCCAGCGACTTGCCGCAGGAATTGCGCTTCATGATCGAGGTGATTTCCACCGCGGCGGTGCCTTCGTCCTTCATGCGGCCCAGGCGCAGGCAGCCTTGCAGGCCCAGCGTGATCTCGGTCTGCATGTCGGCCAGCTTCTTCTGGATCAGCTGGTTGGCGGCCAGCGGGCGGCCGAACTGCTTGCGGTCCAGCGTGTACTGGCGGGCGGTGTGCCAGCAGAATTCGGCGGCGCCCAGCGCGCCCCAGGCGATGCCGTAGCGGGCCGAGTTCAGGCAGGTGAACGGTCCCTTCAGGCCGGCCACGCCGGGCATCAGGTTCTCTTCCGGCACGAAGACCTGGTCCAGCACGATTTCACCGGTGATCGAGGTGCGCAGGCCGACCTTGCCGTGGATGGCGGGCGCGCTCAGGCCCTTCCAGCCCTTTTCCAGGATGAAGCCGCGGATGGCTTCCTTGCCGTCGTCGCCGGTCAGCTTGGCCCACACGACGAAGACATCGGCGATCGGCGAGTTGGTGATCCACATCTTGGCGCCGCTCAGCTCGTAGCCGCCCGCGACCTTCTTGGCGCGCGTGATCATCGAGCCCGGGTCGGAACCGTGGTTCGGCTCGGTCAGGCCGAAACAGCCGATCCACTCGCCGGTGGCCAGCTTGGGCAGATACTTCTGCTTCTGCGCTTCGCTGCCGAATTCATAGATCGGCACCATCACCAGCGACGACTGCACGCTCATCATCGAGCGATAGCCCGAGTCGACACGCTCGACCTCGCGGGCGATCAGGCCATAGCTGACGTAGTTCAGGCCAGGGCCGCCGTACTGCTCGGGGATGGTGGGGCCGAGCAGCCCGAGTTCGCCCATCTCGCGGAAGATGGCCACGTCGGTCTTCTCGTTGCGGAACGATTCCAGTACGCGCGGTGCCAGCTTGTCCTGGCAGTAGGCGGCGGCGGCGTCGCGCACCATGCGTTCGTCGGCGCTCAGTTGCTGGTCGAGCAGCAGCGGGTCGGCCCAGTGGAATTCGGCGTTTGCGGCCATGGATGTCTCCTTCGGTAATGCAGTCGGGTCAGATGGCCGGCGTGCCGGCCAGGATGGGAATGCGGTAGCCTGCTGGTCTTGCGTAGTTCCGCATTGCGGAACTTTGTTCCGATGAGTTAGTATAGCGTAAAGATACCGGCCGGCAATAGTGTCGTGGGCCGGCCAGTCCCGGCGCCGGCCGAGGCCCATGCATGCGCTGTCTGCGGCATATGGTGAGATGCGGCGCCGGCCGAATGCTTGCGGGACCGTTCCAATCCGAGCGCAGGAGCGCCATCTTGTCCAACCGCCAATCCACCCCCGCCACCCTTGCCGCTGCCGAGCCGCCTGCGCGCGAAAGCGATCCCAACTTCGTCACCGCGCTGGCGCGCGGACTCGAGCTGCTGCGTTGTTTCCGCACCGGCGAGGCCATGCTGGGCAACCAGGACTTCGTGCGCCGCACCGGCCTGCCGAAGGCCACGGTCAGCCGCCTGGCGGGCACGCTGGTGCAGCTCGGCTACCTGCGCTACGACGACAGCCTGGGTAAGTACGCACTCGATGCCGGCGTGCTGGCGCTCGGCTACGCCTACCTGTCGGCGTCCGACGTGGTGGCGCTGGCGCGGCCGCACATGCTGGCCTTTGCGCAGGCCTACGGCGTGTCGGTGTCGCTCGGCAAGCGCGAGCGGCTGGAGGTGATCTACCTGGAGTCGATCCGCAATGATGCGGGCGTGATGCTGGGGCTGGGGGTGGGGTCGCGCTTGTCGCTGGTGTCCAGCTCGATGGGGCGCGCTTACCTGGCGGCCCTGCCGCAGGCGCGGCGCGAGCGGGTGCTGGCCGAGTTCGCGCAGGCCTTCCCGGAGCAATGGAAGCAGCAGGAGGCGCCGATGCGCGCCGCGCTGGCGCAGGCCGGGCAGGACGGCTACGCAGCCTCGTTCCGCGACTGGCATCCGGCCATCCACGCCTGCGCGGTGGCCTTCCGCCCGGTGGGGGAAAAGGAACTGCACATGCTGAGCTGCAGCGCTTCGTACGGGTCGGTGCCCGAGGCGTTGTTCCGCGATACCCTGGCGCCCGCGCTGCAGGCGCTGGCGGCCAGGTTGTCGGACCCGGCGGCCTGAGCCGGCGGGCCGTCGCGAGCGGAGCGTGTCTTACAGGTCGGTGCGCAGTTTCCAGAGCTCGGGGAACAGCACCACGTCGAGCATCCTGCGCAGGTAGCTGACGCCTTCGGTGCCGCCGGTACCGCGCTTGAAGCCGATCACGCGCTCGACCGTGGTCACATGGCGGAAGCGCCATTGGCGGAAGGCATCTTCGAGGTCGACGAATTTCTCGCCCAGTTCGTACAGTTCCCAGTGCGCGTCCGGCTTGCGGTAGACCTCGAGCCAGGCGGCCTCGACCGAGGCGTTGTAGGCGGTCGGCTGGGTCCAGTCGCGTTCCACGCAGTCCGCGTCGATGGCGAAGCCGCGCCGCGCCATCAGGCGCACCGCCTCGTCGTAGAGGGACGGCGTGTGCAGGGCCGTTTCCACCAGTGCCAGGTGTTCCGGACGGTGCGCGTGCGGCCGCAGCATGGCCGCGTTCTTGTTGCCGAGGATGAACTCGATCTCGCGGTACTGGTAGGACTGGAAGCCGGACGACATGCCGAGGTAGGGCCGCATCGCCGAATATTCCGGCGGCGTCATGGTGGCGAGCACGTTCCAGGCCTGCACCAGCTGGTCCATGATGCGCGACACGCGCGTCAGCATCTTGAACGCCGGCGGCAGCCGGTCTTCCTTCACGCAGTCGCGCGCGGCGCGCAGCTCGTGCAGCATCAGCTTCATCCACAGTTCCGTGGTCTGGTGCTGCACGATAAAGAGCATCTCGTTGTGGTCGGGCGAGAGCGGGTGCTGGGCGCTGAGGATCTGGTCCAGGCCCAGGTAGTCGCCGTAGCTCATGTCCTTGGCGAAGTCCATCTGCGCGCCGTGCCAGCCGTCGGCACCGCCCTGGCCGCCCTGGGCGGCCGCGCCCGACATCGGGCATCCCTTGTGCTGAGTCATGCTGCGCCTCCCTCAGGTCACCGTGCTGCGGATCTGGAAGCGGGCGTCGCGGTAGCTGCCGCTGTCGAGCACGTCGCGCAGCACCTCGACCGCGTCCCACACCTCGGTGAAGCTGGTGTAGAGCGGGGTGAAGCCGAAGCGCGCGATGCGCGGCTCGCGATAGTCGCCGATCACGCCGCGGTCGATCAGGTTGGCCATCACGGCATAGCCATCCGGGTGGGCGAAGCTGACCTGGCTGCCGCGGCGGCCGTGCTCGCGCGGCGTGATGAGTTCGAGCGGGTGGTGGCCGCAGCGCGTTTCCACCAGTGTAATGAACAGGTCGGTCAGTTGCAGCGACTTGGCGCGCAGCGCCTGCATGTCAGTCTGCGCGTAGATGTCCAGGCCGCACTCCACCAGCGCCATCGAGGTGATCGGCTGGGTGCCGCACAGGTAGCGCGCCACGCCGGAACGCGGACGGTAGCCGGGTTCCATGGCGAAGGGAGCGGCATGGCCCCACCAGCCCGACAGCGGCTGCCAGAAGGCATCGCGCAGCCCCGGCGCGACCCAGACGAAGGCCGGCGAGCCGGGGCCGCCGTTCAGGTACTTGTAGGTGCAGCCGATGGCGTAGTCGGCCCCGGCTGCGGCCAGGTCGACCGGCACCGCGCCGGCCGAATGGCACAGGTCCCACACCGCCAGCGCGCCCTTGGCATGGGCCAGCGCGGTCAGCCGGGCCATGTCCAGCATCTCGCCGGTCTTGTAGTTGACGTGGGTCACCATCAGCACGGCGGTGTCGGCGCCGAGCGCCGCCTCGATCTGCTCGGGCGAGTCCACCAGCTTGAGCGAGTAGCCCTGCTGCAGCAGGTCGGCCAGGCCCTGGGCGATGTAGAGATCGGTGGGGAAGTTGCTCGACTCGGAGACGATCACCTTGCGCGCGGGATCGCGCGAGGCCTGCACGCGCAGCGCCGCCGCCAGCACCTTGAACAGGTTGATCGAGGTGGTGTCGGTCACCACCACCTCGTCCTGGCCGGCACCGACCAGCGGCGCCAGCTTGTTGCCCAGCCGCTGCGGCAGTTCGAACCAGCCGGCGCTGTTCCAGCTGCGGATCAGGCCGTCGCCCCATTCCTCGGCCACCACCGCGGCGGCGCGTTCGGCCGCCGCGCGCGGGCGCGCGCCGAGCGAGTTGCCGTCGAGGTAGATCACGCCTTCGGGCAGCGCGAACTGCTCGCGCAGGTGACGCAGCGTGTCGTCACGGTCGAGTGCGAGGCAATGCTCGCGGGTCAATGTGGTCATGGCAGGGACAGGTCTGGTCTGGCGGAACGGGCCGGTATCGGAGAGGGACGCGGCAGGGTTGGGCAGGGTTGGAAGGGCCGCCGGGAGGCGGCGCAAAGGTGCGCTCAGCCGAGCGCGCGCAGCACCGCGCGCACCGGGCTGGCGTCGAGGCCGGCCAGGCGCAGCGGCAGCGCGATCAATTCGTAGTCGCCCTCGGGCACCGCATCGAGCAGCAGGCCTTCGAGAATGGCCATGCCGTGGCGGCGCACGGTACGGTGCGCATCCATGGTCTTGGACTCCTGCGGGTCGACCGAGGGCGTGTCGATGCCGACCAGGCGCACGCGGTGCGCGGCCAGCAGCTCGATGGTCTGCGGCGCGATGGCGCAGAAGCCGGGATCCCACTGCGCCAGCGGCGCGCTCCGGTAGCAGCGCAGCAGCACGCGCGGCGGCGTGCCGGTCAGCGCGTGCTCGATGTGGCGGGGCTCGACCAGGGGGGAGGCATCCAGGCAGTGGATGACGCGGCAGGGGCCCAGGTAGGGCTCCAGCGGCACCGCGCCGATCGGCGCGCCGTCGGCCGCGTAGTGCAGGGGGGCGTCGGCATGGGCACCGGTGTGCGGTGACAGCGTGATGCGGCCGACGTTGACCGGGCAGCCCGGGCCCATTTCCCAGGCCGGCTGCTGCTGGAACGGGGTGTCGCCGGGCCAGACGGGCGTGGCCGGCGAGAGCGGCGGGCTGATGTCCCAGAGCTGGCGGGAGGTGGCGTGGTCGGTCATGACGGTGGGTCGCCGCAGGGGTGCG
>JABLTH010028378.1_pt1 | contig 13428 bp, 12 predicted proteins | sample 7875711 | NCBI WGS metagenome assembly JABLTH01 (sample SAMN14941262, study PRJNA633318) | bioreactor metagenome | isolation source: bioreactor | place: China | collected 2019-03-05 | reverse complement strand
CGGCTGCCTCGCCGTTGCCCGCTTCCGTGCTGCCCGCCCCGGCTTCCGCGATCAGGCGGCTGGTCTCCAGCGTCAGCTTGCGGAAGATCACCATGTCATAGGCATGGGTGGTATCGAAGTAGGACGGGTGGGCGGGATTGGTCGCATCCGCCAGATGCAGGTCCAGCACCGATGCGCCCGCCAGCGCGGCCAGCTGGTCGCGCCAGGCGCTTGCTGCCGCCGTCACTTCCTCGATGGTGCAATCGATCCAGATGAAACGGGCCGACGCATGGCCGGCGAGGAAGCCCCGCGCGGCCTCGACGGTGTCGAGCGGGTGGACCTGGCTGGCGGAGAAGCCAAGCAGCTGCATGCGCGGCGGCGGCGCTCAGCGTGCCAGCAGCCGCGCGGCATCGCGCGCGAAATAGGTCAGGATGCCGTCGGCGCCCGCTCGCCGGAAGGCCAGCAGGGACTCCATCATCACCTTGTCGTGGTCGAGCCAGCCGTTCTGCGCGGCGGCCTTCAGCATGGCGTACTCGCCGCTGACCTGGTAGACGTAGGTGGGGAAGCGGAACTCGTCCTTCACGCGGCGCACGATGTCCAGGTAGGGCATGCCGGGCTTGACCATCACCATGTCGGCGCCTTCCATGATGTCCTGCGCCACCTCGCGCAGGGCCTCGTCGGTGTTGGCCGGGTCCATCTGGTAGGTCATCTTGTTGCCCTTGCCCAGGTTGGCGGCGGAGCCGACCGCGTCGCGGAAAGGACCATAGAACGCCGAGGCGTACTTGGCCGAATAGGCCATGATGCGCGTGTGGATGTGGCCGGCTTCCTCGAGTGCGCTGCGCACCGCACCGATGCGCCCGTCCATCATGTCGGACGGCGCCACGATGTCGACGCCGGCCTCGGCCTGGGTCAGCGCCTGCCGGACCAGGATCTCCACGGTGACGTCGTTGATCACGTAGCCGTTTTCGTCCAGTACGCCGTCCTGGCCGTGGCTGGTGTAGGGATCGAGCGCCACGTCGGTCAGCACGCCCAGTTCGGGGAAGCGCTCCTTCAGCGCGCGCACGGCGCGTGGGATCAGGCCCTCGGCGTTCGTGGCTTCGATGCCGTCCGGCGTCTTGAGCGACGGGTCGATCACCGGGAACAGCGCAATCACCGGAATCCCCAGTTCCACGCAGTCCTGCGCCACCGGCAGCAGCAGGTCGACCGAGACGCGCTCGACGCCCGGCATCGACGCCACGCTTTCGCGCTTGTCGTGGCCATCCAGCACAAAGACCGGATAGATCAGGTTGTCGGGGGTCAGGCGATGCTCGCGCATCATGCGGCGCGAGAAGTCATCGCGGCGCATGCGGCGGGGACGGTATTCGGGGAAGGTGGACATGAACGGAATCAGCGGAGTGATGCGCCGGCCGGCCTGGCCGGCGCTGCGGCATGGGCATGTTGCCGGCCAGGCCGGCGGTCCCGTGAAAAAGAAAGTCGAGAAAAACTAAACTTTCGGGCGTGCCCGCTATCATACTCGCGGACACTCTGCGTTGCGCCATGCGCGGCGCGGTGTCCCCCGCTACTCCTCCCTGAGCGGGTACCCGTCGCCCTTCGTGGCGGGAATGTTCCTCCCCGTTGCATGCAACGGGGTTTTTTTTGCCCGCGTGCCGTGGCGCTCAGGGCGCCGGCTGCTCGCCGCCGGCCGCGTCGGGGGCCTCGGGCTGCGTCGCGGGCTTGGCGTCGGCCGCCTGCGCCTCGGGCAGGCCGAGCCAGCCGGCCACGACGCGCTGGGCCTCTTCGATGCCGCGCCGCTTCAGGCTGGAAAACAACTGCGCGGTCAGCGGCACCGGTTGTTCGAGCTGTGCCGCGTATTCCGCCAGCATGCGCCGGGTTTCACGCAAGGCCAGGGCGTTCTCGCTGTTGGTGAGCTTGTCGGCCTTGGTCAGCAGCACGTGGATGGGCCGCCCCGTGGGCAGGAACCACTCGACCATCTGGCAATCGAGGTCGGTGAACGGGCGGCGGGCGTCCATCATCAGCACCAGGCCGGCGAGCTGCGTGCGCGTCTGCACGTAGTCGCTCAGCAGGCCCTGCCAGTGGAACTTGGCGGTGCCCGAGACCTGGGCGTAGCCGTAGCCGGGAAGGTCGACCAGGAAGGCCAGCGGCTCCGGTGCCTTGACCGGTGCCACCGAGAAATAGTTGATGTGCTGGGTGCGCCCCGGTGTGCGCGACGAGAAGGCCAGGCGCTTCTGGTTGCACAACACGTTGATGGCGGTCGACTTGCCGGCGTTGGAGCGACCGGCGAACGCCACTTCCGGCACGGCCGTGGCGGGCAGGTCGCGCAGGTGGTTGACGGTATTGAAGAAGCGGGCCTGGTGTAGGAGGGACATGCGGTCGGGACTAAGCGGCTGGACGATGGCAAGACAGGTCGTCTCGCGCCATCGGGCAGCGCGGGTTGGGGCCGGCGGCGGCGAGGCCGCGCCTTGGGAGCCGGGTCGGGTGGCGTTGCCGCCGCGCCGGGGTCGGCGCCATCTTTCGAGGAGACGATTTATTGTACAATAAGCCGGTTTACGGTCTCCGGATTGGGTGACGCGTGGCATCCTTGCGCCGCCCTAGGCTTCTCCAGGAGGTCTTGCGTGTCCGTTTCATTGTGGTAGCAGCGCGGCCTTTGCGCGCTCGCCATCGGCGCTGCGTCCCTGCCCGACGCCGTGTGCGTGGCGGGTCGGAGGGGGCCGGAAGCTTCTACCCGGACCGGCGCGCGGCGGGCCCGCGGGGCGCGCCGCCGGGTCTGGGCGGTGGCGCCGGGCGCAGGTCGCGTAGAACCCTGGACATCACCACCCTGCACGCCGCGCGTCCTCACCGCGGCATGCAGGCAAGCGGCACGCAGCACGGTTTCGATAACAAATCAGACAAGGTGTGCGAATGAACCGCATTGCGCAATTCCTGGCTATCGTGGCACTGGCCCTGCCGGCCGCCACCATGACCAGTCTGGCATCCGCTGCAGAACAAGCCGCACAGGCACCGAAAGCGGACCCCGCCAAGGGTGAAACGCTGTACACGCAGGGCGCCCCCGATCGCAATGTCCCCGCCTGCCTGAGCTGCCACGGCGCCAACGGCAACAGCGGCGCCGCCGCCAATCCGAAGCTCGCCGGCCAGCATCCCGAGTACATCGTCAAGGAACTGCAGAACTTCAAGGCGAAGACCCGCAACAACGCCATCATGTCGGCCTATGCCGCCACGCTGAGCGACCAGGAAATGCGCGATGTCGGCGCCTACCTGGCCAAGCAGGGACTGAAGCCTGCCACGGCCAAGAACAAGGACACCATCGAGGCCGGCCAGAAGATCTACCGCGGCGGCATTGCCGCCAAGGCTGTGCCGGCCTGCGCCGCCTGCCACGGCCCGACCGGCGCCGGCATCCCGGCCCAGTATCCGCGCATCGGCGGTCAGTGGGCCGACTACACCGAGGCGCAGCTGGTCGCGTTCCGCCAGGGCACGCGCACCAACAACCCGGTGATGACGGCCATCGCCGCGCGCATGTCGGACGCCGAGATCAAGGCAGTGGCCGACTACGTCGCCGGCGTCCGCTGAGGCTGGCCTGCGCCGGAGCGGCCCGAGGCCCTGCGGCAAGCTGACGCAGGAACGGGGCGCGGCCCGGCGCGCGGAGTATCATCGAACAGGGTGGGCTGCTCGCCGAGCAGGTCCGCCCTTTTTCTTGCCAACCTATGCTCCAAGCATCCGGCCACCCGTCTGGCCACAAGTTTGGCCACAACCGGCTGTAGGGCCTGACCGCACATGTCGACCGCTTCCACTTCGGGACTGCACCTGAAGACACCCCACCGCCTGCTGCGCGACGCGGTCGAGCTGCTGTCCTCGATGCGCTTCGCCATCACGCTGCTGACGGTGATCGCCATCGCCAGCGTGATCGGCACCGTGCTCAAGCAGAACGAGCCCTACCCGAACTACGTCAACCAGTTCGGGCCGTTCTGGGCCGACCTGTTCCATGCGCTGTCGCTGCAGAAGGTCTACAGCTCCTGGTGGTTCCTGTTGATCCTGGCCTTCCTGGTCATCTCGACCTCGCTGTGCATCGCGCGCAACGCCCCCAAGATGGTGGCCGACATGCGTTCGTGGAAGGACCATGTGCGCGAGCGCAGCCTGCGTGCCTTCCACCACCGCGGCGAATTCGATACCGGGCGCGGGCGCGCCGATGCTGCCGCTCACCTGCAGGCACTGCTGCACAACCGTGGCTACTGCATCCGGCCGGTGGCCCACGAGGGTGCCACGCTGCTGGCGGCCAAGGCCGGTGCTGCCAACAAGCTGGGCTACATCCTCGCTCACAGCGCCATCGTGGTGATCTGCCTGGGCGGGCTGATCGACGGCGACATGCTGATCCGCGCACAGATGTGGTTCGGCGGCAAGACGCCGATCTCGGGCAATGCCGTGATCAGCGAGATTCCGCCGCAGCATCGCCTGTCGGCCAGCAACCCGGGCTTCCGCGGCAATGCCTTCGTGCCCGAGGGGGCCACCGTTTCCACCGCCATTCTCAACGTGGCCGACGGCGCCCTGGTGCAGGACCTGCCGTTCACGCTCACGCTGAAGAAATTCACCATCGAGCACTATTCCACCGGCATGCCCAAGCTGTTCGCCTCGGACGTGGTGGTGACCGACCGCGCCACCGGCAAGCGCACCGAGGCCACGATCAAGGTCAACGAGCCGCTGGTGGTGGATGGCGTGGCCATCTACCAGTCGAGCTTCGAGGATGGTGGCTCGCACCTGAAGTTCGTCGGCTATCCGATGCAGGGCTCGTCGGACAAGACATTCGCCTTCACCGGCAGCGTCGGCGGCAATGCCCCGCTGGCCGGCACCGGTACCGCGGCGGACCAGGATGGCCTGACGGTGGAGTTCAGCGATTTCCGGCTAATGAACATCGAGAACGTCACCGATGCCTCGGGCAAGCCCGACGCGCGCGGTGTGGCGCGCCAGTCGCTCAATGCCAAACTGGAATCCCATCTCGGCGCGGCGGCGAATCCCGAGCGCGCCAAGGAACTGCGCAACGTCGGTCCGTCGGTGCAGTACAAGCTGCGCGATCGCAATGGCCAGGCGCGTGAGTTCAACAACTACATGGTGCCGGTACAGCTCGACGGGCAGACGGTCTTCCTGGCCGGCGTGCGCGACTCCCCCAACGAGCCCTTCCGCTACCTGCGCATTCCTGCCGACGACCAGGGCAGCGTGGCCGACTGGATGCGCCTGCGCGCCGCGCTGCAGGACCGTGGCATGCGCGGCGAGGCAGCGCGCCGTTTTGCGCAGGCGTCGATGCCCGGCGAGGACAAGGCCACGCTGCGCACGCAACTTGCCGAAAGCGCCCTGCGCGCGCTCGACCTGTTTGCAGGCGCCGGCCGTCCGGCGCCGGACGCGCCGCCGGGCGGCTTTGCCGCGGTGGCCGCCTTCCTGGAAAAGACCGTGCCGCAGGCCGAGCAGCAGAAGGCGGCCGACGTGCTGCTCAAGATCCTGAACGGTTCCATGTGGGAGCTGTGGCAGATATCGCGCGAGCACGACAAGCTACCGGTGGTGCCCAACAGCGTGCAGAGCGGCGCCTTCCTGCAGCAGGCGGTCAATGCGCTGTCCGACAGCGTCTTCTACCAGGCGCCGGTCTTCCTGCAGCTCGAAGACTTCCAGCAGGTCCAGGCCAGCGTGTTCCAGCTGACCCGTGCGCCGGGCAAGAACATCGTGTATCTTGGCTGTCTGCTGCTGGTGCTGGGCGTGTTCGCCATGCTCTATATCCGCGAGCGGCGCGTCTGGATCTGGATCAAGGACCGCGCCGAGGGGGCGGGCAGCCACGTGCTGATGGCCATGTCGACCCAGCGCCGCACGCTGGACTTCGAGAAGGAGTTCACGGCCTTGCGCGACGATGTGCGCCGCGCCGCAGGCGCGCCGGCCGAGGAGGCCGGGGCAGCGGTGGCGGCAGAAGACCGGCCGGCTCACTAGGCCGGCCAGGCAAGGTCCGCGAGGGCAGCCCGCGCCAGGCGGGCGGGGCGGCGCGCCGCACGCGCCGGAGAAAACAGCGGCGCCGGTCCGGCCGGCGCGCGATGATGCAGGCAGGAGATATGTCGTCCAATGTGAACCAGGCCAGCGCCGGCATGGGCGCCGCGCGGCCCGGCGCCGCCGCCGAACCGGCGCCTTACCTCGAACCGTCTTTCCTGCGCCGCCTCGGCTGGCTCGACTGGGTCTTCGCCCTGCTGCTCGCCGTCGGCGCGGGCGTGGCGCTGACCCGCTACGGCAACTGGATGAACGGCTATGACAAGGCCGTGCTGATCGCCTCGGTGCCGACCTTCGCGCTGCTCGGCTGGCACTGGAAACCGGTGCGCCTGCTGATGGTGGTATTGGCCGTGCTGGCGCTGTCCGCCCTGCAGCTTTACCAGGGGCAGCTTGCGCGCGCCGAGCAGGCCTTCTTCCTGAAGTATTTCCTCTCGAGCCAATCGGCCATCCTGTGGATGAGCGCGCTGGTCTTCCTTTCTACGCTGTTCTACTGGGGCGGCCTGCTGGCGCGCAGCGCCACCGGCTACAGCATCGGCCACAAGCTGTGCTGGGCGGCAGTCGCGCTGGGCTTCACCGGCTTGCTGGTGCGCTGGTACGAGTCCTACCTGATCGGCACCGACATCGGGCATATCCCCATCTCGAACCTGTATGAAGTGTTCGTGCTGTTCACGCTGATCACATCGCTGTTCTACCTGTACTACGAGGGCCGCTACGCCACGCGCGCGCTGGGTCCCTTCGTGATGCTGGTGGTGTCGGCCGCGGTCGGCTTCCTGCTGTGGTACACGGTGAGCCGCAATGCGCAGGAGATCCAGCCCTTGGTGCCGGCGCTGCAGAGCTGGTGGATGAAGATCCACGTGCCGGCGAACTTCATCGGCTACGGCACCTTCGCGCTGGCCGCGATGGTAGCAGTGGCCTACCTGCTCAAGCAGAAAGGCATCCTGGCCGAGCGCCTGCCGGCGCTGGAGGTGCTGGACGATGTCATGTACAAGGCGATCGCGATCGGTTTCGCCTTCTTCACCATCGCCACCATCCTGGGAGCGTTGTGGGCCGCCGAGGCCTGGGGCGGATATTGGAGCTGGGACCCCAAGGAGACCTGGGCGCTGATCGTCTGGCTGAACTACGCAGCCTGGTTGCACATGCGCCTGATGAAGGGCTTGCGCGGCACCATGGCGGCCTGGTGGGCACTGGTCGGCCTGTTGGTCACGACCTTTGCCTTCCTGGGGGTGAACATGTTCCTGTCCGGCCTGCACAGCTACGGCGAGCTGTAGTCCCGTACCACGGCCGCACCGTTGTGATGTGACGGATTTGACGCATCGCAAGGAACCTGCCCCCTGGGCAGGTTTTTTTTCGCGCCGAGGATGAAAAGCGCCGTATTCGGTGTTTACTGAGAGGACGGCGCCGGCTGGCGGCGCCTTTTTTTGCTTTTTTCTTTTGACTGGAGACTGACATCATGGCCCGTTTCTGTCGTACCGCTCCCTTCGCGCGCGCCGGCGCCCTGGCCCTGGCCTGCTCGGCTGTCCTGCTGGCGGCCTGTTCCAGCATGGGAATGGGAAGCTCCAGCGGCAATATGCCGCCCACGGTCAAGGTGACGAATGGTGCGCTGAGTGATCCCCAGGGCCTGACCCTCTATGTGTTCGACCGTGACAATGTCGGGGCCGGCGTCAGCGCCTGCAACGGCGCCTGCGCAAAGAACTGGCCGCCGCTGCTGGCCCAGCCCGGCACGTCGCCGAGCGGTGACTTCACCATCATCACGCGCGAGGATGGCAGCAAGCAGTGGGCCTACCGCGGCCGTCCGCTTTACCGCTTCGCCAAGGATGCCAGCCCGGGGGACCGCGCCGGCGACAACTTCAACAACGTCTGGCACGTCGCCACGCCCTGACGCATCGGGCCCGAGCGGCCCGCGCCGGCGTGACGGAGCCGGCGCGGCCGCCATGCCCTGGGGAGATGGGTGGCTTGGTGGCGGCACGGCAAGAAAACTGTCAGGTTCGGGGCGTACCGTCCGACCAAGGCTGGTGTCCGATGCCCGATGCGGCGCGATGGTGTGTCCCCGGGCTGGCCCGTACAAAGGAAAGACCATGCTGATTCCTCCTCCGCGATGGCTGCGCGGCACCGATGTGCCCGCCTCCGAGATCACGCCGCGCTCGCTGTTCGAGTCGCGCCGGCGACTGCTGGCGCTGGCGGCCGGCGGCGGAGCGATCGGCGCACTCGGCCCCTGGGCCGCGCGCCACGCGCGTGCCCAGGCGCCGGCCGGCCACGGCCCGCGGCTGGCGGCGGTGCTGAACCGCAGCTATGTGGTGGCTGACCGGCAGACATCCTATGAGGACATCACCACCTACAACAATTTCTATGAATTCGGCACGGACAAGTCCGATCCGGCCCGCTTCGCCGACACGCTGCGCCCGCGCCCCTGGCAGGTCGTGGTGGAGGGCCTGGTCAACAAGCCCAAGGTGTTCGACCTGGATGAGCTGCTGAAGCTGGCGCCGCTGGAGGAGCGCATCTGCCGGATGCGCTGCGTCGAGGGCTGGTCGATGGTGATCCCCTGGATCGGTTACTCCCTGGCGAACCTGGTGCGCCGCGTCGAGCCGCAGGGCAGCGCCAAGTACGTGCAGTTCCTCACGCTGGCCGACAAGAAACAGATGCCCGGACTGGCCAGCCCGGTGCTGGACTGGCCCTATAGCGAGGGTTTGCGCATGGACGAAGCCATGCACCCGCTCGCACTGCTGGCCTTCGGCCTGTACGGCGAAGTGCTGCCCAGGCAGAACGGCGCGCCGGTGCGCATGGTGTTGCCATGGAAGTACGGCTTCAAGGGGGCCAAGTCCATCGTGCGCATCCGCTTCGTCGAGCGGCAGCCGCCGACCAGCTGGAACCAGGCGGCGCCGCAGGAGTACGGCTTCTTCTCGAATGTCAATCCGGAGGTCGACCATCCGCGCTGGAGCCAGGCCACCGAGCGCCGCATTGGCGAGGATAAGGGCGGCGGTGGCTTTGCCGCGCTGTTCGCGCCCAAGCGCAAGACGCTGATGTTCAACGGCTACGCCGAGCAGGTGGCCTCGCTCTACCAGGGCATGGACCTGAGGAAGTACTTCTGATGGCTGCCCCGGACCTGCCTGCAGGCCAGGGGCCGGCCACGGCCGCCGGGCGCTGGAGCCTGGCCGCGCCGACCCCCGCGGCCCTGCGTGCGATCAAGCTGGCGGCATGGCTGCTGGCCCTGCTGCCGTTCGTACGCCTGCTCTACCTGGGGGCGACCGACCGCTTCGGCGCCAACCCCCTGGAATTCGTCACGCGCTCAACCGGTACCTGGACCCTGGTGATGCTGTGCGCGACGCTGGCGGTGACGCCGCTGCGGCGGCTGCTGGGCTGGAACTGGCTGGTGCGGCTGCGCCGCATGCTGGGCCTGTTCGCCTTCTTCTATGGCTTGCAGCACTTCCTGCTGTGGGTCGGCGTGGACCGCGGCTTCGACTTCGCCTACATGCTGAAGGACGTGGCCAAGCGGCCGTTCATCACGGTGGGATTCGCTGCCTTCATGCTGATGGTGCCATTGGCCGCGACCTCCACCAACGCGATGGTACGGCGCCTTGGCGGCAGGGCCTGGCAGCGCCTGCACCGGGCCGTCTATGCGATCGCGGTGCTGGCCATCCTGCACTACTGGTGGCACAAATCAGGCAAGCACGATTTCGCCGTGGTGTCGGTCTATGCCACGGTGGTGTTCGTGCTGCTGGGACTGCGGCTGTGGTGGCGCAGACCGCGGGCGCAGGAGGTGCGCCACGCATAAGGGGCGGCGCGGAGCGGGGTGCAGGGGGAGCGGGACGCCGCTCCCCCCGTGGAGGCGTCAGCCCTGCAGCAGTCGCTCGCCGCGGTACAGGTCCTCGACGCGTTCGCGCTCGCGCACCAGGTGCACGGTGTCGCCGTCGACCATGACTTCGGCGGCACGCGTGCGCGTGTTGTAGTTCGAACTCATGACGAAGCCGTAGGCGCCAGCCGACATGATGGCCAGCAGGTCGCCCGGTTGAACTGCCAGGGCGCGGTCGCGGCCGAGCCAGTCGCCAGACTCGCAGACCGGGCCGACCACGTCGTAGGTCACGGCCTGCGCGGCGCGCGGCGCGACCGCTTCGATGGCGTGGTAGGCCTCGTACATGGCCGGGCGCGCCAGATCGTTCATCGCGGCATCGACGATGCAGAAGTTCTTGGTGGCACCCGGCTTCAGGTACTCGACGCGCGCGAGCAGCAGGCCGGCATTGCCCACCAGGGAGCGGCCCGGCTCGAACAGCACTTCACGGTGGCCGTGGCCGCGCGCGGCCACGTGCGACAGCAGCGTCGAGGCGAAGGCCGTGATGTCCGGCGGCGTTTCGTCGGCGTAGGTGATGCCTAGGCCGCCGCCGACATCGATGTGCTCCAGGTCGATGCCTTCCTGCGCCAGTGCCTCCACCACGTCCAGCACCTTGTCCAGTGCCTCCAGGTAGGGCGCCACTTCGGTGATCTGCGAGCCGATATGGCAGTCGATGCCCACCACCTCAAGGTGGGGCAGGGCCGCCGCGGCGCGGTAGGTCGGCAGCACGTCCTCGAAGGCGATGCCGAACTTGTTGCCCTTCAGGCCGGTGGAAATGTAGGGGTGCGTCCTGGCGTCGACGTCCGGGTTGATGCGCAGCGACACGCGCGCGCGCTTGCCCAGCCGGCCGGCCACGGCGTTCAGCCGGTCCAGTTCGGGAATGGATTCGACGTTGAACGACAGCACCTCGTGCGAGAGCGCCAGTTCCATCTCCGCCGCGCTCTTGCCCACGCCGGAGAACACCACCTTGCGCGGATCGCCGCCGGCGGCCAGCACCCGCATCAGCTCGCCGCCCGAGACGATATCGAAGCCCGCGCCCAGGGCGGCGAAGACCTGCAGCACGGCCAGGTTGGAGTTGGCCTTCATCGCGTACTGCACGCGCGCATGGCGGCCGGCGCAGGCGGCGGCGTAGGCCTCGTAGGCGGCGGTCAGCGCGGCGCGCGAGTAGACGTAGGTCGGCGTACCGAACTCGGCGGCGATGCGCGACAGCGGCACTTGCTCGACGGCAAGCTCGCCGTCGCGACGTTGGAAGAAGGCGTTCATGGTCACTTGGAGGCGGGGGCGCTCGCGGCCGGCGCCGCGGCTGCGGGGGCGCCTGGCGCGTAGACGGCGTCGGGACGGCCCAGTCCCGGATCGGGTGCGGCGGGCGCGGTCGGCTCGGGCGGGCGCTTGGGCATCACCAGCGGGCCGCGCACGCCGCATCCCGACAGCAGGGACATCGCAAGGCTGGCGGCAAACGCCGATACAATCGCTACACGACGCAACATCGGGTCGTCCTTGAAGAAGCGTCCCGGCCGGGACGGGCCGGGACCATCGGAATTGCATTCAAATACAGCGCCGGCCGCGCCCGCGCCTGCATGATGCGGGCGCAGGAAGAGCGGCCGGCGGACCTTGGAGTTTAGCATGCCCCCCTTGAGCGAGAGCGAGTTCCTGGCCCTGGCAGAACAGGAGCTGGACCGTCTGGAACGCGCCGTGGAAGACGCGGCGGATGCCGCCGGCGCCGACATCGAGATCAACCGCAGCGGCAACGTGATGGAGCTGGAATTCGAAGACGGCTCCAAGATCATCGTCAACAGCCAGGCGCCGATGCAGGAGCTGTGGGTGGCGGCACGCGCGGGCGGCTTCCACTTCCGCCGCGACGGCGGGCGCTGGGTCGACACGCGCGGCGGCGGCGAATTGTTCGAGGCGCTGTCGCGCTACCTGAGCCAGCAGGCAGGGGTGGTGCTGACCCTGGCCTGAGGCTGATCCTGGCCTGAGGCGTGCGGGCGCGCGCCTGCGCTGCCATGCCCATGAAAAAGCCGGCCACAGGGCCGGCTTTTTCATAGGCGGGAGGCGGCTGCCAGTTGTCTCTAGCGTTTCAAGCGCCGCCGAACATCTCCAGGACGCGCTTCTTCTCCGCTTCGGCATCGGCCGGCGACTGCGGCTGCGAGGCGCCGCTGTCGGCCTTGCCGGGCCACGGGTCGCCCAGGCCCACCGAGGCTACGCCGGCACCACCGGCATTTTCCTCGAAGGTCCAGTCTCCGCCGGCCATCACCACCCCCTCCGGCGGCTGGCGCTCGGGGATTTCCGGCACGCCCTTGAGGGCATGGCTCATGTAGCCGACCCAGATCGGCAGTGCCAGGCCGCCGCCGGTCTCGCGCACGCCCAGGCTCTTGGGCTGGTCATAGCCCATCCAGGCGATCGCCACCAGGCCCGGCGTATAGCCGGCGAACCAGGCATCGACCGCATCGTTGGTGGTACCGGTCTTGCCGGCCAGGTCGTTGCGGCCAAGGCGCTGCTTGGCGAGGTTGGCCGTGCCCATGCGCACCACATCGCGCAGCATGCTGTCGGCGATGAAGGCTGTGCGGGCATCGAGCACGCGCACGGCATCCTGGCCGGCGCGCGCGGGCCTGGTCTCCGACAGCACATTGCCGCGCGCGTCGACGACCTTCTGGATCAGGAAGGGATTGACGCGGTAGCCGCCGTTGGCGAATACCGAATAGGCTGCCGCCATCTGCAGCGGGGTCACGCTGCCCGAGCCCAGCGCCATCGGCAGGTAGGCGGGATGCTTGTCGGCGTCGAAGCCGAAGCGCGTGATGTAGTCCTGGGCGTATTGCGTGCCGATCGCGCGCAGGATGCGCACCGAGACCAGATTCTTCGACTTGGCCAGCGCGCGGCGCATGGTCATCGGGCCTTCGAACTTGCCGTCGTAGTTCTTCGGCTCCCAGACCTGGCCGCCGGTGTCGGGGCCGATGTCAGCGGCGCGTCGTTGATCACGGTGGCAGGGGAGAAGCCTTTCTCCAGCGCAGCCGAGTAGATGAAAGGCTTGAAGCTTGAACCGGGCTGGCGCCACGCCTGCGTCACGTGGTTGAACTTGTTGCGGTTGAAGTCGAAGCCGCCCACCATCGAGCGGATCTGGCCATCGTTGGGGTCGATCGAGATGAAGGCCGCCGACACCTCGGGCAGCTGCGTGACCGACCAGGCGCCCTTGGCATCCTGCGTCACGCGGATGATGGCGCCCGGGCGCATCTTCATTTTCGGCTGGGCGCTGGCCGACAGCGAGGGGGCGATGAATCGCAGCGCCGCACCTTCGATGGTGGCGACCTCGCCCGACAGCAGCGTGGCCGTGACCTGGCGCGGCGTCACGCTGGTGACCACGGCCGAGCGCAGGTCGTCGCTGCCGGGGTGTTCCAGCAGCGCGTCGTCGATGGCCTGCTCGCGGTCGTCGGCATTGCCCGGCAGGTCGATGAAGGCCTCCGGCCCGCGGTAGCCGTGCTTGCGCTCGTAATTCATGATGCCGTCGCGCACGGATTCATAGGCGGCGTCCTGGTCGGGCTTGCGCAGCGTGGTGTAGACGGTCAGGCCGCGCGTATAGGTCTCTTCGCGGTACTGGGCGTACATCAGCTGGCGCACCATCT
>JABLTH010006112.1_pt1 | contig 13434 bp, 12 predicted proteins | sample 7875711 | NCBI WGS metagenome assembly JABLTH01 (sample SAMN14941262, study PRJNA633318) | bioreactor metagenome | isolation source: bioreactor | place: China | collected 2019-03-05 | reverse complement strand
GTCGCGGTTCCAGTCGCGGTCGCGGTCGTAGGCCGAGGCCGATCCCGCGGCCATCATCGCCGCGCAGGCCAGGACAGTGGCAGTGATGCGGAACGGGTGCGGCATGGCGGTCTCCTCGGGGTCGGCCAGGCTTTGTCTTGTTCAAGTGCTGGATGGATCATGGGCCACGCTTCGGGTGTCAGGTGTTACCGACATGCGAATAGATGTAAGCAGGGCGGCCATGTCTGTAACAGATTGCTAGTACCTCACCCGGACGAGGGGAATGAAGCAGGGGAAAAGCGCCGGAGAGTGGCTGCAGAGGGGGGGCGATGCGGAGCGCAAGCGGCAGCGGAAGCGGGTCGACGGGACGCGACGCAGCCAGGATTCAGCGCAGCGGGCCGCGCGCCTGCCGCCAGTCGCCCGCGGGTGCGGCGCCCGCCTGCCGTCCGCCGCCGTGCCGTTCGTGCCGGCGGCCCAGCCACCAGCCCAGTGCGGCCCAGGCGAGGGCCAGGCCGGCACCGGTCAGCGCCACCACGGCGGGGTGGCCGGAGATGGCGTCGATGGCGGTCTTGGCCCAGGCGCTGACCGCATCGCCGGCACGGTAGATGGTGGTGTCGATGACGTTCTTGGCCTTGTACTTGGTCTCGGCATCGACCACCGTGAACAGCATTTCGCGGCCGGGCCGCAGCAAGGCGTACTCGCCGACGCGGCGCAGCACCATGGCCCCGGCCAGCACGCCGAAGGTGGGCCACCAGGCCAGCACCAGGAAGCCGGCGGCGACGGCCAGCGGCACCGCTGTCAGCAGCACGCCCACGCCGTAGCGGCGGGCGATGCGGCCGGAGAGGAAGAGCTGCACGGCGATGGTCAGCGCCTGCACGGTGGCGTCGATGGCACTGAATACCTGGGTCTGCCGCACGCGGCTGGGGAAGGCCTGCGCCACCAGCCGGGCCTGCTCGAAGTAGAGGAAGGTGCTGGCGGTGGCCAGCAGGATCACGAACAGGCTGATGCCCAGCAGATAGGGCGAGCGCGCGACCAGCGTCAGGCCGCCCCACAGGCCGCCGCCGATCGGCCGGCCCGGATCCTGGGGCGCGGCACCGGCATCGCCCGCCACGGCACCGGCACCGGCACCGGCGCGCCCGCGCCAGCGGAACAGCCAGCCGGTCGCCGGCACGGTGGCGGCCAGCAGGGCCGCGCAGCACAGCATCAGTCCGGTCAGGCCGATGCGCGGCACCAGCCAGGCGCCGGCCAGCGGGCCGGCCAGCCCGCCGGCGCTGGCGCCGGCCGCGAGCAGGCCGAACAGGCGCCTGGCCTGTTGCGGGCGGAACACGTCGGCCATCAGGCTCCAGCCGACCGAGACTACGAACAGGTTGAAGACCGACAGCCAGACGTAGAAGGCGCGCGCCAGCCGGACATCGTCCGGCGCCAGCCGCGTGGCCAGGGCGAAACCCAGCAGGTTGGCGACGAAGAAGGCATTGACCCAGGGCACGAAGCGCTGCCGCGGCAAGTGCGCGCTGCAGGCGCCATAGAGCGGGATGGCCGCCAGCATCACCGCGAAGGTGGCGGTGAACGGCCACTGCAGGTTCTGCACGCCGCCGGCGATACCCATGGTCTCGCGCACCGGCCGCAGCATGAAGTAGCCGGCGAACAGGCAGAAGAAGAACAGGAATCCGGCTGCCACCGCCGCGCCTTCGCCCGGCGCGATGCCGAGGCCGCGCCCGCGGCGCGGCGGTGGCGCGGGAGCCGGCGGGCCCTCGGGTGCGCCGGCGCCGGCAGGAGAAGCGGGGTCGCGCATGGCGGGGGCGGGGAGCCGGCGCTTCAGCCCAGCAGGGCCGCGATGCGCGCGCGCTCGCGCGCGTCCGGCATGCGGCCGCTGCCGGCGCCCAGGTTGTCCGCCATATTGCGCGCCTTGCCGGTGGCGGGCACGGCCGCCGTGACCGCCGGATGGCCGACCACGAACTTGAGGAAAAGCTGGGCCCAGGAGGCGCAGTCGATCTCGGCCGCCCACGGCGGCAGCGGCCTGTCCTTGACCGCGGCGAACAGGCGGCCGTCCTGGAAGGGGCGGTTGACCAGTACCGCCACGCCGCGCTCCTGGCACAGGGGCAGCAGGGTCCTCTCCGCGCCGCGCTCGCCCAGCGAATAATTGCATTGGACGAAGTCGACGGGCTCGCTGCGCACGATGTCGGCGAGCGCGTCCTGCGCGTCGTCCCGGTAGTGGGTGACGCCGGTGTAGCGGATGCTGCCCTGCTCCTTGAGCTGGCGCAGCCAGCGCAGGTTGTTGCGCCAGTCGATCAGGTTGTGCACCTGCAGCAGGTCGATCTTGTCGGTGCGCAGGTCGCGGCGCGACTGCGCCCACTGCGCTTGCGCGGGCTCGCCGGCCGGCGCCGAGATCTTGGTGGCCAGGAAGACCTTGCCGCGGCCGTGGGCGGCCTGCAACAGGTCCCCGATGACCGCTTCGGCGTTGCCGTAGCTGGGCGCCGTGTCGAGCACGGAGCCGGCCTGTGCCAGCAGCAGCGCCATGACCTCGGCCAGCGGTGCGCGCTCGGCGGCGCTGCCGCCGACATCGAAGGTGCGTGCGCTGCCCATGCCGATCACCGGCAGCCGTTCGCCGCTGGCCGGGATGGCGCGCCGCAGGGGCCCGGCCGCTGCCGCGCGGCGCGGCAGGGCCGCGCCCAGGCCGCCGCCCAGGGCGGTGGCGAGGCCGGTGCAGAGGCCGAGGAAGCGGCGGCGGTCGACGGGCATGGTCTCCCTTGGCGCGGCGGCGATGCTCTGACCATAGCGGCTGCCGGCAGGCAAGTAAACCTGGGCGGGCGGGTGGCTCCGGGTCAACTCTCCATTGCCAAACCGGTTATCCAGTAGAACAATCGCGATCCAGAGCGAGGCGAAGCCGGCACCACCCGGCGGGCCGGACGGAACGGGAGAGATGGATGGAATATTGCCAGCGGTCAGGAGCCCTGCCGCCCCGGCTTGACAACGGCCGTCGGCGCGCCGGGCCAGCGACCCGGTCCGCGCGGAGGGCCGGGCCGTGATACTGACCCGCATGCTCGGCGTGCTGTTCGACGGGATCGCCTACGGCAGCCTGCTGTTCCTTGTCAGCGTGGGACTGTCGGTCACCATGGGCCTGATGAACGTCGTCAACCTCGCCCACGGTGCTTTCGCCATGGCCGGCGGCTACCTGGCGGTGGTGCTGATGAGCCGGGCCGGGGTGCCGTTCCTGGCGGCGCTGCCGCTGGCCTTCGCCGGCGCCGCCGTGCTGGGCTGGGTGCTGGAGCGCACCCTCTACCGCCGCCTCTACCAGGCCAGCCACCTCGACCAGGTGCTGTTCTCGATCGGCCTGACCTTCGTCGCCATGGCCGGCGCCACCTACCTGTTCGGGCCGGGCCAGCAGCCGGTCGAGCTGCCTGCCATGCTGCGCGGGCAGGTGCGGCTGGGCGCGCTCGAGCTGGGTGTGTACCGGCTGTTCCTGATCGCACTGGTGGTGGTCATCACGGTGCTGCTCGGCTGGCTGGTGGCGCGCACGCGCTTCGGCGCCCAGGTGCGCGCCGCGGTCGACAACCAGCAGGCCGCGCGCGGGCTGGGCATCGACGTGGGCCGGGTGTTCAGCCTGACCTTCGCGCTGGGCTCGGGGCTGGCCGGGCTGGGCGGCGCGCTCGGCATCGACGTGCTGGGGCTCGATCCGGCCTTCCCGCTCAAGTACATGGTGTATTTCCTGCTGGTGGTGGCGGTCGGCGGCGCGGGCACGATCCGCGGGCCGCTGCTGGCCGCGCTGGTGCTGGGTGTGGCCGACGTGGCCGGCAAGTACTACGTGCCGGAGATCGGCGCCTTCGTGATCTACGCGATGATGGTGCTGCTGCTGGTGCTGTTCCCGGCCGGCCTGTATGGGAGGCGGGCATGAGTCCTATCGATGGAGGGCAGGAAACCGCCACCTCCGTGGGCGGGCGCCGTGGCGCCGGCGCGGCGCCGGAGCTGCCGGATGGCCGCTGGCATCCCGCGGAAGCCGTGTTCTGGCTGCTGCCGGTGGCGGCCTTCTTCCTGCTGCCCGACTACCTGATGCTGGGCAGCCAGGTCCTGATCACCGGCCTGTTCGCGCTGTCGCTCGACCTGATCCTCGGTTATGCGGGCATCGTCTCGCTCGGCCATGCGGCCTTCTTCGGCCTGGGCGCCTATACCGCCGGCCTGCTGGCGGCGCATGGCTGGGGCGAGCCCTTGAGCGGCCTGCTGGCGGCGGCGCTGGCGGGCGCCGCGGCGGGTTGGGGCAGCAGCTTCCTGGTGGTGCGCGGCGGCGACCTGACGCGGCTGATGGTGACGCTGGGCATCGGCCTGATGCTGTTCGAGGCGGCCAACAAGGCGGCTTTCCTCACCGGCGGCGTCGACGGCCTGTCCGGTGTCAGCATGGGCAAGCTGTTCGGCCTGTTCGAGTTCGACCTGTTCGGCAAGACCGCCTACCTGTACAGCCTGGCAGTCACCTTCGGCTTGTTCCTGCTGCTGCGCCGGCTGACCCGGTCTCCCTTCGGGCTGTCGCTGCGCGGGCTGCGCGAAGGCGCGCGGCGCATGCCGGCGCTGGGCGTGGACGTGCCGGCGCGGCTGCGCGCCGTCTATACGCTGGCGGCGGCCATCGCAGCGGTGGCCGGCGGACTGCTGGCGCAGACCACGCAATTCGTCGGCATGGATGCGCTGGGCTTTCCGCGTTCGGCCGAATTGCTGGTGATGCTGGTGCTGGGCGGCACCGGCCGCCTCTACGGTGCCCTCGCCGGGGCGGCGCTGTTCATGATCGCGCAGGACCTGCTGGCCGGCATCAACCCGGTCTACTGGCAGTTCTGGATCGGCCTGCTGCTGATGGCGATGGTGCTGTTCGCGCGCGGCGGCCTGATGGGCGCGCTGGACGCCTGGCGCGCGCGTGCACGGGCCGGCAAGGAGCAGGCATGACGCGCGAACTGCGGACCGAAGGCCTGTCGAAGTCCTGGGGCGGCTTCCTCGCCAACAGCGAGGTCACGCTGCGCTTTCCGCCTGGCGCGCGCCATGCCTTGATCGGACCCAACGGTGCCGGCAAGACCACCTTCATCAACCTGCTGACCGGGGTGCTGGCGCCCAGTGCCGGCCGCATCTGGCTCGGCGACGAAGAGATCACGCGCCTGCCCCAGCACGCGCGCGTGCGGCGCGGCATGACGCGCACCTTCCAGATCAATACGCTGTTTCCTGGGCTGACCGTGCTCGAATCGGTGGTGCTGGCGGTCGCCGAGCGCACCGGTGCCTCGCGCATCTGGTCGCGCACGGTGGCCTCGCAGCGCGCGCTGGCGGACGAGGCGATGGCGGTGCTGGCGGCGCTGGGCCTGGAGCGCGAGGCGGACACTGTGACCCGCGCCTTGCCCTATGGCAAGCAGCGGCTGGTGGAGATCGCACTGGCGCTGGCCACGCGGCCGTCCATCCTGCTGCTGGACGAGCCGGCCGCGGGCATCCCGGCGGGAGAGAGCGCCGAGCTGTTCGCCGTCATCGACGCGCTGCCGGCCGATATCACGGTGCTGTTCATCGAGCACGACATGAACCTGGTATTCCGTTTCGCGCGCCGCATCACGGTGCTGGTCGGCGGGCGCGTGCTGACCGAGGGCACGCCGGCCGAGATCGCCGCCGATCCGCGCGTGCGCGAGGTCTACCTGGGGGAGGCGGCCCATGGCTGAACTGCTGCGCGTCGAAGGGCTGGCTGCCGGCTACGGCGAGGCCACCGTGCTGGAAGGAATCGACCTGGCATTGCAGGCCGGCGACAGCCTGGCGCTGCTGGGCCGCAATGGCGTCGGCAAGAGCACGCTGCTGGCCACGCTGATGGGCTTCACGCGCCAGCGCGCGGGCACGCTGCGCTGGCGCGGCGCCGACCTGGCGCGGCTGGCCCCGCACCAGCGTGCCCGCGCCGGCCTGGGCTGGGTGCCGCAGGAACGCTGGATGTTCCCCTCGCTGAGCGTCGAGGAGCACCTGAGCGCGGTGGCGCGCCCCGGCTACTGGAGCGTGGCGCGCGTGTACGAGTTGTTCCCACGCCTGCAGGAGCGCCGCGCCAACCTGGGCCACCAGCTGTCCGGCGGCGAACAGCAGATGGTGGCGATCGCGCGCGCGCTGATGACCAACCCGGCGCTGCTGCTGCTCGACGAACCGATGGAAGGGCTGGCGCCGATCATCGTGCAGGAACTGCAGCGCGTGATCGGCCGGCTGATCGCCGGCCAGCTCGCCGGCGAGGCCGGCATGGCCGTGATCCTGGTGGAGCAGCATGCGCGCCTGGCGCTGTCGATGACGGCCCGAGGCATGGTGCTGGAGCGCGGGCGCGTGGTGCATGCCGGGACCAGCACGGAACTGCTGGCGGATGCCGGGCGGCTGGATCGCTTGCTGGGGGTGGGGTAGGGAGCAGGGCCGGCGTTGGCTGCCGTCCCTGCTGCCGTCCCTGCTGCCGTCCCGCTACTTGCCGGAGTCCTTGACTTCCGGGAACTTGTCGAACTCGACGTTCTGCAGTTCGCCGCCGACCTTTTCCACGCGGCGGATGTACACCGTCTGCACCACGTCGCGCGTGGCCGGGTCGATGTAGATCGGGCCGCGCGGGCTGGCCAGCTTCATGCCCTTGAAGGCCGCCATCATCTTGTCGGCATCGGTGCTGCCGCCGTTCTTGCGGATCGCTTCGTAGATCGCGGCCATGCCGTCATAGGCGGCGACCGCCATGAAGTTGGGGCGCCCGGCGCCGGGGTTGGTTTCGGCGAAAGCCTTCAGGACGGCCTTGTTCTCGGGCGAGTCGTGCGCCATCGAGTAGTGGAAGGAGGTGATCACGCCCAGGGTGGCGTCGCCCATCGCCGGCAGTACGTGGTCGTCGGTCAGGTCGCCGGTGGCGATCACGCGGATTCCCGCATCGGCCAGGCCGCGCTCGCGGAAGCCCTTCATGAAGGCGACGCCCTGCTCGCCGGCCGGCAGGAACAGGAATACGGCCTCGGGGCGCGCGTCCTTGATGCGCTGGATGAAGGGGGCGAACTCGGGGTTGCGCAGCGGCACCCGGATCGATTCCACCACCTGGCCGCCGCCGCCGATGAAGTTGGTCTTGAACGCGGTCTCGGCATCGATGCCGGGCGCGTAGTCGGCCACCAGGGTGACCACCTTGCGCAGCTTGTTCTTGACCGCCCAGGCGGCCATCGGCGCCGACACCTGGGGCAGGGTCATCGAGACGCGCGTGATGTAGCTGGATTTGGTGGTGATCACCGACGATGCCGCGTTCATGATGACCATCGGCTTCCTGGCCTGGTCCGCCACCGGGGCCACCGCCAGCGCTTCGGGCGTGAGCCCGAAGCCGGCCAGGATGTCGACCTTGTCGCGCACCACCAGCTCCTGCGCCAGCCGCTTGGCCACCTCGGGCACGGGCCCGGTGGTGTCTTTCAGGATCACCGTCACCTTGCGGCCCGCCACGCTGTCGCCATGCACCTTCTGGTAGGCCTTGATGCCGCCCTCCATCTGCTTGCCGTAGTCGGCGAAGCTGCCGGAGAAGGGCGCGATCAGGCCGATCTTGACCGGTTCGGCCGCGCCGGCGGCGGCTGGCAGCAGGGCGACGGTGCTGAGCGTGGCGGCGGCCAGGACGGCGGCCGCGCGCAGCAAGGGTGCAGGCTTCATGGAATGGTCTCCTGGTGGCGCGGCTCGCATGGCCGCATCGACCTCGCAGTGTAGGGGCGGGCGCGCCACATGACAATGCCGGCCTTGCCGGGGGGACGGGCCGTGCCAGCGCGCCATGCGAAAGCCCCCCGGATCGAAAGACACCCCCGATCGGCCGCGCCTCCAGGCCGTATGCTCGGCTGTGCTTTCTCTGGCGCAATGGACTAACATGCCCGGCGGGACCATCATCTGCCACGCAGCGGGAGTCAGCCATGGCCAAGCGGGAACGCAGCGCGCGCGTGCTGCAGGAAGAAGCGAGCCGGCGCATCCAGAAGGTCGACGAGATCGCCGACGAGGGCGCCAGGATCCGGGTGCCGCTGCCCCAGGCGCATCCGCGCGACGCGCGCGGGCGCAACTGGGACATCAAGGGGATCGGCAAGGGGTCGGGCCACGAGCGTGCCGTGCGCGAGGTGGTCGACCGCCTGCGCGACGAGTTCGACCTGGGCGAGGCGCCCGCCGGCTCGGCGCCGAATCCCTTCGGCGACTGAGGCGGCCGCGGGGCGCGCCGGCGCGGGGCCTCAGCCCAGCAGCGTGGCCAGGCCCAGCGTCAGCAGCAGGGCCACCACCGAGATCACGGTTTCGCAGACTGTCCAGGTCTTCAGGGTCTGCGGCACCGTCATGTTGAAGTACTCCTTGACCAGCCAGAAGCCGCCGTCGTTGACGTGCGACAGGATCAGCGAGCCGGCGCCGGTGCTCAGCACCAGCAGTTCCGGGTGGGTGCCCGGCACGCTGGCGGCGATCGGCGCGACGATGCCGGCGGCGGTGGTCATGGCGACCGTGGCCGAGCCGGTGGCGATGCGGATCAGCACCGCGACCAGCCAGCCCAGCACCAGCACCGAGACGTTGGCGCCGGTGGCCACGTCGACGATGGCGTTGGAGATGCCCGAGTCGCGCAGGATGCGGCCGAAGCCGCCGCCGGCGCCGACCACCAGCGTGATGATGGCGACCGGCGCCACGCATTCGTTGGTGAACTTGAGGATGGTATCGCGGTTGAAGCCGCGCGCGCGGCCGAAGGTGTACAGGCTGACCAGCACGGCAATCAGCAGGGCCATCACCGAATTGCCGATCAGCTTGACGAAGTCGTTGGCGAAGGTCTTGGGCGTGGTGAACAGGTCGGCCCAGCTGCCCAGCAGCATCAGGAACACCGGCAGCAGGATGGTGAAGACGGTGATGCCGAAGCCCGGCAGCTCGTGCGAGGCCTTGACGCCTTCGTCCTCTTCGGTGAACTGCGCGGCGAGCGGGTTGACCTCCGGCAGCTTGACGTAGCGGTCCATCAGCTTGGCGAACAGCGGGCCGGCGATGGCCGCGGTCGGGATGCCGACGATCAGCGCGTACAGGATGGTCCGGCCGATGTCCGCGCCGTAGGCGGTCACGGCCAGCAGCGCGGCCGGGTGCGGCGGAATCAGGCCGTGCACCACCGACAGGCCGGCCACCATCGGCAGGCCGACCAGCACCATCGAGGTGCCGGTGCGCTTGGCGACGTTGAAGGCGATCGGGATCAGCAGCACGAAGCCGACCTCGAAGAACACCGGCAGGCCGACGATGAAGGCGATGGTGACCATTGCCCAGTGCACGTTCTTTTCGCCGAAGAAATCGATCAGCGTGCGCGCGATGCGCTCGGCGCCGCCGGACTCGGCCATCATCTTGCCGAGCATGGTGCCCAGGCCCACCACCAGCGCGATGTGGCCGAGGGTGCCGCCGACGCCGGCCTCGAAGGACTTGATGATGTCGCCCATCGGCATGCCGACGGCAAAGCCGAGCAGCACCGAGACCGTCACCAGCGTGATGAAAGGATTCAGTTTGTAGCGTGCGATCAGCACGACGAGCGCGATCACGGCGATCAGCGCATAGACCAAGAGCGTGGTTCCGGTGACGGCACCCATATTGTCTCCTTGTATGGCACGGCTCCCGGCCGTGCACTTCCGCTGCGGATGCGGCCGCGCCCTGCGCGGCGCCGCGCGCCGGCATGGGCGCCGTGCGCAGGGCGCCGCCCGGCGGGGCGGCTGCGATGGAAAGCTGAAAAAAAGAAAAAGAAAAGGCTCGAATCAGGCCGTGCCGGCGCCTGCTGCAAGGCTCCCGGGCCATCCGGGGCGCCCGGCACGGCTACGCCGCTTCAGGCTGCCGGCTTCTTGTAGGCGATGCAATCGACCTCGACCTTGCAGTCCACCACCATGCTGGACTGCACGCAGGCGCGCGCCGGCGGATTGGCGCCGAAGTATTCCTTGAAGACCTTGTTGAACGAGGCGAAGTCGCGCGCGTCGTCCAGCCATACGCCGCAGCGCACCACGTGCTCCGGCCCGTAGCCGGCCTCGGCCAGGATGGCGAGCACGTTGCGGATGGCCTGGTGGGTCTGGGCCACGATGCCGCCGTCGATGACTTCGCCGTCGACCATGGGCACCTGGCCCGAGACGTAGAGCCAGCCGTCGGCCTGCGTGGCGCGCGCGAAGGGCATGTGCTGGCCGCCGGTACCGGTGCCGCCTTCGACGCCGTATCGTTTGATTTCCATGAGGACTCCTGTGAGGCTGTGTCTGAATCCGAAACTGTGTCGGGATGGAGGGTGAAAGCGGGCAGGGCGCGCGTCAGCCGCGTCAGCCGCGTCAGCCGCGGGGGGCGCCGATGCTGGCGCCGCCCTCGGTGCCACGCGCGAGGAAGCGGCCGGCCCGCGTGCCGGTGGGCTGGCGCTCGTGCCAGGACAGCTCGCCGTTGACCCAGACCGCGGCAATGCCTTCGGCGGGCTGCATGGGGTCGGCGAAGGTGGCCGCGTCGCGGATGGTGTCGGCGTCGAACAGCACCAGGTCGGCCCAGCAGCCTTCGCGCACCAGGCCGCGCTCGCGCAGGCCGAAGCGCTCGGCCGGCAGGCCGGTCATCTTGTTGACGGCCACTGCCAGCGGGAACAGTTCGCGGTCGCGCGCATAGTGGCCGAGCACACGCGGGAAGGCGCCCCACAGCCGGGGGTGGGGCAGCGGATCGTTGGGCAGGCCGTCGGAGCCGATCACCGTGGCGGGGTGGCTGAGGATGCGGTCGACGTCGGCGTCCTCCATGCAGTGGTAGACCGCGCCGGCCGGCTGCAGCCGGCGCGCGGTCTCGTGCAGGTCCAGTTCCCACCCGGCCGCGATCTCGGCCAGCGACTTGCCGCCCATCTCGGGGTGCGGCTCGGACCAGGTCACGGCGATGTCGAAATCGCTGGTGACCTGCTTCAGGTCGAGCGTGGAGGAACTGGCGGTGTAGGGATAGCAGTCGCACCCGACCGGCTGCCAGCGGCGTGCGGCGTCGAGCGCGTCGAGCACTTCGCCGCTGCGGCCCCAGTTGGGCACGCCGGCGCATTTCAGGTGCGAGATCACCACCGGCACGCGCGCGTGGCGGCCGATGCGGAAGGCCTCGTCCATGGCGTCGAGGATCTCGGCGAACTCGCTGCGCAGGTGGGTGGCGTAGAGCGCGCCGGCCTGCGCCAGCGGTTCGGCCAGGGCCAGCACCTCTTCGGTCGGCGCGCAGAAGGCATTGGCATAGGCCAGTCCGGTGGACAGGCCCAGCGCGCCATGCTGCAGGGCGTCTTCGAGCTGGGCGCGCATGGCGGCGATCTCGGCGGCGCTGGCGGCGCGGTCGAGGCGGTCCATCTGGTTGCTGCGCAGCGCGGTGTGGCCGACCAGGGCCGCCACGTTGACGGCCGGGCGGGCGCTGGCGATGGCTCGCACGTAGCTGGCGAAATCCGGGTAGCGGAAGGCATCGGCCTCGCCGAGCAGGTTCATCGGGTCGGGCGGGTCGCCGCGCAGCGCGACCGGCGCCGCGCTGATGCCGCAGTTGCCGACGATGACCGTGGTCACGCCCTGCGACAGCTTGGGCGTCATGTCCGGCTGGCGTACCACATTGGTGTCATCGTGCGTGTGCACGTCGATGAAGCCGGGGGCGAGCACGAGGCCGTGGCCTTCCACCACGTGCGCCGCGGCATCGGGGTCGATGGCGCCGGCGGCGTCGATGCGGGCGATGCGGCCGTCGCGCACGGCCACGTCGGCCAGGCGCGCCGGCGCGCCGGACCCGTCGACCAGGGTCACGTTGCGGATCAGGGTGTCGAAGGCATGCGGCATCTCAGTCTCCCAGCGGTTGCCTGCCGTCGCCGCGGGGGCCGCGGTGCGCGTCCAGCACGTACTTCAGGCGGCGCAGCCGCTCTTTGTTCGGTTCCTGCTGCAACAGCGCCAACTGGGTGGCGAGCACGTCCATCACCAGCATCATGGCGTAGCGCGAGGCGGACGGCTTGAAGATGAAGTCCGTCTCCAGCGTGCGCAGCGGCAGCAGCACGTGCGCCCGCCCCGCCAGCGGCGAGCCGAGCGCGGTCACGGCGACCAGGCGCGCGCCATACTCCAGCGCGACATCGCAGCTCGCCAGCATTTCCGGCACCTCGCCGGTGGCCGAGAAGGCCAGCACCACGTCGTCGCGGTCCAGCGTGGCCGCCACCATCTTCTGCAGCAGCGCGTCCTGGTAGCTGGCCACCGGCCGGCCCAGCCGCGCCAGGCGGTAACGCGCCTCGTCCGCCATGAAGGTGGAGCCGCCGCCCATGCCGAAAGCGTAGATCATGCGCGCCCCGAGCAACAGGCGCGCCGCCTGCTCGATGCGTTCGGCGTCCAGCAGTTTCAGGCTGGCGTCGAGCGAGGCGACCGCGTCGGCGTGGATGCGGCCCGCCAGCGTGTCCTGGGCGTCATCGGACGCCGGCGCCTGCAGGAAGCGCTGGCCCACGGCGGTGGCCTGGGCCAGGCGCAGCTTCAGGTCGCGCACGTCGCGGCAACCGATGGCCTTGGCGAAGCGGGTCACGCTGGCCTCGCTGACGCCGGCCTGGCGGGCCAGTTCGTTGATGCTGGCGGCGGCGGCGCCGCCAAGGTCGGCGAGGATGACCTGCGCCACCTTCTGCTCGGCCAGGCGCAGCGCGGGGCCGCGCTCGGCGATGCGGGTGAGGATGTCGAAGGGGGCGGTCATGGCGGGGAGGGCGGCGCTTGCCGGGCGAGGCTGGCGCCGCTTGCGTGTTACTTTATAACAAGGATGAAATATCGTAATTTCAAGGCTATGATTACGTCAATCGGAAAATTGACGGACCCGCCTGGGGCCGTGCAGAGGTGACAGTCAGCATGCGTGAAATAAAGTACCAGACGGGCATGATCGACCCGCTCAACAAGGCGCTGGGCAAGCTCGAGGCGCCGCTGGCGCCGGCCGAGGCGGCCGCGGGCCAGGACTGGAGCCTGCTCGACGAATCGTTGAGCCTGCCGGCGGCGGTGCTCTACGAGTCACGGCTGGCGCACAACCTGGCCTGGATGCGCGGCTTCGTCGAAAGCTACGGCATGCAGCTTGCGCCGCACGGCAAGACCACCATGGCACCGAAGCTGTTCGCGCGCCAGCTGGCGGCCGGTGCCTGGGGCATCACGCTCGCCACCGCCCACCAGACCGCCGCCGCCCACGCCCATGGCGTGCGCCGCGTGCTGATGGCCAACCAGCTGGTGGGACGCCGCAATATGGAGATCGTGGCCGACCTGCTGCGCGATCCCGGCTTCGAATTCTTCTGCCTGGTCGATTCGCCGGCGCTGGTCGACCAGCTCGGTGCCTTCTTCCAGGCGCGCGGCCAGACCCTGCAGGTGCTGCTGGAACTGGGCGTGGCGGGCGGGCGCACCGGCGTGCGCGACGCGGCCCAGCAGGAAGCCGTGCTGGCCGCGCTGGCGCGCTGGCCGCAGGCGCTGTCGCTGGCGGGCGTGGAACTGTACGAGGGCGTGCTCAAGGAGGAGGCCCATATCCGCGCCTTCCTGCAGCGCG
>JABLTH010017565.1_pt1 | contig 13435 bp, 11 predicted proteins | sample 7875711 | NCBI WGS metagenome assembly JABLTH01 (sample SAMN14941262, study PRJNA633318) | bioreactor metagenome | isolation source: bioreactor | place: China | collected 2019-03-05 | reverse complement strand
GGCAGGGCGGCGGCGCGCTCGTGAACGTGTCGTCGTTCGCGGCGCAGGAGCCGAGCCTGCCGCGCCCCGTGTCGTCGGCACTGCGCGCCGCGCTGTCGAGCTTCACGAAGATGTACGCGGACCGCTACGCGGCGGCGGGCATCCGCATGAACTCCGTGCTCCCGGGCTGGGTCGACACCTACCCCGTCGACGAGGCCACGCGGGCGACGATCCCCGCGCGCCGCGCGGCCGATCCCGCCGAGATCGCGCGCGTCGTCGCGTTCCTCGTCTCGGACGAGGCGTCGTACGTCAACGGCGAGAACCTGCGCGTCGACGGCGGCCTCCTGCGGGCGCCGTGAGGCACGCGTGAGGACGCCGTGAGGCACGCGTGAGGGCGCCGCTGCGGCTCGTCCTGGGGGTGTGCGCGGCGCTGCTCGCACTCGCGACCGTTTTCGTCACGGCGCGCGCGTTCCTGCACCGCTCGCCGGCCGCGACCATCGAGCGCGAGTGGGACACCGCGGCGGGACGCCGCGCGCTGGCGGCCGCGCTGCTCGACGCGGCCGCCGCCCCGGACACCTGCGCCGAACTGCTGCGCACCTCGCGGCACCACGACCTCAAGCTGCTCGCCGCGGAGGCGTTGACGCGCTTCGTGCCCGGCGTCGACGCGCCCGATCACCCCGTGATCGCTGCCGAGCACGCCCTGCTCGAGGCCACGCTGCGCCGCGACGCGCGCGCCTTGGAGCGCCTCCTCGCCGACGGCATGTCGATCACCGGGCCGTCGGGCCGCACGCTCACGAAGCCCGAGCTGATCGGGCGCTGGACCGCGCTCGACCCGCACGTGACCAACCAGTCCTCGACCATGGAGGAGGCGCGCGTCCATGCCCACGGTGACGCGGCCGTGGTGCAGGCGCGCGTCGTCGACGCGTTCCGCGAGGACGGTGTCGCCAGGGAGATCGTGACCAACGTGACGGACGCGTGGGTGCGGTCGGGCGGCGCGTGGCGGCTGGTCGCCGCGCGCGAAGTGTTCGAACCGGAGCACGCGGTCGCGGCCGTGCGCGCGCTGCCGCGCGGAGGCGACCCATGAGCGGTGGTGCTGCGGCGTTCGCGCGCGAGCGCGATGGCTATCTCGTGTCGGACGACCCCGCCCTGCTCGACGTGGCCGCGGTGCACGACGCGCTCGCGCGATCGTACTGGGCCGAGGAGATCCCGCGCGAGCTCATCGAGCGGTCGCTGCCGAACTCGCTGTGCTTCGGGCTCTACGGTCCTGCGGACTCTCCGAGTCCGGACGGCTCGGAGAGCGCGCGACCGCAGGTCGGCTTCGCGCGCGTGATCACCGATCGCGCGACGTTCGCCTACCTGTGCGACGTGTACGTGCTCGAGTCGCTGCGCGGTCGGGGGCTCGGGACGTTCCTCATGGAATGCCTGATGGAACACCCCGACCTGCAGGGGCTGCGGCGCTTCGTGCTCGTGACGCGCGACGCGCACGCGCTGTACGCGAAGTTCGGGTTCGTCGCCCCGCCGAATCCGGGGGCGTACATGGAGATCGCGCGGCCGGGCATGTACCGCGCCGCGCGCGGTCCCGCCTGACGGACTTTCGCCACCCACACGATCGGCGCGACGTGCTGCCGTCCCGGTTGCGGGAGTTTTCGGCGGCCATTGTGCAATGCGGGTGTTGACGCTTTGTCTTCGCTTTCGCTATCATCGCCACATCTTCTCGGGGGGGGCATGGCGATCGCGAGCGTCGTGCCGCCGGGTGCGGCTTCCGGATCGGCGGCCGCGGGCGGCTCCTGCGAGGGAGCGTCCGGCGCCATCGAACGCGCCGACGCGCTCGCCCGTGCCGCGGCGCGCCTGCTCGGGCACGACGTCGTCCCGATCGCGCACGCGGCCGCGCGGCTCGTCGATCACGAGGAATGGACGGGGTTCGGCTACGCGCGGCACGACGACTTCGCGGTGGAGTGGCTCGGCCGCAGCGGGCGATGGCTGAGGCAGTCCGCCGCCCTGGGCCGCGCGCTCGCACGCTGGCCGCAACTCGCGGACGCGATCGAGGGCCGCGACGGCGGACCGCGGCTCGGCGCGCTTGCCGCGGCCGAGATCGCCCGCGTGGCGGGAGCGACCGGGGCCCCAGAAGCCGCGGTGCGGGCGTGGATCGCGGTCGCGCGGCGCGTCACGCTGCGCGCGCTGCGCGACGCGGTGGCCACCGCACTCGCGGCATGCGACGACACGGCGCCTGGCCGCACCCGTGATCCGGAAGGCGACCTCGTTCACGTCGCGATCGCGCTCCCCGTATCGGTGCGCGAAGCGTTCGAGGACGTGCTCGCGCTGCACCGCGTGGTCGAGGGGTACGAGGCGACGGTGTCCTCGTTCGTCGAGGCCTTGTGCGCGGAGTTGGGTGGCGGGTCGGGCGGGCCGGTGCCCGAAGACGACCTGCACGCCGTCACGCCAGGACCCACGGTCGCCGAACGTGAGCGCGTGGCCGAGGTCCGGGCCGCTTGCATGGGGCAGCCGTGGGCGGTCGATCCGTCCGGCGCGGAGCCGGATCTCTGCGTGCTCGCGCCCGACGATTCGCCTTCCGCTGCACGTGGGGCGTGGGGCCTGCATCGCGGCGACGATACCGATGCCGTTCTCGCGTTCGCCGCACGCGAACTCGCCGCGGCCCGTGCGCTGGTCGCGGGGGACGGAGCCGATGCGAGCGCGGGCGTCGCCCACCGACTGCTCGACCTGCTCCGTGTCGAGCAATGCCTGCACAACGTGATCGGGCGCATGCTCGCGCTGCTCGGCTCGCACCGCGCGTGGCGGCGGCTCGGCTTCGCGGACGCGGGGCACTACGCCGAGCAGCGGCTCGGAATGTCGCGAACGATGGCCTCCGACTGCGCGCGCATCGCGCGGGTCGCCGTGCAGGTCCCGCAGCTCGCGGACGATTGGGCGGCAGCGCTGCTCAGGACGTCGGCCGCACGGCACGTGGCGCGCGTACTCGACACGGCGCTCAGGACGGGGCCGGACACCGCTGGCGGCGTCGACCCGCCCGACTCGATCGGCGCGCTCGCCGCGGCGTGGGTCGGCTTCGCGCAGTCCGCGACGGTCAAGCGGATCCGCGACGAGGTCGATGGCGCGCTCTCCGCGTGGCGCAGGTTCCGCGCCGGGGTGCGCGCGCCGTCCGCGGACGACGCGTGGCGCCGTTCGCTGCGGGATCCGCGCCGCGTCGATGCCGCCGGACTGGCCGTGAGCGTGCAGGCCGAGATCGCCGCCGGCACGATCGTCATCACGGACGATCTGCACCTCACGCTCGAGCGAGACCTGGCGTGCCGCTTCGTCGCCGGGCTCGATCGCGCGGGCGCCAGTCGCCTCCACACTTTTGCCGCGACGGATCCGTCCCAGACTCGCTGGCTCGGCTTGCTGGAGGCGCTCGCGTCCTACGCGACGAGTTGGGGCCTGCGCGGTGCGGCGCGGAATCGACCGTGCCGCTGCGATGCACCCGGCTGCACAGCACGCGGGAACATCCACGAACACCACGTGACGTACCGCTCGCGCGGCGGCAGCGAGGCCGTGTCGAACAAGGTCGACCTGTGCGCGTTCCACCACCTGCGGGGCGAGCACGGCGGGCTCCTGCAGGTGCGCGGCATGGCCCCGGACGACCTCGTCTACCGCCTGGGGCCGGAGGACAACGCGCAGTGGTTCCGCAACGAACGCCGGGTCAGTGCACCGGATCTGTGACCGCGACCCGCTTCGGCTTCACGAGGTCCAGGAAATCGGCAACCGCCATCCGCACCAGCGTCCGGTGCGTCCCCGCGTTGAACGCGATCTCGTCGTCGTCGAAGATCGCGTCGTCGACCACGACCTCGACGCCGTACAGCGGACCGAACGGCGGCATCGCCCCGGCCTCGCACTCGGGGAACAGCGACCTGAACTCGTTCTCCTTCTCGAAGCGCGCGTGCCGCACCCCGAGCGCGGTGCGAAAGCGATCGAGGTGCACTTGCCGGTCGGACGTGGTCACGACCATGTAGTGCCTTCCGTCGCCGTTCACCATGACCGTCTTGGCGAACTCACGCCCCGGAACGTGGGCGCGCGCCGCGATTTCTCGCGCGGTGTACGCGATGCCGTGCGGAATGACGGAGTAGCGGACGTGGTGCTGGTCGAGGAACCCGCGGAGCTTGTCGCTCATGTCCATGGGGCCTCCGTCGGAGGGCCCCGTCATGCCCGGGGTCGGGCGGCCCCGGCGTCGGCGGAGCCCGGCGCGGCCGGATCGGCCGCGGAAGACGACCCGATTGTCCGCCGCTCAGCGCGCGGGAGTCAACGCGTTTTGATTCGTCGCCACGGCGCGTCGCACGCTCTCGACGTCGAGATCGCGGATGAGCTGGACGAGGTTGGTGTACATCGTGTGGAACCCGAAGCCTCCGTCGACCATCTCCCGCAGGGCCTCGTCCTTGGACCAGTTCTGCACGACCACGCGGTACGCCGCGATCATGACCCCCGTGCGGTCCGCGCCGTGCTTGCAGTGCACGAAGACCGTTCCGTTCCCGGGCGCGGTCGCGAGGCGCAGGAAGCGGATCACGTCCTCGACCCGCACACCGTCCGCCTCGAGCGGCAGTTCCTCGTAGCGCAGGCCGGTGCCGGCGAGCATCGGGCGGTCCGAGTGCGCGCTGCGCAGGTTGACGACGGTCGTGATGCCGAGCGCGGGAAGCGCGGCGAGCCCGTCCTTCTCCGGCTGGGCACCGCGGTACAGCGTCGGGGACACGCGCGCGAGGTTCGGCAGCCCCGCCCGCGTGATCGGGTGCGCCCACTGTGCCGGGCGCTCGGCGGCCCGCGCGTCGACGGCCATGACCGTGGCAATGACGAGGCTGCCGATGACGATCCAGGTCCGCATCACGTCCTCCGCCTCCCGATGATGACGAAAAACCCGCCCTCGCGCCCGCCGCGCAGCAGCATGCCCAGCTGCACGATCACGTGGTCCAGGAGACCGCCCCGCGGCTGCGGATCGAACAGGCGCCCGCCTGCCGGCGTCCCCGCCGCGAGCGCCGGCACCCCCGCGACGAACTCGACTCCGGCCGCGTCGAACCAGCGCAGCGCCTCGCCGAAAGTGTGCGCGGTTTCGTGCGGGTTCAGGTACTGGTCGTTGAACCACGACCGCTTCTTGCGCGCGCCGACGTCGGCACGACGCAGGTACGGATCGAGGAACTGCAGCCGTCCTCCGGTCGCCCGGAACACCGCGCGCCGCGCGTGGGTCGTCGCGCGCGCGACGCGGTTGTACAGCCCGACGATCACGAGTCCGCCCGGGCGCGCGAGGCGCGCGATCGTGGCGAGCCCGCGCGCGGGATCGGCGGTGTGGTGCAGCACGCCGTTCGAGATGACGGCGTCGAACGACGAGTCCGCGAATGGCGGCCGGAACAGGTTCATCTGCACGAAGTGTGCGCGCTCAATCCCGTGCATGGCGCGAAACCGCTCGGCGAGCCGCAGCGACGCGACCGACAGGTCCGCGCCCCACACCTCGCGGCCCCAGGTCAGCGCGAGGAAGTTCGTCAGCTGCCCGGTGCCGCACCCGGCCTCGAGCACGCGCGCATCGTGCGCCAGTTCCTCGTCGAGCCGGCGCGCGAACAGCCCGCGGCGGGCCTTGTCCGCGAGGCTCGCCGGCGAGTCGAGGTCGTCGTAGTCGGGAAACGGCGAGGTCTCGTAGAACGCGCGCACGCGCGCGGCGACGTCGTCCGCGCCCCGGCCGTCCGGCCAGTAGAGCAGCGGCACACCCAGCTCGACGAGGAACGCCTCGCCGCACGCGGCGCACGCGAGCGCGAGACCGGCCCCGGTCGGCGCCACCGGATCGCGACGCACGAGAAGCGCGCGGCACGCCGGGCACGCGAGGACTCCGGTCTCCGCCGGGGCGAGGGGGGACCCCGTCGCCATGTCGCGTCAGAACAGGGTGTAGATGAAGGGCGCCAGCGCACTCTGCGCGGTGAAGGCGACGAAGATCCCCATGAGGACGAGGATCACCACGATCGGCACCAGCCATAACTTCTTCTGGTGCCGCAGGAAATCCCAGAACTCGCCCAGGATCCTGAGGCGTCGCAAGGGTGGGCCCTCCCGGATGCGCGCGATTGTCGGGGCTCCGGGCTGCGCCGGTCAAGCAACTCTTGCGTCCCGCGCGAGGCCCCTCCTATACTCCGCAACCTCATGTCCCTGTTGAAGAAAGCGCTGTTTTCGCTGGTCACGACGGCGCTCTTCTTCGCCCTCGTCGAGGGCGGGCTGTGGGCCGCGGGCGTCCGGAGTCTCCTGTCCACGCGCGATCCCTACCAGGGCTTCTCGCAGTCGGTGCGGATCTTCGAGAAGGACCCGGACGGCCTGCATTACCGCACCGCGGCCCGCGCGGTGAAGCACTCGTTCAACCTGCAGCGGTTCCTCGTCAGGAAGCCCGCGAACGGCCTGCGCGTGTTCGTGCTGGGCGGCTCGTCCGCCTACGGCTTCCCGTGGGGCGCTCAGGCCGCGTTCGCGAAGCTCCTCGGCGACGGGCTCGCCGCGTCGTGGCCCGACCGGACGGTCGAGGTCGTCAACGCGGCGGGCATGTCGTACGGCTTCCACCGCCTGCGCATCCTCACGGGCGAGCTGCTCGAGTACGAGCCCGACGTGCTCGTGTTCTACGAGGGCCACAACGAGTTCGTCGAGCGCAAGCTGATGCAGGGCGTGCTCGCGAGCACGCAGAAGATGGCCGGCACCGACAGCCTGCTCTTCCGGTCGCGGCTCTTCGCCGTGATGGCCCGCGCCTCGGAGTCGCTCCGCAAGGCGCCACCGAAGGCCGGCGCGGACCCGGACGGGAAATCGGTCGGCGAGCTGCTCGGCCTCGACGTCGTGCGCGAGGACATGGCGCAGACCGTCGACGCCGACAAGCAGCAGGCGGCGGTCACGCTGCGCGGCCACCTCGAAGCGATCGTCGCGGCGGCCCGCGCGCGCGGCGTGAAGCTCGTGTTCTGCACGCCTGCGACGAACCTCCGCGACTGGCCGCCGCACCAGTCGATCTTCACGCCCGACGTGACGCCCGAGCGGCGCGACCGCGTGACGTCCCTCCTCGCGCAGGCGAAGAAGTCGCTGGACACCGGGGCGGCCGGCGACGCGGTGCGTGCGCTCGAGGAAGCCCGTGGCCTCGCGCCGGGCTACGCCGACGTGCAGTTCCAGCTCGGCCGCGCGTACGAGGTGCAGGGGCGCTGGGACGATGCCCGCGCCGCGTTCACGCGGGCGCGCGACGTGGACGCGCAGCCCGTGCGCTCGATCTCCGTCCTGATCGACACCATCCGCAAGGTCGCCGCGGAGAAGGACGTCCCGCTGGTCGACATCGATCGCGTGTTCGAGCAGAAGGCGCCGCACGGGCTGGTCGGCTTCAACCTCGTCGAGGACTACGTCCACCCGAACAAGGAAGGCCACCGCGTCATCGCACAGGAGCTGTGGGCGCGCTTCAACACGAGCGGACTCCTCGGGGCGACGAAGCCCGCCGATCCCGAGGTCTTCGCACGCGCCATCGGCGGCGGCGCGGCGCCGGCGACGGTCGTCGACCACGCCGCGCCGACCACCGCCGCGGAAGGCCAGGCCAACACGCCGGCCGAGCTGTACAACCTCGCGTACGTGCTCGAGCGCCAGGGCCAGGTCGAGCGGGCGGTCGACCTGTACAAGCAGTGCCTCACGCTCGACCCGCGCTACTACGCCGCGGCGCTCAACCTCGGCATGATCTTCAACGACCACAACCGCCCCGATCTCGCGTTGCTCGCGTTCCGCCAGGCGCGCGCCTCGCAGCCCAAGCGCGTCGAGGCCGCGATCGGCGAGGGGCTCGCGCTCGCCAACCTGCGCAAGCTCGGCGAGGCCGAGGGCGTGCTGCGCGCGGCGACCGCGCTCGACCCGTCGTCGGACAAGGCGTGGGACAGCCTCGGCATGGTGCTCGCCTTCGCGGGCAAGGCCGCCGAGGCCGCGGAGGCGCTCCGGCGCGCGGTGCAGCTCAAGCCCGACAACTTCGTCGCGCAGGCCAACCTCGGCTCGTCGCTCCTGCTCGCGGGGCGGCCCGCGGACGCGATCCCCGCGTTCCGCGCGGCCCTCGCCGTGAACCACGAGCACCCGCCGGCGCGTGACGGCCTGGCCGATGCGCTCGTCGCGACCGGCGCCCTTGCCGAGGCCGAGACGCTGTACCGGGCAAGCCTCGCCGCCAACCCCAACGACCGGCGCGCCCGCGCCGGACTCGCGGCCCTCGAGAAGCGGCGCGCCGGCGGCCGCTGATTGCCCCCGCGCATCCTCGGGCTCTCCGCGTACTACCACGACAGCGCCGCCTGCCTCGTGGACGACGGCGTCGTCCGCGGCGCGGTCCAGGAGGAGCGGCTCTCGCGCGTGAAGCACGACGCGCGCTACCCCTGGCGCGCCATCGCGTGGTGCCTCGCGGAGGCGGGCCTGGCGCGCGCGTCCGATCTCGACCACGTCGTGTTCTACGACAAGCCGGTTCTCAAGTTCGACCGGCTCCTCGAGACGTACGCGACGTTCGCGCCGCGCGGGTTCGGCGCGTTCCGCCGCGCGATGCCGGTCTGGCTGCGGCGCAAGCTGTGGCTCGGCGAGGTGCTGCGCGACGAACTCGGATACGCGGGCGAGATCCTGTTCGCCGAGCACCACGAATCGCACGCCGCGAGCGCGTTCTTCCCGTCGCCCTTCGCCGAGGCCGCGATCCTCACGATCGACGGCGTCGGCGAGTGGGCCACGGCGAGCGTCGGCCGCGGCGCGGGCAACCGCATCGAGCTCCTGCACGAGCTGCGCTTCCCACACTCGCTCGGCCTGCTCTACTCGGCGTTCACCGCGTTCTGCGGGTTCAAGGTCAACGACGGCGAGTACAAGCTGATGGGGCTCGCACCGTACGGGACGCCGCGCTACGCCGACACGATTCTCGAGCACCTCGTCGACCTGCGCGACGACGGCTCGCTGCACCTCGACCAGCGCTTCTTCGACTACTGCGCGGGGCAGCGCACGACGAACGAGCGCTTCGACGCCCTCTTCGGCGGTCCCGCGCGGCGACCCGAGGGGCCGCTCACGCCGCGCGAGATGGACCTCGCCGCCTCGATCCAGCGCGTGACCGAGGAGGCGATGCTGCGCATGGCGCGCTTCGCGCAGCGCGAGACCGGCTGCGAGAACCTCGTCCTCGCGGGCGGCGTCGCGCTCAACTGCGTCGGCAACGGCCGCATCCTGCGCGAGGGGCCGTTCGCGAGCGTCTGGATCCAGCCCGCGGCCGGCGATGCGGGCGGCGCGCTCGGTGCGGCGCTGCTCGTGCACTACCAGGGGCTCGACCGGCCGCGCGTCGTGGACGGCGGGCGCGACCTGCAGCGCGGCACGCGGCTGGGCCCGTCCTTCGACGATGCGGCGGTGACGCGCTTCGTCGAGGAGAAGCGGCTGCCCGCGACGCGACTGGGCGACGCGGCGCGGGTGGCGCGCACGGCCGAACTGCTCGCGGCGGGCAAGGTCGTCGGCTGGTTCGAGGGCCCGCTGGAGTTCGGGCCGCGGGCACTCGGGGCACGCTCGATCCTCGGCGACGCACGCGACCCCGCGATGCAGCGGACGCTCAACCTCAAGATCAAGTTCCGCGAGTCGTTCCGCCCGTTCGCGCCCGCGGTCCTCGCCGAACGGGCGGCGCAGTGGTTCGACCTGCGGCACGAGTCCCCGTACATGCTGCTCGTGGCCCCGGTTGCGGCCGCGCGGCGCCGCGCGGTGGACGACGCCGCGCTCACCGGGCTCGACAAGCTGAAGGCCGTGCGCTCCGAGATCCCCGCGGTCACGCACGTCGACGGCTCCGCGCGCGTGCAGACCGTCACGTCCGCCGACGATCCGCTGTTCCACGCCCTGCTCTCCGAGTTCGAGCGGCGCACGGGTTGCCCCGTGCTCGTGAACACGTCGTTCAACGTGAAGGACGAGCCGATCGTGTGCTCGCCGGCCGACGCGTACCGCTGCTTCCTGCGCACCGACATGGACGCGCTGGTCCTCGGGCCGTACGTGCTCGAGAAGTCGCCGGGCGTGCGCTTTCCCGAGCCCGATCCGCCGCCGCCGCAGGGCGATCCGCAGGGCGAGGACGACAGCCCCCGCGAGGCCGCGCGGGCGCCGGCCCAGGCGCGCACGTTCACGCTCGTGCTCGCGGCGCTGCTCGCCCTCGCGGCCGCGACGTCGTGGTGGAAGCACCACGCCGAGCCGGCCGGCGGCGTCACGACGCGCACGGTCGCGCTCGCCGCGCTGGCCCTCCTCGCCGTCGCGTCGGCCTTCGTTCCGCGGCTGGCGCGCCGGCTCCATCGCCTCGCGATGGCGGTGGCCGGCAGGATCGCGCCGGTCGTCAACACGGTGCTCCTCGGGCTGTTCTTTTTCGGGGTGCTCACGCCCACCGCGTTCCTGCTGCGCCTCACGGGCAAGCGTCCGCTCGATCTCGGCCTGCGCGACGGCCGCACGTCCTACTGGACGCGCCGCACGTCCCCCGCCCCGTCCATGGAGCGCCTGCGCCGGCTCTGGTGACCGGGCCGTTCGGGTTACGATGCCCCGATGGACGCAACGGACCGCATCGTCGTTCTCGGAGGCTACGGTCAGTCGGGGTCGCGCGTCGCGCGCGGGCTCGCGCGCGAGACCTCGGCGGCGCTCGTGATCGCGGGCCGCGACGCGGAGCGCGCCGGCGCGGTCGCCGCGGGCCTTGCCGCGGGGCGGCCGGCGAACGCGGGACCGGTCACCGCGGCGCGCCTCGACGCGGGCGACGCCGAGGCGCTCGCGGCCGCGTTCGCGGGCGCGCGCCTCGTGCTGGTCGCGTCGAGCACCTCGGAGCACACGGGCCGCGTCGCCCGTGCTGCGCTCGACGCGGGCGCCGACTATTTCGACCTGCAGCTCTCGACGCCGCGCAAGTGGCAGGCGCTCGCCGCGCTGCGCGGAGAGGTCGAAGCGGCCGGCCGATGGTTCGCGAGCGACGGCGGCCTGGTGCCCGGCACGCCCGCGCTGATGGTGCGGCGCGCCGCCGCCGAGCTCGACGTGCTGGAGTCGGCGCACGTGGGCGGCGTCGTGCGCGTCGACTGGAAGTCGCGGCGCGTGTCCGAGTCGACGGGTCGCGACCTCACGCAGCAGCTCGACGGATCGCGGCCGCTGGTCTTCACGAACGGGACGTGGGTCGAGACGTTCCGCATGGCGCGGCGCTTCGACTTCGGCCCGCCGTTCGGGGTCGAGGACTGTCACCCGGTGCACCTCGAGGAACTGTCGGCGCTGCCCGCGCTGCACCCCGGGCTGCGCGAGGCGGGCTTCTTCGCCGCCGGCTACGACTGGGTGACCGACACCGTGACGCTGCCGCTGGCATCGCTCGCGCAGCGCCTCGCGCCGCGGTCGGCGGCCCACTTCGTCGCGCCGCTGCTCGCGTCGAGCCTGGCGCGGTTCGCGGTGCCGCCGTTCGGGGCGCTGCTCGCGCTCGAGGCGACCGGCACGCGCGGCGGCCTCCCCGCGGGATTCCGCGTCGCCGTGCGGCACGACGATGCGCACGAGCTGATCGCCGCCTGCGCGGTCGCGTGTCTCCTGCAGTACGTCCGCGGACGGCGCCCCGCCGGCCTCCACGCGCAGGGCGTCATCGCGCAACCGCGCGAGTATTTCGCCGACCTCGAGCGCCTCGGGGCGGCGGTGACGCTGGAGGGGTACATTCGTCGCGCCTCGTGAACCGTCGCGCCCCGTGACCGGAGGACCGCATGCGAAATCCCGTCGTCGGCCGCCGTCTCCTCGCCGCGTGGGCGCTGTTCGGATCGCCCCTCATCGCCGTGCCGGCCGCGGCCGATGCCGCACGCCTCGCCTGCCGCGGCGCCGGCTTCACGGCCGTCGTGCAGTCCTCCTCCGTCGCCGTGCTGCCGGGTGACGCCCGCTGGTCCGCGGGCCAGGACGCCGTCGTCGCGGTCGACTGCCGCGGCACGCAGGTCGCGGTCGCCGTGGGCGGCGCGAAGGACGGCCGCGTCGTGGTGCTCGACGATGCGAACGGCGCGCTCCGCGAAGTCGGCACGATCGCGCTGCGCGGCGTGCCGCGGGCGGTCGCGCTCGCCGGCGCGCGCGTCTTCGCGGTGACCGGCGACCGCAAGGGGCGCGAGACGCTCGTGGTCGCCGACGCCTCCGGGCCGAAGCGCAGCGAGTCCACGCTCCCGGGCACCGCGGCCGCCATCGCGGCCGCCCCCGACGGCACGGTGGCTCTCGTCGCCCTCGGCCGTACCGTCCGCACTTACCGCACCGACACGGGCGGCACGTGGCTCGTCTTCGACTTCGACGCCCCGGTCACGGCGCTCGCGACGCGCCCGGACGTGCCGTGGATGCTCGTCGCGATGGGCACGCGCGTGGTGCGCGTCGACCTGCGTGATCCCGCGACGCGCGGGGTCCTTCCGGTGCGCGCGGAGGCGACGTTCGCGGCGCCGGTGACTGGCCTCGACTGGTTCGACGACACCGGCCGCGCGGCGCTCGCCACGAGCGGCCCGGAGATCGCGCTGCTCGACGGCGCCTCGCTGCGCACGCTCTCCACCGCGCACGGCGACCTCGCCGCTGTCTCGTTCCCATCCGACGCGCTCGCAGAGGCCAGCGCTCCGCATGACGCGCCGCTGCACCCGGCCATCGAGAAGCCGGTTCCGACGCCGACTCCCCCGGTGGTGGAGCAGCCGGCGTCGACGCCGGCGCCGCCACCGCCACCGCCACCGCCACCGCCACCGGGGCCGGCACCCGCGCCCGTGCCCGTGCCCGCGCCCGCGCCCGCGCCCGCGCCCGTACCTGCTCCCGTGCCCGTGCCCGCTCCGACTCCAACGCCAACACCCGCCCCTCTACCGCCTCCTCCCTCGCCCACCGTCGATCCACTTCCGGCCACTCTCCCCACCGGCACGATCGCGGGACGTCTCGACGGCCGCGCCGAACTCGTCGGCGAGGTCGTGATCTCCGGCCCGGACAACATCCTCGCGGTGCGCGCCCGCGTGCGCCCGGAGACGATCGACGGCGTGACGGTCTTCCGCGCCTCGGGCCTGCCCGCGGGACGCTACCGCGTCACGGTGATGGGTGCGGGCGGCGCCTCACTCGACACGCGCCCCGACGTGGGCGCGGTGACGCTCGACGGCACCGGCGTGCGCCTGGACTTCCGTATCGCCGGCCGCCTGTGAAACGACCGCGTCAGGGCGCGTCCTTGTCGGAATGCGTCTCGGGGATCTGCGAACGCAGCCAGCCCTTGCGCCAGAAGTAGATCATCATCACCACCACGATGAGACCCATCAGCCCGAGCGCGAACGGGTATCCGTAGTGCCACGCGAGCTCGGGCATGTTCCACGGCGACTTGTCGGTGTGGAAGTTCATCCCGTACAGGCTGGCGATGAACGACAGCGGCAGGAAGACGGTGGAGATGATCGTCAGCACCTTCATGATCTCGTTCATGCGGTTGCTGACGTTCGAGAGGTAGACGTCGGTCAGCTCCGCCGCGATCTCGCGTCCG
>JABLTH010047667.1_pt1 | contig 13441 bp, 7 predicted proteins | sample 7875711 | NCBI WGS metagenome assembly JABLTH01 (sample SAMN14941262, study PRJNA633318) | bioreactor metagenome | isolation source: bioreactor | place: China | collected 2019-03-05 | reverse complement strand
TCCGGCTTGGCGTCCGGGTCGCCGCTGGCGGCGCGCCAGTTGGCGCCGGTCGCATCGAGCAAGGGGTTGAGCTCGATCGGTTCGCCGAAGTTGAGCGCGACGTGGCCGTAGCGCTGGCGCAGCACCTTCAGGCCGCGCAGCAGGCCGATCAGCGATTCCTTTTCCTTGGGCTTGCCGGAGAGTTCGCCGACGTAGCTCTTGCCCTCCATCAGCTTCTCGTAGCCGATGTACACGGGCTGGAACATCACCGGGCGACGCGGCGCGCGCAGGAAGGCGCGCACCGTCATCACCAGCATGCCGGCGCGCGGCGCCAGCAGGCGGCCGGTGCGGGAGCGGCCGCCTTCGATGAAGTACTCGATCGGCACGCCGCGGTCGATCAGCTGGGCCAGGTACTCGTTGAACAGCACCGAATAAAGCGCATGGCCCTTGAAGCTGCGGCGCAGGAAGAACGCGCCGCCGCGGCGCAGCAGCGGGCCGATCACCGGCAGGTTGAGATTCACACCCGCGGCGATGTGCGGCACCACCACGCCGGACTGGTGCAGCTGGTAGCTCAGCAGCAGGTAGTCGGCATGGCTGCGGTGGCAGGGCACGTACACCACTTCGTGGCCCGGCGCGGCGGCGCGGACCTTGTCGAAGTGATGCATGGCGATGCCGTCGTACAGCTTGTTCCAGAAGTTGGACAGCAGGAACGACACCGAGCGCACCACCGGGTGCGAGTAGTCGGCGGCGATCTCGAACACCATGTCCTGCGCCTTGCGCCAGGCCTTGGCGTGGCTGATGTTTTCCTTCGCCGCGGTGGCCGCGATGGCCTCACGCACCGGCTCGGCGTTGAGCACGGCATCGACCATGGTGCGGCGGTGGGAGAGATCGGGCCCGATGACCGCCGCGCGGATGCGGCGGAAGTGCGTGCGCAGCACGCGGGCGATCTTGCGCGCGAAGCGCTCCGGTTGCGCGATGTCGCCGGCTTCGGCCATCACTTCGCGCAGCGAGACCGGCGTGGAGAAATGCACCACCGTGTCGCGGCCGTTGAGCAGCAGGGCGAGCAGGCGGCGGAAGCGGCCGACCATCACCCAGTTCTCGGAAAACAGCACGCTGAACCAGCCCGATTCGCGGTTCGGCGCGCGGCCGACGTAGATGGACACGGGCACGATCTGGATGTCGCGCTCCGGATCGGCCTCGAGCGTGCGCACCAGCTGGCCCAGCGTTTCCGTCGGCGCGCGGTGGCGATTGCGGACGAACAGCCAGCCGTCGCGACGCACCAGCGCGAACATCGAGCGCTTGCGGCGCGTGCCTTGCAGCGGCTGCATCGGGCTGGGCAGGCCGGCCTCGCGGCAGGCGCGATCGAGGATCAGCGCATCGGAGAAGCCGTCGCGCTCCACCACGTAGCACACGGGGATGCCCGGCTTGAGCAGGGTCGCGGGTTCGGCCGGGTCGCGCCGCAGGCGCACCCAGGATTCGAGCAGTTGCCCGGCCAGGTTGAACCACCAGGGCGCGCGGCTGCGGGCGGGAAGTTCCGCGGTCGACATGTTCAGCATCCGCGCATTGTACCGGGTGAACCCGCCTGTTCCGGTAGGCGGGCGAGGGAACAACGGGCTCTTAACGCTTGGCTGGCGCCGTGCTGGACGCGTGCGCGGCGATCGGCGCAGGCACGCTGGCCGCCGGTGCGGGCGCGCTGGAGGCCATCACGGGCGCGTTGAGGCGCTGGTGCGCGTCGCGCACGTTCTGCAGCAGATCCTCGCTGTACCAGCGGCCGTCCTGCTGCACCAGGTTGGACTCGGTGCTCAGCGGCTTGCCCAGCAGCGTGTAGTCGACCTTCACCCGCGCGGGGCCGTTGGCGTTCTCCAGTGGTGTCACCTTCACCGAATCCAGCGTCTGGTCGATGGACAGGCCATAGATCGCCAGCACGTTCTTCAGGCCGGTGAAACCGGTGCCGTATTTCTGCATGGCGGTGTCGAAATCCATGGCACGCAGCTGGTCGGCGTTCTTCAGATCGAGTTGGCGCGCGGTGGCTACCAGCGCGCCGATGGCCTGCTTGGCCTTGGCTTGGTCGAACCAGGCGGCCTGCTGCTGCGCCCAGGGCACGAAGACGTTGAGCACGTCATTGAGCTGTTGCTTCTGCGCCGCGGTCATCGCATGGCTCTGATCGATCCCGGTGCGCGCGATGCCCTGCATGACGCCGATGATCACCGGCAACTGATCGCTGTACTGCCGCTGCCACTGGGCCAGCACGGGCTTGGCCTGGGCGTAGAGCTTGTCCTCCGCGCCCGGGTCGGTGAACTCCTTCATCTTCGCCTCGAACGCGGCGCGGTCTTCCGCGCTGGGCGGCGCGTCGGTGGCGTGCTCGCGCGGCCAGTCGGCGCGCAGGGTGGCGTAGTCGGCGGCGGGCAGGCTGTGTTTCCAGAAGCCGGCGAAATCCGCGGCCTTGAGGTACTTCACCTGGTCCTGAATGGCCGCCTCTGGCGTGGCGCCGCCGGGCAGGTCCGCCACCGGCTGCTGCTCCTTGCCGTGGCACGCGACCAGCGCGGCCAGGACGAGCAGCCCAGGCAGGAGATGACGCAGTGGACGGAAGCGCATGAGCGGTCTCGCGGGGCTGCCAGGCGGATGAGCCTGCTACAGAGCGCCGAAGCGTAAGTGCCGCCGATCCGGCGAGACAAGGGCCGCCGGTCCAGTTTGCGGACCGCGTTCACGGTCCGGCTGGCGAGGGGCCGGAAAAAAGAAAACCCCGCGGGCGTTGGGCCTCACGGGGTAATCCGGCAGAGCCGGAAGGGAAATGGCCTTGCCCGCAGAATCTTTAGGTCAGCAGGATCGGCCCGGCGATCTTACCTGCACCCCTAAAGCTAAGGCAATACCTGCGCTTGATGCGCTAAGTTATTGATTTAATGAAGTCACCAATCTCAGTCCACGCGCAACGCATTGACTTTCAAGCGATGACGCTCGTCGCGCGGCGCCGTCCAGTCGTTATTGAACAGCGCCGGCTCCCAGGAGCCGTAGGTGGGGTTGGGGAGGACGAACCAGCGCGTGCCGATCCACGCCATATAGGGCGTCATGGCCTTGCTGCGGCCTTCCGCGTTGTTGGCCAGCACAGTCGTAAAGTCGCCGATCTGGTCGCCAAACTGCATCAAGACGCGGTATTTGCGGCTAACCAGCTGGCGCCGGCAGCCCTTCTCGGTGCCGATCTGTTCGCAGTCCTGCACGAAGGTGCCCAAGCCCAGGACAGCCTCCGGGCCGGAGACCGGCAGGCCCGCATTGCGCAAATTGGCCAGGGTGGCCTGGTCCAGATCCTTGGCACGGTTGGAGATATAGATGACGGCGACGCCGTGCTTGGCGGCGAACTGAGTGAACTCCACCACGCCCGGCAGCGCGCGGGCCTTGGCCTCCTTGCACCAGGCGGCCCAGTCGGCCTCGTTGAACTCGCCGCCGCCGCGAATCACGCGCGCCTGGTAGGGCGAGTTGTCCAGCACGGTTTCGTCGATATCCAGCACCACGGCGGGCTTGAGGCCCTTGAGCGGGGCGACGCGATCTTCCTTGGTGAGCTCGTCCCAGCTCTTGTCCTTCAGCGCGGCCGGCAAGCGGGCCTGCGCGTCGCGGTAGGTCTGCAGATAGATCAGGTCGTGCTCGATCGCCGTCTGGGTCCACGCCACGGCATTGAGATTGTCATCGCCCAGCGGGGCCTTGGCAGCCTCGGGCGCCGGCGTGGCCGCGTGGGACGGGCCGGGCTTGGCGGGGTTGTGGGCGGAGCAGCCGGCAAGCAGGACAAGGGCGGCGACCGTCGCCGTCAAACGTGTGCGCATGAGGGTCCCTGTGGATGAAGCGGTCGGACAGAATCGCCGCAGTTTACGACAGGGATGCGACCGCATCGCCGCTCCGGCACCTGCCGGTTGCCCGCCTCCCTACGGTGGCATCCCAACCGTGCGCAACCGCCGCTTGCCTGAAGCAGGCGCCGCCCACGTGCCTTTCCGGGGTGGCGGCTACCATGGGCGCCTGACAGACTGCGGACTCCCCGGACTGCCCCACCCCTTCATGGAAACGAGCCTGCCCCAACCCCGTCAGCCCAGCCTGCCGATCCGCATCGCCACCTATGTGCTGGCGGGCGTCGCCCTGCTGCTGGTGCTGTGCCTGCACTTGCTGCCGGCGCTGTTCGCCGGGTTGCTGGTGTACGAGATCGTGCAGTCCACCGCCCCGCTGCTCGGCAAGCGCGTGCCGGGCGACCGCGCGCGCGTGCTGGTGGTGGCCCTGCTGGCCGTGATCGTGGTGGGCCTGCTGACGCTGCTGATCCTCGGCGCGCTGAGCTTCTTCCGCAACGAATTGGGCAACCCGGAATTGCTGTGGCAGGACCAGCTGATGCCGCTGGTGGAAAAGGCGCGCCAACAGCTGCCGGCCTCGATCGTGGGCTGGCTGCCGGACAGTATGGACGAGTTGCGCGTGATGGCGCTGGAGCTGACCCGCAAGCACTCGGTCAGCCTGCAATCGCTCGGCAAGGAGACCGCGCGCGTGCTGGTGCACATCATCATCGGCATGGTGCTCGGCGCCATCGTCGCGCTCAGCCGCACGCGCCCGGCGCACCAGGTGGGCCCGCTGGCCGCCGCGCTCGGCCTGCGCTGCCAGCGCCTGGCCGAGGCGTTTCACAACATCGTGTTCGCGCAGATCAAGATCTCGCTGATCAACACGGTCGCCACCGCCGTGTTCCTGCTCGGCGTGATGCCGCTGATGGGCGTCCACATCCCGCTGGCCAAGACGCTGGTGGTGATCACCTTCATCGTGGGTCTGCTGCCGGTGATCGGCAACCTCATTTCCAACACCGCCATCACCATCGCCGGCCTTTCGGTTTCGCTCGGCGTCGGCGTGGCGGCGCTGGGCTTCCTCATCCTCATCCACAAGCTGGAGTACTTCCTCAACGCCCGCATCGTCGGCACGCAGATCCGCTCGCGCGCATGGGAACTGCTGGTGGCGATGCTGCTGGTGGAAGCGGCGTTCGGCTTGCCGGGGCTGGTGGCGGCGCCGATTTACTACGCGTACCTGAAAGGGGAGTTGGAGGCGGAGCGGTTGATCTGAGGCCTCAGCGCCCGTGTGCTGTGATGCTTTGGGCGTCCATCACCCGCCATGACACCGCCCACGTGGCGTCTAAGCCTGCGCCGTTCGCGTGGTGCCCAGGTACAGAAGCAGCGTCCACAGATAATAGGCGCCCACGCACGCCGCCAAGGCGAGCACGGCAAGGCCCGTTGCCGTCAGCGCCGAGGCCAGGATGGCGGCGGAAAAGACGCGGGCGATCCCAAACAGCAGGCCACCAAGCACCAGCGCCGTGGTTGCGAAAGCCGCGATGGCGACGACGAGCAGGCGGCCGCCATGGATGCTGGCCAAGTCCTGGGGCAGGCCGAGCCACGCGCCAATGAATGCCGCCGCGATCGTCGGGATGATCGCGCCCGCGCTGAGTGCCGCGGCCAACGCGTAGTTGTCCCCGGTGTAGGTCGTGATGGCTATCAGCGAGGCGGGCAGGAGGAGTGCCTGAAGGCTGGCCGGCGTCCATGCAATGAGCCCGGCGGTGCGCCAGCGTACGCGGCTCGGCGGAAAAGGTTGGGCGTCCTTGCGCATCAGCGCCGCCGCCGCGATCCATGCCAGCCACACGCCCAGCGCCTGGATCAGCGGATGCAGCAGCGCGAGCAGAGAGCTGGCGATCGCCACGGGCACGCCGGCTGTGAGCAGATGCAGCAGGCCGGTCGTGGCCACCATCTGCACGGCAAGCCAGCAGAGCAGGCCCAGCGCGAAGATCCCTAGTACGGCGGCAGGGCGCCGGAAGGCCAGGCATCCATGCCGTTCGCCATGCCATTGGACGATGAGGAACGCCACACCTGTCCGAAAGACCAGACTGCCCGCGAACGAGGTATAGCTGATCCATATCATGCGGCTGTCGGCGTGCATGCGGGACCACTGCACGGCGAGCGTGGCGAGGAACGGTAGGAGGCCGATGGCCAGCGAGGTGGCCGCGGCATACCAGGGCAGCGCGGAAGGGCGCGAACGCCCGGGTTGGAAAGGCGTGGCGTGCATGTGACGTCCTTGTCGAGCGAATGGCGATGTCCGGAAACGCGGACCTTAGACCCGATGCCGCGCCAACGCCAGTGATGGGCTCAGTTCCCGGCCAGCATCGCCGCGATCTTCGCCATGTGCGATTCGGCCGTTTCGCGCACCACTTCCTTGTCCGCTTCCGGATCCTTGCCCTGCCAGTGCAGGTCGTCCTGCGGCAGTTCGTGCAGGACGCGGCTGGGTTGGTTGCTGTGCACTTCGCCGTAGCGCTTGGTCTTGGACGACCACGACAGCGTGAGCATCTCCTTGGCGCGGGTGATGCCCACGTACATCAGGCGGCGCTCCTCGTCGACGCGGCCCTCGTCCATGGCGCCGTCGTGCGGCAGGGTGCCTTCCTCGCAGCCGACGATGAAGACGAAGCGGAATTCCAGGCCTTTGGCCGCGTGCAGCGTCATCATGCGCAGCGCGTTGCCGGGTTCGTCGCGGTCGGCATGGCTCAGCAGCGCGAGCTGGGCGGCGAGGTCGCCGGTGGTGTTGTCGTTGCGCTGCATGGCGCGGAACCAGTCGGCCAGCTCGCGCAGGTTGCCAAGCCGCCGCTCGCGCAGCGCGACGTCGGTGGTGCTGGCGACGATCTCGCTGGCGTAGCCGGTACGCTTGAGCACGCTCTCGACCAGGTCCGCGGCGCTCTCATGCAGCGAGGCGCTGCGCAGCTCGTCCATCAGCGTGGTGAAGCCCGCCAGCGCGGCGGCCGGTCGCGGCGAAAGCTGGCGCAGCACCGCGTCGCTGCGCGCGGCGTCCAGCAGCGAGGCGTTGCGCGTCTGCGCGATCTGGCCGAGTTTTTCCAACGTGGTCGCGCCGATCTCGCGCTTGGGCACGTTCACCACGCGCAGGAAGGCGGCGTCGTCGCTGGGGTTGGTGAGCAGGCGCAGGTAGCACAGCAGATCCTTCACTTCGGCGCGATCGAGAAAGCTCAGGGCGCCAGTGAGGTGATAGGGAATGCGCGCGAGGCGCAGCGCCTTCTCCAGCGGCCGGGCCTGAAAGTTGCCACGGTAGAGAATCGCCATCTCGTTCCAGCGCGCCTTGTGCTTCTCGGCCAGCGTGGTGGCGATGGCGGCGACGCGCTCGGCCTCGTGCTCGTTGTCCTTGCACTCCAGCACGCGGATCGGCGCGCCTTCCGGGTGTTCGCTCCACAGCTTCTTTTCGTGCAAGTGCGGATTGTTGGCGATCAGCTTGTTGGCCGCGCGCAGGATGCGGCGGCCGCAGCGGTAGTTCTGTTCGAGCTTGATCACGCGCAAGGAGGGCCAGTCCTTGCTGAGCTGGTCGATGTTCTCCGGGTTGGCGCCGCGCCAGGCGTAGATGGACTGATCGTCGTCGCCCACGCAGGTGAAGCCGCCACGGTCGCCAGCCAGCGCCTTAAGCAGACGGTACTGCGCGTCGTTGGTGTCCTGGTACTCGTCCACCAGCAGGTAGCGCAGGCGTTCGCGCCCGGCGGCGCGGCAGTCGTCGTCGCTCTCCAGGATGCGCAGCGGCAGGCGGATCAGGTCGTCGAAGTCCACCGCGTTGAACGCGCTCAGGCGCTGCTGATAGAGCTGGTAGATCATCGCCGCATCCATCTCGCGCGGGCTGCGCGCGGCGGCCAGTGCTTCCTCGGGCGACAGGCCGGCATTCTTCGCGCGGCTGACCAGGTTGCGGATGCCGAACAGCACGTCCGGCTTGGCGCCCTTGGGCGCCAGTTCCTTGATGATGACTTCGCTGTCGTCAGCGTCGAGTACCGAGAAACCCTTGCGCAGCCCTGCGCGTGCGTGCTCGATCTGCAGGAACTTCAGGCCCAGCGCATGAAAGGTGCAGACGGTGAGCGCGTTGGCGTCCTCGCTGGTGATCAGCTTGGCCACGCGCTCGCGCATTTCCTTCGCCGCTTTGTTGGTGAAGGTGATGGCCGCGATCTTGGAGGGTGCGAGCTTCCGCCGCTGGATCAGGTAAGCGATCTTCTGCGTGATGACGCTGGTCTTGCCGGAACCGGCGCCGGCGAGCACGAGAAGCGGGGTGTCGCAGTGCTCGACTGCGGCCAATTGTTGCGGGTTGAGCATGGACGGGCGGCACGCGGAAGGCGGTCCGGAATGGTAGCAAAACGGGCGAAGCGGGTTCTGGGCCCCTCTTTCTCAGAAGAGGGGCGCGGGTGGGCCGTGGAGTGCTGTCCACGGCTCCGGTCGTACCCTCATCCGCCTGCCGGCGCCTTCTCCCCGAGGGAGAACGGTTTCATCGTGGGGCTTGACGATCAGGGTGACGTCGCCAACCCTGCGTCTTGGAGTTCCTTCGCGGCCTCATCCAGGTCGTGCTGCAGCGCCGGGTTGGCCAGGAACGCCGCCGCCAGTGCCTGCCCGAACACGCGGCCGGCGTAGATGTCCTGGGGCGTATGCACGCCGCGCACTACGCGGCGCCAGCCGACGTCGCGCGCGTAGCCGGCCAATGCTTCCGAGCGCGAAGGCAGCGCCCGGGCCAGCAGGATGGCGAACACGGTGGCGCGGGTGCTGTGGCCGCTGGGATAGCTGAAGCTTTTCTTTTTCGGCTCCTTTTCGTCGCCTTCCGCATCCTTGCGGCAGCTGTCCAGCGGGCAGGGACGCGCGCGTTCCCAATGGTTCTTGGCTTCCTTCACCGCCTTGGCGGTTTCCTTCTGCACTTCAGTGAACAGTGCGGCAGTACGCGGCAGCTTCGTAGTGTCGAAGCCGGGGACGAGCACGCGGGCAAAGCCGAAGACATCGAAGCTTTCCTCCTGGTGCGATAGCTCGGCGTCCGCCGCACTGCGGTTGGCGTAGGCCTGGTCGGGGACCGCGCGGTCGGCCCGGTCCTCCGGCGAGCCGGAGTCGGAGGGCGGCGCCAGCACCGCCTGCAGCTGGTGCAGGCGCGCATCGTCGAGATAGCGCGTGGCGCCGTCGGCATGCGCGACGCCGGCGGCAAGCAGCAAGCCGCACAGCAGAGTGCGGCGAAGAAGGGTGGCCAGGGTCATCGGCAGCTCCCGGATCACAGCGCGAGGGACACGGATGCGAACCAGCTGCGGCCCGGCAGCACCAGGTAGTAAGGCGTACCGCCCTTGATCGTGTCTATCACCTGCTTGTGCTCGTCGAACAGATTGTCCACCTGGAGGCGGATCTTGTAGCTCTTGATCACCGAGCCCGAGAGGTTCTGGCCGTAGCCGAGGCTGAGCGCCGTGGTCCACCAGCCGGTGGTATGGCCGCTGGCGGTAGCCGAGGCGGCGACGTCGGGATTCAGGTCGCTGTTGTACACACGCTGGCCGCCGACGAACTTGCTGGTCAGCGAGCCGGAGAAGCCGCCGATGTCGTAGAGGAAACCCAGCGCGGCGGTGCCGGACGGCACGGTGGGCATGCGCAGGTTGGAGCGCTTGAACTTGGCGTCGATCACCGAGCCGTGGGCGTAGAGGCTCACGCCTTCGCCGAGGTAGTAGGTGGCTTCGGCTTCCGCGCCTTTCATGGTGGCGCCCTTGGCCAGGGCGTAGATTGGATCGTGCGTGATGGGGTCGGTGCCGATCAGCGGGAAGTTCTGGTAGTCGATGTAGAACACGTCCGCGTCGGCGTTGAAGCCGTCCGTCTTGTATACCGTGCCGGCCTGGTAGTTCATGGTCTTCTGCGGTGCGGTGTGGCTCTCGCCTGGGTTAGGCACATAGAACTGGTTGAGGTTGGGCGTGAGGAAGCCCTGCGCAGCCTGCGCATAGACGCTCCACTCGCTGCTCAGTAGGTAGTTGGCGGTGAGCGAGCCGAGCGGCTTGTCCCAGGTCTGCTGGTACTTGAGCGGCAGCTTGGTGGTCTGGTTGACCGGGGCGTCGATGTAACGCGTGGCGCGGTCGTACTTCACACCCGGGGTGAGCGTGAATGCGTCGGTCACGCGCCAGGCATATTCGGCGTACAGCTGCGTGGTGCGCAGGCGGTCGACCATCGTGTACTTGTACGCGCTGCTGTCGGGCTTGCCCTTCTTCACGTCGTGGATGCCGCCGAGACCGTAGTCAAGCGCCACGCTGTAGCGCGTGTTGTCGACGTATTCGTACCAGCCGCCGAGCCGCAGTTCGCCCTGGTCATCGGTGCGCGTGGCCTGCAGTGTGTTACCCCAGGCTCGATAGTTGTTGACCTTGTCGTAGCCACCCATGTTGGCCTTGGAGGTGGCGGTGCCGACATACGCGCTCTCGTGGCTGTCGTTGTCGTAGGCGTAGGTGTAGAGCTTGTCGTCGAGCCGCCAGGTGTCGCTGAGCGCACTGCTCAGGCCCAGGTATTCCAAGTCGGTCTGCTTGGTCTGGTAGTTGTAGCAATAGCAGTCGGTGCTGGCCCGGTTAGTGTTGAGGCCGAAGTCGCGGCCCAGCGTGTCGATCTGCGTCTGGGTGAGCGTTGTCTTGTCCGGGTTGTTGAAGCGGATGTAGTTGTAGTTGCTCAGGAAGGTCAGTTCCGTCGCCTCGCCCAGCGGCTGGATGTACTTGATGTAGCCGGTCTTGCGGCTCATCGGCGATTCGGTGCGCGCCGTATCGGTGTCGTTGTACTGCGCGCTGGCGATCAGCTTGGCGCCGCCGAGGCTGTCGAGGCGGCCGCTGTTGAGTTCCAGGTGGGTGAGCGTGGTGTCGTAGCTGCCGTAGCTCACCGTGGGGATGAACGAGAACTCGTCGCGCGCATCCTTCGAGCGCAACGCCACCGTGCCGCCGAACGTGGCCTGGCCCAGCTGGCTGGCACCGCCCGGACCGCGGTCGACCGTGACCTGGCCGATCATCTTGGCCGGGAAATAACTGCTGGTGTGGTGGCTGAAGTCGTTAGTGTCGCCGAACGGAATGCCGTCGTAGGTGACGTTGTATTGGTTGTCGTTGAAGCCGCGGATGGTCATCTGCTTGGCTTCGCCCAGGCCGGGGCCGCTGACGCCGATGGTGGAGACGCCGGGCGCGATCGCGGCGATCGCGGCGTAGTCCGCGGTGGGAGCGACGTGGTTGGCGATGTAGTCCAGGCCGATCACCGATTGCGGCTGGGTGATGTCCAGATCCGCCTGGGTCGGTGCCTGCACGATGGCCGAGGTGCCCGTATTGGCATGCACTTCGACTTCTTCCAGCTGCTTGGCGCTGGCCGGCTGGGCGACGGGGCGGGCGGGCGTTTCCGCTGGCGTATCCGTCGCCATGGCGGCGCCCGACACGCAGAAGCCAGCGGCGAACAGCCACCAGGACACCGGCAGGGCACGCCGGCGCATCCCCTCGGCGATAGCGCTCAGCGAAGGAAGGTCCGTCTTGCCGACACGGACGGGAGGCTTGCGATTGGTAATGTGCATGTCGGGGCGCCGCTGTTGGGAAGTGGTTAAAGCGACGCATCGTGAGCGGCTTTTTTGACGGTTGCATGGCGGTTGGATGACGGCGGCGAAGAAACTGGTATGGCCGTTTGGACGCCTAAATGAATGTCACCGCGACGCGCGCGCGATGACAGGTTGGCCTTAGTTGGACCTTAGATGGGGCAGGCGGGGCCGATGCCCCGGATCGCAGGTTCTTCCGAACTGGTATGGTCCGCCGCCGGACGAGCCCGAAAGACGCCTGTCATTTGGCCGTCCGAATGGCTTTGACGCGGCGCACCAACTGTGTTCTAGTCGAACCCACACCCACGTACGGGGCAGTGGTGCGTTTCGCACCGCTGGGAGTGCGTGTCCCGCAAATCCGTCGGCCGGGGAGGCAAGATGGTCCAGGCAGGTACACCGGCGCTGTACGACGCCGCGTTCGAACACGATAGCTGCGGTTTCGGTCTGGTGGCCCAGATCGACGGCCGCGCCAGCGCCTGGGTGGTCGACACCGCCTTCGCCGCGCTGGCCAAACTTTCGCACCGCGGCGGCGTGAACGCCGACGGAGTCAGCGGCGACGGTTGCGGTGTGCTGGTGCACAAACCGCGGATCTGGCTGTCGGCGCTGGCGGCGGAGTCGAAGCTGTCGGTGGGCGAGCGTTTCGCGGCGGGCCTGGTGTTCCTCGATCCCGCCGGCGATGAGACGGCGTGCGCCACCCTGGACTCATTCGTGCGCGCGGAAGGCCTGCGCGTAGCCGGCTGGCGCGAAGTGGCGGTGACTCCCGACGCCTGCGGCCCGCTCGCGGCCGCGGCGCGCCCGCGGGTGCGGCAGATTTTCGTCGAGGCCGAAGGCCTGGATGACGACGCTTTCGAGCGCGCGCTGTTCCGCGCGCGCCGCCGCGCGGAGCATGCGCTGGCGGACGATCCGCATTTCTACGTCGTCACTCTTTCCGCCCAAGTGATCGGCTACAAGGCCATGGCCGCGCCGGGCCGCCTGCGTGAGGTCTATCCGGACCTCGTGCATCCCGCCCTGGTCTCGGACGCGGTGGTGTTTCACCAGCGCTTCTCCACCAACACTACGCCGCAGTGGCGCCTGGCCCAGCCGGTCCGCCTGCTGGCCCACAACGGCGAAATCAACACGATCCGCGCCAACCGGCGCTGGATGCAGGCACGCGAATCCATCCTGCGTTCGCCGCTGGTGGAGCTGTCGGATCTGGGGCCGCTGGTGCGCCAGACCGGTTCGGATTCCGAAAGCCTGGACAACGCGCTGGAAGTGCTGACCACCGGCGGCCTGGAGCTGATCGCCGCGATGCGCGTGCTGGTGCCGCCGGCCTTCGCCGCGCGCGAAGGCATCGACGAAGACCTCGCCGCGTTCTACGAGTACTACGCGCTGCACAGCGAACCCTGGGACGGCCCCGCCGGCCTGGTGATGTGCGACGGCCACTACGCCGCCTGCACGCTGGACCGCAACGGCCTGCGCCCGGCGCGCTGGGCGCTGTCGGCGGATAACCACCGGATCGTCGCCTCCGAGGCGGGTTTGTGGGACGTGCCCTCGGCGCACGTGGTGGCCAAGGGCCGCCTCGCGCCGGGCGAGATGATCGCGGTGGACTTCGCCAACAAGCGGTTGCTCCGCGACGCCGACATCGATGACATCAACCGTCGCCGCGCGCCTTACCGCGACTGGCTGCGCGCGGGCGTGAGCTATCTGGAATCCGACCTCATCGACCCCTCGCTCGCCGCAGAGCCGCTGCCGGCCGAGCAACTGCGCGGCTACCAGAAGCTCTACGGCCTGTCGCGCGAAGAGCGCGAGTCGGTGCTCAAGGCACTGGCCGACCTGGAAATGGAGGCCACCGGCTCGATGGGCGACGACACGCCGATCGCCGCGATGTCGCGCCAGGTGCGTCCCTTGTTCGACCGCTTCCGCCAGGCCTTCGCCCAGGTCACCAATCCGCCGATCGATCCGCTGCGCGAAAAACTGGTGATGTCGCTGGTGACCCAGATCGGACCGGAGGGCAATCCGTTCGACCTGAGTCCGGAGAACGCGAAGCAGATCCTGATCAACTCGCCCATCCTGTCGCAGCGCAAGCTGCGCCAGTTGCTGGCCCTGCCGCAGTTCGCCG